>Ga0081455_10003904_pt1 | contig 16974 bp, 13 predicted proteins | sample TabmetS3T2R1_FD_70207 | JGI IMG/M metagenome (GOLD analysis project Ga0081455, IMG submission 70207) | Tabebuia heterophylla rhizosphere microbial communities from the University of Puerto Rico - S3T2R1 | ecosystem: Host-associated > Plants > Roots > Rhizosphere ...
CACCGCGGCCCGCGCGGTCTCCAGCGCGGCGAGCACGTCGGCCCGGGTGACGAGTCCGGCCAGGCGGCCGTCGCCGTCGACCACAGGCAGGTGGTTGTGGTGCTTGTCGGCGATCCGCCGGGCGACGTCGGGGCGCAGGACGGTGTGGGATCCGGTGTTGGCGGTCGCGGAGCCTGAGCGGGACGGGCTCGCGAGGGGCGATGATTGTTGGCGGGTTCCGTGGCTGGTCGGGTTGCGCCGGCCGCCCGCGAACGCGACCTGGCCGAGGCTGATGACGGTGCCGCACCCTCGAGCCGTCGGAAGCCTCGGCCCGGAGTTCATCGGCTGGGCGGAGGCGAGGTCGGGGAAGCCGTTGCGCTGGTGGCAACGGCTGGTCGCGACACGGGCGCTCGAGGTCGACGCTGCCGGCGTGGCCGGGCTCCCTGCCGAGGGGCCGCCGCTCGAGATCGCGTGGCTGGACGATCACCTGGTCGTGGTCCGCAAGCCCGCCGGCCTCCCCACGCACCCCACCGAGAACCGCCGCGGCGGCACGGTCGTGAACCGACTGCTGGGCATGGGGATCCCGCTCGCCCCGCGCGGAGGCCCGCTGCGTCCGGGCATCGTCCACCGGCTGGACGCCGGGACGAGCGGCCTGCTCGTGGTCGCCTGTGACGACCCAACGCACGAGGCGCTGGCGGCGATGTTCAAGCGCCACGACGCCGACCGCCGGTACCTGGCGCTCGTGCGCGGCGCCGTGGCGAACGACCGCTTCGACGTCGACGCCCCGCTCGGGCGCTCGGGGGCGCGGGTCCGGGTCGACGCCACCGGCGGGAGGGCGGCGACGACGGCGTTCGAGGTGCGCGAGCGGCTCGGGCGGGCGACGCTCCTCGAGGCGCGGCCGCGGACCGGCCGAACGCACCAGATCCGGGTGCACCTGTCGGCGGTCGGGCACCCCGTCCTCGGCGACCGTCGGTACGGCGGGGGAGGGGCGGACGCCCGGGAGCTCGGCCTGGAGCGGCCGTTCCTGCACGCCTGGCGGATCGCGTTCGCGCACCCGGTCACGGGGAAACGGCTCGATCTGGAGGATCCGCCGCCTCCGGACCTGGCCGAGGCGCTGGAGCGCGCCCGGGCCCTTCCCGGTTAGCGCCGGGCTCCCTCGGCCTCGCGCAGGTACAGCGCGTGCTGGGTCCGGACCTCCTCGCGGGATGCGAGCAGCGCGTCCTCGACGTCGGGCGATAACGTCCGGGACTCGATCAGCGCGTTGAGCTTGGCCGGGTCGACCGCGAGCACCTGCTCCCACAGGCCGAGCGGCTCGAGGATCTCGCGCACCTTCTCCTCGATGGGCGCGGTCACGTGCTGGGCGCGTCGGTCGATCGCCGCACCGTCCGAACCGAACAGGCGCCGGTACCCGTGCTCGTCCGCGAACGCGTTGATGAACCCGGCCAGCTCGTCGATGCGCCGGTACACCTCGCGGCCCCTGCGCTTGAGGCCGATCCACTCGTCCACGATCTCGGTCATGCGCGGGGCGGGATCGCCCTGCTCCTGCTCGTACCGGTGCCGGAACAGCGGACACAGCGCCTGGTAGTCGCACCAGTCGCAGAGCGGGTTCTGCTTCGGCTCGAACATCCCGGCCTCGATCCGCTCGGCCACCACGCCGATCCGCCGGCGGAGCTCGTCCACGTCCCTCGGCGTTCGAACGGTCGTCATCCGTTGCCCCGGAAGCAGGTAATACAGCGTGAGGCGCTCCGGCTCGATGCCCCAGATCTCGCGCGCGGCCATGTGGTAGATCGACAGCTGCAGGTCCTGATCGATGCGCGCCTGGGGCGGCAGTCGTCGGTTGGTCTTGTAGTCGACGATCTCGTAGCCGCCCCCGGGGATCCGGTCCATCCGGTCGATCACCCCGGAGAGGGCGACGCCCTCGACGTCGATCGTGAACCGGAACTCGAGCGCGGCGGGGATCCGGTACCCGTCCGCGTTCTCGCGGTGGTACTGCGACAGGACCTGCCGCCCGTGGTCGACGTAGGTCCGCTCCTCCGAGGCGTCCACGAATCCCTCGGAGACCCAGCAGGCCTCCAGCATCTCCAGGAGCTCGTCGACCGAGGGCGCGACCGGCACCGGGCGGTTGTGGAACAGGTGCAGCGCCCGGTGCAGCGAGTCGCCGAACGACAGCGCGGCCGAACGCCCCTGGGGGACCCGGTCCTCGTACTGGAACTTGAACTTGGCGGGACAGAGCTCGTACGTGTTCATGCTGGAGTACGACAGCCGCATCCGAACGAGTGTAGGGACGGGGCCCGGAGATTACAAGCGTGTAGTTACGCCCAGGGTATCCACATCGTGGGAAGCGTCATGCGCGGTGTGCAAAGCCTGTGCGTATCGTTGGGATAATCACACGCTTGTAAGTCGGGTCGGCTCCCGGTCTATACTCGTCGGGCTTTGGCCGGCCGGGATGCCTTCGTCCACCTCCACGTGCATTCCGAGTTCAGCCTGCTGGACGGCGCCGCGCGCATCCAGGCGATGTTCGAGCGGGCGGCCGAGATGCAGATGCCCGCGCTCGCGCTCACCGACCACGGGGCGATGTTCGGCGCGCTGCAGTTCTACGAGGCGGGGGTCGCGGCGGGCGTCAAGCCGATCATCGGCGTCGAGACCTACGTGGCGCCCACGTCGCGGTTCGAACGCGCACCCGGGGAGAGCGAGGAGAAGTACCGGCACCTGACGATCCTGGCCCGCGACGAAACGGGCTACCGGAACCTGCTCAAGCTCGTGACCGACGCGCACCTGGAGGGCTTCTACCACCGGCCGCGCATCGACAAGGAGCTGCTGGCCGAGCACGCCGAGGGCCTGATCGGGCTGTCGGGGTGCCTCGCGTCGGAGGTCTCGCAGCTGCTGCTCGCCGGCCAGGGCGCCAAGGCGAGCGAGGTGGCCGCGACCTACGCGGACATCTTCGGCGCGGGCAACTTCTTCGTCGAGCTCCAGGACCACGGCCTGGCGGAGCAGCGCGAGATCATGCCGCGGCTGGTGGATCTCGCGGCCGCGACCGGGCTCCCGGTGGTGGCCACCAACGACCTGCACTACACGCACCGCGACGACGCGAAGCCGCACGACGTCCTGCTCTGCATCCAGCAGCAGAAGCTGCAGTCGGACACCAACCGGCTCCGGTTCGACTCGGACGAGTTCTACCTGAAGAGCGCCGAGGAGATGCGCGAGATCTTCCGCGAGCTGCCGCAGGCGTGCGACGCGACGCTGGACATCGCCGAGATGTGCGAGCTCGAGCTCGTGTACGGCAGCAACGCCCCCGCCGACCAGCGCTTCCACGTGCCCCGGTTCGAGCCGCCCGAGGGCAAGGACCGCGACGCCTACCTGCGCGAGCTCGTGCTGGCCGGGGCGACGGAACGCTACGGGTCCGTCTCGCCCGAGATCGCCGAACGCATCGACCAGGAGCTCGGCGTGATCGCGTCGATGGGTTTCTCCGGCTACTTCCTGATCGTGTGGGACCTGATCCGGTTCGCACGTGACAACGGGATCCGCGTCGGCCCCGGGCGCGGGTCGGCGGCGGGGTCCGTCGTGTCCTACTCGCTGCGGATCACGGACCTTGACCCGCTGCGCTATGGGCTGATCTTCGAACGGTTCCTCAACCCCGGGCGGATCCAGATGCCCGACATCGACATGGACTTCGACGAGCGCCGGCGCGACGAGGTGATCCGGTACGTGGCCGCGAAGTACGGCACCGACCGCGTCGCGCAGATCATCACGTTCCAGACGATCAAGGGCAAGCAGGGGATCCGCGACGCGGCTCGCGTGCTCGGGTTCCCGGCCAGCGTGGGCGACCGCCTGACCAAGATGTACCCGCCGGCGCTCCTGGGGCGCGAGTACCCGATCGAGCGGGCGCTCGAGCTGTCGGCCGAGCTCCGCGACGCCTACGCGCGCGAGCCCGAGGCCAAGGAGATCGTCGACACCGCCAAGGCGCTGGAGGGCCTTCGGCGCGAGGACTCGGTGCATGCGGCCGGGGTGGTGATCGGCGACGCGCCGCTGGTCACCTACCTGCCGCTCAAGCTGTCGAAGGACTCGCGCGACGACTCCCGGCGCATCGTGACGCAGTTCGACATGCACGGCGTCGAGGATCTCGGCCTGCTGAAGATGGACTTCCTCGGCCTGCGGACACTCTCGGTGATCGAGGACACGCTCGCGCACCTGCGCCGTCGCGACGTCGAGCTCGACATCGACCACGTGCCGCTGGACGACCGGCAGGTCTACGAGATGCTCGGGCGAGCCGACACCACCGGCGTCTTCCAGCTGGAGGGCGGCGGGATGCGCTCGCTGATCCGCCAGCTCGCGCCGGACCGGTTCGAGGACCTCATGGCGCTCGTCGCGTTGTACCGGCCGGGTCCGCTGAACGCCGGCATGCACGTCGAGTACGCCGAACGCAAGCACGGGCGTCGCCCGGTCTCCTACCCGCACGAGGACCTGGAGGAGATCCTGTCCGGCACCTACGGGATCATGGTGTACCAGGAGCAGGTCATGCAGATCGCCGTCCGCATGGCCGGGTACTCGATGGCCGAAGCCGACATGCTCCGCCAGGCGATGGGCAAGAAGATCCGCGCCAAGCTGATGGTGCACCGCGAGACCTTCATCCAGGGGTGCCGCGACAACGGCTACTCGGAGCGGCTGGGCACGGACCTGTTCGATCTGATGGAGCCGTTCGCCGACTACGGGTTCAACGCGTCGCACGCGTGCGCGTACGGCTATATCGCGTACCAGACCGCGTACCTGAAGGCGCACCACCCCGTCGAGTACATGTCGGCGATCCTGACCAGCGTCCGTGACGACAAGGACCGCAAGCCCTTCTACCTGAACGCGTGCCGGCTGATGGGCCTGGAGGTCCTGCCTCCGGACGTGAACGAGTCCGAGCAGGACTTCGCGCCGGTCGCGAGCGGCGAGACGAAGATCCGGTACGGGCTGTCGGCGGTGCGCAACGTGGGTGCCGGCGCGGTGCAGCAGATCATCGCGGGGCGGCGCGCGAAGGGGACGTTCGCGGGCTACGCCGACTTCTGCCGCAAGGTCGACCCGTCGGTGCTGACCAAGAAGGTGCTGGAGAGCCTGATCTACGCGGGCGCGTTCGACTCGCTCGGCTACCGGCGCCAGGGCCTGGTCGAGAACCAGGACAAGGTCTCGGCGCCGATCGCGGCCGAACGCAAGGCCGAGGCGGCCGGGCAGTTCTCGCTGTTCGGGGGCGGGGAGCAGGCCGCCAACGAGATCGACGAGGGCGTGATCACCGCCGACGAGTTCGACAAGCGCACGCTGCTCCGGCTCGAGAAGGAGGTGCTCGGCCAGTTCGTCACCGACCACCCGTTGCTCGAGGTCAAGGACCGGCTGGCCGCGCTCGCCGACATGGAGATCTCCGAGACCGAGGGCCTGGACGACGGCGACCTGGTCTCGGTGGCCGGGATCGTCGCGTCGGTCTCGCGGCGGTACACGAAGAAGGGCGAGCCCTACGCGCAGTTCCGGCTGGAGGACCTGGCGGGCGGGGTCACGGTCGTGGTGTTCCCCGGTCAGTACGAGAGCGTACAGCGGCTGCTCGAGCACGACGCGATCCTGTTGGTCAAGGGCAGGGTCGACCGCCGGGCCCGGGGCGAGGAGCTCCAGCTGCGCGCCGTGGAGATCATCGAGCCCGACCTCGGCGGCCCCGGACGCCCGAGCGAGCCGGCCGGAACGCTGGTGGTCGACGTCACCGCGCGCAGCTGCACGCCCGCGGTGATCGGCAAGCTGAAGGAGCTGCTGGGGGCCCACAAGGGGCCTGCGCCGGTGCAGGTGCGGTTCCACGCCTCGGACGGCGTGCGTCCGCTCGACGTCGGGCCGTTCCGGGTCGAGCCGGGCGCCGGGCTGCTCTCGGAGCTGCGGGTGCTGTTCGGCTCCGATGCGGTCCGCGTCGAGCCGCGGCACGAGGCCGTGGTGGTCGTCCCGCAGGCCCGGGACGTGCCGGCGCGCACCTAGACGGATGGGCCTCGAGGTCATCCCGGGGCTGGACCTGTCGGGCGGCCGCCTCGTCCGCATCACGCCGCAGGGGCCCGAACCCGTCGACGCGTTCGGCGGCGACCCCGTGGCGGCCGCGACCGCGTTCGTCGAGGCGGGGGCGCGGCACCTGCACGTGGTCGACGTCGACCTGGCGGCGTCCGGCAGCGTGGGTGCCGCGGACGCGATCGCCGCGCTGAGCGCGCTCGGCGTTCCGGTCCAGGCGAGCGGCGGGGTTCGCAACGGCGAGCAGGCCGACGCGCTGCTCGCCGCCGGCGCCGCGCGCGTGGTCCTGGGGTCGGCCGGGCTCGCGGACCGGGAGGGGACCCGGGCGCTGGTGGAACGTCTGGGCGACGCCCTGGTCGTGGGGGTCGAGGGCGACGGGCCGGCGATCCGCCCGCGCGGAACGCGCGAGGAGCTGCCGATGTGGGACACGGTCGTGTGGCTCGCCACGGTCCCGGTCCGCCGGTTCCTGTTCACGGAGGTCGGTCGCGTCGGCGGCTTGGCCGGCCCCGATCTCGACGGCATGTGGGCCTTCGCGGGGCATTCGGCGGCGCCGGTGATGGTGGCCGGGGGGATCCGCGGGGTCGAGGACCTGCGCTCGATCGCCGCCCTGGGGGGCCCGATCGAGGGCGCGATCGTCGGGCGCGCCCTCTACGAGGGCACCGACCTGCGCGACCTGCGTTCGGCGCTCGCCTGAGGGTTCGCCCCGCCTGCGTACACTTCCGCCCCCATGGGCACCCTCACCGAGCTGGTCGACGGCGTCAGGCGGCGGCTCGAGCGCACGCCGCTCGACGACGCCGGGCTGATGGCGCTCGCGATGCAGCGGCCGCCCGCCCGTGGGTTCGAACGCGCCCTGCGCGCGGCCGACCCGCCCGCCGTGATCGCCGAGTTCAAGCGCGCGTCGCCGTCGGCGGGCGACATCGCCGACGATGACCCGGCCGAGCGCGCGCGGACGTACGAGGCGGGCGGGGCGACGGCGATCTCGGTGCTGACCGAGCCCACGCGATTCGGCGGCGCGCTGGCCGACCTCCAGGCCGCCCGCCTGGCGTGCGTGATCCCGGTGCTGCGGAAGGACTTCCTGGTGCACCCGGCCCAGGTGATCGAGTCTCGCGCCTCGGGTGCCGACGCCGTCCTGTTGATCGCGGCGGCCCTGGGCGAGCTCGAGCTCAAGGCGCTGCTGTCGGCCGCGGCCGACCTCGGCATGGACGGCCTGGTCGAGGCCCACTCGGCCGAGGACCTCGACAAGGCCCTCGCGACCGACGCGCCGGTGATCGGCGTGAACGCCCGGGATCTCGAGACGCTGCAGGTCGACGTCGATCGCGCGCTCGGGCTGCTGCCGCGGATCCCCGCCGACCGGGTGGCCGTGCTCGAGAGCGGGGTCTCCTCGCGCGAACAGGTCGAGCGCGCGCTCGAGGCCGGGGCCCGCGCGGTGCTGGTGGGCGAGGCCTTGATGCGGGCGCCCGATCCGGGCGCGCTCGTCCGCGAGCTGCGGGGAACGCCGTGAGCGTCGCGACGCTCCCCGACGAGCGGGGGCGCTTCGGGGCGTACGGCGGGCGCTACGTGCCCGAGATCCTGATCCCGGCGCTCGACGAGCTGTCGGGCGCGTGGGAGACGCTGCGTGACGACCCGGCGTTCCGGGGGGAGCTCGACGCATTGCTTCGCGACTTCGTGGGCCGGCCGTCCGCGATGACGTTCGCGCCGCGCCTGTCCGACGAGCTCGGCTACCGGATCTACCTCAAGCGCGAGGACCTGAACCACACCGGCGCGCACAAGATCAACAACACGCTCGGGCAGGTGCTGCTCGCCCGACGGCTCGGGAAGGGCCGCATCATCGCCGAGACCGGCGCCGGCATGCACGGCGTGGCGACCGCGACCGCGTGCGCGCTGTTCGGCCTGCCGTGCGTCGTGTACATGGGCGAGGAGGACACGGTCCGCCAGGCGCCGAACGTCGCCCGCATGCAGCTGCTGGGCGCCGAGGTCGTGACGGTGACCTCGGGGAGCCGGACGCTGAAGGACGCGCTCAACGAGGCGCTGCGTGACTGGGCGGCCTCTGTGCAGGACACGCACTACGTGCTGGGATCGGTGGCGGGCCCGCACCCGTTCCCGATGCTGGTGCGCGATCTCCAGCGGGTGATCGGCGACGAGGCGACGGCACAGATGCTCGATCGCGAGGGGCGTGATCCCGACGTGGTGGTCGCCTGCGTGGGGGGCGGCAGCAACGCGATCGGGATCTTCGAGGCGTTCGTGCCGAACGCGGCCGTCCGCCTGGTCGGGGTCGAGGCCGGCGGCCGCGGCGACGGGCTCGGGGAGCACTGCCGCTCGCTCACCCTGGGGGAGCCCGGCGTGCTGCACGGCTCCTACTCGTACCTCCTGCAGGACGGGCAGGGGCAGGTCGTGCCGACGCACTCGATCTCGGCGGGGCTGGACTACCCGGGCGTCGGGCCCGAGCACGCGCACCTGAAGGACGTCGGGCGTGCCGAGTACGTCTCGGTCACCGACGGCGAGGCGCTCGATGGCTTCCGCGCGCTCGCGACGCTCGAGGGCATCCTGCCGGCGCTCGAGCCGGCGCACGCGATCGGGTGGCTGCTCCGCCGGCCGCTGCCCGAGGGCTCGCTGGCGCTCGTGAACCTGTCGGGCCGCGGCGACAAGGACCTGGAGACCGTTCGCGCCGCGCTCGGATCCGTGCCGGGAGCACCCGATGCCTGATCTGGCGCGGGCGCTGCGCTCGCGCAAGGACGACGGGGGCGGCGCGTTCGTGCCGTACGTGACCGGCGGGCTCGCGGGCGTGAACGCCGACCTGCTCCGTGGCCTGGAGGATGCCGGCGCCGACGCGATCGAGGTGGGGATCCCGTTCTCCGATCCGGTGATGGACGGTCCCGTGATCCAGGAGGCGTCCAGGCGAGCGCTCGAGGACGGCGCCACCCCCTCGAGCGTGCTCGGCATCGTGAAGGAGGCCGGGCTCGGCGTCCCCGTTGCGGTGATGACCTACGCGAACCCCGTCTGGCACGCCGGACATGCGTCGTTCCTGCGCGCCTGCGTGGACGCCGGCGTCTCCGGCGTGATCGTGCCCGACCTTCCGGTGGACGAGGCGGGGGACTGGCTGGCGGCCTGCGAGGAGGCGGCGGTCTCGCCGGTGTTCCTGGCCGCCCCCGACTCGCCCGACGCGCGCCTGCGCGCGATCGCCGACGCCTCGGGCGGCTTCGTCTACTGCGTGGCGACCTACGGGGTGACCGGAGCACGGGACCGCCTGTCCGAGACGGCCACGGACCTGGTCCGGCGGCTGCGGCCGGCCACCGACCTCCCCCTGCTGCTCGGGGTGGGGATCTCGGCGCCGGGTCAGGCGGCGCAGGCGTGCGCGTTCGCGGACGGCGTCGTAGTGGGAAGTGCCCTGGTGCAACCCCTGCTGGAGGGGGACTGGGGGGGCGTGCTGGCGCTCGCAGAGGCGTTCGCGGCGGCCGTCCACGGCGCCTAGCCCAGCCGGAGTCCACCCGCGGCAAGTCCCGAACGGCCCTTCCTTGCGTACATCCTGCGAGAACGAGACGTCCGGGTGGCCCCGGGCCAGGGGATGTGGTACGTACACCCCCTACGGAAGGGAGAAAGGGGGCGAACACCGTTCCGTAGGCCTTGTTCTCACGTCATACGAAGGTTCGAAGCAACCCGAAGGGGGGCTGGATGAAGAACCGCAAGCTGCTTGCACTGTTCGCGCTCCTTGGAGCGCTGTCGCTCGTGGCCGCCGCGTGCGGGAGTGACGACAATGGGGGTGGCACGACGTCCGCCACCGGTGGAGGCACGGGCGCCGCGGTGGACTGCTCGGCCGACGAGTTCGGCTGCGTCGAGATCGCCGCCGGCGACCCGATCCAGCTGGCGTCGCTGCTGTCGATCTCGGGCGACACCGCCGCCCTGGGGACGGACAGCAACCACGGCGTCGAGCTGGCGATCGACTATCTCGACGACGCGTTCGACGGGACGCCCGGCCAGCTGCTCGGCCACGACGTCACCCTCCAGCAGGAGGACGACGGCTGCTCGGCCGAGGGTGGACAGGCTGGCGCGACGGCCCTGGCGGCCAACCCGGACATCGTCGCCGTGATCGGGACCTCGTGCTCGAGCGCGGCGCTCGGCGTCGCCGACACGATCCTGGGCGACAAGGGCATCCTGCTGTTCTCGCCCTCGAACACCAACCCGGGGCTGACCTCGGAGGAGGCCCACCAGCCGTTCTACGCGCGCACGGCGCACAACGACAAGATCCAGGGTGCGATCGTCGCCGACTTCGTCTTCAACGAGCTGAAGATCGACTCGGCCGCGACGATCAACGACGAGAGCCCGTACGCCGACGGCCTGGCACAGGCGTTCCGGGACAACTTCGAGGCGCTCGGCGGCACGATCACCGACACCGAGCAGGTCAACAGCAGCGACACCGACCTCGGTCCGGTGTTCACCAACATCGCCTCGACGAACCCGGGCGTCGTGTACGGGCCGAACTTCAACCCGGTGTGCGCTCTGAGCTACAGCCAGGGATCGGACATCCTGCCCAAGGGCACCGTGCAGATCGGTTCGGACGGTTGCCTCGAGAGCTCGTTCCTGGACACGGTCGGCGACCCCATCGCCGACTACGACTACTACGCGTCGTCGCCGGACCTGACCGTGTTCGCCGAGGGTGACTTCTACAAGAACGAGTTCATCCCGGCGTACAAGGACGAGTTCGGCAGCGCTCCCACGTCGGTGTTCCACGCTCACGCCTACGACGCCACCAACGTCCTGTTCGACGCGATCGAGCAGGTCGCGGTGGACGACGGGAGCGGGAACCTCACGATCTCCCGGACCGCCCTGCGGGACGCCGTCTTCGCGACGAGCGGCTACCAGGGCATCACGGGGACGATCACCTGCACCCCGCTGGGTGACTGCGCAACCGACGTCACGATCGGCGTCTTCGAGTACAACCACTGGCCGGTCGAGGGGGGCGTCGATCCCACCGACCCGGTCTTCAGCGAGACCAAGTCGCTCGACGACGTCATCTAGTCGGATCGCACCACACGCTGCGGGTGGGCCCTCGGGTCCACCCGCAGCGTCGTCTCTAGGGATGGACTAGGCTCGCGCGACATGGCCACCGTCACCGAACCGCGAGCCCCCGGCTCCCAGCTCGGACTCCTCGAACGGATCCCGTGGCGGCGCATCATCCTGGTCGTCCTGTCGGCCCTGATCCTGCTCGTGGTGGTGGTGGGCAGCTACAAGACGCTCACGTTGCCGGCCGACGAGCGGTACACGGGCACCACGTGGAAGAACTTCATCACCCTCGGGCTGGCGCAGGGCGCGATCATCGCGCTGATCGCACTGGGCTACACGCTGGTGTACGGCATCCTGCGGATGATCAACTTCGCGCACGGTGAGGTGTTCATGTTCGGTGCGTACACCTCCTTCTTCTTCTCCGATGCGTGGGAGCAGAGCGGGTTCCTGAACAGCAACCCCTGGCTGTCGATGGCCCTGCTGATCCTCATCGCGATGACCGCCTCGATGATCGTGGCGCTGCTGCTCGAGCGCATCGCCTACCGACCGCTGCGGAACGCCCCGCGGCTGGTCCCGCTCATCACCGCGATCGGTGCCTCGCTGTTCCTGTCGAACACCGCGCGGGGCTTCTTCGGGGCGCAGAGCCGCGGCTACGGTGTCCCGGACGTGCTCTCGGGCTCCTGGACGATCCTCGGCGTCCAGGTCAACCGGATCCAGGTCGTCGTGCTGATCACCGTGATCGTGTCGGTGGTCGCCCTGTCGCTGTTCGTGTCTCGGACCAGGACCGGCAAGTCGATGCGGGCCGTCGCCGCCGACAGCGAGATCGCGAGTCTCATGGGGATCCAGGTCGACCGCGTGATCGTGATCACGTTCGCGATCGGCGGGCTCCTGGCCGGCGTGGCGGCCGTGCTGTTCTCGATCACGTTCGAATCGGTGAGCTTCACGATGGGGTTCCGGCCGGGGATCGCGGCCTTCACGGCGGCCGTGCTGGGTGGGATCGGCAGCATCTACGGGGCGGCCCTGGGCGGGGTCCTGCTCGGCCTGCTGCAGTCGGTCGGCCCGGCGCTGATCCTGACCGGCTACGGCATCCCCTCGTCGTTCCAGCTCAAGGACGCCTTCACGTTCCTGGTGCTGGTGCTGGTCCTGATCTTCCGGCCCGGGGGGCTCCTGGGGTCCGGCGAGGCGGAGAAGGTCTGATGGGCGGCGTCCCCACGCGCTCGATCGTGCGGGCGGGGTCGATCGGCGGCGTCGCCGCGATCTTCATCGCGCTCGTCGGCCTGTACACGAAGTTCGCGACCCTCGCGCTCGTGGGGGAGCAGATCACGCTCGGTCGCCTGCTGATCGTCGCGCCCGGCATCGTCGCGGGCTACGCGGTGACCCGCCCGCGCATCGCGGCGGGCGAGCGGCGCGTCGTCTCGCTCCGCGACGGGGTGATCGCCGGTGCGCTCACCGGGTTGGGCACCGGCATCGTCTTCGCGGCCGCGACGTGGTTCGCCGACCTGTTCGGCGTCGATCGCATCCGCGAGGTCTTCGTCTCGGTCAACGAGGAGCTGATCGCCTTCCTGACCTTCGACAAGGGGATCCCGGGTGGGCTGGTGATCCTGATCCTGCTCTGCATCGGGGGCGGGGTGGTCGGAGGGTTCGCCCGCACCGCGCCCGATGACCTGCGCAAGCCGGCGTCGGTCGGCGTCCTCGCGGTGTTGCTGTTCGGCCTGCTCCAGCGGATCGTCCCGATCGCCCTGGTCGAGCTCGGGTACGACGCGGACTGGCTCTACCGGGCCGGCAGCGGCCTGACGATCCTGGGCGGCACCGTCGTCTTCCTGGCCGCGGCGGCGGCCGACATCGCGTGGAACCGGGGGGGCCGCCAGGTGCGGGACCGCGTCCGCAAGACGACGGAGCAGGCGCCGGCGGCGCGCCTCGGCCTCTTCATGGTCCTGGTCGCGATCCTGGTGATCCTGCCGCTCCTGCTGGGCTCGGTGATCTCCGAGACCCTCGGCCAGGTCATGATCTACGTCCTGCTGGGCCTGGGCCTGAACATCGTGGTCGGGTACGCAGGCCTGCTGGACCTGGGGTACGTGGCGTTCTTCGCGTTCGGCGCCTACACGACGGGGCTGCTCACCGGGGCGTTCCTGAACACCACGACCGGGGCGGCACAGCCCGCGCTCAGCGCGGACCTGAACTTCTACGTGGCGGTGTGGATCGTCGCGCTGCTCGCGGCGGGCGTCGGGCTGCTGATCGGCGCCCCGGTCCTGCGGCTGCGCGGCGATTACCTGGCCATCGTGACGCTCGGCCTGGGCGAGATCGTGAGCGTCATCACCGCGTCCAAGTGGGCGCAGCCGCTGATCGGCGGGCCGCAGGGGATGCGGGGGGTGACAAAGGCCGAGATCTTCGGCCTGAACCCGCAGGACGACCCCCAGCACTTCTACTACTTGGCACTGGCGTTCGTGTTGCTCGCGGCCTTCGTGTCGTGGCGGCTGTCCACGTCCAGGATCGGGCGTGCGTGGACCGCGATGCGCGAGGACGAGCAGGTCGCCGACGCGACGGGGATCAGCACCACGAAGTTCAAGCTGCTCGCCTTCGCGATGGGCGGCGCGATCGGGTCGCTGGGCGGCGCGCTGTTCGCCGTGAGCATCGGCTCGCTCACGCCGGCGAGCTTCGAGATCTTCGTGTCGATCACCGCGCTGGCGGTCGTGATCCTTGGCGGCATCGGGAGCATCCCCGGGGTGGTGGTCGGCGCCCTCGTGCTGATCGGCTTACCGGGGCTCCTACGCGAGTTCGAGGACTACCGCCTGCTGATCTACGGCGGGGCCCTGGTGGCGATCATGATCCTGCGGCCGCAGGGGCTGATCCCCAACGTCCGTCGCACGCGCGAGCTCGAGGAAGAGGAGGTCGCGCAGGACGCCTGGGCCAGGGAGGAGGGCGGGCAGGCGCCGGCCGTGGCCGCCGTCCTGCCCGGCGGCGCCCTGGGCGGCGAACGCGAGGATCTCGAATGAGCGAGGCGGGGCACCTGCTGGAGCTCGACGGTGTCGCCAAGCACTTCGGCGGCCTCTACGCGCTCTCGGGGCTGTCCCTGCACGTGGACGTGGGCGAGATCGTCTCGGTGATCGGCCCCAACGGCGCGGGCAAGAGCACGATGTTCAACGTCGTCACCGGTCTCTACCAGCCCGACGACGGCACGATCCGGTTCCGGGGCGACGGGATCGTGGGCCTGGCGCCCAACCGCATCACCAAGCTCGGCATCGCCCGAACGTTCCAGACCGTGCACCTGTTCCCGAACATGACGATCCTGGAGAACGCCATGGTGGGCCAGCACTGCCGGACGCGGTCCGGTGTCCTGGGCTCGGTGCTGCGGCTGCCGGGGACGCGGCGCGAGGAGGAGCGGATCCGCGAGCGCGCCGGGAAGGCCCTCGCCTTCTTCGGCACCCGCCTGGCCGGCTACCGCGAGGAGCAGCCGGCGTTCGCGCTGTCCTACGCCAACCGGCGACGGCTCGAGATGGCCAGGGCCCTGGCGACGGACCCGGCCATCGTGATGCTGGACGAGCCCACGGCGGGCATGAACCCGCGCGAGACGCTCGAGCTTCGCGACCACATCGTTCGGATGCGCGACGAGCTCGGCCTCACGCTCCTGGTGATCGAACACGACATGCGCGTGGTCAAGGGCGTCTCGGACCGCGTGATCGCGCTCGACTACGGGCGAAAGATCGCCGAGGGGTCCTACGACGAGGTGGCGAACGACCCGCAGGTGATCGAGGCGTACCTGGGGACCAAGGCCGTCGGATGAGCGACGAGACGGCCGCGCCGCCCGCTCCGTCGGAGATCGGCGCCGACGCGCAGCCGGTCCAGACCCAGGCGCTGCCGACCCCGGCCGAACCCGCGCCGAGCTCCGACGGGGATCGCAAGCCGGTGCTCGAGCTCCGCGACGTGAGCACGCACTATGGGCTGGTCGCGGTCCTGCGAAACGTCAACGTCGAGATCTACCCGGGCGAGATGGTCTGCCTGCTCGGGGGCAACGCCAGCGGCAAGACCACGACGCTGAAGACGATCCTGGGGTACGTCAAGCCCACCGAGGGCGAGGTCGTGTTGGACGGCGAGATCGTCACCGGCCTGCCGACCGCCCAGGTCGTAGCCAAGGGGATCTCGATGGTCCCCGAGAACCGCCGCCTGTTCGCGAACATGACCGTGTCCGAGAACCTGGACCTCGGGTCCTACCAGCGCAAGGACAAGGACAAGGTCCGCGAGGACCGCGAACGCGTGCTCGAGACCTTCCCGCGCATCCGCGAGCGCCTCAAGCAGAAGGCGGGGACGCTCTCGGGCGGCGAGCAGCAGATGGTCGCCATGGGCCGCGCGCTGATGGCCGACCCGAAGGTGCTCCTGATGGACGAGCCGTCGATGGGGCTGGCGCCGATCCTCGTCGAGCAGGTCTTCGACATCATCACGCAGATCCGGGCGCTCGGGCGCACGATCTTCGTCGTCGAGCAGAACGCCAACATGGCCCTGTCGATCGCCGACCGCGGCTACGTGATCCAGACGGGCCAGGTGGTGCTCGCCGACACCGCCCGGAGCCTGCTCGACAACCCCCTGATGCGGGAGGCCTACCTCGGGGAGCTGTAGGTGAGCGTACGGGCCGCCGGCATCCAGACCTGATGGATCGACCCGTGGACGTCGTGATCGTCGGCGGCGGCGTCGTGGGCGCGAGCGCCGCCTATCACCTCGCGGCCGCCGGCGCGGGCCGCGTGATGCTGCTCGAGCGCGCCGACCACCTCGCCGCGGGTTCTACCGGCGCGTGCGCCGGGGGGTTCCGGTATCAGTTCTCGAGCGAGGTCAACGTCCGTCTCTCGCAGGCGAGCGTGCCGATGATCACGGGCTTCACCGAGCAGCACGGGCTGCCGCTGGACGTGCATCAGGACGGCTACCTGTTCCTCGTGCGTTCGGAGGCCGTGTGGCCCGACTATCTCGCGGCCAACGATCTCCACCGGGCGCTGGGCGTGGGGGCCGAGATCCTGACGCCCGAGGAGGCGGCCGCCTTGGTCCCGGGCGTCGAGCTCGAGGGAGTGGTGGGCGCCACGTTCGGGCCGCAGGACGGGATCGCCGACCCCTCCGGGCTCACGCTTGGCTATGCGACGCTCGCGCGCCGCGCCGGCGCCGAGATCGAGCTCGGCGTCGAAGTGCGCGGCGTGCTCGTCGACCGCGGACGGGTGCAGGGTGTCGAGACCGACCGCGGGACCGTCGACGCCGGGGCCGTCGTCAACGCCGCGGGCCCCTGGGCTGGCGCGCTCGCGGCGAGCGCCGGGGTCGGGCTTCCGCTCGAGCCGATCCCGCGGCACGTGCTGGTCACAGGATCCTTCGAGGGGACACCCTCCCGCCGAACGCTCGTCATCGACGCCCAGACGTCCTTCTACTTCCATCGCGAGGGCGAGGGCGTCCTGATGGGGATGGGCAACCCGAACGAGCGCCCCTCGTTCTCGCTCGCGCCGGACGACGCCTTCGTGGCGGAGGAGTTGCTCCCCACCGCCGTTCGCGTGTTCCCGCCCGTAGGAGAGGCGGCCGTCGAGCACACCTGGGTCGGCCTGTACGAGATGACCCCGGACCGCCATCCGCTGATCGGGCAGGCGCCCGGCGTGGCCGGCTTGTATCTGGCGAACGGCTTCAGCGGCCACGGGTTCCAGCACGCCCCCGTGGTCGGCAAGCTCCTGGCCGAGTTGATCGTCGAGGGCGAGGCGAAGACCGTCGACGTCTCGGGCCTGGGGCTCGAGCGGTTCGCGGAGGGCGGCCTCGTCTCGGAGGGCCACGTCGTCTGATCGGGTGCCGGGGGCGGGATTCGAACCCGCACGCGCTTTCGCGCAATGGCTTTTGAGGCCATCATGTCTGCCAGTTCCATCACCCCGGCGCCCGCCCAGTGTAGGGCGGCTACGCCTCGGGGCCGATGAAGGCGTCGAGCGCGGCTACACGGCTCTCACCTTGCGATGGAGATCGCCGACCTCGTGT
>Ga0081455_10003905_pt1 | contig 16973 bp, 15 predicted proteins | sample TabmetS3T2R1_FD_70207 | JGI IMG/M metagenome (GOLD analysis project Ga0081455, IMG submission 70207) | Tabebuia heterophylla rhizosphere microbial communities from the University of Puerto Rico - S3T2R1 | ecosystem: Host-associated > Plants > Roots > Rhizosphere ...
ATGACAGTTCAGAGCGATTGCGTCGCCGCTTTCACTGTGTTGGCCATCAGCATCGCGATCGTCATCGGCCCAACGCCGCCCGGCACAGGTGTAATCGCCCTCGCCTTTTTTGAGACCTCGCCAAATGCAACGTCGCCCACTAGCCGGTAGCCACGCTCGCTTGCCGCGTCTTCGACTCGAGTAATTCCCACGTCAATGACCACTGCGCCTTCCCTGATGTGATCGGCTTTCAGAAATTCTGCTCGTCCAATCGCGGCAACAACAATGTCAGCGGAGCGCGTAATGTGTGCGAGATTGCGGCTGTGCGAGTGCACGACGGTCACCGTCGCGTTGCCATTTTTGTTTTTCTGCATGAGCAGTAGTGCCAAAGGTTTGCCAACAATCATGCTGCGGCCGAGGACTACAACGTGGGCACCGTTGACCTCGACGTCGCTTTCCAGAAGTAAACGTTGGACGCCGAGTGGTGTACAAGGCACAAATCCGCTCGCGTCCTCGAGCACGAGCTTCGCGACATTTTCCGGGTGAAATCCGTCCACGTCCTTCCGCGGGTCCAGCGCGCGCACGATTGCCGCTTCGTCGATATGCTCCGGCGGCGGCGACTGAACAAGAATGCCGTGAATGGCTGCATTGCCGTTGAATTCTTCGACGCGCTCCAGCAATTCACTTTGCGTGGTTGAAGCGGGCAGCTCCAGTTTTACGGAGTGCAGGCCAAGCTCGCGGCACATCTTGTCTTTAGAACGCACATAGGCACGCGAGGCCGGATTGTCTCCAACGAGAACTACGGCAAGGCCTGGCGTTACACACTTTGCTTTCAGGTCTGCAATTTCACGGCGAAGATCAGCGTAAACTCTTCCCGCAACAGCGCGGCCATCGATCAGCTTTGCCATAGGTGAAGCGCAACCGTGCCTGCGAGTAGGAGTCACGCAAGTGGCCTTTGCTATCGCCGCGTCCGTGTGGGACCCGCAATTTTGGCGTGCAGATAATCTCACCGCTACGCTTCCCACAGGCAAGCGGCTAGACCGCACGCGCTTAGCGCATTTCAACAAGCGCCATCATCGCGTCCTGCACGCGTAGGCGTTCGGTCTCGAATTCCTCAGGGGTGGCAGTCGGTTTGACGTGGTGCGGTCGGCCGATCAGCACGCGCACTTTGGAAAATGGCTGCGGAATGATGAAGCGATCCCAGCTACCCAAGCGCCAGCAGCCTGAATATTCCAGATTCATTGGCAACACCGACGCACCGGATTTTTGCGCGAGAAAAACTATTCCGGAGCCAAGCTCGTAAGCCGGGCCGCGTGGACCGTCAGGTGTGATAACCACGTCCCGTCCTGACCCAAGCTCCTGTGTAAGTTGCAGGATTGCGCTGGCGCCCAGACGCGAACTGGAGCCGCGAACCACATCGTACCCAAAACGGTGAATGGCATCCGTCAGCAAATCGCCGTCGCGGCTGGCGCTGATCAGCGCCGCGCCAGGACGATTTGGAAAAAAGCGTCGCAAGATCAAGGGGAAAATTAGCAACCGATTGTGCCAAAGCGCGCCGATGTAATTTTCCGTTACCGGTTGCCGGACAATGCCCGCTCGATCGTCAACCTCGTAACGCAGCGTACGCTCCCAAACCCGCAACAAACGAACTCCAAACGCAATCAGCCATCGCGCAAGTCTGCCTTCGATCTTCAACTTTTCTTACGCGACGTTTTCGCCGACCCCTTTTGTTGACCCCAACGATATGCACCCTGGCTGGGCAACCCGATTTGGTCGAGGATGCGCCAAACCACTGTGTCAACGATCGCGGTGAGGGAACGGGGGCGACTATAGAAAGATGGAACGGCGGGGAGAACAATCGCGCCAGCCTCAAGCAAAGTCACAACGTTGCGGGCGTGAATCAAATTCCACGGCGTTTCCCGGGGGACGAGAATCAATTTTCGTCGTTCCTTCAAGAAGACATCGGCCGCGCGTAAAAGCACGCTGTCGCTGGCACCGGAAGCGATTCGTCCCAGCGTGGCCATCGAACAAGGGACGATCACCATGGCATCGAAACGCGCCGAGCCGCTAACAAACGGCACGTTCATGTCACTTTCGGAATGGTGCGAAACCTCCGCAGGAATTTTGAAATCATCGAGCTCCTGTTTCACAACCTCTCTCGCGTACGCGCTCATGACGAGATGCACCTCGTGCGCATTGCAATCGATTTGCTCGAGCAAGCGTTGCAGATAGACCGCGCCGCTTGCACCAGTTGCGGCAATCACCAGTTTCATATTAGTTGTGTCATTCCGAGCGGAGCGAACCGTAGTCGAGGAATCCCGCGGAGCAACCGAACGCGCTACGGGATCTCTCGACTTCGCTCGGGATGACGAAATCGCGCGGTGTCGCCGAACACCAGCATCTGAAATTCACGACTCAGCCAGGGCGAATACCATCTGAAGTGATGTTCATTCATTTTGACGTAGCGCGACCATCTTGGTTGCGCCGAGGAAAATGGCAAGTCCGCCACGCGGATTCGTCCTAACGCGAACCAAGAGGCTTGCGCTGGGTTTCTTCTTCAACGAAGCGTTCGATTCGATGCGCAAACATACGTTGACGGGAAACATCAAAGTGCACCGCGCGTTTCGGTCCAGAATTCTTGCGAACCGGCGCGACATTCTGGTTTATCTGCCGCCGGGGTACCGCCGATTTTCGAGAAAACGTTATCCCGTTTTGTATTTGCACGACGGACAGAACGTTTTCGACGCAGCAACTGCGTTTGCCGGGGTGGAATGGGGCGTCGACGAGACGACCGAACGCCTTATCCGCACTAGAATTATCGAGCCGGTCATCGTCGTCGCGGTCGCAAACATCGGCGAAGACCGAGTCCACGAATATACGCCCACGCCGGGAGTGATTGAAGCCAAGGGAAAAAGGAAGAAACGCAGCCGGGGTCTGGCGCGTCTCTACGGACATTTTCTCATCGAGGAACTCAAGCCTTACATCGACCGAAAATATCGGACCAAGCCCGATCCGGAATCCACGGGGCTCGGCGGATCCTCCCTCGGCGGACTTGTGACGCTGGCAATTGGGCTTTTGTACCCGGACGTTTTCCGCCGGCTGATGGTGATGTCGCCGTCTATCTGGTGGGACGACTTCGCGATTTACCGGCTGGTCGATTCCATTGGACGAAAACCACCGCTGAAAATTTGGGTCGATACCGGCACCGCCGAGCCTGGCTGGGAACAAACTCGCGAACTATGCAAGCGACTGGTCGAGAGAGGCTGGAAACCGGGCAAGGATCTTCTGTACATGGAAGCCGATCACGGCGATCACAGTGAAGCAGCCTGGGCAGTGAGGGTCGAACCAGCGCTACGCTTTTTATTTCCGCCGGCGAAAATAAAACTGTAGCCGCTTCCCTATGGGGAGCGTGACGCTCATGTGATGTATACATTGCGGCGCCTACAGGGCGACGGCTACGGCTTTGCTACCGGCGGCACCGGCGACGGATTTGGCGGCAACGGTTCGGGTGGAGGTACAGGCGGCGTCGGATTTGGTCCTGGCGGAGACGGTTTCGCTGGCATAGAACTCTCGTTAGAGAATCGCTGTTACTGCAGTGGTTTGCCGTAAACTTGATAAACGCGAACAAAGCCGCCGATAAAATCCCAATCCTTTTGATAAGAAAAAGCGCGATCGCGCGCAGACCAGGTGAGATCACGCGGCGACTCTGGATGATTAGGATCGTACACGAGATAGTGATCAACTCCGGGATTCGGCAACGAAGACTCTAGCTTATAGATCAGAACCGAGTGATTGATGCTAAGGCGAGGATAAGTCGTCAGGAAAGCAATGAACAACTCGCCTCGCCCCAAAGCCGCATTCAATCGTGCGTGAGTCCGTTCCTGGTAGCCAGTACCGTCTTGGAACATCATCCGGGCATTACTGATCCGAAAGTAACTCGGCCAACCATGCCCGATGTTTAATTGCACCAGTTCGCGACGCGCCTTGCTCATTTCCTTCAGGTCCTTGTATCCCGGAAAGACAATTCGTTGATTTTCCGGCAACGGCTCGGTCCAAGCTGCCTGGCGTGTCACAGCACGAATGCGAGGCGCCAGCGACGCGTCATCCAGGGGAGTACTTCGTGGCTCGAATCGCGCAAAGTTCTTGAATTGGACGGCCGTGCGGGACATCACAAAGCAGTGACGATTATATGCGTCCCGCTTTGTCGCCGACGATTTACGTAAAGAAGCGTGTCCTTCGTGGTATTCGAACACCGTTTGATTAGCGAAGGCGAAGGTGTCGCGATCAAAACGAAACTCGGACGCTGCGGCGCCGACGTGCATGAATGTGACAGCAAAAGCACCCAGCCACCAAGCGGCCACAAATTTGCACCAGATCCCAAACATCACATCAACCGCGAGCCTGGGCAGTGACAGTTTTGCCTTCAGAAAACACACCCAGCCGCCGAAATTTTTGATATCGTTTCTCTAACAATTCCGTCACCGGAATCTGGGAAAGTCGCTCCAAGCTCCGGCGCAGCGCTTCCCCAAGACTCCCAGCGGCGGAATCGTAATCGCGGTGCGCGCCGCCCTCCGGCTCCCGGATAATTTCGTCCACCACCTCTAATTTCAAAAGATTTTGCGCCGTCAATTTGAGCGCCTCAGCGGCTTCAGCAGCATGTCGCCGGTCTCTCCACAAAATGGCAGAACAGGCTTCCGGACTAATTACTGAGTAGTAAGCGTTCTCGAAAATCAATACGTGATCTGCGACCCCGATGCCGAGCGCACCTCCGGAGCCGCCCTCGCCGATTACTGCGGCAATAACAGGGACGCGCAGCTTCATCATCTCACGAAGGTTCACAGCGATTGCCTCTGAAATGTGACGCTCCTCCGATCCAATCCCTGGAAAGGCGCCTGGCGTGTCGATTAGCGAAATCACCGGCATCCCGAATTTTTCGCCGAGGCGCATCACGCGCAGTGCCTTGCGGTAGCCCTCCGGATGCGCGCATCCGAAATTGCGCATCACATTCTCTTTGGTGTTGCGACCTTTTTGGTGAGTGATAACGACGCAACGCTGGTTGCCGAGCATCGCCATTCCGCATGGCATTGCGCGATCGTCGGCAAAGCGGCGGTCGCCGTGCAATTCGACCCAATTTGTAAAACAGCGTTGAATGTAATCCAGAGCGAATGGCCTTTGATTGTGCCGGGCGATTTGGACGCGCTGCCAGGCCGTCAGGTTGTCGTAAACGTTACGGCGCATTTCCCGAAGTTTTGCCTCAAGTTCTCTAACCGCCGAGCCGAGATCGACGTCGTGCTTTGTGGAATGACTCTTCAAATCCTGCAGCCGCCGTTCCAGTTCAAAGACCGGCTTTTCAAAATCGAGCGGTTGCGATTCCATGGTGGTTAAGGTTCCGATACTAAAGAGTTACAATATTCAGTGCCTCGCGGGATCAGGTTCGTTTGGACTTCTTTGTAACTACTGTAACTCTTTTAACTTTTTAGCTCAGTCAACAATCGTCACTGAGGTGCGATTGTTTACAAGTGTGCTTAGCTCCTCGAGATCAACTGCGGCGAGACCGAGACCGGTCGGCGGGGGCGGTTGGTCGAGATTGCGATGCGTTGCATCCGGCACTGCGTACAACGTATAAGCTGGCGCGCCAGCCAGCCTGATCCACTTTGTGCTGGCCAGATACTCCTTGCTTCCGAGGCCAACGCGTTTGCCGCCCTTCCATGCCATCGTTTCAGCAACTTTTGCCGTGATTTTAGCAGGCTGTTTCTGCGGCAGCTTTGCTTCGCGCACGTGATATTGCTTGAAAAAGGCGCCGTGGTTTAACAGTACGATCAGATTCGCTTTGCGCTGAATCACCATCGAGAAATCGGGATGCGAGATGAGCAGCCGGTCGCCAATCCGCAGCATGGTGCCACTCATATTATTCATGCGCATGATCATCTCCGGTGTCGTCTTCAGCTTTCGCGCAATCTTTGCCAGCACGTCTCCAGGTTTCACAATGTATTCAACCTTTTCCGGAGATGGATGACGCGACAGCAAGATTTCGGTGTTCACTTCCCCAAGGATATCCCGGGCTTCATCGAGGTGTTTCCCATTGGGATATTTTTGGATAAAGGCGACAAGCGCATCACGCGCTTCAGTGAGTTTTCCGTCCTGGCGCAGTTTAACCGTCGCCTCAAAATCCGGCAAGCTGACGTCCACCGTCGGTGGCGGAGTGACTTCGCCGCGCTGTTCCTTTTTCACTTCGATTTCTTCTTTGACGAAAGTGTTGTAACCGAACCAGGCTGCGCCGCCGAAGATCGCCAGCGCCAACAGTAAGACGAAAAGCCATTTCATTGCTTTGTGCTTAGCGTGTCGCTTTGAGCGGTGGGAAACATCCCGATCATCGCTGTTCGTTAATCCAAAAAGATAATCGAGATTGAAAGCCTGGCCTCGCGCGCTTCGTCCGCCTCGTTACAGCTTCACTTCGCTCAGAATGACAGGGTGCCGTTAGCAAAGGAGTGTCTGCTGCTAAGAACAGGTGGGGAAGCGTATTAGCCCTGTTCGGCTTCGCTTCCAGGAAAGAACCGATGCCAAAGCCGTCCAATTGAAGGCTCTTCCCGGTTTGTCCAGGTAAAGTGGCAATCCTGACAATAAAATTCCTTCGGAATAATTTTCAGTGCGCAAAGCACGCCAACGAGGGCAGGAGTCAAAAATTTCCGCGTCATCTGCGGGTACTCGATATTTGAAGAATTGCATTGCGGGCAGCGAATCAGGGCAGCGGAGATGTCTGGATCAGTCGATTCCCATTCGATCATTAGGCTTTGGGCCTTCTCGAAATCGTTGTCCTCCACCATCACTTTGGCGTTCGCCTGCGGCTTGGACATGAAGCCGAACTGCTGCACGGGCGCCTCGTTGTGAACGTCGGCCTTAATCCCTGAATCCTGAAAACGCCGTTTAAGTTGACGCGCTTTGGCGGGCTCATTAAACGTGGCAATGGTCACCATAAGTTTCTTTCATGCGCGGCGGCACATCACTCTGATCAAACATCAAATCGCCGTCGAGCGCAAGGTTTTGACATCCCAGTGATTTGCTGGTTCGTCGCGCAGCGTACGCTGACTTCAGCGCATGTCGCAATTGTGCGAGCCTGGTAATCCGCTGGGGAAGGCGAACGCTCCAATTTAATGCGTCGGTGGAGGGAACCATTTGTAGAGCATTAAATAAACGAGCACTCCAGTGACCGATACGTAGAGCCAGATTGGGATCGTCCAACGCGCGATCCGCGTGTGCCGGTCCCATCGCCGGCGAAAAACCGGAACAAGCGTCAAAATGACCAACGGCAGTGTCACAAACGCCAGCAGAACATGCGTAGCCAGGACCGGAAAGTAAACGGCCGCAAGCCAGCCGGTGTATCCGGAAGATTTCTCGCCAACGCGCGCATGATAAGTGATGTAGCCAATCAGAAAACAGACAGAGGAGATCAGGGCTATGATCATGCAGACCATGTGGCGGCGCCACCTACCGCGCCGGATGAGGTACCAACCAGTGGAAATAAAAATCGTGCTCACGAGATTAAACGTGGCATTGAGGGCAGGCAGGTCGGAGGTTGAAATCACGTTGAAGCAGTTGAACCGTTAAGCCGATAAATTGGTCTATCCCTCCGACGCTTCAACGGTGTAACGCCTCATAACGCATGCCCGTCGCTTTGGAACAACCTCAGGTCCATTATTCCGCGCCGACGCCACGACTGCGCCGGGCGCGCCGTATTATTCCAATTGCAATTCGTCTGACGATCCTCGCCACCGTCATTGCAATCTTCGGCGGTGGCTATTATTTGGCGCGACGGGGATTTGGCCGTGAGTGGCGGTACCGCATCGTGGAAGAGCTTCACAAGCGCGGCGTCGAAGCCCAGATCGGGCGGTTAACGCTGGACCCGTTCCGTGGTCTGGTCGCGAAAAACATTAAGATTTTCGATTATAGAAACCGCGAAAACACGCTGGCCCTGATCAGCGAAGTCTCTCTCGACATCAATTACGCAGCGCTCATTCATCATGAACCGTTTCTCAATGCGCTGGATGTGCGAGACGCGCAGATCACGTTTCCAATCAAGACCGCCGAAGGAAAAGCCAGTCGCGCGCAACTGACCAACCTCCGCGCGCACATTTATTTTCCACCAGAACAAATTTACGTCAGTCAGGCAGAAGGAACTTTTTGTGGGATTCGAGTGTCAGCGAGAGGACAGTTAATCAAGCGCGTCGCGTATCAGCCGTCGGCGTCAATCACAGCCGAAGAATGGCAAGAGCGATTGTCGCTTGCGCAGCATATCGTTGCCGAGTTGCAAAAGTTCAGTTTCCCTGCAGGACCTCCTTCTTTGCAGTTGAAGTTCAGCGGAGACATCGCTGAGCTCGAAAACGCCAGGATCGAGGCGACCCTCCGCGGGGAACGACTACAACGGGGCAACTACGAAATTAATAATGTCTCCGCCGCAGCTGAATGGAACAACCAGCGATTGGATATCGCGCACTGTGAATGGAGCGACAGTAAAGGCACTTTTGCCGGTCGCGGCGACTGGAATCGAGAAAGCAATACCGCCAAATTCCAGATTCACAGCACCCTCAATTTGAAAGGATTTCTCGATGCTTTCGGGCTTGGTGGACCGATGGCAGACATAGAATTTCATTCGCCGCCTCTACTCGAAATCATCGGCTCGATAAAACTGGGCACCGGGCAATTTCGACCGGACATGATTGGACACGCTGCTTTTGACCAGTTCACATACAAAAAGGTGCCGTTTTCCGATCTCACTGCGGATTTTTCCTGGGATGGCGAGCGCACTTTGATTCGGGAGCTGCGCGTGCGCCATCAGACAGGACAACTCAAGGCGGATCTCTTGGACGCACCCAACGATTTCCGGCTAAACCTTGAAAGCACCATATCGCCAGAGGCAGTGCGCCCGCTCGTTTCGCCGCAGGCAAACGAGTTTCTCCGGGAATGGCAGTGGCAACGTTCGCCTGCAATTCGGATGGCAATTCGCAGCACAGATCGCGATCCCGGGAGTTGGCGCGGGGACGGCACGGTCGCTTTGGGACGCACTCGGTTTCGCGGAACATGGATGAACGGAGCCAATGCGCGGATTCATTTCGCCGAAGGCGCGGTCACCTGCGAAGGTATCCATGTCACGCGGGACGAAGGCGCCGGTTCCGGTAGTTTCACGTACGATTTCAAAAAACACGAGGTGCGGATCTCGAACATCCGCAGTTCGTTGTATCCCGCCGAAGCAATTTTCTGGATCGACCCGAAGACGTGGAAAACGGTTGTTCCTTATAAATTCCGGCGTCCGCCAAACGTCGTCGCTAACGGTGTTTACCAGTTCGGCGGTGGCAAGAACACGCGGCTAGAGATCAAGGTCGATAGCGCAAGCGGAATGGACTATGCCTTCCTTGGCAAAACCCTGCCATTCGATCGTGTTTCGGCGCGATTGTTCTTCACAAACGAACGCTTGCAAATTAACGATGTTCGGGCGGATCTCCTCGCCGGCACCCTGCGCGGGGATACTGATATCTCGCTGGCGCGAAACGATCCGCGTTACCGCGCAACTCTGTCGGTAAGCGAAATCAACTTCCCGCGCCTGACTGACTTGTACTTCAACTATAAGACTGCGCAGGGTCTCTTACGCGGCACTTATGAGTTCAACGGCCTCGGCAATGATTGGCGGACGATGCGTGGCAGCGGAAGAGTTGAAGTAAGCAACGGGGACGTTTTCGCTATACCGATTTTTGGACCGCTGTCAGGAATCTTGAATCATATCGTGCCTGGCAGCGGATACAGCATCGCCCACAAAGCAAACGCCAAATTCACCGTTGAGAATGGCATCATTCACACCGAGGATTTCGAGGCCGCTGGCTCTCTCTTCAGTATGCTAGGCAACGGCGACATTCATTTCCTCGATGACAAACTCGATTTCAATCTGCGGCTAGACATGAAAGGACCCGGCATAGTGCTCATGCCCATGTACAAACTTTTCGAATACGCCGGAGAAGGCAGCCTCAAGAAACCCGATTGGCACCCGAAAAGATTTTAGGTTTTTCGATTTGCGACTTCGACTAGAGCAATGGCGCGGGCTAAGAGGAAATCACAAATCGGCAATCGAAATTCGCAAATGGTCCTCGGCGCGCACATGTCCATCCGCGGCGGGGTGAGCATGGCCATCGAGCGCGCGCGATCGATCCGCTGCACCGCGATGCAAATGTTCGTGAAAAACAATATGCAGTGGTTCGCCAGGCCGCTGACCCGCGAAGAAATCCGCTCTTTTCTCAATCATGTCCACCGCGGTGAATTGTTATCGGTGTTCGGCCACGCCAATTACCTGATCAATCTGGCTGCGACGAATCCGCTATTTCACGCCAATTCCATTCGCGCGCTCGCCGAAGAACTGGTCCGGGCGGATCAACTTGAACTGCCGTTCTTGGTGTTGCACCCCGGCGCGCACCTCGGCGCGGGCGAAGAAGCAGGTTTGAAAAAGATCGCTGATTCGGTCGACGAGGTGTTTCGGAAAATCCCAAAAGTGAAAACGAAAATCGCACTTGAGATTACGGCTGGTCAGGGCTCGTGCATCGGTCATCGATTCGAACATCTCGCGCATATCATCACGAATGTGCGCGAGCCGGAGCGATTGCGCGTGTGCGTCGACACCGCGCATCTGTTCGCTGCGGGTTACGACATCGGCAGCGAATTAGGAGTGAGGAAAACATTTCATGAATTCGACCGCGTCATCCCACAGGCGCGGGATCGTCTCGCTGCGATTCACGTCAACGATTCGAAAACCGGCCGTGGCTCGCGAGTAGATCGACATGAGCATATTGGTAAAGGCCGGATCGGTCTGGGCGCTTTCCGCTTCATCATGCGAAGCCCGAGATTCAGCAAACTCCCGAAAGTGCTGGAGACGCCAAAAGGAAACGACCTCGCCGAGGATGTGATGAATCTAAAGACTTTACGGCACTTGGCCGGGGTGAGACAGCGCTAGTGACGCTATCACTTGAGCAGTCGGATCGTGAAAGGATACTGATAAAACTTTCCTTCGCTGGCCTTAACCGATGCGATAATGACCAGCACTGTGTTCAACACCCAGAGCGCAACCAGGATGGGAATCCCGATCAGGAAGATGCAGAGGATCGCGGCAATTGCGTCGTAAATCAGCATCGAAATTTGGAAATTCAACGATTCCTTTCCATGCGCGTCGATCTCAGGCGAGTCGCCGCGTTTTATCAACCACACAACAAGCGGGCCTAAAATGTGACCGAGGAAGTGGAAGAACAGTCCGAGCAATGCGGCAGCGTGGCACAAGACGCACCACGTTCGCACATCAGAGGAGGTGGACGGAGTTGGCGGCGGTTGTGGATCCATATGCAACCTTTCGCTCACGAACCGGTTGCTCGCCAGTAGAAGCGGGAAAAAACATGGACTACTCTGATTTCACCCGCTCGATGTGCGCGCCGAGTTCCTGCAATTTTTCGTCGAGATGTTCGTAGCCGCGGTCGATGTGATACACACGGCTCACTTCAGTAACGCCCTCTGCTTTCAGTCCTGCTAACACCAGCGCAGCCGACGCGCGCAGATCACTTGCCATCACCGGCGCGCCGAGAAGACTATCCACTCCTTGAATCACTGCAGTGGCGCCTTCCAAGCGGACCTCGGCTCCCATCCGTTTTAGCTCAGCCACATGCATGTAACGCTGCGGAAAAATGTTTTCGGTAACTGAACTCGTTCCTCTGTTCGTCGACAATAATGCGCACATTTGTGCCTGCATATCGGTCGGGAAACCAGGATAGGGTTCCGTAACGATTTCCAATGCGCTGGCATCGCCGTTCGGCAGGACGGAAATGGAATCTCCTGCGATATCGACAGCGTAACCGCACCGCGCCAACGCGTCGGTGACTGCACGCACATGTTCCGGATCCACGCGCTTCACCGTGACACCCTTTCCGGCGATTGCGCCAGCTACCAGAAACGTGCCGGCTTCAATTCGGTCCGGAATAACGCGGTGCTCCGCACCGTGCAACTCACGCACGCCTTCGATGACGATCCGGTCCCTCCCCGCACCTTCGATCTTTGCGCCCATTTTGTTGAGGAAATTTGCCAGATCGACCACCTCGGGTTCGCATGCTGCCCCTTCAATCACAGTCACGCCATCGGCCAAAACGGCTGTCATCATTACGTTGTCTGTACCGAGCACAGTCGGACCGAATTTCCCTTTCATGTCGATGTGTGCGCCACGCAGCTTGGGCACAAAAACTTTGATGTCGCCGCCTTCAACGCGCACGGCTGTGCCCAGGGCTTCGAACCCTTTCAGGTGCAGATCGATTGGGCGATCCCCAATGACACAACCGCCGGGCAACGCGACGCTGGCTTCGTTACAGCGACCCAGCAGCGGTCCAAGAACACAAACCGACGCGCGCATTTTCCGGACGATATCGTAGGGCGCCACGCAGTGGATCTTTTCGGCAGTTACAGTCACGGTGCCGCTCGCCCGTTCCACCTGCGCACCGAGATGAGCGAGAATCTGGAGCATGTAATTTGTGTCGCTCAGATCGGGTACACCGTGAACGACACAGGGTTCCCGAGTCAGCAATGTCGCGGCCAGAATCGGCAGCGATGAATTCTTTGAGCCGCTAATCTTGATAGAACCAGAAAGACCGCGGCCACCATGGACCAGAATTTTATCCATACCTCGCGAACAGGAACCGTGTCACACCTGAATAATCGTTTTTCGTCCAAATGTCGCGGTAATTTTTCTCCGTAAGCGCAGCCACAAGCGCCTCGCTCTGGCTGATTCCCATCTCCAGCGCCAATATTCCACCAGGCCGAAGCCGCGATGGCGCCTGCGCAATCAATTCCCTCACGAGCTCAGCTCCGCCCACGCCGGCGAAAAGCGCCACCTCCGGATCGTGCAAGACTTCGCGAGAAAGTGTGTGCCGTTCTTCCGTCGAGATGTAAGGAAGATTTGCAGCGATCAAATCGAACACTCCTTCAACATCCTTGAGAAGATTGCTTTTCAGAAAGCGAACACGATCGGCGAAACCCAGCCTCTCGGCGTTTTGTCGAGCGAGCGCAAGAGCATCGTCCGAAATATCGGCGCCGACGATCTCCGCTTCGAGAAATTCCGCAGCGAGGCTAAGAGCGATGACGCCGCTGCCGGTACCAACATCCACGATGCGAGAATGTGCAATTTCGGATTTGAAATTTGAAATAAGCAGCTCAACGAGCTGCTCGGTCTCAGGTCGCGGCACCAGTGCCCGCCTATCGCAAAGAAAAGTGCGCCCGCAAAACTCCACAGTGCCGAGCAGATGCTGAAGCGGTTCGCCCGCAGCCCGCCGCTTCACCAAATCGCGCAACGGTGCCAGCTCCGATTCGTTAAGCTCACGCTCGAATTCCAGATACAACTCGATCCGTTTCCGGCCGAGCACATGCGCGAGCAAGTGCTCCGCATTCAAACGTGGACTCTCGATGTTGCGCTTCTGCAAATAGCCCGTTGTCGATTGAAGGACTTCGAGCACAGTCATCTGGCAAGTTAGACGCAGATGATGCGCGTTACGCAGCGGTTTTTCTTCGCGGCGACCAGCACCCTTGCAAGGGTGTGCTCTCAGAATTTGCGAAGCGAGCCGCGATCTGGAATTGTCTCCAGTGGGTTCGAAGTTCGGGAAAAAACGACGCGTTTTCGCTCCGGCGCGGAATGATTGTGTTGAGATTCGCGGCGCGTACCAGAACAACCTTAAAGGCATCGATATTGATCTTCCGCTGGGAAAATTAACCGTCGTCACAGGGCCGAGCGGGAGCGGCAAATCGAGTCTCGCATTCCAAACCATTTACGCTGAAGGCCAGCGACGTTACGTCGAAACGTTCAGTCCGTACATGCGGCAGTTCCTCGATCGAATGGATAAGCCGCGCGTTGACGATATCCGCGGCATCCCGCCCGCGATCGCCATTGAGCAGTCGAACCCGGTCAAGACTTCCCGATCAACCGTCGGCACAATGACGGAGATCAATGATTACTTGAAGCTTCTCTGGGCGCGCATTGCGCGCGCTTTTTGCCCGAGTTGCGGCCGTGAAATTCGACCGGAAACTGCGCAATCGATTGCGGATCAGGTTCTGGGCGACTGCTTGGGAAAGAATATTCTGGTCACATTCTGGGTCGCAGTCCCCCCGAAAACCGAGGCGCGGAAGTTTTTCGATTTCCTCCAGCAGCAGGGCTACCTGCGCATTTGGATCGACAACAAAGTCGTACGCGTGGACGACCCGAATCCAAAAACGAAGAGCCTCGGCCCGCGTGTGCAGGTCGTTCAAGATCGCATCGTGATCAGTGGGGAAAATCGCACGCGACTGGTCGAAGCAATCGAGACTGCGCTCCGCTTTGGCAAAGGTCAGGTGAACGTAATTCTTGTGGAGGCACGCGTATCGCCTGCGATCTCAAAGAGCGCGTCTGACACCGCCGCCGTTGCCGTTCTTCCCTTCTCGACCGGTTGGCACTGTGCCTGGTGCGATTTGGACATTCGCCCACCCACTGTTGGGTTGTTCAGTTTCAATAATCCGCTCGGAGCATGTCCGGACTGCCGCGGATTCGGCCGAACGATCGCGATCGATCTAAACAAAGCGATCCCGGACCGCAGCCTCAGCATTAAACAGGGCGTGGTGCGGGTTTTTCGCGGCGCCGAGTTTGGTGAATCACAGAAGGATTTGCTCCGCGCGTGCGCCCGCAAGGACATCGATATCAACGTCCCGTTCGACGAATTACCGAAGGCCGATCAGGATTTCGTAATCGAAGGGGAGAGGCGATCGGGCGAATACACCGACGAAGACTATGAACACGATCGCTGGTATGGAGTGCGCGGCTTTTTTCGCTGGCTGGAAAGCAAGACCTACAAAATGCACGTGCGCGTTTTGTTGAGCCGCTACCGCGCATACGTCACCTGTCCTAAATGCAACGGCGGACGCTATCAGCGGGCTGCCTTGAATTATAAAATTGTACCCCCAGTCTCTGACGGTCTGAACGGCGGTCGGGTAGCGCCGCTACAGCTCACAGTTTCCGAATTCCAAGCGCTCTCGATTTCCGACGCACGTGATCTTCTCCGCGCGATTAAAATTTCGCCTAACGACAAAACAGCGCAGATGCTGCGCGACGAAATTTGCGCGCGCCTCAATTACCTCTGCGAGGTCGGCGTCGGTTACCTCACGCTCGACCGGTCTACGCGCACGTTGAGCGGCGGTGAAGTGCAGCGTGTAAATCTCACTACGTGCCTCGGCGCTTCGCTGGCAAACACGCTTTTTGTGATGGACGAACCGAGCATTGGATTACACCCGCGTGATGTCGGTCAATTGGTTCGCGTGATGCATAATCTGCGCGACAAAGGCAACACGTTGCTGGTCGTCGAGCACGAGGAACAAATCATCCGCTCAGCGGACAATTTGATCGATCTAGGCCCGGGCCGCGGTGAGCATGGCGGCGAATTAGTTTGGAATGGACCGCTACTAGAATTTTTGAATAGAGCCGGCGCGCTCTCGCGCCGGGTACCCGAGACTCGGCCGCGCGAGGGCGCGTCGGCTTCATCCTTGACGCGCGAATACCTGACAAATCGTAAATCCATTCCGATTCCAAAAACGCGGCGAAGATCGAACTCTTGTATCAAGATCCTAGGCGCGCGACAGCACAATCTGAAAAATGTCGACGTCGACTTGCCGCTAGGCGTCTTCACGTGTGTAACCGGCGTTTCCGGTTCCGGCAAATCCACTCTCGTTCATGATGTGCTGTACCGAAATCTGCTGCGCGCCAAGGGACAAAACTCAGATCAGGAACCGGGCGCATGCAAATCGATCACCGGCACGCACCAAATCGGCGATGTGGTGATGGTGGATCAGTCACCGCTTGCTCGCACCCCGCGTTCAACTCCGATTCTTTATCTCGGTTTGTTTGATCAAGTCCGTGAATTGTTTGCCGCGCAACCCGAGGCGATGGCGCAGGGACTGACCGCAGGTGCCTTTTCGTTTAATTCCGGTAACGGGCGTTGTGAACGTTGCTCGGGGACCGGTTACGAAAAGATCGAGATGCAATTCTTGAGCGATCTTTACGTGCGCTGCGCAGAATGTGAAGGCAAACGTTTCCAACCACATGTGCTGAAAGTGCGCCTGCATGACAAATCGATTCACGATGTCCTTGAACTCACCATTAGTGAAGCCATAAGATTCTTTGCGCAAACCGGCGAAGATTGCGGCGCGCGAATTTACGTGGGCCTCAAAGTGCTCGAGGAAGTAGGGCTTGGTTATCTGCGGTTGGGTCAGCCATTGAACACCTTGTCTGGCGGCGAATCGCAGCGGCTGAAGCTAGTGGGACATTTGTCGGACGCTTCCGGTGCCAGCAATTTGTTTATCTTCGACGAGCCAACCACGGGACTGCATTTCGACGATGTGGCGATGCTGTTGCAATTATTCCAGCGCCTTGTGGATCGCGGGCATTCGCTCATGGTGATCGAGCACAATGTGGAGGTGATCAAGAGCGCCGATTGGATCGTCGATCTCGGCCCAGAAGCCGGTGATGCGGGTGGTGAAGTGGTGGCCGTCGGAACGCCTGAAGAGATTGCGCGTTTAGAGAATTCGCACACCGGAAAATTTCTCCGCGGCGTCATCTCGAGCGAAGCGAAGCGAAGTCGAGAGACCCCGTGGCAGAACCGCGTGACAGTTTCTCCGGGATCCCTCGACTCCGCTCGGGATGACGGCGCTGCTTTGCTGCGTGCCGCCGAAGCGTCAGGAGGTTATGGCGTGAATAGCCGCAACGGCGCGATTCATGTTCATGGCGCGCGCGAGCACAATCTCAAAAACATCGACCTGAAAATCCCGCGGGAACAACTGGTGGTCATCACCGGGTTGAGCGGCTCCGGCAAATCGACGGTCGCGTTCGACATTCTATTCGCCGAGGGACAACGGCGGTTTCTCGACAGCATGTCGCCGTATGCGCGGCAATTCGTGGAGCAACTCGAAAA
>Ga0081455_10003907_pt1 | contig 16970 bp, 14 predicted proteins | sample TabmetS3T2R1_FD_70207 | JGI IMG/M metagenome (GOLD analysis project Ga0081455, IMG submission 70207) | Tabebuia heterophylla rhizosphere microbial communities from the University of Puerto Rico - S3T2R1 | ecosystem: Host-associated > Plants > Roots > Rhizosphere ...
CTTCTCCGTCTAGCGTCGTCGAGCCTCGGCCCCGTGGAACGACTCGGCGGACTCGCCGCATCGGTTTGCAGCGATCGGCGGAGGGGAACACCTACACGTTGGAGGTGGTGATCCATGGGCCACGTCATCCAGGCACACACCACGCCGAAGGCCCCCGAAGAGCGAGATTGGGACTGGCACGGAACCGCCGAGGCTGACAAGGGCGATGCCTTGATCGACCGGGGTGGCTGGGAGGCCTTCGCAGAAGCACATGCGTGGTACGACCCGGACGAGGATCCGAAGCACGACCCTCCTCACGAGAAGCAGGCGTACAAGTTGCCACATCACGAACTCGTCGACGGTCGGATCAGGGTGGTGTGGTCAGGCGTCCGTTCCGCGATGCAGGTGCTCGCCGGGGCGCGCGGTGGTGTGGACGTTCCTCGAGGCGACCGACGGGGCATCTACGATCACCTCGCTCGTCACTACACGGAGTACGCGAAGGAACCGCCGCCGTTCAGCGAGATCGAATCCTGACCCTGGCGGACTCATCCGCTGGGCCCGCTCCACCCGACCGAGCGATCGATAGCTCTTTTGGAGGCGACAGAGCATGACAGCCGTGACGACCGATCAGATCGGGACACCCATCCTGATCGAGCCCGAGGATCGCGAGAAGCTCGGGTCTCAACTCCGGCGAACGGTGATCGACTTGACGAGCCTCTCGCTCGACGGGAAGCAGGCGCACTGGCACGTGTTCGGCTATCACTTCATGTCCGTCCACCAACAGTTGGATCGCATCGTCGACGATACGAGGCGTTGGACGGATGCCGTGGCTGAACGGGCCGTCGCGCTCGGCCTGCTCGTCGACGGTCGAGCCGAGACGGTGGCTCGAGACGCGACCGCATCGCCGCTCCCGCCGGGGTGGATCCCGGACGGGCAAGTGGTCGAACTCATGGCGAGTCAGATCGAGGCGGTCGCGGCTCGCATGCGGCGGTGGGTCGACCCCATGGGAGGCATCGACCTGGCCACGCAAGACCTGATCCTCGACATCCTTCGAGGGCTCGAGATGCATCTGTGGATGCTGCAAGCCCAACGCGTCGAAAGCTGACGCGCGCTACGTCAGCGGATCGACGACGTTCGGGCGGTCCGAGGTGATGTTCGGGAAGATCTCGTCGACGTTCGACGCGTTCGCGCCGCACCGCTTCTCGAGGATCTCGGCCAACAGGTTCCGGTAGTCGGTGGTCGCGTCGAGGTCGCCGTCGATCAGGTTTCCCTCCGCCAGTCCCGGCCACGTGCCGTGGACCTGCCCGCCCTTCACGCCACCACCGAGCAGCATGACCGCCTGGCCGTACCCGTGGTCGGTCCCGCCCGAGCCGTTCTCCTCCACGCGCCGTCCGAACTCCGTGAGTGACACGAGCGTCACGCCATCCATCAGCGCTCCGAGGTCGGTCGCGAACGCCGCGAGCGCGTCGGAGAGCTCCCCGAGGTGGTCGTGCATCCAGCCCGTGTACACCGTTCCCTGATCGGCGTGCATGTCCCAATCGCCGTAGTCGACGGCGGCGACCTGCAGTCCCACGTCGCCCTTGATCAGGCGCGCGACGTCGCGAAGTGCGTCCGCGAGCCCGGTGTCCGGGTAGACCGCGCCGTTCGCCGGCACGTAGTCGTCCGAGGTCCCGAGCGAAGCGGCATCGCTCAGGGCGTCGAGCGCGGTGAGTGCCGGCGCCGCGATCACGTCCGGCGCGCCGTCGTGCACGCCCCGCAGCCCGGTGTCCCACCTGGCCACCTCGGTGTCGTCGTACGTTCCGTCGAGGCCGAACGAATCGATCGACCACATCGCGAGCTCGGGGGCCGGCCCGAGGAACGCCGCCGCCGCCGTGTTCGATCCCATCTGTGTCGCCTGGAACGGTTCGCCGGGATCGCGCAACCCGAGGACCCGGTCGAGCCATCCCGTCCGCAGCGACGTTCCTGGGGCGGCGCGCTCCATCTCCTCCATGGCCGAGAAATGGGACCGGTTCGGCTCCGCCATGCCGACCGCCTGCACCACCCCGAACGTGCCGGCGTCGTAGAAGGGCTTCAGCGAGCTCATCGCCGGGTGCATCCCGAAGATGCCACCCAACGGGAGCAGTTGCCCCTGCGGGATCTTGATGTTCGGGCGCCAGAGCTCGTAGTCCGGGTCTCCCGTCGGCACGACGACCTGCAACCCGTCCATGCCTCCGCGGAACGACAGCACCACGAGCACGTCACCGACGTACGGTGTGGCGGCGAACGCCAGGCGCGTGAACATCCCCTCCGTCGCGAGGCCCGCAACGACCCCGGCCGTGCCGGCCGCCTTCAGGAACGACCGCCGCGAGATCGCCGGGAGCTCCGGGCATCCGCAGGGCTTGGAGCACCGTGTCGCGCCGGTCGGACGGGAGCTGACCGGGGTGACATCGAGGGTCGTCATGTGATCACCGGGTTCCGTGGTAGGGGCTGTCGAGGATGAGGGCGACGAGGTACGGGAATCGCCAGTCCTGCAGGAACGGGTCACCGCCGCTCGGAACGTCCGACGCTGCCTTGCCGATGAACGCCAGGACGGCCGCCCGATGCGCCGCCGAGAGCTTGCGGAACACCAGGCGCTTGGTGAGCTCGTCCACGAGGCCGCCGTAGGTGTCGGGCAGACCCTTGCCGAGCAGCTCACGCTTGAGGTCGTCGGGGACACGAAGCTCGCTCGCGGGCCACCAGCCGGCCGCCATCGCGATGTGCATGTTCCAGCGGCCGAGCGTGATCCCAGCGGAGCGCCACGCGTCGGCGTAGTCCGGGTAGCCGTTGGGCGGGATCCAGCCCATGGGCAGGTCCCCGAGCGACTCGATCGTCCAGTACAACGCTTGGAGGCCGTCCGTGCCTGCGTGCTCGGCCTTGATGTTCAGGCTGCGGATCGTGGCGACGAGGTCCTGGAACGGCCGGCGAACCTTCTGCCCGGCCGAAGCTCCGAACGCCGACGACTCGAACAACGTGTGCAGGACGGGCACGATGGAGGTGTCGTGGTCGAGGTAGACGCCCGCGAGCTTGTCGACGAGCCCGGGGGGCGGCGAGTCCGAGACGAACCGCTGGCACAGCTTCGTCGCGATCCTCGTGGCGGTCGAGGGATGGTGGGCGAGGTAGTGCACGTACTTCGACGCCACGTCCTCGCCCTTGGCCGCGCCGCCGTTCGGATGCGACCAGCCCATCACGCTCACCGGCCCTGTGTAGTGGTCCCACGGGTGGTACTCGAACTTCCCGGTGTCCCAGCTGATGCCGCACCCCGTGAGCACCAGCGTCGACTGGCGCATGTCGTCCTCGTCGTACCCGCCGTCGACACCCACCGAGTGCAGCTCGAGGATCTCGCGCCCGTAGTTCTCGTTCGGGTTGTCCTTGGTGGACTCCGCGTTGTTGAGGTACATCATCATCGCCGGATGCCGCGATGACGCATGCAGCATGTCGGAGAACTTCCCGAACGCGTGCTTGCGGATCACGTGGCGGTCGTAGTCGTGCCGCGACCACCAGCAGGCCTCGTGCGGGTTCGCGATGTTGAGGTGGTTCGACCAGAAGTCGACCATGGTTTCGAACAGCTGGCGCTTGCTCCATGCCGCCCGGAGGATCGCGGCTTTGCCGAGGTCGACCATCAGGTCCCACGACCCCCCGAGCGTCCCGTAGGCGGTCTCCACGCTCATCGTGAGGCTCGGGAGGCGCTCGTCGAGGTAGTCATCCACGAAGGCGTCGTTGATCGAGCTCGGATCGAGCTGCCGATCGAGCCAGCGGTGGCGGCCCAGGCGCTGGATCTCACGCTTGGTGGCGGGCGTGATCCCGTACGTCGCCCGGCGCAGCAGGTGCAGGTCCGGGTCGGACGGCACGAAGGAGGTCGCCGTGCCGGCCGAGGCTGGGGCGGCGTTCAGGACGCCGGCCGCGATCCCGCTGCCCGTGAGGGCGGCGCCGAGCGAGGCCGTGCGCACGAACGCTCGCCGCGACAGCGGCGTCGCCACGGATGCAGGCGGTGCGGAGGCCCCCCTCATGCCTCTCGGTATCGGCGCTGCGGCGCAGCGGACTTGAACCTCCGGGAGGCGGTTGCGCCCTTCGACCTACGCCCGGCTCAGGGGCTCGTCAGGTCGTAGTGCGCGAACGACGCCGTGTGCGGATTCGCCGACGTCTGGTGCTGATTCGTGATGACGAGGACCGCCTCGTCGCACGGGCTCGTGTCGACGTTCGGGAACACGGCATCGGTCGACGGGTGGGCCACCTTCGTCCCGGGGTCCACCACCGTGACCGCCGTTCCGATGCGACAGACCACGCTCGCACGCAGCTCGCCGCCCCCGCCGGTGACGTCGATGCGCAGGTCCAGCGAAGGATCGTTCGGCAGGCCGATCCAGTCCAGCGAGTAGTCGTTGGCGATCGCCCGGTTGGAGAAGCCACCTGCGAAGGCCCTGGTGTTGCCGTTGGGCCCGGCGACGTCCGCGTACCCGGGACCTTCCTCTAGGCAGTACGGCGTCGCCGTAGAGCGACAGTCCTGCAGGAAGCGCAGCGAGATCGCGGCGTTGTGATACGCCTTCCCGAGGGTGGTTCCAGCGGTCCTGAGCGCCCGCGCGAACGCACCGAGGTTCGTCGAGTCTCGTTTCGAGATCGTCTCCCAGAAGCGCTCCATCACGTCCTCACCGCCGCCCGAGTGTCCGGGCGGCCCCACGTGCTCGGTGATCGCCCGGAAGATCACCCAGTAGGGGTATGGCGAGGGGTCGTAGACCCCCATCGGCTGCATGAAGGACGGCCACAGGAAGTAGTAATTGTCGTCGGAGCCATCGAAGACCTCGTCTTCCATCCACGCGGCGCCGCCCTCGACGAACACCGTGCTGGCGTGGGGTGATCCGATCAGCGCTCCGTACCCGAACTGGATCGAATGGTTGAACTCGTGAGCGACCGTGGAGTGCATCGAATCGATCGGTGCCGACGGGAAGCTCGCGACGTCGTAGTTCTTGTTCAACACCATGCACGATGCGTAGGCATCCCGGTCCCCCCACGGCGTGGCCGGGTTGTTCCCGACGAGGTCCGTGTTCACCACGAAGCCGTACAGGCCTCCGGTGAGGTGCTCGGCTCGAACCACGTAGCGACCTCCGGGCACGCCGACCGGATCCTTCGGGGGACGCGCCCACCCGTACCGAACGATCTCGGTGTGCCACGTGGTCTCGAGCGCCTTCGCGTACTGGTTCGCGCTGAGACCCCCGCCGATGCTCCCGTACTGGAGGGAGAAGTGCTCGGTGTTCATCCGGTGGGGAAGATCGCCGTGATACCCGTCGCAATCGAACGACGCGCCCCGCAGGTCGGCGCGAGCGGCCGTGAGTGCGGGCGATGCCGGCAGCCGATCCAACGCCCGCCGGAGCTCGAGCAGCGGCAACGTGCCGTCCCATGGGGTCGTGCTTCGGAACGCCGGGGGAAGGCGTCGTGGAGCTGTGAACGCGGCGCTCAGGAGCAGCGCTCCGCGCGCCGGTGAGATCTCTCCGCGCTCCACGGCGCCCGAGATCAACTCGGGGGTCGCGGGGCGGCGATGCGGTACGGACGGGGTGGATGCCTCCGCGGACGGGGCCGGGACCGATATGAGGAGGAGGCCGACGACAGCGGCGAGGAGCGTGCCCCTCGTGGGGCTGGGACCGGGTCGGGACACGCGTGCTCCTTCCGAGCTGAGGATCGGGCCGCCCGATGGTACCGCCGTTGCGCGGGGATGAAAGGCCCGCGAGCTGATCGGCGTTGCGGGATCGTGCCGCGGCTCCGATAGCATCCGCGGGACATGGTGGACGTGGCGATCGTGGGGGCGGGCATGGCAGGGCTCGCCTGCGCGCTCGACCTCCGCGACGCCGGGGCCGACGTCGTCGTGTTGGAGGCCTCCGATCGCCCCGGCGGCCGTGTGCGAACGGTCCGCTTCCCCGACGGCCGATGGGTCGAGGCCGGCGGCGAATGGATCGACACATCGCACCGCGACGTCCACGCCCTCTTGCAGCGGTACGGGTTGCGCGCCGTGGGCGACGGAGCCCCGTGGTGGGCCCGCGAGGCCGGCTGGATCGAAGACGACCACGGCCTGCGTCCGGCCGTCGATGGCTGGGCCGGCGACGAGGACGTCGTCGATGACCTGGCTCGCTTCGACGGGCTGATCGACGACGTGGCTGCGGGGATCGCGGATCCCTCGGACCCCGTCGCCCATCCCGATGCCCTCGCGATCGACGCGCGCTCGGTCGCCGACCTGTTCGACGAGGCCGGGCTCGGCCCGACGGCCCGGTTCCTGCTCGACCGCGAGATGGCCTTCGAGTACACGTGCCGCCCGGATGAGGCGTCCGTGCTGTTCATCGCCCAGCAGCGAGCGGTCACGAAGGCCTACGAGGCCGGCGGGTCGGAGATCCGGTCCCAACGCGTCGAGGGAGGTCTCTCTCGGCTCGCCGAGGCCATCTCCCACGATCTCGGGGACCTCGTCCGCTTCGGACGGCCGGTCGTTCGGCTGGAACGCCGAGAGGACGGCGCGATCGTGCGAACCCCGGCGGGGCCCGTGCACGCGACCCATGTCGTGCTCGCGTGTCCCCTGATCCCCCTACGCGACGTCGAGATCGAGCCGGCGTTCGAGGGGCCGTTCGCCGACGGGATCGCGAGGCTGGGCTACGGCTCGGTCGTGAAGACGTTCGTGCGCGCCTCGGCACGTCCCCCGTTCGTGTGGGCCGTGACGCCACGGTTCCTCCAACGCGTGTACGACTCGACCGAGGATCAGCCGGGCGGCTCATCGGTGCTGGACGCCTACGTGGGTGGCGACGACGCCCGAGCGTTGACCGACCGGGCGCCGGACGAGGCGGGGCGCGTCGGCCGGGTCCGCGACGAGATAGCGGCGATGCTGCCCGCGCTCGCGGCCGGCCTCGGGGACGGCCGGTCCCAGGCGTGGTCGCGCGAGCCGTACGTGCGTGGATCGTTCTCGGTGTGGCACCCGGGCCAGGTCACGGCGTTCTGGCGCGCGCTCCGCGAACCGCAGGGCACCGTCCGGCTCGCGGGTGAGCACGTCGCGACCGTGTGCGGCTACGTCGAGGGAGCCGTCGAGTCGGGGCACCGGGTCGCATCCGAGATCGTCGCGACCGAGCGCGCCATGGACGGCGCGGTCGGCGACGGGACCGGGCTCGTCACGACCCCGGCGCCAGCACGAGGGAGAGGAGCCAGCGCATGACCGACGCGAGGACGATCGCCTTCTTCCCCGAGCCCGGAGCCTGGGGCCCGACGAACAACTGTGTCGCGATCGCGAACGTCCTGGCCGAACGCGGACACCGGATCGTCTTCGTGGTCGACGAGTCGTTCCAGGGTGAGCTCGAGACGCGGGGCTTCGAGGAGCGCATGATGCGTATGGCGCCGCCCGAGGAGAACGCGGACCCCACGGCCGATCCGTGGGCAGAGTTCATCCGCGTCACCGCGCCGGAGTTCCGCAAGCCGACGATCGAGCAGATCGAGACCGTGACGAAGCCGATCTGGGAGGCGCTGGTGGCCGGCGCGAAGTACTCGCACGAGCGTCTCATGGCGATCTGGGACGACATCCACCCCGACGTCGTCTGCACCGACAACGTGACGGGCTATCCGGCGATCGAGCTCGCCGGGGCACCGTGGGTGCGCTTCGTCTCGGCGAACCCCCTCGAGATGCGCGACCCCGACCTGCCGCCGGTGCTCTCGGGGCTGCCGAGCGACGATCGCTCGCAGTGGCAGGCGTTCCGGGACGAATACCACCGGCAGCACTCGGACCTGCTCGCCGAGCACAACGAGTTCCGCACGTCGGTCGGGGTCGCGCCGTGTCCGCTCGACGAGTTCAACACGAACTCACCGTGGCTGAACATGTACCTGTACCCGGAGGCCGCGGACTATCCGCGTTCGGAGCCGCTCGACCCGACGTGGCACCGGCTGAACTCGACGGTCCGCACGACCGAAGAGGCCTTCGACGTCGACGAACGCGTCCCGGGCGATGGCAAGGTGGTGTACCTGTCGTTGGGATCGCTCGGATGCATGGACGTGGGGCTCATGCAGCGGCTGATCGACACCATGGCCGCGACCGAGCACCGCACGATCGTGTCGATGGGTCCGCTCAAGGACCAGATGACGCTGGGTCCGAACATGTACGGGGACCAGTTCCTGCCGCAGCCGTCGATCCTGCCCCAGTGCGACCTGCTGATCACCCACGGCGGCAACAACACGGTGTGCGAAGGGTTCCACTTCGGCTTGCCGATGATCGGGCTGCCGCTGTTCTGGGATCAGTACGACAACGCCCAGCGGTTGCGTGAGACGGGGTTCGGGCAACGGCTGCCCACGTACGACTGGACCGTCGACGAACTGGTCGGGACCGTGAACCGGCTCCTCGCCGACGATGGGTTGCGGGCCCGCATGCGCGCCAACGCCGAGACGATCCGGTCCGACCCAGGTCGGGTCAAGGGCGCCGACCTGATCGAACGGGTCGCGACGTCCGGCGCAGCGAGCTGATCGCTCCGCCCGCCTCGTGAGCTCGCACGGGACCGAGCTCGACTCCCTGCGTCTCCCGGGTGGCACGGAGCTCGTGCTCCGCGGACACGATCGCGCGGTCGAGGCGTCCGTTCGTGTGCGTGGCGAGGGAGGCCGGGACGCGGTCGCGGGGGACGGGGCGTTCGAAGGTCTCCTGCGAACGATGCGTGCCGGCGAGACCGAGGGGCGCTTCTCCTGCGTGCGGCTGGGCGACGTGCCCGAAGCCACGGGGGAGCGCGCGATCGAGGTGGACCAGACGAACCGGTCGACGGTGGTCGGCGAGCGGGTGGTCGTGAAGTTGTTCCCGCGGTCGGCGCCGGGCGCGCAGCCGGCGATCGACCTGCCGGCGCACCTCGCCGAGGTGGGCTTCCGCGACATGCCCACGCCCTACGGGGCGCTCACCTGGACGAGCGCGGGCGGCGCATCGGCGCTGCTGGCCACCGCGACGGCATTCCTTCCTGGGGCGCGCGACGGATGGGACTGGTACCTCGATCTGCTCCTCGACTGGTTGCGCGGCGACCGGACCCTCGACCACGCCCTCGCACCGGCCGGCCCGGTCGGGCGCCTCGCGGGCTCGCTCCACGCCGCGCTCGCGACCGCGTCGAGCAGGTTCCCATCGCCGGTCGGGATCGTGGGGGGCGACGAGATCGCCGGTTGGAAGCGGCGCGCCGAGCGCAGCCTCGACGATGCGCTCTCGTCGACCGGCGGTGAGGAGGGGGCGCGTCTTCGGGAGCGCAGCGGCCGGATCCTCGCCGCGTTCGGGATCTTCGACGAGATCGAGACGGCCGCCGTGATGCGGATCCACGGCGATCTGCACGTCGGGCAGATCCTGCGATGGGACGGGGGTGACGCCGTGGCGGACTTCGAGGGGAACCCGCTGGCACCCCCGGAGATCCGCAACGCTGTCGACACCCCGATGCGCGACGTCGCGAGCCTCGTGCGGTCGATCGATCATCTCGGCCGGATCGCGCAGCGACGCGGGGCCGGCCCGCTCGCCCAGATCGAGCGGTGGGTCGAAGCCTCGCGGAGCGCGCTCGTCGACGCCTACCTGGAGACGCTCAGGGGCGCCGGGCACACCTCGCTGTTCGAGCCTCGCCTGGTGTTCCCGCTCGAGGTCTCGCAGGTCTGCCACGAGTACGCCTACGCGGCGCGCCACCTGCCGGCGTGGGTCGAGATCCCCGATCTCGCGGTGCGTTCGATCTTCCCTTGATCGGCGACGTCGAGGGTGTCGTCCGGGACCGGTAGGCTCACGGGTCACCGATGCCCTCGGATGCGATGCCCAGCCGTCGTCAGGCCCTGCGGATCCTCGAGCGTGGCCATCGCTCGGTCGACGAGTTGCTGCAGCGGCTCCCAGGGGCGGCGATGACGACGCCGGGGCTGGGTGGGGGCGAGTGGTCACCGAAGGACCTGATCGGGCACCTCGAGAGCTGGGAGGGATACGCACTCCAGGCGCTCGACGCATGGGACGACGGGCACGGCCCCGCGATCGATCGGGAGCTGTGGTCGAGCTCGACGTCGAAGGTGAATCGTGACGCGGTCGCCCGCAAGGCGCGTCGATCGGTGCCGGAGATGCGGCGCCGGGCGGATCGCACGTATCAGGTCCTCGTCGCGCGGATCGAGGCGATGAGCGACCGTCGGTGGCGTCAGCCGGGAACGCCGCGCGGGCGCAAGACGGTGGGTGAGCGCCTCGGGTCCTACCTCGGCGGCCCGGCGGGACCGTTCCGCCACGCGGAGGATCACATCAAGGAGCTGCGCGCGTTCGTCGAGGAGCACGGCCGGCGCGGAACCTGATCAGCCGCCCCGCTTCGTCACCGATGCACGATGACAGGGGTGCCGAGCTGCAACAACGGCATCAGCCGGTCGATGCCCCGCTCGCTGACCCGCACGCAGCCGGCGCTCGCCGAGGTGCCGATCGACGACGGATCGTTCGTCCCGTGGATCGCGAGCTGGTTCCCGCCGCTCCACCCCGCTGGAAGATGCGGCTGGATGCCCGAGATCCCGAACGCGAACGAGCCGAGCGGAGATCCCGCGGAGAACGGGATGCGATCGGTCACGAAATACTCGCCGGGCGGGGTCGGTGACACGCTCGCACCGGTCGCCGCCCGCAGGCCGAACAGCGTGCGACCGAACTTCGTGACGGTCACGCGGTGGCGCGAGAGGTCGACCTCCGCCGACACGTGGGTCGTGGAGCGGGTGAGTCCTCGGAGCGGGATCCAGCCGTCGCGGCGAGGCCAGACGTAGGGGATCTCGACGCGGCCCCACCGTCCGTGGCGGGCGGTCTCCTCGACCCAGGCGGCGATCGGGACGCCGTAGTACTTCGATCCCGCGGGCATCGTGCCGGCGACTGCGGCACCGGCGCTCGGCCGTGTTCGAACGGTCATCGCGGCCGGGATGCGCACGAGGAGCTCCTCAGAGGCCACGCGCGCGCGGTGGCGTCGGATGGCATCGTGTCCTGCCCGGCGGTCGGGAGCGACCGTGAGCGGGCGCAGCTCGCGACCCCGGTCGGTGAACGGAGCCGTCAACGCCCGCGCGGAAGGAACCTCGGGCGAACCCCCGGTATCGCCCGACACCGAAGCGACGACCGGCGTTCCCAACGCCAGCACCATCGCGAGAGCGGAGGCGACCCAAGACGTGCGAAGCACGTAGCCATGCATGGGTCTCGTATCGGCGGCTTACCCGGACCGCCTGAGGTCGAACGTATGCCGGGCCGCACCGCGCGCACATCGGTCCGGGAGAGGAAGGCCGGGCGGCCGAACGCGTCGGTCTCCCGGCCCATGGGGACCGGCCCACACGAGGCGACGGGCAGACGCGCGGCGGGCCGAGCGACCGACCGCTGCTCGACGCTAGGCTGAAGCTCGGCTCCGCGAGCGGTGGAGCGCGCGAGGGAGGCGAACGATGAACGTCCTGCATGAGACCGCCCGCGATCTGGTGGCTCCGGGCAAGGGCATCCTGGCGGCCGACGAGTCCACCGGCACGATCGGGAAGCGGTTCGACACGATCGGGGTCGAGAGCACCGAGGACAGTCGGCGACGGTATCGGCAGCTGCTGTTCACGACGCCGGGGCTCGGTGATCACATCAGCGGGGTGATCCTGTTCGACGAGACGATCCGCCAGACCACCGACGACGGGACCTCGTTCGTGAAGGTGCTACAGGGAGCCGGCTCGATCCCCGGCATCAAGGTCGACACCGGGGCGAAGCCGCTCGCGCTGTTCCCGGACGAGACGATCACGGAAGGGTTGGATGGGTTGCGCGATCGACTCGGTGAGTACCGCGAGCTCGGTGCACGGTTCGCGAAGTGGCGCGCCACGATCATCATCGGGGACGGCACGCCGACGGCCTGCGCGATGCGCTCCAACGCGCACGCGATGGCTCGATACGCGGCGCTGTGTCAGGAGGCCGAGATCGTGCCGATCGTGGAGCCGGAGATCCTGATGGACGGCGATCACGACCTCGCGGCGTGCGGGTCCGCGACGGCCGCCACGCTCGACGCCTTGTACGAGGCGCTCGCCGAGCATCGCGTCGACCTTCCCGGCACCCTGCTCAAGGTCAACATGGTCGTGCCGGGCAAGGGAGCGGCACACCAGGACGACGACGAGACCATCGCACGCGCCACGATCGCGACGCTGTCCACGCATGTGCCGAGCGAGGTGCCGGGGGTCGTCTTCCTGTCGGGTGGGATGAGCGATGAGCAGGCCACGAGCCGGCTGAACGAGATGAACCGGCTCGGCGGCCTGGGAGAGCAAGAGCTGTCGTTCAGCTACGGGCGCGCGCTGCAGGCCCCGTCGCTCGCGGCGTGGGGCGGCGACGACGCGAACGTCGAGGCGGCACAACGCGCCCTGGCGCATCGCGCCCGGATGAACGGGCTCGCGCGCGACGGGAGCTACTCGCCCGACATGGAGAGCGCCGCGTAGGTTCGCGGACATCCATGCGACTCCTCGTGATCGGCGGTACCCGCTTCTCCGGGCGTGCGCTCGCCGAGCAGGCCCTGGCGGCAGGCCACGAGGTGACGCTGTTCCATCGGCATGCGACCGAGGTCGCCCCCGACGCGGAACACGTCCTGGGCGATAGGGACGGCGGGATCGAGCCGCTCCGGGGCAGGACCTTCGATGCCGTCGTCGACATGTGCGGGTACGTGCCACGCGTGGTGCGATCGTCGGCGGAGCTGCTCCGTGATTCCGGCTGGTACGGGTTCGTCTCGTCGATCTCGGCCCATCTCGACGATCTGCCGCCGGGGGCCACCGAGGATTCGCCGGTCCATGACCCACCCGCGTCCGGCGACGAGGAGATCACGGATGAGTCGTACGGACCGTTGAAGGTGGCGTGCGAACAGGTGGTTCGGGAGGTCTTCGACGATCGGGCCTGTGTGATCCGTCCGGGGTACATCGTGGGACCGCACGACCCCACGGATCGTTTCACGTACTGGGTCCGGCGCTCCGCGCTGGGTGGGCAGATGCTGGCGCCGGAGCCGCACTACGCCTTGCAATGGATCGACGCGCGGGACCTCGCGGCGTTCGTGTTGCACCTCGCGCAGGAACGTGTCGGGGGTGTGTTCAACGTCGTCGACCGAGCGCCGACGTCGACGATCGCCGATGTGGTCGCGACCGCCGGTGAGGCGGCCGGATCGACCGTCGAGCTGGTCACCGCCGGCGACGAGTGGTTCACGCGGCGACTGGGCGACGCGACGGACGAAGCGTTCCCGATGTGGGAGCCGGGGGCGCCGGGTTTCCATGCCTTCGATCCATCACGGGCGTTCTCCGCCGGACTGGCGTGCCGCGACCCCGCGGCGACGATCCGCGACACCCTGGCCTGGGATCGGACCCGCGAGCAGGCGTGGCCGATGGCGGCGGGGCTCGACCTCGAACGGGAACGTTCCCTGATCGAGGAGCTGCGATCCGAACGGTGAGAGCTGGGCGCACGCTCGCCGTCCTCGCGGCGGTCCTGGCGCTGGTGCCGGCATGCGACCGCGAGACCGCGCGCCGACCCTCGCCCCCGCCCAAGGCCACGGCCACGGTCGTGCCCGTGGTCGAGCGTGTGTCGTGCGGACGATGGTCGCCTCTCGAGGACGTGGGGCCGACGGGCGGCGCAGATGCCGATGTCGACGAGGTCTCTGGGTTGGTCGAGAGCCGCCGGCACCCCGGCGTGCTGTGGGGCATCCTCGACAACGGCAACCCCAGGCTGCTGTTCGCCTTCGGTGAGGATGGGCGCGAGGTGGGCCGGTTCGAGCTCCCTCACGCGGATGCCTCGGGGCGGCCGATCGAGAACGTCGACTGGGAGGACATCGCGATCGGTCCCTACGCGGGTGACGCCGACGCGGTGTGGATCGCGGACATCGGCACCTACCCGGTCGTGCGGGCAACGCTGGACCTCTATCGGGTGCGTGAACCGGAGCTCGACACCGGGAGAGGACCGAGGCGGACCGTCGAACTGGATCCGGCGGACGTGCGGCGGGTCACCGTTCGGTACCCACCCGGGGAGTACGTGCACAACGCCGAAAGCTTCTTCGTCGATCCCGATACGGGCGACGGGTTCATCGTGACCAGAGGCCTCGTGCGTCGCAGCAACCGGGTGGGTGTCTGGCGTGCTCCCGCCGACGCCCTCGCGGGCGGCGACGAGGTCGAGCTCGAGAAGGTCGCGGAGGTCGTCGGCCGGATGGACCACCGGCATGACTACGGTCCCACCGCCGCCGACATCTCCCCCGACGGCGAGTGGATCGCCGTGAAGCGGCTCGACGAGGTGTTCATGTGGCATCGCACCGGAACCGTGGAGGAGACGCTCCATCCGATGGCGCGGGCACCCTGCACGGGCAGGACGGGATCGGGAGGCGTACCCGACGCCGACGACGGCGAATCGTTCGCGTTCGACATCGACGCCACCGGTGCCGTCGTGGGCATGTGGAGCACGCTCGACACCCCGGACCACCCGAACCCGCCGCTGCATCGCTCGTCCTGCCACCCCTGCCCGTCGGCATCGCCGTAACGGGGTCTGGGGCTCGAGGAGCGAGGCAGGGTCGAGCGACAGCCCTCAGGGAGTCGAGCCTCGGTAGCATCGGGTGGTGCCGACCCGTGAAGACATCCGCAACGTGGCCATCGTCGCCCACGTCGACCACGGCAAGACCACGCTGGTGGACGCGATGCTGTGGCAGTCCGGGGCGTTCCGCGCGAACCAGGACGTCGCCGAGCGTGTGATGGACTCGATGGACCTGGAACGCGAGAAGGGGATCACGATCCTCGCGAAGAACACCGCCGTCACCCACGGCGGGCTCAAGATCAACATCGTCGACACGCCGGGCCACGCGGACTTCGGTGGCGAGGTCGAACGCGCGCTCACGATGGTCGACGGGGTGCTCCTGCTGGTGGATGCCTCCGAGGGGCCGCTGCCGCAGACGCGCTTCGTGCTGCGCAAGGCCCTGGAGGCGCGCCTGCCGGTGATCCTGGTCGTGAACAAGGTTGACCGCCCCGACGCGCGTGTGGACGAGGTGGTCCACGAGGTGGAAGAGCTGTTCCTCGACCTCGACGCCGACGAGGATCAGATCGATTTCCCGATCCTGTACTGCGACGCTCGGCGGGGCATCGCGTCGCCGGACCGCCGGGGCGGCGGCGGTGACCTGGAGCCGTTGTTCCGAACGCTGATCGACCGGATCCCGGCGCCTGCCTACGACGATGACCATCCGCTCCAGGCGCTGGTCACGAACCTCGACGCGTCCCCGTACCTCGGCCGGATCGCGTTGTGTCGCATCCGCCACGGATGGATCTTCCGCGGCCAGCAGGTCGCGTGGTGCCGGGTCGACGGCAGCGTCGAACGCGTGAAGGTGACCGAGCTGTCGGTCACCGAGGCTCTGGAGCGGGTGGATGCCGACGAGGCGGGCCCCGGCGAGATCGTGGCGATCGCGGGGATCCCCGATGTCACGATCGGCGAGACGCTCGCCGACCCCGACGATCCCCGTCCGCTGCCGATCGTGCGCGTCGATGAACCGTCGCTGTCCATGACGATGGGCATCAACACCTCTCCGCTCGCCGGTCGTGATGGCGACAAGGTCACCGCGCGGCTGCTCCGGGCCCGCCTCGACCAGGAGCTGGTCGGCAACGTCTCGATCCGCGTGCTCGACACCGAACGACCGGAGACGTGGGAGGTCCAGGGCCGGGGCGAGCTGCAGCTCGCGGTGCTGGTCGAGATGATGCGGCGCGAAGGCTTCGAGCTGACGGTCGGCAAGCCGCAGGTCGTCACCCGAACGATCGACGGACGCGTGCACGAGCCCGTGGAGCGCGTCGCGATCGACGCGCCCGACGACTACCTCGGCGTGATCAGCCAGCTCGTCGCGCTCCGCAAGGGGCGTCTGGAGGAGATGGTGAACCACGGCACCGGCTGGATCCGGATGGAGTACATCGTGCCCGCCCGCGGCCTCATCGGGTTCCGCACGGAGTTCCTGACCGAGACGCGCGGCACCGGCCAGCTCCACCACGTGTTCGAGGGCTACGAGCCGTGGCACGGCGATCTGCGAACGCGCCCCACCGGGTCGCTCGCGGCCGACCGGAGCGGGAGCACCACGCAGTTCGCCCTGCTGAACCTGCAGGAACGCGGCGCGCTGTTCGTGGGGCCAGGCGAGGAGGTCTACGAGGGCATGATCATCGGTGAGAACGCGCGCTCGGAGGACATCGACGTCAACCCGACGAAGGAGAAGAAGCTCACGAACATCCGCCAGTCGACCGCCGAAGAGCTCGTTCGGCTGATCCCGCCGACCCGGCTCTCGCTCGAGCAGGCGTTGGAGTTCATCCGGGCCGACGAGTGTGTCGAGGTCACGCCGTCGAACGTTCGCCTCCGGAAGGTGGCACTCTCGCAGCAGGATCGGGTCAAGGCGGCTCGTCGTCGATCGGCGGACGCGTAACGATGCCGAAGACGACGATCGCGGGCGACCTGCCCGCCCCCATGCTCGCGAAGATCCAGCCGGAGATGCCGCTCGGCGAGGGGTGGACCTACGAGCCGAAGTGGGACGGCTTCCGCACGATCGTCGACGCGGGCGGCGACCGGGAGCCGCGGCTCGTGAGCCGCGACGGCCGTCCGCTCGGGCGCTACTTCCCGGAGCTCGTTGACGACCTCCGGAACCTCGAGAGCGATCGGTTCGTGGTCGACGGCGAGATCCTGCGCGTCGCCGACGGGACGATGGACTTCGACGAGCTGCAGCTCCGGCTGCATCCGGCCGAATCGCGTGTGCGCAAGCTCGCCGGCGAGATCCCCGCCACGTTGGTGGTGTTCGACCTGGTGCGGGAGGCCGGCGACGATCTCGCCGGTCGGCCGCTCGCCGAGCGGCGGGACCGACTGTCGGCGCTCGCATCCGCGGTGGGGTGGGCGATGGCGCCGGGGAGCCTGGGGGACATGCCGCCTGCGCCGGCGGTGCTCGTCGCGCCGTGGACCGACGATCCGAGGGTGGCCACGACGTGGTTCGACGATGAGAACGGGGTCGGGCAGGACGGGATCGTCGCGAAGCGGG
>Ga0081455_10003908_pt1 | contig 16969 bp, 13 predicted proteins | sample TabmetS3T2R1_FD_70207 | JGI IMG/M metagenome (GOLD analysis project Ga0081455, IMG submission 70207) | Tabebuia heterophylla rhizosphere microbial communities from the University of Puerto Rico - S3T2R1 | ecosystem: Host-associated > Plants > Roots > Rhizosphere ...
GAATTTCCAGTCGCGGAACGGTGGGGACGGCAAAGAAAAAAATTCAGGACGTTCGGCAGGCGGCTGCGGCGCCGGTCTGCCAGGCAGGCCAATGGGGATAAGATCAATGTTCTTCAGAAACCGGCTGTTTGTCAGTGCCACATTGCCGCTGACCGTCGCCGACGCAAATGGTCCCGTCATTCTGACATCAGCATCAGCCCGCGCCGTGAGCGTATCGTTCCGCGCGACCAGAACGCTCTGAGCTCTCAGTTGCAAGTCGAAAATCGGTTCGGTCAGCTTAACGAACGTAACTCGACCGTTCATAGTGAACGGGCCACCAGCCAAATCGCCTCCGAAGCGATCGAGAGTGAGCGCGTTGTCCCGAAAAGTTAAGCGTGCATTAAAACTTCTGAGCGCAGGAAGAGTTGCGTTGGTGAAACGAGCGACGTTTACAGTCATGTCCCCTGCTCCACTGAAGACCGGATGACCAAACGTTCCGCTCACATCCACGTCGAGTCCGAGATCGCCATCCAATTGCTGAAGGTCCGGAACGAATTGACGGACGAAATTCACCGAACTGCGTGGCAGCCGGGCCTTGGCGGTAATTGGAGTGTCGTCGGGAAATCCTCGAGCCTCGACAATTTTCGGCGCATCGAACGGCATGCTGGCGTTTATTTCCAACGGCTGAATCCGCGGCTGTTGCAGCTTGCCTGAAGCGGTCAGCCGATTCTGCGCGGTCTGCGCGCTAAGCTCGAACGTCGCCGGTTCCATTTTCTGCCACTGTTCGTTTCGCAAATCCCGCACCTGCACGTCGAGCCGCGTTTTCAAATCTGCAATTGTCCCCTCACCGTCGAGCCTCGCATTCATGACACCCGAGATTGTCGATTGTATTCCGAGGTCGTGCGCCAGCCTTTTCAGGTCAAGATTCTCAGACTGCACGATTGCCGACACTTTGCCGGAAGACGGAATCACCGCGGATTTGGTTCCGAGATTTCGCCACACAAATGGAATTGAGACATAGCCGTACGCGTAATTGGTGCGCTGTTGCGATGCGTCGGTTGCTCCGGGCACGCCGGTGCGGCTGGCACGCCGCGTTTGCGGGGCCACAACCTGGTTCAACTGGATCTTGTCTATTTCCAGTGTGTCACCCCTGGTCCGAGCGATCGCATTGAAATCCATGTTGGTCGTCGCGAAAAAAATGATTGGCACATCAAGACCGTCGGGCGAGTACGCGGCGTCGATGTTCGCCTGTAGTCCTTGCAAATTTCCGTAGCGTGCTTTTTCCAGAACGAGCTTCAGGTTGCCGGTGCTCTTAAACGCCTGTGCATTGCCGCTGCCCTCCCAATCCAGTTTGAGGGAACCGGCCAGTTGGCTCGGGTTGCCCGACGCGCGCAAAAGCGGCTGAAGCACGGCCAGATTCGACACGTTCGCGGATGCTTTCCCACTGTAGTGCTGAGGCGGCTGCAAGTTAAATGTCCCGGTCGCGTTGACGTAATCGGTGTTGTTCAGAGTTGCGCTGCACTCATCAAGATGGATCACATTGTTTGCGATCGAGGACTTCGCGCTCAGCCGTTGCACAACCAAGTCCCGCATTTTCAAATTCGATCCAGAGAGTGATACCTGTCCGTCGACGACTCCCTGTTTGCGCTCGATGTGACCCGTCATTTGCAACGGACCACTGATCTTGCTCGGAGAATTGGGCACCCAAAAATCGCTGACCTCGGGAGCATTCAACGCAATATCCAATTGCAGTGGTTGCGAAGACGCATTGCCGAAGTTTTCCGGGAATTGGTACCGACCGCGGATGTTAAGCTCGTTTTGATTGCGCCTCAGGCTAACCTCATCAAATCCGAGTATGCCATCGCTTCCATTCATCGATCCGTTCACCGAATCGACGATGTAATCTCGATATCGTATGCCGGTCAGAGTGAACTCCATTGCCGTGCGAAGATCCGCAAACCAGGGTCTCTTGGTATCGGCGGGCGCTACCTTTCTGGCCGCGCGCAAGGTGGCGTTCACCTTGTCAACGATCCCATCCGAAAAGCCGACCGCGTCCCCGGTCAGACCCAGTATTACTTGCACATTTGCATCAACGATGTCGATTTTGCCGTTGAACTGAACCGAGCCGGTCAAGCCAACCGGGACGCCGGCTGTCAGCTTCTCGAGATCAGGCACCTTACCGGTAATTTGTAGGCTTGCTGGTGCCCGGCCAAAATCTTCGAATGTTGCCGGCAAATCGATTGTGCCGTTCAAATGAAATTCGTTCTGGTCCTGAACAATATCGGCCGAGTGTAACGTCGCTCTCCCCTGTCCAGCCGAAACGTCAACGGTGCCTTTCTCGAAATTTACCCACGGCACATGCGCATCGTTGAGCCGCAGTGACATCGTGCCGCTCCATGTACGCGGCGAGTCGATTACACCTGCGCCAACCAGAGCGAGCCGCTCAATTTCGCCGGAAAAATAATTCTCGGGGAGCGAAAGGAACTTGTTCAGCGAGTCGGCCGCAATTTTCTCTGCAGCCAGATTAACCTTCGTGTTTAGAGAAGATGCATCTTCATTCAGCGCCGCTGAGACAGACAATTGGCCGCCGCCAATGACGCAATTGAGATCGATGGCGAGAGCTTTCGAATCAATGCGCGACGCATCGATGTTCAGAAGCCGGATCTGTTCCTGATCAGTAAGAGCCAGATCGCGCAGGATGAAGTTCTTGTTCGCATAGGAGGTTTGCCCATAAAGGCTGGACCAAGCGTCGGCTGACGGTAGTTGCAATCTTCCGATTCGCAGGTCGCCTGGAGCACGCGGATTTAGATCAAGATCAGCATGTTCAACGACAAAGTCGTTCGGGCTCTCCCTAATAATGAGCGTCGCATCTGCCAATCGAATCCGCTCGGGAAACGCGTCAGGCAGTGTTGGTTTCTGCTTTGCACGCGGTTTGGGCGGCGGCGCTCGTGCCGGATCGAGCACGATCTGAGCGTCGCGCAGCTCGACGTCCTGCAAGAGATGCGAAGTCCCATGGCGTATGAGCCCTAACAAGCTGTAGTCGACGTATAGCGAATCAATATCGACCGACTCGATCGCGCTAGGCCCTGTCGGCACCGCATGGAGATTTCGAATCGTCAGATAGCTGAACGGATTGCCTTGGAGACGGAAATCGATCTTTAGGTTCTCTTTAGTAGCATAGCGAATGGCGAAGTGCCGGGCGGTGGCCAACAAAATTGGCCGATGAAAAATGATCAGAAGTCCCACGCATACTGCGAGGCCAATCATCACCCGCCGCCAGATGTGCCGCTCACGTCGGCCCTTTGACTGATCGTCATCGGCCACAAAGCGATTCTATTGCCGCTCCGCCTCAGAGGAAAGGGCAAATGGGGATAACCGCTAGTTGCGTGGATACTCTGGCATTGCGTATTACGAACTCCCGCGTGAACCTTTTGGCGATGTTTAGTAGGGCGTCTATGCCAGACGCCAACTCACGAACCGCAAATGACAGCGTTTCACAGAAACGCCCTACAATTCGCCACTGATGAATCCAGACAAGCTATTTGATTACCTGGATGGAAGATTGCCCGCGACAGAACGAGCTGCGTTGGAGGAGCGACTGATCTCGGATAAGCAATTGCAACGGGAGTTCGCTGTGGCCCGGCGGATTCATGCTGGTGTCCATGGCGATTCTCGCGAAATCATGTTACCTGCATCGCCCGAGATTTCAGAACAAGGCCACAAAATGGCGATCCGCGTAGGCGTCGCATTCATGGTTCTCATGTTTGTAAACGTCGGCATCGGTCTATGGTTCATTTTCAGACACGAAAGTAGCAATCCGAACCGCCCGTTGCTTGAGACCCAGATGCGGGAGCAGATTGCGAAATCGATCGAGCGCGCAGCAACACTCACACCGGTGCCAAATGCTTTAGGGGTAACGGAAATCACAATCCCAGCCGACAAAGGAAAACTCGATGCCGTCGCAGATAAAGTGGTTGCAATTGTGTCCGAGCTTAGAGGATCTGCTACGAAAGGTGTAACAGACGCAGGTCATCTCAGCATTCTTGTCGATCTGCCCGCAAATCGGGAATCTGACTTTCGCGCTGCAATTCAATCGATCCCCGGAGAAGACAAGCCGGAGTCATCTAATCCAACCAGACCGCAAGAGCTGGGGTCATCGCCCCCGGCTACAGATCAGAAGGTGAGCTTCGTTGTGCAGGTCGTCGAGACACCATCAAAACAACAACAATGATTGCGGTGACGTTCGCCTTACCGGCCGAAAGCTCGGAATTCTTGCGGCGGCTCGGAAATAAATCTCACGTTAATCGAGATGGCATCAGGATCGTTCGCGGCACGATCGGCCATCGTGCAATCGAAGTAATTCACACGGGCGTCGGTGAAAACATCTGCAGAGAGCGCATCGGAAAGCTTCTCGAAAATCCGCAGTTCGATTTCTTGATCAGCGCCGGATTTGCAGGTTCGCTCAACCATGAACTGCAGGTGAATGACGTTTTGTTTGCGACGAATTTTTCGACAGTGGATCTGAAACACGCGCAGTCATTGCTTTCAGACGTATCGATTCAAGCGGGCATTTTGTTGACGGTGCCAGCGTTGATCGATTCCAGTGGAGAGAGAGAGAGAATAGCGCGTGAATCGGGAGCCTCTGCGATCGACATGGAGACCGAATTCATCGCGCGCGGGTGCGCGGGACGCGGCATTCCGATGCTAGCGCTGCGCGTCATCACAGACACGCCAACCCAACCATTCCCTGCTCCGCCGAGCGTCTTATTTGATCTCCAACAGCAGCGAACTCACATCGCCATGCTCGCCAAATTTTTCCTCTCCCATCCGAGGCGCATGTCGGGTTTAGCTCAATTCGCGAGGAGAATTGCACGCGCACGGAAAACCCTGGCCGATGCACTTGTCGACGTGGTGCGGACTATGTAGCAGCCTATCGCCCTCTTACTCCTGTCGATTTCCTTTGGGAACGAGAACGACGACGAGAACGACCTATCACCGCGCGGGCTCGATGTGCACGAGCACATCTGCGATGCGGGAGTCGCTTTGCTGGATTGCCGACTTTACTCGATGGGCGATCTCGTGGCCTTCGTGCACGGAAATGTTTCCGTCCACTCCGACATGTAGATCCACGTAGTAATCCAAGCCCATTTTACGGGCGTGACATTTTTCCACCTCGACGACACCGGGAACCGAGCGGGCGACGGTGAGAATCGATCTGACGATTTTTCCACCCGGAGCGGTGTCCATGATTTCCTGGAACGCCGGGAGCGCCAAACGAACACCGTTTGCTGCAATGACGGCACAAGCGAACAGCGCTGCCCAGTCGTCGGCGCTCTGCCACCGCTCGCCACCAATCAGCGCAACCGAAATGCCAATGAACGCAGCCGCCGAGGTAAGCGCGTCGCTGCGATGATGCCAGGCATCCGTTTGCACAGCAGTGCTTTCCAGGTCTCGGCCGATGCGATTCACGTACCGGAACAAAAACTCCTTGATCACAATCACCACCACAAGAATGGCGAGCGTGAATGGCGCTGGCCCGTGATGTGGCGTCAGAATTTCACGGACGCTTTCGATCGCGAGGCCAATCGCGGCTGCCAGCACGCAGATCGCAACAACCAGCGCAGCAATTGGCTCAGCCTTTCCGTGGCCATATGGGTGCGTCCTGTCTGGAGGTTTGGCTGCTACGGTCAATCCGCCCCAAATCACAATTGAGCCGCCGACGTCGAGCGCGGATTCAATTCCATCAGCAATCAGAACGTATGCATGACCAACAACACCAGTAATAATTTTAACCGACGCAAGCACGACATTTATGACAAGGCCGAGTAGCGCAACACGCGCACCGGTTCGTGACATCGAAGAGCCCGTTCGACTCTCAACTCTGCGAGTTTGCAGATTTGTTGTAGCAGCGTCAGGATGCTGGGGTCGTGACATGACGAACAAAACTATAAGCGCAGCCGTTTACGAAAAGCACGGAAATCCAGCGGATGTCCTGCGTATCGAAACGCGCCCGTGGCCGACGCCAGCCGCGGACGAAGTGGTCGTGAAAGTGCGCGCGGCGCCGATCAATCCAGCAGACTTAAATCAGATCGAGGGAAAATACCCGGTACGCCCGGAACTCCCTGCAACGCCGGGATTCGAAGGCGCGGGCGTGGTTGGCGAGTTGGGCACGAACGTTAAGGGCCTAACGAGCGGTGCGCTCGTTATTCTGCCGCATAGCGTCGGCACATGGCGAGATGCCGTCCTGGTGAAAGCGGAAGATCTGGTCGTCGTGCCTGAGGGAATCGAGCCTGTTCAGGCAGCAATGTTAAAAATTAATCCGCTGACCGGGTGGCGATTGCTGCACGACTATGTCGATTTGCAAAAAGGCGATTGGTTGATTCAAAACGCAGCAAACTCGGCAGCCGGTCGTGACGTGATTCAAATCGCGCACGAGCTCGGTTATAAAACCGTGAACATTGTTCGGCGCGCGGAATTAATTGATGAATTGCGCGCGGAAGGCGGCGACGTTGTGTTGGTCGAAGGCGATGATCTCCGCGACGAAGTCAAGGCTGCGACCAGCGGCGCGCCCATTCGTCTCGGCCTAAATTCCGTCGGCGGCGACAGCGCGCTGCGCCTGGCAAATTGTCTCGCGCCTGGCGGCACGCTGGTGAGCTTTGGCGCGATGAGCTTGCAGCCGCTGAAAATTCCGACCGGCCTCCTCATTTTCAAAGACCTCCGATTTCGCGGCATCTGGATTAACAAATGGTACGACAACGCCACTTTGTCTGAGCGCATGGAGACGTTTCGACCGCTTTTCGCGATGGCCAAGCGTGGTCTGCTCAAGACAAAAATCGAAAAAGCTTATCCGCTAAACAAAGTCAAAGCCGCCGTCGCACACGCGGCCCAGGGCAAACGCAGCGGCAAAATTATTTTTGAATTCGAGTAAGTGAATCGTACCTAGCGCGCAGAGCTCCACCCCAAAGCCAATTCCTCTGTCATGTTGAGCGGATCGAAACACCCAGCTACTTCGAATCCTCATAATTCCTCAGCTTAGTGTCGGATCGCGATCAGATTCGCAAATTTTTCCTCGTTGCGACTGATTGGAAATAGGCGGGTCTTCGCTTCACTCAGAATGACATCGTAGTATGACGTTGCAGCCGCTGAGGTGATCTTCGAGGTTGCAGTAAGAGGCAGAGGTACGTAGGATCGAAAATGTTCCGCTTGCATCGCCGGCGTATATCCCTTCTCATCATATTGGCCACGACTTTCGCGGCGGGGCATCTCAAATCCGCGACCGCTTCCAAACCCGGCGATTTGCGTGGCGTCGGAAAGGTGACGTTCCCGATAACGTGCGCGCCTGAGGTCCAATCTGATTTCGCCCGCGGCGTGGCGTTGCTTCATTCGTTTTTCTATGAAGAGGCGCGACGCGTTTTTACTTCGGTAGCCGAGCGCGACCCGAAATGTGCGATTGCCCAGTGGGGAATCGCGATGACGTGGTGGCATCCGATTTGGACGCCGCCGACTCCCGACGAAATGCGTGCGGGCAAAGCTGCCATCGAAAAAGCGATGTCGTTGAAGGCCGGCACAGAGCGAGAGCGCGGATTCATCACTGCGCTGAACACCTATTACAATACGGCAGACAGTTCGAGCGCGGCTCCCGTTGGACAATCGTGTCACGGACCCGTCGGACCGCGCGATCGGGTTGTCGCTTATGAAAAAGCAATGCGGCAGCTGCGCGACAAATATCCGGACGATTTCGAAGTGCAAACCTTCTACGCGTTCGCAGTGCTCGGAGTCGGATATGCCACGCCTAATGATACAACTTTATCAAAACAGCTCGAGGCTGCCGGCATCTTGGAAAAGCTTTGGAAACAAAACGCGAACCATCCTGGAGTCGTTCATTACCTGATTCATTCCTACGATTATCCTCAGTTGGCCGAGCGCGGTCTGACTGCAGCCAAAACATATGATTCCATTGCACCGTGGGTGCCGCACGCGCTGCATATGCCGTCGCATATCTTTACGCGCCTGGGCATGTGGGATGAATCCATCGCTGCAAATCGCGCCTCGGCTGAAGCTTCGCGCGCTTACGCTGCCATGCGCCGCCGCGACGCCACAGAAGCCGAAGAATTACACGCGCTGGATTACATGGCCTACTCGTATTTGCAGGAGGCTCAGGACGCTGAGGCGAAGAAGATTGTCGATCTCGCTGCGAAAGTGCGGAAGACGAATCCGGAGCTGGAATTCAGCGCAGCTTACGCGTTGGCCGCGATTCCGACACGGTATGCGTTTGAACGAAATGATTGGGTGGCGGCCGCAAACTTGCCTATTCCGAACCTGCCACATTGGTCTTCGTTCCCGTTCATGGAAGCTCTCATCGAATATGGTCATGCACTCGGACGCGCGCACACCGGTGACCTCGACGGCGCGCGAAAAGCGATCGCACGAATGCAGCAATTACGCGACGCGACCAAGGATTCGAAGTTCGATTACTTCAAAAGTCATCTTGACGTGCAGATGCAGGCAGCCTCGGCGTGGGTGGCAGCAGCTGAAGGCAATAAGAACGAAGCAATCGATATGCTGCGGCGGGCCGCAGATTCCGAAGACCTACTCGGCAAGCATCCCGTTTCGCCCGGAGCGTTCGTCCCGGTTCGCGAACAGCTCGGCACTCTGCTGCTGGAAATGGGACAACCGAAGGATGCACAGCGAGAATTTGAGGCTGCACTCACAATCTATCCCGGGCGATTCAGAGGTTTGTACGGAGCGGCGCAAGCCGCCGAGCTAGCCGGTGATAATGAAGATGCAAACCGCTACTACAGGAAGCTGGCTGCGCAAACGTCAAAAGCTGGCGGTTCCCGAGATGAATTGAATCACGTTCGCGAATTCCTTTCCGCGCAAGCTAAAGCAGCGGACTCAAAAGGCGTGGCCAGCGTTCGCGAGTAGTCGTACGAGCCGAGATTCTTCGCTTCGCTCAGAATGACATCGTAGGATGGCGTTGTGCCACCATTCGCCATCATCGCTTTCGCTCTGATTCTCGCGCGCGCGATTGCAGAACTGTGGCTTAGCTGGGTCAACGAACGCCATGTGCGTGCGCATGCGAAGGAAGTGCCGCCTGCATTTGGCGGAACGATTGACAACGCGACTTATCGTCGCTCGGTCGATTACACCCTCGCTAAGAGCCGATTTGGAGATGTGGTCACCTTGTTTGATACGGCGCTCCTCATCGCAATTTTATTCAGCGGTGCGTTGCCGTGGGCGCTTGCAAGATTCACTGCAGCTTTCGGCATGTCGGTTTGGTCAATGGCCGGTTTTCTTTTCGCTACAGGCGTTGCACTAAGCATCGTCAGTTTGCCATTCGCCTGGTACGCGCAGTTCAAACTCGAAGATCGATTCGGTTTCAACACGACTACCATGAAAACGTGGGTGCTTGATCGCCTAAAAGGATTTGTGCTCGCGCTCTTGCTCGGATTTCCATTGCTTGCACTGGTGTTGAAACTGATCGAGTGGACTGGCCCGAACTGGTGGCTTTGGGCAGCGGCAGTCGTGGTCTCGTTCCAATTGCTTTTGCTGTTGATCGCCCCTGCGGTGATCATGCCGCTCTTCAACAAGTTCACGCCCCTACCAGAGGGCTCCACCTTGCGCGAACGCTTGTTTGCACTGGCGCGACGGACCGATTTTCCGACCCGCAGCATTGAAGTAATGGACGGCAGTAAACGATCGCGTCACTCAAACGCCTTCTTCACCGGGTTCGGACGTTTTCGCAAAATTGTCCTGTTCGACACTCTCGTTACCCAGCTTGCCGAGCCGGAACTGGAATCCGTGCTTGCGCATGAAATCGGGCACTACAAAAAGCGTCACGTCGTGAAGTTGCTCGGCGTTTCGATCTTCGGCGTGCTTATAGGTTTCGCGGCAATCTCCTGGCTGGCGCGACAGCAGTGGTTTTATCGCGCATTCGGTTTTGAGTATCGCGCCGGTTTTGCCGCAGGGAACGTTGTACCAGCGATGCTGCTGTTTGCGCTGTTGGCGGGGACAATCAGTTTTTGGTTTTCGCCGCTGCTTCACATTTGGTCGCGCCGCTTCGAGTACGAGGCGGACGCCTTCGCGCGCGCGACCATGGGCGACGCGCAGCCGCTTCTACAAGCACTGCGCAAACTGACCGAGAAAAATCTGAGCAACCTGACGCCACACCCGCTCTATAGCGGTTTTTATTATTCACATCCGACTCTGCTCGAACGGGAGCGCGCGCTGAAGACAACCGCTTAGCTGGCACATCTTTTTTGTAGGGCAGGCGCCTCGCCTGCCATTCAGGCAGCCGGAGCGGTCGCCCTACAAATGAAAAACATCGGCGCTTGACACAAACGCCACCACAAGTCGCTGTTCTAAGATGTCGAAAGTGATTGTCGCAGGCGCGGGGATTAATGGCGTTACTGTCGCAATCGAACTAAGAAAACGCGGTCACGCAGTGGTGCTGGTCGATCCCGGGCCGCTGCCGCATGTATTGGCCGCATCCACTGACATCAGCAAAGCCGTGCGGGCCGCTTACGGCGCTGATGAAGATTACACCGCGCTGGCTGAACGCTCGATCAAACTCTGGCGCCAATGGAATGAGGAATTTGGCACAAAGCTGTACCACGAAGTCGGCGTGATGTTCGTTCGGCGCCAGAAAATGGAGCAGGGCGATTTTGAACATGAGAGTTTGAAACTCCTCGAAAAGCGCGGGCTCAAAGTGGCACGTATGGACGCGCCGGAGTTGTGGAAACGTTTTCCGGCATGGAATCCGGAACTTTACCGAGATGGCATTCTTGAGATCGAGGCGGGTTATGCGGATAGCGGTCGCGCTGTAGCAGTGTTAATTGAGCGCGCGAAATCCGCCGGCGTTCAACTATCCGAACGCGTGTCGTTTTCGCAGTTGGACGAACGGGGCAATCGCGTGAGCGGCATTGTGCTCGATGATGGAACGCGGATCGCCGCTGATTTCGTCGTCGTGGCGGCTGGCGCGTGGACGCCGTACCTGCTCCCGTTTACCAGGAAGTTTTTTCGAGCAACTGGGCAGCCAGTGTTTCACCTCAAGCCTTTACAGGCTGACTTGTTTGCGCCGGAACGCTTTCCGGTTTTCGGCGCAGACATTACGACAACCGGCTATTACGGGTTTCCAATCAATCGCGATGGTGTGGTGAAGATCGCAAATCATGGCCCTGGGCGTGAGATGTCGCCCGATTCCCCCGAGCGCGTTGTCACTGCCCACGACGAAAAGAACTTGCGGGATTTTCTGGCCTCGACGTTCCCCTCGCTGGCCGATGCGCCGATTGTCTACACGCGTGTGTGCATGTACTGCGACACGCACGATGGACATTTCTGGATCGCGCGCGACCCGGAGCGCAAAGGATTAGTCATCGCTGCGGGTGACAACGGACACGGATTTAAATTTGCCCCGGTGCTGGGTGAGATCATTGCCGACGCAGTAGAGGAAAAGGATAATCCACTGCTGGATAAATTTCGATGGCGACCGGAAGTGCGCGCGGCAAGCGGAACAGATGTAGCACGATCGAAGGGAGAGCTGTAACAGCCGTGTAAGCCCCGACAAGACGTAATATTTGGGACACTGATATCTCACAGGGTGAACCCGCAACCGATAGCTCGGCGCGGGGATTGCCAGATCGATCAATTCAAACTTGAGCTATTGCCCGCGGCGGTGATTTACGAGCGAGACGGCATAGGACGCATCGGGTTTGAACATTACTCTCTCCTAACGCCCGCCTTCGCCAGACAACGACGCACAAGCCGGATTCATTACGTCGCTCTGCGGCGGGCCAAGACAAAATCGGTATGGCGGCACGAGTGCGGGCGGCGCGCCCGCGCCCCGACAAGCTACCGTCGTGCCCTACCCTTTTTGTGCCGCTTCTTTTTTCGGCTGCCTCTTTAGCAGAGTGATCTGCTTGATGCGCGCAGAATCTGACGGGCTCCACGTCGCGACTTCCGGATCGTCTTTGAACGCGTTATGGACGAGGCGCCGTTCGTAGGAATTCATCGGCTCGAGCTGGAGGGAGCGGCCGGTGATACGCACCCGCTCCGCCAGCTCGCGGACCCGCTGCACTATCCGATCCTCGCGCATGGAGCGATAATGTTCGCAATCGACGATGACCTTTTCGGCGTTCTTGTCTCTGGCTTGCAGCAAACGATTGAGCAAAAACTGAATGGCCTCGAGCGTCTCGCCATTTCGTCCGATGAGCCGCCGGCTTTCCTCGGTGTAAATCTGCAGCGTCGCGTTGCCGCCTTCGTTGGTGGTCTCCTGAATTTCGACCACGAAACCGAGGTACCCGAGCATTGTGTCCAGCAGATCTTTGGGCGTCATCATCGTTTTCGTTTTCCAGCAGGAGCAACTTTTTCGAGCGTCGGCATGGGTTGCCGTTTGTTCTGCCAAAATTGCAGGATGCTGAAAAGATTTTGAGCTGTGTAATATAATGCCAGAGCAGCCGCAAAATTGTAGCAGAAAAATAGGAAGATCAGCGGCGTAAACATCATTATACGGCGTTGCGTGGGATCGCCGGTCTTCGGCGTCATCGCCATGAGCCACACCTGCGTTGCCGCCATGAGCAGCGGGATGATGTTGATCGGGAAACCGAGCACCGGCAGATGCGCCACGGTATCGGGTTGGGACAGGTCGTGTACCCAGAGGAACTTCGCGTTTCGCAATTCCACCGCCTGCGCGAGCATTTGGTAAAGCCCGAAGAAAATCGGGATTTGAATGGCCATCGGCAGACAACCGCCTACCGGGTTAATGCCATACTGCTTGTAAAGTTTCATCACTTCCTGATTCATCCGCGTCGGGTCGTCTTTGTATTTTTCGCGCAGTTCCTGCATCTTCGGCCCAAGCAACGCCGTCTTGCGCATTGTTTGATTTGCTTTGCTTTGGAGCGGCCAGAGCACCGCACGTACGACAACGGTCAACACGAGAATGGCGACGCCGTAATCTTTGACGACACCGTGAATGGTGTTGAGAAAATTGAGAAGAAATTGGCTGACGATTTTGAAAATGCCGAAATTCATGATCTCCGCTTCGTTGTGCTCAAGCTGAGCCAGCCGATGATAGATTTTCGGTCCCGTCCAGATCTGGAAACGCGCATTGTAAGTTTGACCCGGCTGCACCTGAAAGCCCGGCATGCGCATCGCGCCTTCGATGCCGGTCGTATTTTGTTCGGTTGAGACGTCAAACGAGCGGCCCCAAATGCCGGTAGCCTTTGTGTTCAGCGGCGCAATGATCGTCGCGAAAAACTGGTCCGTCACGGCTGTCCATTCTGCTCCGGCAAAATTCTCCTGGAAAACCGGCTGCGCCGCATGTGCACCGATACCGAGAAAACCGCCGCTACCCTGAAATGAACTCACGTTGCGGTCTCTGGGTTTGCCGTTGATGCACCAAACCAGTCGCGTGTAGTACGGGTAGTCCTTCGGATGAAGCGGAACCGCCGAACCGAGCGCGACGAAGTAGTCAGCGTTTGTGTGCGGCTGCGCGCCCGTGTTCTGAACGTCTACGCTCAGTTCGAGAAGAAAATTGTCTTTCTTCTGGTTGGATTGCAGCAACGAAAATTTCTTTCGGATTGTGATTCCGTCCGGCGTGGTGCGCTCGCAGCGAAGGCTGCTGTCGGAGTCACGCGCTAACGTAAATTCCGGAAGCGCGGGCTTTGCGGGGTCATCAACTATGGCGCCGACAGGCATGTGCTTGGGAGAATTCAAGGTTACCCGCTTGGCATCTTCGCCGATGTGATTGAACATCACCGCCTCGGCGATGCCCCCGCCGCGGTTAGTGAAACGCAACTCGAAATCTGAATTGCGCAGCGTCTCGACCTTTTCTGCGAAGGTCGGAACCGACTCAGCGCCCTGTGGTGCAACTTCCGGCGTGGCAAGCGGAGACGGCGAAGGCGAGAGGATCGCCGGCGTCGCCGTTGACGAAGTTTGCCCAGGCGTCGCAGTGACGGGAGCCGGCCTGGGAGCCATTTGTTTTGCCAGATACATTTCCCATACGACAAGCCCGATCACGCAAAGAGCGACTACAATCCACGCAGTTCGATCCATAAATTCGGTTGTGCACGATCAGACGCAGCGACGGAACTCACTCTGAGATCCGCCCACCCAGTGCGACGGCACCGGGTCGTACCCACATCCACCCCATGGTTGGCAACGGGCGAGGCGTTTTAATCCCAGCCAGCTCCCGTGCCGAACGCCATGCGTCTCCACGGCTTCCAGAAAATATCTCGAACAAGTCGGGGTAAATCTGCAACCGCAATCAGGACCGCAAAGCAGACGAAGCAACGGCGAAAGCGTGCACTGATAGAAGCGAATGAGAAAACGAACGAGTCCGAGCATCAGAGCAGGATAGAAGCGCGCCTAGCGAGGCGCAACCATTCATCTTCCAATGCGCCATACGTCGTGATCGTGGCTTCGTATCTGGCAATAGTTACGAACCAAACGCCTTGTCGCAGTTCGTGCTGGTGCCGGCGAACAATTTCTCGCAAACGACGCCGAACGCGATTGCGAACGACCGCGCCGCCGATCCGGCCTGAAGTAACGAATCCTGCACGCCACAGCCCGGAATTCTCGACCGGCATCACATTTAACATCAGGAGTTTGCCGCGTTGCGTGATGCCATCCCGTTTCACACGCTCATATTCTGAGCGACGTATCAGGCGACGCGTTTTTGGAAATGAGAATGAACTCACCTTCATCGTGCGCGTTACCAAGCCTTCCCTCACAAAATGAGTTGCCTCAAGACGCGTGACGCACCACTGCAGTACAAAAGAAGTCTTCCACCGAAAATCCGGGGAAGACTTCTCAAACGGAAAGAATACCGGAAACTATTGCGTGGGTGACTCAGCCGGTGTTTCCTCTGTGCCAGCCGGCGATTCAGTGGTGGCACCTGGAGCTTCGGTTGCGGCGGGACTCATATCAGTCGTCGCAGGCGCAGTAGTGGGAGCCGGAGTTGTCGCTGGAGTGACAGTTTCGGTTTTTTGTTCGCATGCCGCGAGAAGCGCGGCACCGGCCAGAATGCAGATGTATTTCTTCATAGTTGGAGACGCATATTGCGTTAATAGATCAATCGCGGCAAGCGCAGTTTTTGGACCGCGCAGAATGTTTCTAGAAACACAAATGGCTCGGCACGAGCACTAAACCGGTGGCTCCCATTTCAAGCCGTGCGCCTCGGCTACAGCTTTGCAAGTGAGCCGGCCGTCGCGCGCGTTGATGCCACCAACCAGCGCCGGCTGCTTTTTGCACGCGCCCTCAAGACCCAGATCGGCCAGTAGCTCCACGTAGCGATAGGTGACGTTCGTAAGCGCTTGCGTCGCGGTGCGCGCGTACGCGGCGGGCATGTTTGCCACGCAATAATGCGTCACGCCTTCTTCAACATAAACTGGATCCAGATGCGTCGTTGGCCGCGAAGTTTCGGCACAACCGCCTTGATCGATCGAAATATCTACGAACACGCTGCCGCGTTTCATCTTTCGCAACATTGCGCGTGTGATTAGCTTCGGCGCTTTGGCTCCCGGCAAAAGCACGGCGCCGATGAGCAAATCGCAATCGGGCATTAAATCGTCCAGATTTGCTTCGTTCGAATAAAGCGTGTGCAAGTTTTCTATCGCGACATCGAGAAATCGCAACCGCTCGACATCTACGTCGAGAATTGTGACGTCAGCACCAAGACCTTTGGCCATTCGCAACGCGTTTACGCCCGAAGTTCCGCCACCGAGGATGACCACGCGCCCGGGCAAAACCCCCGGAACGCCGCCCAGCAAAACTCCGCTGCCACCGTTGTACTTGGCGAGAAAATTGGCGCCCATCACCACCGACATGCGACCGGCAATTTCGCTCATCGGTTCCAGCAGCGGCAAACGATGGTCCACCTGGATCGTCTCGTACGCCACGCCAGTCACGCCTGATTTCAGTAAAGCCTCAGTGAGAGACTTGCTCGCAGCGAGGTGCAGATACGTGAAAAGAATTTGACCGCTGCGCAATAACGGGAACTCTGCTTCGAGAGGTTCCTTGACTTTTACAATCATGTCAGCGTGCGCAAAAACATCTCTTGCCTGCTCCACAATTTTCGCGCCCGCTTTGACGTAGTCCTGGTCGGGGTAGCCGGAACCGATCCCCGCATTCGTTTCCACAAGAACGGAGTGGCCATGTTTGGTAAGTTGGTTCGTACCGGACGGCAGCAACGCAACGCGCTGCTCTTGTTCCTTAATCTCCTTTGGGACACCGATGATCATGGTGCGAGTGAAAGTGATTAGTGAGAAGTCGGACCGGGAATCAAGCTAAATCACTTTAAATCAGTTGAGCGAAGGATCGTCTGGAGCGGCCGCGAGCATCTTATACCACGGTCCCAGCGTTCGCATAATGTCGAACCAAAGATTTGGCAGGCGATTAAGCTTAAGCAACGATGGATTGGCTTTTTGCACAACCCACGCTTTCTGCTTCACCTCGCTTTCGAGTTGGCCGGCGCCCCAGCCTGCGTAGCCGACAAAAGCGCAAACCGTAAGCAAATTTTTATGGTCTTGCGCATCGCTGGCATCGTCGAGCGCGATGTTGTGATTGAGTTTTAGACCTGCGCCCTTCTGCCATTCAAACGCAGCAAACATCAGTTGGTTTTTTCCAACTGGACCGCCCAAAAACACCGGCACCTCGGCGAGCCCGACTGGCGGCGTACCCGAGACCAGTTCGGACACTGGTCGGTCAAGCGGGCGATTGATTATCACGCCCAGCGCGCCCTCGTTAGGCTCATGCTCGGAAACGAAAAGCACTGTACGCCGAAAGTTCGGGTCGACCATATTCGGATGGGCGACCAGCAACGAACCGGCAAAATTGCGTGACACCCGTTCATCGCCAAAATCACGCATCCAAAACTAGAGACCGCGACGCGCGCTTGCGCAACCTCTCAATCCCGCTGGCGTTCGAAGCCCTATTCAGTGTGGCGGGCCTTCATTATCGAAACAGCGGAACTCCAAAAGATTTTTTGAAAATT
>Ga0081455_10003909_pt1 | contig 16968 bp, 14 predicted proteins | sample TabmetS3T2R1_FD_70207 | JGI IMG/M metagenome (GOLD analysis project Ga0081455, IMG submission 70207) | Tabebuia heterophylla rhizosphere microbial communities from the University of Puerto Rico - S3T2R1 | ecosystem: Host-associated > Plants > Roots > Rhizosphere ...
GCCAGGCGGCGCTCCTCGCAGGGCTGACGCAGGCCCCCTCCGACTACGACCCGCTCAACAAGCCCGAGTCGGCCTTACGCCGCCGGAACCTCGTGCTCCAGTCGATGCTCGAGAACGGCGACATCACCCAGCGCCAGTACTACGCCGCGATCAGCGACCGTCAGCTCCACCTCAGGCCCGGTCGGTTGTACAGCCGGATCCGTGAGCCGTACTTCTTCAGCTACGTCCGGGAGCAGCTGATCGCCCAATACGGCGCGAACACGGTGCGTTCCGGCGGGCTGCGCGTCTATACGACGGTCGACCGCCGGTTCCAGCAGCAGGCACGCAACGCCGTCCTGCGGACGTTGCCGTACTCGAGCGACCCGGCGGCGGCGATCGTGGCGATCAACCCGGGCAACGGTGCTATTCGCGCGATGACTGCGGTGACGCCCGGGCGCCGCGGCAACCAGTTCAATCTCGCGTCGCAGGCTCGCCGCCAGGCCGGCTCGACGTTCAAGACCTTCGTGCTCACGGCCGCTGTGGCCCACGGCGTCGATCCGGACTCCACGAGCTATGTGTCGCGGCCGTTCGTCTATCAGGCGAGCCCGGACAGCAAGCCGTGGGAGGTCTCGACCTACGACCACTCGTATCTCGGCTCGGTCTCGATCCACCGGGCGCTCCTGTCCTCGGACAACACCGTCTTCGCGCAGCTCACACTCGACCTCGGTCCGGAGAAGGTGGGTGCCATGGCTCACCTTCTCGGCGTTCGCTCGAACCTCAAGTCGCGGGACGGCGCCTACGTTCCCTCGCTCGGCCTGGGCTCGGCTTCGGTGTCTCCCCTCGACATGGCCTCGGCGTACGCCACCCTCGCTGCGGGAGGGATCTACTCGGAGCCGATGGCGATCCGGAAGGTCGTTCTCCCCGACGGGAAGGTCGACAAGGGCGCCGGCTGGGGTCAGCCGCAGCGCCGGCGTGTGATCCCGGACTGGGTTGCCGACGAGGTCACGAAGATGCTCGAGGACAACATGGACGAGGGGACCGGCACCGGGGCTCGGGTCTCCTTCTACCGCCCGGCAGGCGGGAAGACCGGGACCACCGACGACCACACCGACGCCTGGTTCTGTGGCTACACGCCGACGCTCTCGACGACGGTCTGGGTCGGCTATCCGCAGGCGCAGATCCCGATGGAGAACGTGCACGGGATCTCCGTGGCCGGTGGCACCTTCCCGGCCACGATCTGGAACCTTTTCATGCGCTCGACGATCGGTTCGACGCCCGAGGTCGATTTCCCAGAGCCTCGGTCGAGCCCGCACTGGCGCGACTTCTCCGAGGCCCGGTATGCGAACGAGTACTACTCCCCGCCGCCCTCGTACTACTCGCCCTCCCCTTCGTATACGCCGCCTCCCCCTCCGTCGCCCGAGCCCACACCGCCGCCGCCTCCTCCACCGCCGCCGCCGCCTCCTCCACCACCTCCCACTCCACGCCCGCCCCAGGCTCCTCTTCCGCCGCCTCCTCCACCACCGGAGTAGCCGGCTAGCGCGCCCGGCGCCTGAGGACGACGATGCCGTCCTCGTCGAGCACACGCGTCCAGTCGCCGCTCTGGATCAGTTGGGCTAGTGGGACAGCAGTCGTCGACGACGTCGAGCCGCGGTCGAGGTTGGAGGGGTTGCGGAGGTCGACCGCGACCCACTCAGCCTCGCGGACGACCGGGAAGCTGAACACTCGGCGGCGGGCCGACAGGTGAGCGCCGAGACCGTTGGTGGCCGTGACGGGCGCGTTTGCCGGGACGAGCTTCAGGGCTCGTGCGGCAACACGATCGTGTTCGGAGACCGGGTCCGGCCCGAGCTTCCCTGACCAGAGCGGGCCGAGGAAGATGGCTCCTGCGAGCGATGCGGCGAGGAGGAGCGGAAGGAGGCGGGGGAAGCGCGCAACCCCAAAGATCGTCCCGACAACGAGGAACGGGACGATCGCTGCGGTGTAGTGCAGCTCGATCGACGTCTGCGTGACCGTTCCCGACAGCAGGTTGGCGGCGAGCTCCGGCAGCGCGGGGATGAGGAGGAGCGGGGCCGTCAGAAAGAGCCCGACGAGCGGAAGCGAAAGCTGGAACAGGTACGCCAGGTCCCGCCCCTCGGTTACCGCTCGGACGAGCGCGGTTGGGTCGGTGACGGCGGTCTCGAGGATCCCGAGCGGCGAGCCGCCGATCGCGTCATAGCGGCCGTAGAACTCGGGTGCCTCTCCCGCTCGGAAGTGGGGCATCACGACGCCGAGGAAGAACGCCGTCACGACGACTCCGCCGGCTGCGATCCCCATCCCGGCTCGGCGGTGGCCGCGGGCCAGCCAGTACCAAACCCCGAGCCCGGCGACCACCAGCCCGACCTCCTCCTTGGTCAACACGGCGAGGGCCAGAAACGGCAGCGCCGCGAACGGTTGTTCCGCATCGAGGTACCAGAGCCCGTAGAGAAGCAACGGACAGGCGAGCGCCACGGAGTGGAAGTCGTCCAGCGCCAGCCACTGCACCGAGGGGTAGAGCAGATAGACGAACGCAAAGAGGGCGGCGGTGCGTTCCGAGCGCAGGTGCTTGCGCGCGAGCCAGAAGACCGGAAGCGCGCCGAGCGCGATCGCGACGGCTTGAACGACGAGGAGCATCGTGGGGCTCGGCCAGGCCCACCAGAGCGGAGCGAAGACAGCGAGCAGCGGGTCGACATGGGCCCCGAGGCGGTTGATCTGGTCGCCGTCCAGCTCGGTGACGTCGAGCGGCCGTCCATGGGCTGTCGACCAGACGGCTTGCACCATGTTTCCGAGATCGAAACGGCCTGTCTCGAAGGCTTTGTGCTGTTGCGCCGCCAGCGTTGCGAATCCGACTGCGTAGACGGCCATGCCGGCCCAGACGGCACCGACGGGACTACGGACGCGTCGCCAGAAGGAGGTAGCCCAGCGCGCCTCGCTCGACGCCGACGAAGAGCCGGTCGAGCTGGAGGAGCGCGCCGACGAGCGTGACGAGCGGTCGTTGCCGGGGCTGCGGGGCGGCCGGCCCGTGCCGACCGAGGTATCGCTCATAGACGTGGCGATGGTAGAGCCGGGACATAGGAAAGCCCCAGGCAACGCAACGATGAACGGCGAAACCGGCTGTCGAGCAGGCCTCGAGGAGCGCCGGCCGTGTGTAGCGGCGGACGTGTCCGGCCCAGCGGTCGCTGGGACCGTAGAGCTTCGGGTTGGCCGGGACGGACAGGGCGAGCACGCCTCGCGGGCGCAGCACGCGCGCGATCTCGGCCAGCGCATGCCGGTCGTCTTCGACGTGCTCGAGCACTTCGCCGAGGACGGCCGCATCGAAGCTCCCGTCCTCGAACGGAAGCGAGGTCACATCGGCCTCGACGACTCGGCCTGGGGCTCGCTCGCGAAGCACCGCGACTGCCGCCTCCGACGCATCGGCACTCGTGACCTCGAAACCGAGCTCCGCGAGCTTGGCGGACAGTGTTCCCTGCCCGGCGCCGGCATCGAGCACGGTCGGGCCGGGGCTGGCGGAGAGGAACAGGTCGAGCAGCAGGCGCTCGCGCAGCTCATGCCTTGGACCCACGAACTCGGGGGCCGTTCCCCACGTGTGAGTCACAGCAGTCCTTCGAGCAGCGATCGCCAACGCGTGCCCAGGACGGACTCGCTCGCTCGCTCCCGGTAAACGGCGTGGCCCCGGTTCGCTACGCGCTGGGAGAGGTCCGAGTCGGACGCGAGACGACGAATCGCGTGGGCGAGCTCGCCGGAATCGCCCGGCTGGACGAGCAGTGCGCTCTCTCCGTCCGTCAGCAGCTCGCGAGCCGCAGGTGTGTCGGCAGTGACGAGCGGAACACCGCATGCGAGCGCTTGAAAAGCCTTGTTGGGAATCACACGCCGCGCTTTGTCGGTCGTGCCGAAGATCCCGAGGGCGCAACCGGCCCGGTGGAGCTCTGCAGGTAGCAGGTCGTACTCGACCCAGCGGGCCCACTCGACGTTCGGCGGCCGCGAATCGAGCAGCCGGTCGAGCTGTCCATGGCCGATGATCCGGAAGCGAAGCTCAGGCGCTTCCAGCGCGGCCTCGAGGATCGTCTCGAGCCCGTGGAGGGGGATGAGCTTCCCGACGAAGACGGCCGTGAAGGGCTCCCCCGGGGACCAGCCAGGTTGGAAGAGCCTCTCCTCTGCGCCCACGAAGCAGACGGCGACCCGGTCGGCAGGCAGGTCGGCGAGCAGTGTGAAGAACTTGGCATCGGTCTGGGTATCGGCGACCACGAGATCGGCGGCGCGGAAGGCGCGCCGGTCGACCGCGGCGAGAACGCGTGCCGGGAGCGAGCCCGCTCGGAAGCGTCCGCGGTCGGCCACGAACGTGTCGGAGAGCGAGACGAGCGGGTTGAAAACGATCGGTCGTCCTCTGGCTGCGCGTTTGGCCGCCGGAAGGTCGAGATGGCCGGGATACCCGACGAGGACGGCATCCGCGTCGGGAGTGGCTCTTCGCAGCAACCGAGCCTCGGCGCGCGCAAGCCTGAGCGCAGCCGCGTGCCCGGCGGACCAGTTCTCCTCACCTTCCTCCCAGACTGGCTCGTGTTGTTCGACGACATCGACTCCCGCGCGCCGTAGAGCCGAGATCACCTGCGCGTTGCGCGGGTAGCCGCGCTCGTAGGTTCCGAAGTAGAGGACACGCACCCCGAGCTACTTCGAGACCGGCTCGCGTGCCTTCGCCTCGAGCACCTCCTCGACATGGAAGTCGTCTGCGCCGCCGGTCCGCTCCTCGTGGTGGCTCGTGATCAGCTCACTGAGTAGCCCGAGCGAGAAGAACTGCATTCCGACGACGACCAGCAGCACGCCGAGGGTGAGGAGCGGGCGGTGCCCGATCGCCTCACCGGAGAGCTTGAGCACGGTGAGGTAGACGAGCAGTACGGATCCGATCGCGCCGAGTGTCAACCCGAGGCCGCCGAAGAGATGGAGCGGGCGATGCCGATAGCGGCCCATGAACCAGACGGTCATGAAGTCGAGGAAGCCGCGCAGGTAGCGCTCGACGCCGTAGTTGGACCGTCCGTGCTCCCTCGGTCGGTGGTTGACGGGCAACTCGGCGACGCGGTAGCCGCGGTCGTGGGCCAGAACCGGGAGGAATCGATGGAGCTCACCGTAGATCCGCAGGTTTCGCACGACGTCGGCTCGGTAGGCCTTCAGGCCGCAGTTCATGTCATGCAGGCGGAGGCCCGAAACGCGGCCGACGACGCCGTTGAAGACGCGCGAAAGCAGCCTGCGCGTGCGTGGATCCCGCCGCTCGGTCTTCCAGCCGGAGACGAGGTCGAAGCCCTCATCGAGCTTGGCGAGGAGTCGTGGGATCTCGGCGGGATCGTCCTGGAGATCGGCGTCGATCGTGACGACGACCTCACCGGAGGCATGCCGGAAGCCTGCTGCGAGCGCCGCCGCCTTGCCGAAGTTGCGGCGCAGGCGCACGACGGCGACGTTCGGGGCAATGGCGTGGAGCCGGGTCAGGGCGGCAAAGGACCCGTCCGCAGAGCCGTCGTCGACGAAGACGGCCTCCCAGGCACGACTGAGCGGTTCGAGGGCGGCGCGAAGCTCCTCGTAGAGCGGCTCGACGCTCCGTTCCTCGTCGTGGACGGGGACGACGACGGAGATCACGGCAGTAGCTTATGCGTGCATTGACGGAGCTCTTGTCGCTCGAAGAGGCCCAACGTCGGATCCTCGAACGTGTTGTCCGGCTGCCCGCGGAACACGTGGCTCTTGGCGATGCGGCCGGGCGGGTGACCGCCGCCGACGTCGAGTCCCGCGTCGACCTGCCCCCCTTCGACTCTTCGGCCATGGACGGCTTTGCGCTGCGGGCGGCGGATACTCCGGGGCGGCTCCCCGTCGTCGAGCGCATTGCGGCCGGGCGTCCGGCTTCGCGTGAGCTCGCCGCGGGAGAGGCGATGGCGATTGCCACCGGGGGCGCGATTCCCGAGGGGGCGGATGCCGTCATCCCGATCGAGTATGTTGTCGATCATGGCAACGACATCGAGATTGCTGCTGCAGTTGACCCGGGTGCCGACATCCGGCCGCGCGGGGGCGACATCCGTGCCGGGCAGGTTGTCGTGCCCAGTGGCATGCGCCTCGGGCCGGCGCAGCTCGGCGCGCTCGCCGCCGCGGGGGTTGCCGACATTCCTGCGGCCAGGCGACCGCGCGCCGCCGTTCTCTCGACAGGCACTGAGCTTCGGCCTCCAGGCACCGAGCTCGAGCCCGGCCAGATCTATGAGGCGAACGGCGTTCTGCTCGCGGCACAGCTGGCAACTGCTGGCGCCGAGGTCGAGCGGCTGGAGCCTGTAGCCGACGACGAGGCCGCGCATCGAGCCGCGTTGCGGGCGGGGCTCGAGGCCGATGTGCTTGTCTCGTCGGGCGGCGTTTCCGTGGGGCCGCACGACCTCGTCCGCTCGGTGGGCGGCAAGCTGGGGGTCGAGGAGGTCCTGTGGGGCGTGGCCGTCAAGCCGGGGAAACCGCTGTCGTTCGGGGTGCGCCGGCGGACTCTCGTCTTCGGCCTTCCCGGGAACCCGGTCTCGTGCCTCGTGTGCTTCGAGCTGTTCGTGCGTCCGGCTGTGCTCGCTCTTCAGGGGCTTGCGGATCCGCTCCCGCGCTTCGAGCCGGGCAGGCTCGCAAAGACCGTTCGGCCCAACCAGGCTCGGACCGAGCTCGTGCGCGCGCGTTCCCGGATCGTCGACGGAGAGGTCGAGCTCGAGGCTGTTACCGGCCAGGAGTCCCACATGATCGCCCGCGCTGCGGGCGCGGACACGCTCATTCTTGTTCCGGCCGGGAGCGAGGAGCTGGCGTCCGGGTCGCCGATCAGCTTCCTGAGGCTCGCTTGAGCTCCTCCCGTCGGCGCTTAGGGCGGACGACGAGGAGCAGGAGCCGGCGAACGACTTCGCGGATCGGCCCGCGTGGGGATCGCTCCTGCCTGCTCGGGTAGGGCGCGTAGCGTCCGGCCGTCACGGCTGCCAGCTGGCCGCCGGCGGCGAGCCACGCGAGCCCGATCAGAAGCGACGGGATGGGCACGTACCCCACGGCGATGAGCCGCAAGACGTACCACGGGGCGTTCGCCCCGAGCTCGAAGCGCCAGGCGAACGAGCCGAGGAGGAGGAGCGGTCCGACCAGGCCGAGGGAGAGCACCGCGGCGCGAACCCAGAGGCGGTGATAGCGCACCTGCGGCAGCCAGAGCCAGGCGTGCAGCGAGGGCAGCACGAAGATCAACGCGAACGGATTCGTTGCGACGACGAGCAGAGCGACCACGCCGAGGACGAGCAGTGCGGCTGTCTGGCCGGCGAGCTCCTCTTCGGGCCGCACTCGGCGTCTCGGCAATAACCGCTCTCTGGCGACGAGCCAACCGGCCAGGGCGAGTGCTCCGAAAACACCAAGGGCCAGGAGGGGCCAGCCGGCCGTGAACCGCGTGTCGGGTGACGGCGGCACCGATTCGCCCTTCCCCCAAGCCCCGAGAAGCGCCAGGACGCCGAAGACGGCCCCGACCCAGAGCCAGAATCCAAGCCTGCTTCGATAGCTGCGCAACGCTGGCGCGAGCGGAATGCGTCGTCTGCGACAGCGCGCGAAGAGATCGACGGCGGCGAGGAGGAACGGCAGAAGCGCTGTGATCAGCACGAGCTTGATCGCCCAGCCGCGAATGACTCTCGGGCCGAGGTAGATGTACGTCGCCGTCGAGCCCGGCAGGGCCACGCCTTCGTCCAGGGAGCCGAGCACACCCTCGGCCGCGCTGCCGGCCTGTCCGATGTGTCGTCGGGTCAGCGTGTCGAGCGTGTCCGTCTCGGGTTGCGGCGGCCGCTCGTCCGCTGTCGTCAGCGTCACGGTGGGCACTCCACGGCCGATGAACGGCGCCTGTTCGTAGAAGCTGAACGGAAAGGCGAGGTCGATCAGCTGCCCGAGCGAGCTCGTTCGCCTGGGCTCGGCGCCGGTTCGTTGCTGGACATGCCCGGCCGCGGTTTGCACGAACACCGGATCGGGCGATCGCGGCCTGTCGGCGGCGATATCCAGGCGGATGGCCTGCCTTCCACCGATCGCGTCGAGGTTGAGGGCAGCCTCGAGCCGTTTCCGATAGGGCGTTTGCTCCAGGAAGCGCCTGGCTCCAAGTCCGCCGAATGCGCCGGCATCGGACGAGAGAAAGACGAGTGTGTGCGCAGGGCTCAGGGCGGCCGTCGCCCGCCCTGCTGTCGGTGACGCGCGAAGCCCGTAACCACGCGCGAGCTCGAGCAGCGCACCCGTTCCGGAGGCGTTGTCGTTCGCGCCGGGGCCGATCCCGGAGTTGTCTCGATGGGCAACGACGACGATCGTCTGCCCGGACCGGCCGGGAACGACGGCGTAGACGTTCTCCAGCGGCACACGACCCAGGCCGATGATCGACGCCTCGAACCGGTCGCGCTGCACGCGAAACCCGTACGAGCGAAACCGCTGAGCGACCCAGTCGGCGGCCGCATCCGCCTTCTCCGATCCCGGAGCGCGGTTGGGGAACTGGATCGCGAGCTCGCGTGCCGTATCCACGGCGGCGAGCTGGTCGAACGAAGGCGGAAGGGTAGGCGCCGGAAGCTCGCCGGGCCGGGCTACCGTGAACGCCGTGATCAGCAGGGGAATCGCGACCAGCAGCGCGGTGCCGCGATACGTGCGTCCGCTTACCGGCCGCTCGAGAGAGCCGCGCCGGGGCCGCCTCGGCGCTGGTGTGGGCCGAAAGGCCGCCATTTCGCCGGGCTATAGTAGGGAGGGCCGGTCGCCTACGCCTTACGCCCGGCGGTGATGCGTCCCGTGCCCGAGTCCTCGACCATTCTCCTCGTCGACGACGAGGACTCCATTCAGAAGGTTCTCTCTTACCCGCTCGAGCGCGACGGGTTCCGTGTCCTGGCGGCGCGCGACGGTGAAGAAGCACTCGCCAAGTTCGCATCCGAGCCGGTCGATCTGGTCGTGCTCGACCTCATGCTTCCGAAACTTGACGGCCTGGAGGTCTGCAAGCGCCTTCGGTCTCAGAGCACGGTGCCGATCATCATGCTCACCGCCCGCGACGACGAGCTCGACAAGGTGCTGGGGCTCGAGCTCGGCGCGGACGACTACATCACGAAGCCGTTCTCGATCCGCGAGTTCCGGAGCCGGGTGCGGGCGCTCTTGCGGCGCGCCTCGCTGCCCTCGCAGCACGACCTGAGCCGCGCGGAGACGATCGAGTCGGACGGCCTCCGCATCGACCCGATGCGCAGGTCGGTCGAGGTGCACGGCAAGCCGATCCAGCTGACGTACGTGGAGTTCGAGCTTCTGCGGACGCTTGCGGCGAACCCCGGCCGCGTTTTCGGCCGGCGCCGCCTGCTCGAGTCGCTCTGGGGGGACTCGGCCTATCGCGAGCCGCGCACGATCGACGTCCACGTGCGCCACCTGCGCGAGAAGCTGGAGCCCGACCCCAGTGAGCCCGAGTTCATCCTCACGGTCCGCGGGGCCGGTTACCGCTTTCGGGACACGTGAAACGTTTTCAGACCGTCGGTGCAAAGCTGACGCTCGCGCTCGCGGGTCTCGTTGCCGGTGCGCTCGCGATCGTCTACCTCGCCGTCGTGCCGTCGCTCAAGGACCGGCTGCTCGACAGCCGCCTGGACCAGCTCGAGCAGGTTGCCCCCTCGGTTATCACCGACATCGAGACGGGCACGTCGGGCGGGGCGATCCCGCTGAACCTGGTCCTCTCCGGCCAAGGCCAACAGCGGGGCGTCAGGCTGACCGTCCTGGACTATCTCGACCAGACGCCGGTCTACCTCAGAGTGGTCGGTGACTCGCTCCAGCTTGGTCAGACGCTCACCAACGACCCGATCGCGCAGCGAGCGGCCGAGCACCGCCAGATCGAGCGAGGCGTCGTCAGGCGGAACGGCACCAGCTTCGGCGAGGTCGCTTACCCATGGAGCAACCGCATCCTGCTCGTCTCGGCCCCGGTCGAGGATGCTCTCGACACGGTAGGGCTCGTCGAGCGCAGGCTGCTGCTCGCCGGCCTGATCGCGCTCGCCGCCTCGGCCCTCGTCGGTTTCGCGCTTGCGCGCATCTTTTCCCGGCGAATCCGCCGCCTCGAGCGTGCCGCAGACCGCATCGCCGGCGGAAGCTTCGACGAGCCGGTGGTGGATGGCGGCGCCGACGAGCTCGGCGAGCTCGCAGGCGCCTTCGACGACATGCGGAAGCGTCTCTCCGCGCTGGAGCATGCGCGGCGCGAGTTCATCGCGAATGCATCACATGAGCTGCGGACCCCGATCTTCGCGCTCGGCGGTCACATCGAGCTCTTGACCGACGAGGACGTCGACGATCGCACGCAGCGCGAGTTCCTCGAGGAGATGCGTGTCCAGGTCGAGCGACTGACGAAGCTCGCGACGGATCTGCTCGACCTCTCACGCCTCGATGCGGGCAGGCTGCGGGTCGAGTTCGCGCCGGTCGATCTCGGGGAGGTCGCCGGGTCCCTGGTCGGAGAGTTCGGCGGTGTCGGGCGTGGCAGCGACCACGTCCTCCTCGCCGATGGTGAAGAGACCGTCCTGGCCCGCGCCGACGAGGAGCGTGTCCGTCAGATCGGCCGAATCCTGCTGGAGAACGCGCTCGTTCACACACCGGCGGGGACCGAAGTTCACGTCGGTGCCGGGGGCGGCGACGACACGGTGACGCTGCATGTGCGCGACAACGGCCCGGGCATTGCGCCGGAGCACCAGGCACATGTTTTCGAACGCTTCTATCGCGCCGAGGGGGCCCTCGCCGCCGGTAGCGGCCTCGGGCTGGCGATCGCCGCCGAGCTGGCGGCCGTGATGGGCGGCGAGATCCACCTCGAATCGCGCCCTGGGCGCACAGTCTTCAGGCTCCGTCTGCCGAGAATGCAGGTTCCCAGCGTCGAGCGCCTGCCGGCGCTGACGCGCTGAACGCCGTTTTCCCGTGAAAACGAGTTCGGAGGGTGCGTGGCTACAGTGGGCCTGCTCGTGCGTCCTCCGGTCGTAGCTGCTCTTGCCGTTGCCGCCGCTCTCCTGGGCGGTCTCCTGGCGCTCGTCCTCGGCAAGGCAACCGGGCTCGCCGATGGCACGACCGACACCGTTTTCATCTCGGGGAACGGCACCGCACTGCCGGTCGAGCGCCGTGTTCCCGATCCGCGGGTCAAGCCGGTGCTCGGAAACTCTTTCGATCCCGCTGCGATCTATCGCACGCGCAGCAGCGGCGTCGTCACCGTCTATTCCTACTACGACGGCCGTGCGGCCGATCAGCATGCGGCCCAGGGCTCGGGCTTCGTCATCTCGAAGCAGGGCGACATCCTCACGAGCACTCACGTCGTCACGACGGCGGGGGAAAGTCCGACTGAGCGGCCGGTCGCCGCGACCCGCATCTACGTCGCGTTCGACGACAACGACCGGGTGCCGGCGAAGCTCGTCGGCTGGGACGTCTACGACGACGTCGCCGTGCTCCGCGTCGCCGCGAAGGCGCACAGCCTCGAACCTGTCCCGCTCGGGGATTCGGACCGCGTCGAGGTGGGCGCCCCTGTCGCCGCGATGGGCAGCCCCTTCGGCAACGAGAACTCGCTGGCGGTTGGGATCGTCTCGGCGACGCATCGCTCGATCGACTCACTGACCTCCGAATACACGGTTGGTGACGCAATCCAGACTGACGCTCCGATTACGCACGGAAACTCCGGCGGGCCGCTCTTCGATGCGCGAGGCCGGGTCATCGGCATCAACGCCCAGATTCGAAGCGATTCGGGTCAGACGGAGGGAGTTGGCTTCGCCATCCCGATCAACGCGGCGAAGCGCTCGTTCGAGCAACTCGACCGGAATGGGCGCGTCGTCTACGCGTATGTCGGGGTCAACGCGGAGGACCTGACGCCGACCATCGCGCGGCACGTCGGTTACCCGGTGAAGCGCGGCGCGGTCATCGCGTGCATCCTCCCCGACAGTCCCGGATCCGACGCCGGTCTTCGCGGCGGGAAGGAGACCCGCTCGGTCAACGGGCTCGACTTTCGTGTCGGCGGTGATGTGGTTGTCAAGATTGCAAACACACCCGTTCAGGATGCAGACGACCTCGTGCGGGCAGTGGGCCGGCTGGTGCCGGGACAGGTCGCGCTCTTCACAGTGCTCCGTGAGGGGCGCCGCATGGTGGTGCCGGTCCAGCTCGGCCAGCGGCCGAGCAAGCCTCGTCTCAAGTGTTAGCTGGGTTTAGGGCGACGATTCCGCGGAGATAGTCCCAGCGGGAATCGGAGCGGGTACCGGGCCGAATCCTGCTAGAACCTCACGAAAGCGACGGCATGTCAACGAGCTCCCCGGCACCGGCTGTCAACGGCGGCGAACGAGTCGTCCGGCTGACGATTCCTGCCAAAGCCGAATACATCATGCTCGTCCGCCTCGCGCTGAGCGGGCTCTCGCACTTCCGACGCTTTCCGGACGAGACGCTCGGCGATCTCAAGCTCGCGGTCACCGAGGCGTGCTCGAACTCCGTCAGGCACGCGTATCGCGACGGGCGCCAGGGGTCGGTCGAGGTCGTCTACGAGCTTCATCCCGACCGGCTGATCGTCGAGGTGTCCGACGACGGAGAGGGTTTCGCGTTCGCCGAACCTCGTTCGGTACGGGAACAGATGCTGGATGAAGGGGGTCTCGGCATCGCGATCATCCGCGAGCTCGCGGATGACCTCGAGCTCGGGCCCGGAGTCGACGGGAAGGGTTCTCGCCTCCGGTTCGTAAAGTTCATCGAGAAGTAGCGCTCAACCTCGGTATCCTCGCTCGCGCTCTCGGTCGGAGACCCCCTGATGCTCTCGCTCGTCAACGTCGGAACCAAGGTGCTCGGCGAGTACGCGACGCTCCTCGGCCGTGGTCTCATGGCCGAGATCCAGCGACTCGCCGAGCCGATCGCGGGCTCGCGGGTCCTGCACCTCTCGGCGACGGCGTTCGGCGGGGGTGTCGCAGAGATCAACTACACGCTCGTCCCGCTGATGCGCAGCGCGGGGCTGGAAGCCGAGTGGCGGATCATCCACGGTCAGGAAGAGTTCTTCAACGTCACGAAGAAGATCCACAACGCGTTGCAGGGCAGCCCCGTCGGTCTGACGACCGAAGAGCAGCAGATCTTCCACCAGTACAACGCCTCGAACGCCGCAGAGCTCGACGACTCCGACTACGACTTCATCATCATCCACGACCCCCAGCCTGCTGCGGTGATCGACCACTTCTCCGACTCGCGGGCGGCGTGGATCTGGCGCTGCCACATCGACCTGTCGGAGCCGAACCAGGACGTGCTCGGCTTTCTCCTTCCGTCACTCTCGCGTCACGACGCGGCGATCTTCCATCGCCCGGAGTACGTCCCTGACGCCGAGGAGCTTCCCCAGGCGTTTATCTGGCCGCCCGCGATCGATCCACTTACGCCGAAGAACATGGCTCTCTCGGCGGAGGACGCCGCGTACATCGTCGATCAGTTCGGGATCGACGTGGAACGCCCGCTCATCACCCAGGTCTCCCGCTTCGACCCGTGGAAGGACCCGCTCGGGGTGATCGACGCCTTCCGGCTCACGCGCGAGGAGCATCCGGACCTGCAACTGGCCCTCGTCGGCTCCATGGCCCACGACGACCCCGAGGGGTGGGAGTACTACAACCAGACCGTCGACTACGCGGCGGCCGACCCCGACATCTTCATCCTCTCGAACCTGAACAACATCGGCGCGATCGAGGTGAACGCCTTCCAGGTGCACTCGCGCGTGGTGCTCCAGAAGTCGATCAAGGAGGGCTTCGGCTTGACCGTCACGGAAGGGCTGTGGAAGGCGCGGCCGACGGTTGCCGGTCGCGTCGGGGGCATCCCGGCACAGATCCAGGACGGTGAAACCGGCTGGCTCGTCGATTCCGTCGAGGAGTGCGCCGCGGCGTGCAAGGAGATCCTGGCTGATCCTGTTGCCGCGGCAGTGCGTGGCCGCCGGGGCAAGGAGTACGTCCGCCAGCACTTCCTCATGCCTCGCTTGCTCCGCGACTGGCTCGCGCTCTTCAACCGCCTTGCAGGGAACGACACGGGCGAGACTGAGCTCGTGACCGCCACCACGCCGGCTGCCTGAGCGGCGCCACGGCCGCCCGGAGACCCTGGGGTAGGGTCCGGGCGATGAGTGCTCGGCGGAAGCTCATCGTCGTTTCCAACCGCCCGCCCGTCACGTTTGGGACGGACGAGAACGGCGAGCGCGTCCCGCGGCGAGGTGGCGGCGGGTTGGTGACGGCTCTGCGGAGCCTCGTCGCCCTGCACGACGTCACCTGGATCGCGAGCGCGATGACCGAGGAAGATCGCGCGGTCGCCGACGAGGCCGGCGGCGAGCCGATCGACGAGACGGCCCGCGACGGCTCCTCCTACCGGCTGCGCTTCGTCGTGCACGAGGAGGCGCCTTACGACTGGTTCTACAACGTCGTCTCGAACCCGACGCTCTGGTTCCTGCAGCACTACCTGTGGGACCTGGCGCACTCGCCGAATCTCGACCGCGGGCTCCATCTCGCCTGGGAGGAGGGCTACGTCGCCGTCAATGCCGGTTTCGCGGACGCGGTCGTGGCCGAGCTCGAGGCTCAGCCCGATGCAGCCGTCCTCTTCCACGACTACCACCTGTATCTGGCTCCACGCTTCGTGCGGACGCGTATGCCGGAGGCTGCGCTGTCGCATTTCGTCCACATCCCGTGGCCGGAGCCCGACTATTGGCGCGTGCTGCCCGAAGCCATTCGCGTCGCGCTCCACGACGGGCTGCTCGCCAACGATGTCGTCGGGTTTCACACAGACCGCTGGCGCCAGAACTTCATGCGCTCGTGTGTCGACATCGTCAGAGCCGACGGAAACTTCGTCGATTGCACGGCCGAATACGACGGCCGTCGGGTCCTGGCGACCTACCATCCCATCTCCGTCGACCCCGGCGAGTTCGACGAGCTCTCGACGTCTGCCGAGGTGCTCGAGCGGGAGGAGCAGCTCATAAACGCGCGGCCCGAGAAGCTGATCCTGCGCGTCGATCGCACCGACCCCTCGAAGAACATCGTTCGTGGCTTCCGTGCCTTCGAGCGACTGCTCGAGGACAACCTCGACCTTCACGGGCATGTCGGCATGCTCGCGCTCCTCGACCCGACCAGGCAGGACATTCCCGAATACTCCGAGTATCTCGCTGCGATCCAGCGAACGGCTCGTGCCGTCAACGATCACTTCCAGAGCGAGCAGTGGACGCCGATCGAGGTCCGAATCGAGGACAACTTCCTCGACGCCGTGGCGGCCTACAAGCAGTACGACGTCCTGCTCGTGAATGCCATCTTCGACGGGCTCAACCTGATCGCCAAGGAGGCGCCGCTCGTGAACGAGCGCGACGGGGTGCTCGTCCTCTCTGAGAACGCGGGCGCGCACGAAGAGCTCGCCGAGTGGGCCGTGACCGTCAATCCCTTCGACATCGCGGGGCAGGCCGAGGCCATTCGGCTGGCACTGGAGATGGGCGTGGAGGAACGGCACCGGCGACTCGCCGCGCTGCGTGCGTATGTCCGTGAGCACGATCTCGAGCAATGGGTCGAGGCGCAGCTCGCCGATCTCGACGGAGTACTGACGCACGCTCGCGCCGGGTCATGAGCGACTTTTCCCACCTGGACGCCGAGGGTGGCGTTCGGATGGTCGATGTCGGCGGCAAGCCTCTCTCACGGAGGCGCGCGCGTGCGCATGCCACAGTCACGATGGCTCCGGAGACTGCAGCTCGTCTGCAGGATCTGCCCAAGGGTGACGCGCTGACGACCGCGCAGGTCGCCGGTGTGATGGCGGCCAAGCGAACGAGCGACCTCATTCCGCTCTGCCATCCACTCCCCTTGTCGTCGATCGACGTCCATGTTGTCATTATAGAAAACGGTGCAGACATCACTTCGACCGTCGAGACGACTGCCCAAACCGGCGTGGAGATGGAGGCGCTCGTTGCTGCGAGCGTGGCCGCGCTCACGATCTACGACATGGCGAAAGCCGTCGACGACACGATGTCCGTCACCGAGGTGCGGCTGCTCGAGAAGACCAAGGAACCGGCGTGACCGCTGCCGTGCTGACGATTTCAGACGGCGTCGCACACGGCGTGCGCGAGGACAAGAGCGGGGCCGTGCTCGAAGAGCTCCTGACCGCCGACGGCTATGACGTCGTCCGGCGGGTCGTCGCGGACGAGCGGACGGAGATTGCCGAGGCGATCGAAGAGCTCTCCGACGAGTGCTCGGTGGTGCTGACGACCGGGGGCACGGGGATCTCGCCGACTGACGAGACGCCGGAGCAGACGGCCGCGGTGGTGGAGAAGGTCGTGCCAGGGGTGGCTGAAGCTATCCGGGCTTATGGCGTGGCGAACGGCGTACCGACGGCTGCCTTGTCGCGTGGGCTGGCGGGTGTGGCCGGCACGACGGTGATCGTGAATCTGCCCGGCTCGCGCGGTGGAGTGAAGGACGGTCTCGCCGTACTGGAGCCGTTGCTGCGGCATGCGGTTGAGCAGGTGCACGGCGGCGACCACGTGCGGACGGACACCGACTGATGGCGATCGTGCACTGGCCCGTCGAGCTCCAGCACGGGCAGGTCGCGTTGAGACCTTTGCGCGCCGGCGACGGCAGCGAATGGGCGGCCGCCCGACAGCGCAACGTCAGTTGGCTGCGCCCGTGGGACGCGACCCAGCCGCCCGGCGCGGAGGACGGTGCGCGGACGTTCCGCGCCATGGCCCGCGACTGGAACCGGCAAGCCCGCTACGGGCGGATGCTGCCGTTCGTCATCACGTACGGCGGAGCCGCGGGCGCCGGCGCGCGAGCGAAGTGGCCGCTGGTCGGCCAACTGACGGTCTCAGGGATCACGTATGGCTCGGCCCGCTGGGCGAACCTCGGCTACTGGGTCGACGAGCAGTACGCCGGACGCGGCATCGTGCCGACCGCGGTCGCGATGGCGGCCGACCACTGCTGGTTCACCCTCGGCCTGCACCGGATCGAAGTCGCGATCCGGCCCGAGAACAAGGCAAGCCTGCGCGTCGTCGAG
>Ga0081455_10003910_pt1 | contig 16960 bp, 18 predicted proteins | sample TabmetS3T2R1_FD_70207 | JGI IMG/M metagenome (GOLD analysis project Ga0081455, IMG submission 70207) | Tabebuia heterophylla rhizosphere microbial communities from the University of Puerto Rico - S3T2R1 | ecosystem: Host-associated > Plants > Roots > Rhizosphere ...
GGTCCGTGGAACGGATCCCGCCACTCCTGTTTGGAGCCACCGGCGCCTTGCTGCTCGCGCTTCCTCTGCTGCGTGGCGCCGCCGGCGGCCCGGGCTGGAGCGCCGGTCTTGCGACGGGGCAGAACATGGTGCCGGTAATGGACGTGCTGGTCGTGCTTGGCGGCGTCGCCTGCATCGCAGCCTCCCTCGCCGCGTTACGATCGCGACCGATGCCTGCTGCCGGCTCGTTCGTGCAGCCCGCCGAATGATGCTCGTCGGCTGGCTAGGCTTCGGCTGCGCACTTCTCAGCGCAGCAGGCGTGGCAATCCTCGCCGCGATCGATCCGAAGCGACGGCGTGACTCGCGCCGCCGCGTGCGATCCGCACTGCAGCGGCTCCTCGCGATCGCCATATTCATCCCCGGCATTGCGCTTGGGCTCGCCGGGCGATGGAGCGATTTCCTGATCTGGATCGGGGCCGCGGCCGTACTCGGCTGGGGAATAACGGCCCTCTTCAATGTGCGGCGTCAACGCAACGAAGCGCGCAATTGATGGACGCGGGACCAACGGTCGGGCTATCAGCGCGGGCCCGGCATCTGACCCGGCCGCATCTGCCCAGGACCCATCTGTCCGGGACCCATCTGCCCGGGCTGGCCGGGCATCATCATCGCAGCCATTCCCATGTGAGGACCGAGCAGCTCGTCGGCCGTCTTCTTTTGGTCGTTGGAGAGGGCGCCGTAGAGCGGGGTGAAGGCGGCTTTGATCACCCTGGTCCCTTCAAGCCGCGCCGATAGCCATCGCTCCTGCGCGTCGAGACGGCCGGCGAGCGCCGGCGCCTGCTGTTGTCCGCCTGCCGGCTGAAGGGAAGCACGCACCTCGCCGAGCTTCTTCGCGTTCGAGCGCAGCGCATCGGCGAAGGCATTCCACGCCTGCGCTTGAGCGTCGGTGATCCTGAGCTCGGCGCGCAGGAAGGCGATTCGACCTTCGATCCGATCAATGGTGGCCATGCCGGCTGAGCCGGACCCCATCATGCGCATCGAGCCCATCATGCTCATCATGGACATATCGCGCATCATGGACATCATGTTCATCATGGGCATGTTGCCCATCATGCCCTGTTGCCCGGCGGGCGGCGTCTGCTGCGCCGGCGCCGACCCCGGCGACGCAGCCGCTGGTGGATGATGCTGGTCATGAGCAGGGTCCTGCGCCCAAGCAACGCCGCTGAACGCAAAGGTCATCATGGTCGCAATGATCATTCTGTTCATGGTCGTCCTCGCTACGCCGTCTGCTGCCCCTCAGACAGAGCCTCGTACCCTGGTCCCTCCTTCTGCGGTCGCAGACATTGATGCACATCAACTGCTCGCCTAAGAAATTCTTCATAGGGAGTCATTGCAGCGTCCGAAAGGTGTGAGAAGACCTCGGCGGTTCCTCGAAATGCGGCCAACGAACTGACGAAAATGACGATCAGATTGTCCTTCTTGGGCGGCGCGGGAACCTGGCTCGGCGAATCCTGGACAGATCGCGTCACCGACGCGCTCACCGCCTATGACGGCTGGCATCCGCGAGTGTGGGCAATCATCGAAGCGGTAGTCTTGCTCAACGCGAGTTCCTCTCGCTTTGTCCCACAGCAGACCTCAGCGGTGTTGGGCTTCGCCGGGACGCCATGGAACGTGCTGGGGCAACAGCGGCCGGGCGCTATTCCGGCTTGATGTTGGTTGCCCGGATCACCTTGCCCCATTTCTCGGTGTCGGCGGCGACGAGTTTGCCAAAATCGGCGGGCGAGCCTGCCAGCACTGTGCCGCCGAGGTCGGCGATCCGCGCCTTCAGCTTGGGATCAGCAAGCCCCGCATTGATCTCACTGTTGAGCGTGTCAACAATCGCGGGGGGCGTGTTCTTAGGCGCCCCGACACCGAACCAGGTGCTCGCTTCGTACCCTGGCAGGAACTCGGCAACGGTCGGAATATCCGGCAGCATCTCGGAACGCATCGTCCTCGTTATGCCCAGGGCGCGCAGCCTGCCAGATCGGATGTGCTCGATCGACGACAATATCGTATCGAACGCCAACTGCACCTGACCGCCAAGAAGACCGGTCAGCATCGGTCCCGAGCCGCGATAGGGGACATGGACCATGCTGATCCCGGTCATCATCTTGAACAGCTCGCTTGCCATGTGAGCCCCGGTCCCGCTCCCCGGTGATGCCATGTTGAGCTTATCCGGATTGGTCTTGGCGAAAGCGAGCAGTTCGGCCCCGGTCTTGGCTGGAACCGATGGATGCACCACCAAGACATAGTAGGTGCTGCTGATGCTTCCGACCGGGGCGATGTCACGGAGGAAATTGAAAGGGAGATTGTCATAGAGCGTGGCATTGGCCGCGCTGCTGGTCGCAACCATCACCAGCGTGTAACCGTCCGGCGGTGATTTCACCACCGACTCCATGGCAATATTGCCGCTGGCGCCCGGCCGGTTATCGACAATGAATTGCTGCCTCAAACGCTCCGACAACCATTGGCCGATGAGCCGCGCATTGATGTCGTTCGGGCCTCCCGGAGCAAAGCCCACGACAATGCGCACCGGCCGCGATGGATAGGATTGAGCCCTCGCAATGCTTGCGACCACCGGTAGGGCGGCGGTGCCTGCGGCCAGATGCAAGAACGTGCGGCGAGGAAGTTTCATGGTGCTCTCTCCCAGAAGGTGCCTTGAGGGAGGCGAACTCGGCGATTAGAGAGAAGCGATCGTAAAGACTTGCCGCTCAAAACGAGCCCCCCATCCCCACCGTCCTACCCACGCGCCTATTTGCGACTGTACTGTACCGCAATGAGCGGCACTGAACAAAAAATGGCGAAAGCAGCAGCGCTTAGGCAGCGCTGTCGCATCGGCGATCGTCCTGAGCAGACCGGGCCGCTTACGCCTCCGGTGTCTCTGGTGGCACGATCGCGTTGAGCAGGACGGCGTAGGCAAAGCCGTGGTGCCCTTGCGCGTAGGCGTCAGCCGTTGTGGCGAGTGCATCGGCAATGTCGCCCAGTCCCGCTTGCCGCAGGACGTTGCACTGGAAACGCAAATAACCAGGCACATCCGAGTCGGGGATCGTCGGGTCGCCGCGACTCAGGATCAGGCTGAGACAATAGAGCGCGACGCGATCATTCCAAACCGCGTCCATTCCGCCTCACTTCCCTTGAAGCCGCTTGTGTGCTTTCAGCACCCTCACCGCTTCTGCGGGCGCGAGGTGTCCCAACAGAAGGCAAGCCGCTTCCAAGCGCTTCCAGTCCTCGTTGGTGATCTTTGCCGGACGGATTGACAACGCGGCCGCCATGACATGCAGCTCATCGTCGGTCGTGCGCTCGCCGAGTATTTGCCGGGCTTCCTCCTCGGTCATCGTCCCCCCGCCAGTTTGGCAGGCAAATATTCTATTTGGCTATGATATGCGCTTTAAATTGGATATACAATATTTCCCGACTTTAATAAACGCATCGGTAATTCCGTAAACCGATATGGCTTTGTTATAATTGCAAACTCCATCTAATGGTGGGAGCGGGTGGGGTGTCGTCAAACGACAATGGCTGGGAAATGACCTCGGCGCGAGTGGAGGTCCTGCGCATCCTCTTGATTGAGAGGAGGAAGCAGGCTGGTTTGACGCAGGCGCAGCTTGCCGAGAAGCTCGGCAGCGGCTGGCATCAATCGACTGTGGCCAGCTTGGAAAACGGTCAGCGCAAAATCGACGTGCTCGAATTTCTCAAGCTATCGGAAGCAATCGGTTTTGACCCGGCGGAATTACTGAAGCTCGTCGCCTCGGTCAGGGAATAAGCCGAGCGGGACTTAACTAGCGCGCAGCGGGCAATGCAGGAGCATTTCGCGGATCAAACGTACCTCCCCGATATTAAGGTTAAGGGTCAGCACTGGCACGTCCTGCACCTCCGGTGACTCTGTCGTGTATGAGGTGTCGAGGAATTCGGACATCGCGTCGAGTTCGCGGGAGAGTTTGGCGATCAGCGCATCGTAGTCCATAGGCTGGTCCCCTATTTTTTTCGCCGATAAATCCCCGTCCTGCCTCCGGGGTTCGGCGCAATAGCATTCCTCCGATCTAGGCGCGCCTGCGTGCTGTACGCAAGTACTCGCTTACGCCGTAGCCCTGATCCAGGGTCATCCCTGAGTTGATCTGGCGGAGCATCCATGTGTACCCGCATTCGGGCAAGCGGTTCACTCGATACGTAGATGTATTCATTCCATGTGCACATTCCATGAAAGAAGAAGTCCCTCGGAGTAGGTAGAGAGGGGTGCCGCGCTTTCTAAGGCTTTGCTGAATTTGACAATTCGGCGGGCAAATCAGCGACTGTCACTTTTTTGCGCGTCGCACCATCTCCGTCCAATCCGTTCGCGGCGCGCGCCTTGTAGTTGAGCCGCGGCTCCTCGCCGTCGTCAACGCGTCAACCGCGAGCAGATTGGTGAGCAAGCGCGGCGGCCATCATGGCTCGATCGCACGCATTGCAAGCGATGGCGTGCGCCCAGCGGCGTGAGTAACGCGTCCGCGCTGGCCGCTTCGCCGCCGCGCGTGGCTTGCGGGCGCAGCTCGTTCAGCTCTGCAACGTCGAGCACCGTCTCAATGCGACCGCACAGCCGCCGCGCGGTCTCCGGGATCGTGCGCCAGATCGGCCGCAGCACATGCGCACGGGCCACCTCATTCACCGGCATCTTACCCAATACGTCGCAAGCGCGGCCGAGGGTCTGCTCTCACTGGGGAATGGTGGACGGGGATGGATTCGAACCACCGTAGGCGTGAGCCAACGCGTTTACAGCGCGTCCCCTTTAGCCGCTCGGGCACCCGTCCGCGGGCGCGTTTATATAGGCTCAACGGCCGCCGACTCAAGCAGACTTCTGGCCCCCGCGCCGAATTGCCATTATCGGTAGCCTATGCGCGAGCGCCCTCCCCGAAAACCCGGAAAACCGCATCATCGCGCGCGGCCGGGCCGACCGCAGGCGAGCCGCGCCCGGCCATTCGGCGAGCGCCGGCAGGCCGCCGACGGCCCCGCAATCCTCTATGGCTGGCATACCGTCAAGGCGGCGCTCGAGAACCCCGCCCGCCGCATCCGCCACCTCTACGCCACCGAGAACGCGGCGCGGCGGCTCGCCGACGATGGCGTGGCGCTGCCGGTGACACCGGAACTCGTGCGGCCTGATGCGATCGCCGCCCGGCTCGGGCCCGACGCGGTGCACCAGGGGCTCCTGGCCGAAGCCGATCCCCTGCCCTCGCCCGACCTCGACGAGCTTCCCGCAAGCGGCATCGTGCTGGTGCTCGACCAGATCACCGACCCCCATAACGTGGGCGCGATCCTGCGCACTGCCGCGGGCTTTGCGGTCTCGGCAATCGTCACCACTGCACGCCACAGCCCGGAGGCGACCGGCGTGCTTGCCAAGTCGGCCTCCGGCGCGCTCGACTACGTGCCGATCGTGACCGTGCAGAACCTCGCGCGCGCGCTCGGCGAGATGAAGGCGCGCGGCTATCTCCTGGTCGGTCTCGACTCGACCGGCGATGCCGACCTCGCCGACATCGCGCTCACCGCGCCGCTTGCGCTAGTGCTCGGCGCCGAAGGCAAGGGCCTGCGCCAGCTCACGCGCGCGACCTGCGACCGCGTCGCGCGGCTCGATCTGCCGGGCAAGATCAAGAGCCTCAATGTCTCGAACGCCGCAGCCCTCGCACTCTATGTCGCGAGCCGGCGGCTAGGACGGGACTCATCAACGCGCAGCCATAGCCCGATCGACGCGAGTTGAACGAAGGCAAGGTAGTTGGCCGCGAGCTTGTCGCAGCGCGTTGCAACCCGGCGACTGCCTCCGGTTCCGTGTGATTCCCCCAAACCCGGATCCTTGGCTACTTATCGGGATCCGAAGGGCCTTCAGGGTTCGGATAAAAAGCTCTCGATCGCCTCAAGGAACGTGGGCCACGCCGGCTCCAGGGGCTGCGGTACGTGATTTTCGGAGTTCAGTGCCACGAACGTGGCATTCGGAATCAGCGTCGCGATGCGGCGGCCCTCCTCGAACGGAATAAGGTTATCGTAACGGCAATGCATCACCAGAGTGGGGGCTGATACCTTGGGCAGCAGGTCGATGACATCGATTTCGTCGAACGTGGTTCGCAATCTGACCGTGTTCTCGGGCGAGGAGGCCATCCGCTGCAGCTCTGCGAGCCACCCGATCTGCTCTGACGAGGCATTGGGGATCATGCCGGTACAGAGCATCTTCTGAAACGCCGAATGCTCATCGCCCCAGCCCTCGCGCATCAGGGTGAGGAAGGTCTTCACGTCCAGGCCCTTGCGTGGGCCGCGTTTGTTCCAGCCGAGCGCATATCCGCCGCAAAGGACGATCTTGCGGATCCGTTCGGGATATCGAACAGCGTGAAAGATCGACATCGAAGCGCCCTGCGAGATGCCAAGCAGTGCATAGGAGCGCAGACCGAGACTATCGACAACGGTCTCCAGGTCTTGATGCAGCGCCTCGAACGAGACATCGTCCACATCCCAGTCGGAGAGGCCGTTGCAGCGCCCATCGTAGCGAATGAGGCGGAAGCGCTCGGCCAGGAAATGCAATAGCGCCGCCCGAAACGGATTGTGCCATTCGTGCTCGACATGAGTAAACCAATGAGAGGTTCGCACGAGCGGCAGTCCGTGGCCGGCACTCGCGACCGCGAGATTAACGCCATCAGTCGTCCGGCAAAACGTGATCTCTGGCGCGCGCGGAGCCTGGGCTGCTTGCGGAGCGTGTGCAGCAACTCCCGATGAAGGCTTCGCGACTCCATCTTCTTCCAGCACTTCGCCGACAAAGCGGAAGCCTTTGCGGGCAATGGTGCGGATCAAGCGCTGTTGCTCGCCATCATCCCCGACCGCGCGCCGAGCGGCGTTGATCCGCGCCGCGATGGCGGAATCCGAAACGACGCGACCGCGCCAAACCGAGGCGACAAGGTCGTCCTTGCTCACCACGCGGCTACGGTTGCGGATCAGGAATTCCAGCAGGTCGAAGACCTGTGGCTCGATCGGAACCAGCGCGGATCCCGAGCGCAGCTCTCGCTGCGTGCCGTCAAGGATCATGTCGCCGAACCGGAACGCCAAGGGGACCCCCATACCAGGAACGAGGGGTGCTCGTATCAAAAGCAATGATATCGCAATGAGAAATTAAGGACACCGCAAAGCGCGCTGGCGGCCATGTGCTACTATGGCGAGGTCGTTCCGGGGAGAGCATCATGATCCGCCCGGCAGCCCTCGCTTCTTCGCCGCTTCGGCATGACGTGCGCGCAGATACCACATCGGCCTCACGGACGGGTGTTGTGGAAGTCAATGGCGCATTTCTCTCGTATGAGGAGCAGGGCGCCGGGCAGCCAGTCGTCTTCGTGCACGGAGCGCTGTCCGACCTGCGCGTCTGGGGCCCAGTGCGGGACGAACTTGCCCGCAGCGCGGAGATCGCCAGCCGATTCCGGCTGATCGCCTATACCCAGCGCTACTACGGGACCAGGGCATGGAGCGACGGTGGTGCGCGGTTCAGTGTCGCCACTCATGCCGACGATCTCGCCAAGCTCGTCACCACGCTCGCTACCGAACCGGCTCATCTCGTCGGTACGTCCTACGGCGGCCTGGTCGCCGCGACCGCCACTGTAAAAAATCCCGCTTTGGTCCGCAGCCTCGTTCTGTACGAGCCGGCGCTCGTTTCGCTGCTCCCGCAGGAGAGCGAAGAGGGCAGGATGGCGCGCACGGACCGGTCCGCATTCATGGCCCCAGTCATGTGCGCGCTGAAAGCTGGCGATAGCATTCGTGCGGCCCGCGCGATGTACGAAGCCGTCAACCAGCTGCCGGCCGGCGGATTCGAGCACGAGCCGCATGCGGTCCAGACGCGGGTGCTCGATAATGCGCGAACCCTTCCGCTGCTCCTTGCGGCGCTATCAGCAGCGGACGTGACTCGCGACATGCTGGAAGCATTTGCCCAACCAACGCTCGTCATGCACGGGGAGACATCACAAGCCTATTACGCGCTGATCAACGAGGCGATTGACGATTGTATGCCGCGGGCTCGCCGGATCGTCCTGAAGGGGGCCAATCACGGCGCGCCGCATCGTGATCCCGAGGCGTTCACCGCCGCGGTCTTCGAGTTTCTTTCGAACTGTTGAGGAGAGGACGGCGATGAAGGCTGTGCATTCATTGTTGCTCGTCCTTGGCATGACCATTCTCCAAAATGCAGTGCCGAAGCAGGCGCAGTCCTACCCCACACGGCAGATCACGCTGATCTCAGTGACGACCGCCGGCGGCGGCAACGACCTGATTTGCCGTATCCTTGGCGCGCAACTCGCAGACCGCCTCGGCAAACCTATCGTCATCGAGAACCGGCCAGGTGCAGGTTTCGTGACCGGTACGACGGCGGGGGCGCGCGCGGCTCCCGACGGATACACGCTGGTGATGCCCGGGAGTTTGGCGCTCGCCGCCAACGTCACGATCTACAACAAGCTTCCCTATGATCCCCGGAAGGATTTCGCGCCCATCGCGCTCGTTAGCGAGGTGCCTTCAATCCTCGTAGTCAACCCGTCTTTGCCGGTGCGCGCGGTGCCGGAGTTGATCAAGTTTGCCAAGGAAAACCCGGGTCGACTCTCATATGGGTCGGCTGGACCGGGTACCCCGTCGCACCTGTTCACTGAATTGTTCAAAAGCATGACTGGCACTGGGATGACGCACATACCCTACAAAGGCAGCGCCCAAGCAGTCGCAGATGTCGTCGGCGGGCACGTGCCTGTGGTCTTCGGAGATCCGGTTTCATCGTTGCCGCTGATCAGGGCAGGAAAGGTGCGGGCACTTGGCATCTCTACAAAGTCCAGGTTGCCCACCGCGCCTGAAATTCAGCCGCTCGCCGAGGTTGGCGTTCCCGGCTTCGACGCTGCTGCCTGGACTATGGTTGTGGCGCCCGCCGGAACTCCAAACGAGATCGTGAGCAAGCTGCATATTGAGTTCAAGAGCATCTCCGCGCTACCAAATATCCATGAGCAGATGCTCAAGCATGGCATGATTTCTGTCGTCAGTCCCCCAGTCGAGTCGCTTCAGCCGTTCATCAATTCCGAGATCGTGCGCTGGGCAGACGTCGTACGTCGGGCTGGCATCGCAGGATCGGAATGACTTAAATCTGGTATTCGTCGTCGCGTCGCGTCATCAGGCAATCAGTGTGAATGAAGGTGGCATGAACGTTCCTCCGCAAAAGAGGAGTGCGCAATGAAGAGACGATATCTTCTTGTCGGAGCGGTGACTGTCAGCGTTGCAATGAGTGTAGCTGCAGTGGGGCGGCTGCAGGCTCAACGGCAAGCCCCTGCGTATATCATCACGGAAATCGAGGTCATGGACACCACCGCCTTTGCCGAATACGCGCCCCGCGTACAGCCTTCCTTTGCCCCGTTCGGTGGGCGCTATCTCGTACGAGGCGGGAAGACTCAAGGTCTTGCGGGAGACGACCCCAAGCGTGTCGTTGTGCTTGCGTTCGATAGCATGGAACACGCGCTCGCCTGGTATTCATCGCCGGAATACGAGTCACTCAAGCCATTGAGGGACCGCGCAGGCCGGGCCCGTATTTTCGCGGTGGAAGGATTGCTCCCATAACGAGGCATAAAACCGTGCGGCCAGCACGTTCGCCCTGCCCGGGAACTGAAATAGTGCAATCTATATTGGCAGCAAGTGACAGCTCCAAGATTTGCCCGACGCATGTCGGCTGTTGGCCCGACTCCGGACTCCCGCGATGTCCGCTCTAGCGCCGCTATTGGGGGTAGAGCGAACATGCGATCTTGCGAGTACACGTCCCAGCAGCAAGCTGACGCGTTACACGTTGATTACGGCCGGCTTTGCCAAACCCTGTGCCACGGCAGCAGATAGGAATCGCGATAGGTCGGATAGTAATATGTCTGCCGCATCGCCGGATAATGCGCCGGCGGCACGTGGAAGGGCTCGATGCTTGGCGTCGTCACGATGAGCGGACCGCCATAGACCGGGCCCTGATCCACGATCGTGAACGGCGTCACGTATTGACGCACGGGCGGCGCGCACCGCACGCCGCAATCGCAACAGAGATCGGCCGCATTAGCGGCGCTGATCGACACGGTCGCTGCGAGCGCAGGCAACAGGAACGGGCGTAGAAGCATCAGTCTCTCTCCTCTGGCAGCATTCAATCAAATCCGGGATCAATCTTGATCAATCTTGGCGGCGGGGCCTGCGCCGGCGCGGGTCGACCTGCGGCACCACGGTGATATCGACATTGGCGGGCGGCGCTTCGCCGCCGTTCGCCGGCACCGGCGCGGATTGCGAGTCCCATTGCCGGTAGTAGCTTTCCGCGGGCTTCGGCAGCTCGCGGTCAGGCGGCGGCTCGACCTCGAGGCGGCCATAGCCGGGCCGGCGGCCGAAGGCGGGAAAGTAGCTGCCCTCGTAGCTCGGAATCGGATGCTGCGGCGGGCATGCCACGACGGTGACGCGCTGGCCCGGCCGCGCCAGCCCAACGTCGCCCTCGACCACGCAATAGGAAGCGTCGCCGCCATTGATGATCACCGGCACGCCAGGTCGACTCGGAATGACGATCGCGGGCGCTTCCCCAGCCTGCGCACAGAGGCCGAAGAGTCCCATCCCAAGCATCAGCGCGATCGCCCGCATCACAACGCTCCTCAACGCGATGGCAGTCTGAGCGGCAGAATGAAACCTTCTGTCAACGACGCTGCTGAATTCGGCGTTAAAGTTAATCGTTCGCTACAACGCCTGCTCCTCGTGCAGCACGACGTTCGGCTTACGACCAACGGCTTTGGTCGTTCGGACTAAGACCAATTGTCGAGCGCCGTGCGGGCGTAACCGCGCGCGCTGAATCTTAAGAAACCCCTGCAAAATCGATCGCTGCGCGCGCTGCCGACTATGGGCTTACGACCAACGGCGCACAGACGCGATGGCGTGCCTGCGCCATAGCGTCAGCAGGGGCGGTAAAGAGTGCCCGAAGTCCGGACGCTCGCCTGCCCCTGCAGAACCCAAGGGGCATTCTCATGTCAACGCTGACGCTGACCCGCGGCCGGGTCGAGGGAATGACGAGCGACGAACGCCGCGTCATCTTCGCCTCCTCGCTCGGCACCGTGTTTGAATGGTACGACTTCTATCTTTACGCCACGCTGGCACCGTTCTTCGCCGCGCTGTTCTTCCCGCCCGGAAACGACACCGCGGCGCTTTTGTCTGCATTCGCGACCTATGCCGCCGGCTTCCTGGTGCGACCGTTCGGCGCCATCATCTTCGGCCGCATCGGCGATCTGGTCGGACGCAAGTACACCTTCCTGGTCACCATCATGGTCATGGGCGGCGCGACCTTCGCGGTCGGCCTCTTGCCAACCTTTGCGCAGATCGGCTGGGCCGCGCCGGTGCTGCTGGTCTCGCTGCGCCTCCTGCAAGGCCTCGCGCTCGGCGGTGAGTACGGCGGCGCCGCGACTTACGTGGCCGAGCACGCCCGTCATGACGGCCGCGGCTATGCCACGAGCTTCATCCAGACCACGGCGACGCTCGGCTTCTTCCTGGCCTTGCTGGTCATCGGCGGCTCACGCTACTACATCGACGCCGCGACCTTCACCGACTGGGGCTGGCGCATTCCGTTCCTGGTCTCGCTGATCCTCCTGGTGTTCTCGGTCTATATCCGGCTCAAGCTCAACGAGTCGCCGGTGTTCCAGCGCATGAAGGCGGAAGGCAAGGGCTCGAAGGCGCCGCTCACCGAGAGCTTCCTGCACTACCCGAACAACAAATACGTCCTGCTGGCGCTCCTTGGCGCCACCGCCGGCCAGGGCGTCGTCTGGTACACAGGACAGTTCTACGCGCTGTTCTTCCTCACTATCACGCTCAAGCTCGACTTCATCACCGCCTACGCCCTGATCGGCCTGTCGCTCGTGATCGGCACGCCGTTCTTCATCTTCTTCGGCTGGCTCTCCGACCGGATCGGGCGGCTGAAGATCATCCTGGCCGGCTGCCTGATCGCGGCCGTGACCTACTTCCCGCTGTTCTCGGCGCTCACACACTATGCCAACCCGGCGCTCGAGAAATTCCAACAGGCGAACCCGATCGTCGTCACCGCCGATCAGTCGACCTGCAACTTCCACATCTTCGTCGGCCCCTGGTCCAATTTCTCGGACTGCGACCGCGCCCAGGACTTCCTGACCAAGTCCGGCCTGTCGTTCGAGAAGAAGGACGCGCCCGGCCAGCCGGTATCGATCGCGATCGGCGGAACGAAGGTCGACGGCTGGGATGCCGCGAAATGGACGGTGGCGCTCACCGCGGCCGGCTATCCCAAGGCAGCCGACCCCAGCAAGATCGACTATGTCATGGTCGAGCTGATCCTCGTCCTCATGGTGCTCTACGTCACCATGGTGTACGGGCCGATCGCCGCGTTCCTGGTCGAGATGTTCCCGACCAAGATCCGCTACACCTCGATGTCGCTGCCCTATCACATCGGCAACGGCTGGTTCGGCGGGATGCTGCCGCTCCTTGCCACCGCAGTGGTCGCGGCGACCGGCAATATCTACGCCGGACTCTGGTATCCGATCGTGGTGGCACTGATGACGCTGGTCGTGGGCGCGGTGTTCCTGCGCGAAACGCGCGGGGTCGACATCCACACCGAGTCCGGCGTCGACATCCACCACAAAGCATAAAGCAGCAGAAGCGGCGCGTCCGCTGCGCGCCTCTTCTCCTCGGCCCCGCGCACGCGCGGGGCTTTTTTCTTTGTTGTGACTCGCAGGAGGAGCACGGCGCTGTAGGGTGGGCAAAGGCGTGGCACGGCAGTTCATATTGCGAACGCCTCTCGTACGCCGTGCCCACGCGGTGCTCCTGTCCCGCGTGGGCACGGCGTACGAGAGCAGTGCCGTGCATGCAAGCCGTGCCAACGCCTTTGCCCACCCTACGAAGCTGTGCCTCTCACCGCGGCTGCGAGCCTTGCTTCTGCCAGCGGATGCGGCTCTGCTTGAGGCCGAGCGACACGAGCGTCGCGGCAAGCCTGATCGGCGCGCCGATCCCCTCCACCACCGGCACGCCCAATTGCTCGCTCAGCCATTTCGGCTTCATCTGCACCGGGCACTGCGTGATGCCCTGCGGAATGATCACGTCGGCGCGGTCCTCCTCGATCAGCGCGCGCGCCGCCTTGAGGAACTCTCCGATCATCGCCTCGCGGTTGTCAGCGATGTGCTGCAGATAGAACCCAGACGCGCGCCGGCCGGCGATGAACTGCTCCATGCCATAGGCGATGCACTGCGCCCGATGGCGGTTGATCGACGCCGGGTGATAGCAAACGACGCCGAAGTGCTCGCCGACCTGCGCCGCCACATGCAGCGTCGCCTGCAGCGGCCCGACCACCGGAATGTCGACCGCCGAGCGCCCGCCCTCGACCCCGATGTCGAGCATGCCGAGCGGGACGACCGCGTCATAGCCCTCGCGCTCGGCCTGCCGGAACGCCTCGTGAAACATCGGCGCCGCGGCCTGGATCTCGGCCGGCGTGAGCCCATCGAACGGTCGCGCCGGCACCGAGAGAATTCCAACCTCAACCTCCTCCGACGCATAACTCTTGGCGGCCTCCTCGCGCAGCGCCCGCTGCTCCGCCGGATAGTCCCCGATCACGAATGCAACCCGGATCATGTGACACTTGCCCCTGTTCGATCATCCGCGGCATTCCGGCACGGCGCGGCAATTCCGGCAAGGGCTCGATTGACCTCCCGTCCGATTTGTCCAACCTTGCGGCTGCAACAAGAACGGCCACGAGGGCACCATGCGCAGAGCGGGACAATCCATCGCGCAACGCGCTTTGATCGGTGCGCTGGTGACGCTGGCGCTCGGCAGCCTCGCCCTCCCCGCCGCCGCGCAGGATTTCTATCGCGGCAAGACCATCAACCTGATCGTCGGCAACGCCGCCGGCGGCGGCTACGACATCTATGCGCGGCTCCTTGCCCGCCACATGGGCCGCTACATTCCGGGCGAGCCAAGCTTCGTGGTGCGCAATATGCCAGGCGCCGGCGGCATGGTGCTCTCCAATCACATCTACGCGCAGGCGCCGCGCGACGGGCTCACGCTCGGCCTGATGGCGCGCAACAACCCGATCGAGCCGCTTCTGGGTAACGCGTCCGCCAAGTACAAGGCCGAGGAGTTCCTCTGGGTCGGCACCCCGTCGAGCTATGAAGATGATTCCTATTGCATCATCATCCGCGCCGACTCTCCCGTAAAGTCGATCGCCGACCTCAAGAGCGGCGGCCGCACGCTGCGGCTGGGCGGGCTCGCAGCCGGCGGCAGCGACACCGATCTGGTGCTGATCGCGCGCGACGTGCTCAAGCTCAATATTGCGCTCATTCGCGGCTACCGCGGCACCCAGGAGCTCAATCTCGCGATCCAGCGCGGCGAGGTCGAAGGCCGCGGCATCGGCGTGACCTCGGTCGCGAACACCTTCACGGACTGGCACCGCGAGGGCAAGCTGCGCTTCCTGCTGCAGTTCGGGCACGAGAGGCGCTGGAAGGGCCTGCCCGACGTGCCGACCGCACGCGAGCTCGCCACCACGCCCGACGACAAGACGCTGTTCGAGGTCGCGGAGCTGCCGTTCCTGATGGCGCGCCCGTTTTTCGGCCCGCCCGACGTGCCCGCTGCGCAGGCCGCGATCCTGCGCAAGGCGTTCATGGACACGCAGAAGGATCCCGATTATCTGCGCGAGGCGGCACAGATGCAGCTCGACATCAGCCCGCGCTCGGGCGAGGAGATCGAGGGCGTGATCAAGCGCATCATCCAGACGCCGCCGGCCGTGGTGGCACGGTACAAGGAGATTCTGAGCGCGAAGTAGCGCGGCAACACCGCCCACACGACCAGGTCACGCCCAAGTCACGACCACGTCACGATATCCCGGATCTGGCCCTTCAGCGGCACCGCCGCCCAGGCGCCATCGCGCGGATGCAACGTCGCCGCCAGGCTCGTGCGCGGCTTCATGGTGATGGCGACGTGATAGTCGATCCGCGTGTGCGGCACGATGCTGACGCGCAAGCGCGACAGGATCGTAGCCAGCGCCACCTTCACGACGGCGGTGCCGAACCACGAGCCCGGACACATCCGCGGCCCGCCGCTGAACGCCAGATATTCGAACGGCGTCGGAGTGATGTGAGACCAGCGACCGGGGCGAAACCGGGTTGGCTCGTCGTAGACCTGCGGATCGCGGTTGGTCAGAAACGGGCTCAGGATCGCGTGCGATCCGGCCGCCACGTCATGGCCGCCAAGCCCGGTCTGCTGCGTCGCGACGCGCACCTGATAGGGCACCGCGGGCAACACCCGCATGCTTTCCTTCACCACGGCATCGAGGAACGGCAGATGGGTGACGCGCGCGAGCGTCGGAGCCTCGCCCGCCAGCGCTGCGGAAATCTCGTCCACAAGATTGCGCGCGACGTCCGGATGTTGCGCGAGCAGGACGAGGCTCCACAGCAGCACCGTCTGGCAGGTTTCGTAGGTCGAGGCGAAGAATACCGGGAGATGCCCCGCAATATCGTCAGCCGCGGCCGCAGCGCCGGTCTCGCTCGGCGAATTCACAATCAGGGACAGGAGGTCGCGCTTGTCCGTCGACCCGCGCTTGCGTTCCGCAAGCTCGTGCGCGCAGCGTTCGACCGCCTCCGCCTGTCTGAGCACGCGCGCATAGGACGATCCGGGCACGTTGAACGGGCAGAGCCGCGCCTGCGGCGAATGGCTGAGCAGCAGCATGTCGCCGAACAGCGTTGCAAGGCGCGCACCGCGCTCCTGATCGCCGCCAAGCAGCAGCGCAATCGCCACCGACCGGACCAGATGCTGGGCGAGTTGCCAGAGATCGACCTGGCCAAGCGGCCAACGCGCGACTTCCTCGGCAATGAGCGCCGCGATGTCGTCGCCCATATCCGCCACGCTGGCGCTGCCGATCGGCCGCGCGACGAGCTTGCGATAATGGTCGTGCGGCGCCCCGTTCATGCTGATCACATTGCCGCCCATGCGATCGAGCGCCGAGCCCTTCGGCCCGCGCTGAACGTGATGCACCGTGTTCCAGACCTGTGGATTGCCGAGGACGGCGCGATTATAGGCGGCGCCGACCGCGATGATGGTCGCCCGCGGCCGCGGCAGGCCGGCGACCGGCTCGATGACCACAAGCCGGCCGTGCTGCTCGAATAGCGCTTGTGCACAAGCAAGCGGGTCGCACAGAAATCGAAACAGACAAATGATCGTCTTCAATCCGCTGATGGTCGCGACGTCGGTTTCTTGTGCCGGAGTGGAGCTACTCGATGCGCGCGCCAAGATGTCGGTTTTGGCAATCCGATCCGTTACAGTCACATGAAATCCCCTGGCCGGGAACGCATGCCAAAGGTCGGGGGGCGCTTGCTTGATGCCGGCGTGAAGATTTGCTGGAGAAAGCTTGAATTATTTCCCAATCTTCACTGAGCCGCGGCCAAGGGCACGTCGCGCTTTGGGCGCGACGGCTCAAGAGTCTCGACTAATCCTTATGACCGGTCTCTGGATGCCCCCCAGCGATCGGCGGTGCAACGATGGAACTCTGGCATGAAGGGGGCGATGGTGCAATCGTCCGGCCGCCTAACCTGTGCACAGGACCTGCAAACATTTTGATTTTGTTGGCAAAGAATGCGCGGTGAGGTGGTATCGCGGCTGCTGATAAGAACATCATACCGCGTTGTTGAACAGGGATCGGTGAACGAGCGGAGGGGCGGACGTCATCGATCAAATGGCACGCGGAGGACCTTGCGCCGGAATGCGCAATATTCGCTTTCAGTAACGAAATCGTGACTTCACATGTGGTGATATTTTCGCTAGGCGTGACATATCCCGATCCACTCTACCAGGGGCGTTTTCATGAGGCGTCTTGCGAGCGGGGAACGGGAGCGGCACCTGCGAGCGATGGAGGACGCAACCTCGTCCCCGGGCCGTACTCGGGCAGCCTCGCCGGGCACTACGACCCGGCCCGGTCCGACCA
>Ga0081455_10003911_pt1 | contig 16956 bp, 12 predicted proteins | sample TabmetS3T2R1_FD_70207 | JGI IMG/M metagenome (GOLD analysis project Ga0081455, IMG submission 70207) | Tabebuia heterophylla rhizosphere microbial communities from the University of Puerto Rico - S3T2R1 | ecosystem: Host-associated > Plants > Roots > Rhizosphere ...
GTGCTGGCGATTCGCGAAGCCGGGCTGATTAACGTGCGCGACTTTGCACTCGACGGCCTGCCAGGCGCGCGCCGCTGGGTCCGGTCCACCGAATGCGCTGCTGTGGCCCCGTTTTAGGGCGTTCGTGTGACAAACCTCCGCTTTTCACCCCTTAGCGTTACGTTTTTTGTGTAACGATAAGGCCCCACACCATGGGGGTTGTAACGCTGAGTGCAGGCTGTGCGAAAGTCACAAGTTTCGCACGAACAATATGTGGTTGATTTGATTGCCCTTCCTTTGTGCGAAAGATATGTGCATAATAGGGGCATGATCTACGGCTATGTACGAGTCTCCACCGATGGGCAGAGCGTCGAGGCGCAGGTCGCGGCCTTGACCGCCACAGGGGCGGTCAAAGTCTACCGTGAAGTGGCGAGCGGCGCCAAGACGGCCCGGTAAAACTGTCGCTGCGATATCCGGCAATACGCTCTATTGCCTCATGACGAGAGGCTTTAGAGCTACTCTAGAGATTGCTGACTGCTGCTGGAACCCGCACTTTTCTGGTACATTTTGGCTCTTCCTGCCGCTGAAATCGGCTGAAAGAGAGCAAAAGTGCCGGTGCAGAATGCATGGTCAGCAATACGCATGGCCTTATTGCCGCTTATTGCACGGTCAGTGTCACTGGGCCATCATGGGCTTTCTCCTCCATGGTGCTAAGGTTTACGGTGATGGAAAAGAAGCGTACCAACAGCGGCCCGCTTATGGAATCAACCAGCCAGCATAGTCTCTCTCCGCTGGGTGCTGGTCTTCATCCGCGTGCCCTCCGCCCGCTGATGTTGGAGCCTGCCAGGACGTCGTGTCCCCCGTCAGCGGATGGGCTCGCGGAGCGCGCTTTCTAATGCCTCCCAGCCTGTCGTGATGCCTGGCACAAACGCCTGGCAGCCCTCGGCGTCCAGCACCTCTTTGCCCAGCCGGTCTGTGTATTGCAGCGAGAGGAACGCGTCGGTGATTTTCTGGGCGAGTCCCGCCTCCAATTCCCGATGCGCGGTAAAGCAACAGTGGCTGTACCCTGGGCTCGACCAGAAGACGCGGAGGGTGTCCTGCATCGGCTGGCCTTGCTCGGTCCGCCCTTCGAGGGTCCGTCGACTCACGGCACCCGCATCATATTCCCCTTTGAGCACGAGCTCGACGACAGCCCTCTCATCAGACAGCGGACTCGGCTCGCGATCCTCGGCAAAGGTACAGGCAGCCAAATCCTGCTGCGGATCGAGGCCGTGTTGTTTCAGGAAATAATAGGGCAGCAGTCCCGCTTGGGCCGAGCCGCGACTGCCGAGGGCCACACGCTTCCCCTTCAGGTCTGCCAAGGTGGTGATGCTCGAGTCGCGCCGGGTGAACAATTGGGTGCTGAAGTTGACGTCGACATCCCGCATTGCCACGACGCGACAGGGATCGTGCAGGCGCTGTTTGATGTGGACGTACGAGATCGGACCATTCCAGGCCAGGTCGATTTCTCGGGTCGCAAACGCCTCGACGAGCGCGTCATAGTCGGCATACAAGACCCAGTCGAGCGCAATACCCTGCTGCTGGAAATGCGTCTTCAGGCCTCGAAACACGGTGATATGTCCTGGGGATGCTGTGCCTCCGATTCTCAGCATGATCTATCCTCCATGCCCCTCGGCCCTCGCAGGACCGGGGAAAATGCGTCCACCTCAACAGCCCGCACCACGGGCGGCCGCTGCTGGCCTCTGACTGGCTCGCATGCGGGCGAGCCAGCAGCACGCCGCGCGTCGTGGTCGGCAGCTGGTCGATGCGGGTGCGCGCGGTGTGGTAAAGGACGCCCAGGAGTTCGTGTTCTCACAGTGGAGACGACAGCGTAACCCAGAGGTCTCACCGCCGTTACAACAGAGGATGGTGGACTTTCGCGAGCGGCATCTCTCCACATGGGGAACACCACCTGCCATCGCATGACCTGTGTCGCACGACCTGCTCCTGGTCCGCTTAGGATGGCATCCACGCCAGCGACCGGACCTCACTGAACTCCTGGCGCATCTTCCGCCACGAGTCCCCTGCGTCGTGGCTCAGGAACAACTGGCCATAGAGCGTGCTGGCCAGCACCAGGTTGGGGTCTGATGCATGGGTCGCCATGCAGCTGATGTAGCTGTTCGGCTCGCCGGGCAGGGGCAGGGTTTCCCAGGTTTTCCCGCCGTCCTGGGAGCGTTGCACCGACCCGATGGTGGGCGACGCGGTCTGGCCATGACCCACAAAGAGCACGTGCGGGTTATCGGCCTTCACGGCAATGGCACGGGTATAGGTATGGGGAAACTGCTGCATCACCTCCAAGCGTTGCCAGCTCTCCCCCGCGTCGCTGCTGGCGAAGATTTCGCGCGGCGTGGTGGCGAGGACCCGCTTGGGCTGTCCCCCACTGAGCGCGATGCCGTGGATGTCCGGGTCGGTCAACCCGCCAGCCATCGTCGTCCAGGTCTCCCCGCCATCCTGGCTCCGGCGCACCCCATCCACCTCGATGCCGGCCCAGACGGTCCGGTGGTCCTCCGGGTCCACCACCAGCGCCGTCACCCGGGGGATGACCACCGCCGGGCACTCTGTAACCAGCTCCACGGCCAGCTTGTCCCACTGCTGGCCCCCGTCTCGGGAGCGAAACACCGCCGGGGGTTTGGTCCCGGCAAAGAGGATGTCTGGGACGACCGGATCCATGGCCAAAGCCCAGGTCTGCATGGCGTTCATGGGCGCGTCGAGCCGTTCCCAACTGGCGCCACCGTCCTCACTCCGATACACTCCGGAGTCGGTACCGGCGTAGACCCTGTGGGGGGCCCGCGGATGCACCGCCAGTGCCCGGACATCGTTCTCCGGGTAACGACTGGGCCGGACCCGGCTCCAGGTCTCCCCGCCATCAGGGCTCCGCCAGATGCCCGACCCGATCGTGCCGACACAGATGGTAAAATCGTTGCTCATAACCGTCCCTCCGTCACACATGGTTGCGCTCTCCGCAGCGCCCGAGGCCATCGCCGCGTCCCTCCTCGTCTACGCCTGAGCTGCGGGTCACCCGTCGATAGCGCACGGACAGCGGGTACGAGCACTGCGCCTTTCCGCCTGAGGGGCCGAGACGGTGCTAGGGGCCACAGGAGTGTGCGTGCGCAGATGTCGCCAGAGGCGGTGCAGCCAGGAAGGACGTGCAGGAGGCACGTGAGAGGAGAGCCGTTCGTCCTCGTGAAATAGCCTTGGGGAATGATGGTTCCCAGCGCCATAGGTGGCTCCTTCTCCGAAGAAACCAGGCGACGCGGCGCGCGTGACAGGCGTGGACTGCGTGGTGAGGCACACCGGCGTGGGCAAGGACATCGCGCGAAACGCTGCGGGTATACCCACATTCTATCATCAGAGACCTCGATCGCCAAGGAGCACGTGGGGACAGGTGTGGGGGAGACCGGGGGCAAGAGGCTGGCCGACGCCGTGTAGAGAGACTATGCTTGTCCACTGATTCCCTCAACAGGCCGCTGTTGGTGACAGTCGATGGAGAGAGCGCTCCATCCACCTCTGCGTCAACACGCCGCGTGCGCGCTTGCCACGCACGCGGCTCCTCAGTCGTGCGCCCGTGGTCATCAGCCCCCTTCCAGTGGTTCGCACCACCGGTTGGGCTGGTGATCTGGGGTCGCTCCATGTCTCAGAGTTTGTAGGTGGTTGAGGCTGGTATATCGACACATGCGTAAGCCGCAACGAGGGGCCCCTATGTGCACGAGATGGGCTCGAAAACGGTGTGTAAATTGCACTGTGAAGTGGCCCTGATCGGCATCGTAAAGTGGCACTCTGCTTATGAGGGGGCTTGGAGTTTATCATGAGGGGGATGCCTCGCGGCTCCACAAGCATCGGCAAGAAAACGACCCTTTTCTTGCCGCCTCTCCAGCCGGCTGTGTTGGGATTGCCTTCGCCCCGAAACTTGGGTAAACCTACTGTATCTCTCGACGTAGTTTCTTTGGTGGCAAGCAGTTGCGGCTATTATAGGGGTCACATCGGGCAACGTGCTGCGCCATAATTCACGGTGCACGTGGCGACCCAGAGCGGGCGCGCGAAACGTAGACAACACCGCCATCTGCCGCGCGTTCAGCCTGTTGTGCCCATGCGGGAACGTCACTGCAGACGTCCACGGAGTTGCACCGATCAGGCACCCTCTCGCGATCAGGGACACCCCGGTGGCGCACACGGGAGAAGAAACGACCCCATCGCCTCACCATGCCACGGGATGCGCTGCCCACCCGTCTATCCTCTTTTCGCCTCCTGGTAATGGCCTCTCCACACTGGATGCCCGTTGGAAGCCATTGATAGAACAGTACAATAGCGGAATTATTAGAGGAGATACAGTAGGTCTAAGGGGAGGCGCATTGTACGTCAGAGCCATCGTGCACCAGTTTTGGGCGAAGCGTATCAGCAGAGGGTGTGCACGTTCGCGTTATCCCCCCAGTTCCTCCAACAACGCCTTGGCCTCCTGCACATCGGCGGTGTCAAAGCCCTTGGTGAACCAGCCGTAGATGGGGCCAGCAGCTCGCGGGCCTCGGTCCGCTGGCCCTGCCGTCGCCAGAGCCGGGCGAGGCGCATCGCCACCCGCAGTTCCAGTGAGCCGAGACCGCTCCCCCGCCCACCAGCGTTGCTCTGTGGGGTCGATGATGGTCAGAGCCGTGGCGAGCGCCGCGAGGCCCGCCTCGGGCTGCTCCCGGTCCAGCGCAGCGCGCAGGGCGTGCAGAGACGCCCGGCTCTTTGCGGCCCTCCCTCGCGGGGGGTGTCGCGCCCTGGCCCGCTAAATCACCATCCCATCCGGAATGGTGGCGTTCTTGAGGACGACTACAATGCCATTGCGGATCACGAAGCCCAAGTCTTCCTGGTCGGCCTCTTGCACGTGAGCGTCGTTCACAATCCGGACATGGCGCCCGATGCGGGCGTTTTTGTCCACAATAGCTTTGTGAATCGTCGTGTGGGCCCCCACGCCCAGCGGAATGGTCCCCTGTTCGAGGTGGTCCACCCGTTGGCTCGGCGATTCGTAGTAGTCGGCCCCCATCACGAGCGTCTGCTCAATCACACAGCCGGTGTCGATGCGCGAGCGCAGGCCGATGACCGAACGCTTCACGGTACATTCCTTCAGAATACAGCCCTCACCGAGCATGGATTCGCTCACGTACGCCTCGAGCAGCTTCGTGGGGGGCAGGTAGCGCGACCGCGTGTAGATCGGCGCCTGTTCATCATAGAAACTGAAGGGGGGCACCGGCTGTTCGGTCAGCGCCAGATTGGCGTGGTAAAATGCCTCAATCGTCCCGATATCTTCCCAATAATCCTGGAACAGATACGCCTGCACATTGTACGCGCTCGTGGCGGGCGGGAGGACATCTTTGCCAAAATCCGTGTGCGTCGGCTCCTGGGTTAAGAGATCGTGGAGCACCTGTTTGGCAAACACATAGATCCCCATCGACGCGATATAGGGCGCCGCCTGGGCCTGCTCCGCTGACAGGCCGAACAGCGTGGTATCGACCTGCATCGCGTGCAAGGCCTTCCCTGTGGGCTTTTCGCTGAACCCCCGCACTCGCCCCTGGTGGTCGATCCGGAGCAGGCCGAAGTCCGATGCCCGCCTCTCGGCCACCGGCACGACCGCGAGGGTGATGTCAGCTTTCGTCTCGCGATGGCGCTGCACAAAATCGGCGTAATTCATGCGGTACAAATGGTCGCCCGCCAGAATGAGGTACTCATCGACATCCCAATCCGCAAAGAGCCGCAGATACTTGCGCACGGCGTCCGCGGTGCCTTCAAACCAACTCGGGCTGTCTGGCGTTTGCTGGGCGGCGAGCACCTCGACAAAGCCGGGGGAAAAGCCGGCACCGGCGAGGGCGTAGGTCCGCGCCAGATGCCGGTTGAGCGAGGCGGAGTTGAATTGCGTCAAGACGTAAATGCGGTGGATCTCGGAGTTGATGCAGTTACTGATCGGAATGTCGATCAAGCGATACTTCGCGCCCAGGGGCACAGCCGGTTTCGCACGCAGCTTCGTTAAGGGATACAGCCGGGTCCCAGCCCCGCCCCCTAAAATGATTGCTAAGACTCGTTTCATGCGCCTCTCCTCCATGGTCCGCGTCGCGTATGTGCCGGGACGGCGGTGCCTGGCGCACGTACGACAGTAGACCGTGACGTGGCTTGGCCGCAGGCGGGAGCCCACGTCGCACCCCGTCGCGCCGCGGCCCGGTGATCGAGGGCATGATACGCGGACCGCGGCGCGAACGCAACACGATCCAGGGAGTCCGTCGCGGTCCCCAGCCATGGGGCAGGGTCATTTAGTTTTCGGATATGGGGTTGCACAACAGGAGGAAAACGAGTAAAGGATTTGGTCTCACGTGGGGTCTTGCTTCCCCGGTACGCTCCACATGCGCCAAAACCCTGCCTGTCGCGCCAGCAGCGGCAGATCCTGGGGATTGCGGTGTATGCCAATCGCCTGACTTAGGCCAGCCGGCTTGCCGGCAAAACGGGCGCGATCGCATGCCTCGATGGGGCGCTGGAAGCCATGAAGGACCTCTGAGTCCATGGCCGTGGCCACGGCCGCGAGCAGGAGACGGATCATGCGCTGTTCCCCCCGCATCTGGCTGGGTGTGGCCCTCGCTGCGACGCTGCTGGGCTGTGGTGCTCCCGCGCCCGTCCCTGACCCCCTGGCGCCCGTGCCAGACGCGATCGCACGAGGCCACGACGACAGGGACCGCTCGATGGCCCGCCTACGCCAGATGCCCTGTACGCTCTATGGGGACATCGCCGCGGACTACGTCTGGCGTCGCGATGTCCAACACGAATCGTTCCCGCAGGTGTTCGACCCGCTCGTCATAGCCATGGACGACGAGACCATGAGTCCCGAGAGGAAGGCGCGGCTGGGCGCCTCCATGCGTCTGGCGCTGGCCGTGTATGCGCACCCGACCTGGACAGCGGCGGACGCGTACGCCTTTGGCTTGCAGGAATGTGAGCGCACCACCCCGTAACCACGGGGGCCCCTGGGCCTGTCGTTCCCGAATACTCATATCACACGAGGAGAATATCGGTACAGGCAGTCCTTTGAGCAGCGCCTCAGTGTCTGGGGAGAGGGGCGTTGTGGAACGCATCCTGTCATGCTGCGTGGTCGAGCGTCGACGACGCGGTGATCACACCCTGGCGGACGCCAGTCTTGACCGGCGGCGCTAGAACGTGTACAAGAGTTGCACAAAGGAGAGGCGCTGCGCACTCGTGGCGCTCCACAGACTCCCGATACTCGCGCTGCTCGTCGAGGCGCGAGCGTCCGCGGAACGCAACACTCTACAAGGAGAGACTACCATGCCGTTCTATGAAAGAGGGGATGTCCGCATCCACTACGAAGAGGTCGGCTCGGGCTTCCCGTTGATGATCATCCCCGGCGGCGGGCTGAACTCCACGGTCGCGGGCCTCGCGACCCACCCCTTCAACCCCATGGAGGAGTTCAAGGACGAGTACCGCTGCATCGCAGCGGACCTACGCAACGCCAACGGTGGCCAATCCACCGGTCCGCTGGAGATCGACCGCCCCTGGGACGCCTACGCCGACGACCACCTCGGCCTGATGGATCACCTGGGCATCTCGGAGTTCCTGGTGCTCGGCTTCTGCATCGGTGGCCCCTTCATCTGGAACCTGCTGCAGCGGGCCTCCGACCGGGTTGTCGCGGCCGTGCTGGCCCAGCCCAGCGGCTTCCGTCCGGAGCTACCGGACCTCTTCTACCAAAACAACATTAAGGGCTGGGGCCCGCCGCTCTGCGCGCGCCGGCCCGACGTCACCATGGACATGGTGCACGACTTCCTCACGAACATGTACACCAAGCGCGCCGACTTCGTGTTCACCGTGACGCGTGATTTCGTGCGTGCCTGCCAGACCCCGATCCTGGTCCTGCCGGACGACGTCCCGGCGCACCCGTACGCCGTGGCCATGGAGACCGTGCGTCTGGCGCCGAAGGCCGAGGTGAGCATCTACCCCTGGAAGGCATCCAAGGACCAGATTCCGCAGGCGGTGCGCCAGGTGCGCGACTTCCTCCGAGCGCATCACCCCGTGACCGCCGCCCACTAAGACCGGCGGTGTGGCGCCGCTCGGCGGCGCCACTGTTCCCCCAGGCGAGAGGACGGGCATCCTCCGCGTCTGCGGCCTCAGGCGGTGGCGGCCTTGAGCTCGTCGAGCTGGCGTCGGGCGCCAGCGATCATCGACGCCAGATCTGACGTCAGCATGACCATGTCGAAGCCGCGCTTCACCGCTCCGGCCGCAAACACCGCGCTCGCACAGTGCATGACCGCCTTGATGCCATGCTTGTGCGCCGCTTCACGGATCTTGTCGCAGGTGGCGATGTGCACCGGGTCCGGATTGTCGCCGCGCGGGGCCATACCCAGCGCGAACGACAGGTCGGACGGCCCGATGTACACGGCGTCGAGGCCGGGGGTTGCGCAGATGGCGTCCAGGTTGGCGAGCCCTTCCTTCGTCTCGATCATGGCCATGATGACGATCTCGTCGTTCGCGTGGGCCACATAGTCGGCGCCGCCGTAGTGCATGGCACGTACGGGCCCCGACGAGCGCATGCCCACCGGCGGATAGCGGCACGCCGCCACAGCCTTCGCTGCGTCCGCGGCGGTGTTGACCAGCGGCACGATGATGCCGTAGGCGCCCAGGTCCAGCGCCTTCATGATGGTCGCCGGGTCGTTCCACGGCACCCGCACGACCGGCACCGTGTCGGTCTGCGAGATCGCCTGCAGCATCGGCCAGACCTCGTTCATCTCGGTCGTCCCGTGCTGCATGTCAATGCACAGGGTATCGAAGCCCTGACGCGCCATGACCTCCGCGGTGAACCCGTGAGAGATCGAGAGCCAGCCCATCGTGACGTACTGCCCGGCGCGCCACATCTGCTTGATCTTGTTTGGTCGCACTGTCGCACCTCTCGTTGTGGTGATGGCGAAGCGGAGCCCTCCTGGCGCGTACGACGCATCCAGGGGGCCCGCTGGACCAGCTATCCTCCCAATCCATGAGCGCTCTGAGTATAGGAAATCCACACAGCCTTTGCACTGGCTGCCCCGCTGGAGCAGCCTTGCCTGGTCGCACGGCATTGCCTATACTCTGCACGGCAGGAATGTCAGTCTTGTCCCAACCGCTAGCTTCAGCCCAGGAGACCACCCATGGCCGAGACACCCACGTTCGGACGCTATGCCGAGATTCCCTATGAGCAGATGACGCCGGAGCAGCAGGAAGGCTATCGCTCGCTGATCGAGACGCGAGGTCGGTTGCCCGGCCCGAACAAGATCTATGTGCACAACCCCAAGTTGGCGAAGGTGATGGGGCCGCTCGGGGCGCATTTCCGCACCGGCTACTCGCTCAGCGAGCGCGAGCGTGAGATCGCCGTCTGCATCATCACCAGCAAGTTTCATGCGGCCTACCCGACCAATGCGCACGAACGGGCCGCCAAGACGGCTGGGCTGTCGCCCGACAAGGTCGAGGCAATCCTGTCGGGCCTGCCGACCTCGTTCGACGACAAGCGCGAGCAAGTCGTCTACGAGATGGCGACGTGCCTCGCCAATGCGCGCTGGGTGTCGAAGGGGCTCTATGACCGTGCGGTCGACGCCCTTGGCCATGTCGGCATCACTGACGTGATCACCCTGATGGGCTTTTACTCGAGCGTCGCGATGACGCTCGCCTTCTACGACGTGCCGACCGACGCGCCCGGCATGCAGCGTTGAGCCCCGCCCCAACCGTCATGGCGCGTCGCGCAGCGACGACGCCATTGCGATGGCCACGCGACAACCTGCGGGTGGGTCGCGTCCCTCGAACGAACGGATCATTAGGGTGGTTGAAAATGCCAAGGGGAACGAGCTTTTCACGCGTGAGGAACGCGACACGGTGCGTCGTCGCCTGAGCGCGTACGCATAGGCTCCGAGAGCACCTCATGGGCCTCGTGAGTGCGGAGGACACAGCATGAGCGAAACAGCCGCAATGAATGGCGCCGAATGGTTGGCGCGGGCCTTGGCCGGGACCGGTCTGAGCCATGTCTTCTTCGTCGAGTCGACGCTGCGCCGCACCCTGTTGCACTTGAGCGATCTCGGGGTGCGGCCGATCCTCGCCCACTCGGAGAAGGCTGCGGCCTACATGGCCGACGGCTATGCCCGCGTCGCCGGGCGGCCGGGCGTGTGCATGGCGCAATCGGTCGGGGCCGCCAACCTGGCCGCGGGTCTGCAGGACGCGTGGCTCGGCCGCAGCCCGGTGATTGCCTTCAGCGGCCGCAAGGAGCCGGCGTTCCAGCACCGCAATTCTTACCAGGAAATTCCGCACGCGCCGCTCTTCGCGGCGGTGACAAAGTTTTCCAGCCCGGTCGAATCGACGTCCGAACTGCCGCGCTTGTTGCGCCATGCCTGGCGCGCGGCCTTGGCCGAGACGTCGCGGCCGACGCATCTCGATTTCAACGGCTTACAGGGCGATGTCATCGAACTCGGCCAGACGCACGAGTCGACGACGCTCGAGACCGAGGCGCGGGGGATGCCGGTGCACCGTCCGGTGGCCGAGGCGCGCGACATCGAGCGCGCGGCGGCGATCCTGACCGGCGCGCGCCGGGTCGCGATCGTCGCCGGCGACGGGGCCGCCGTGTCCCAGGCCGGCCCAGAAGTCCTCGCCTTGGCGGAGGCGTTGGCGGCACCGGTGGCGACGACACTCGGAGCCCGTGGTCTCATTCCGACGACCCATCGCCTCTCGGCCGGGGTCGCGGGCAGCTATTCGGCGCCGCCGGCCAACCGCATCGTGCACAGCGCCGAACTGGTGCTGTTTATCGGCTGCGATACCGGCGACCAGGTCACGCTGAACTGGCAGATTCCGCCGCTCACCACCCCGATCGTGCAGATCGAGGCCGACCCGCTCGAAATCGGGCGCAGTTACCCGCACACGACCGGACTGGTCGGCGATCCGAAGGCGACCGTGGCGCGCCTGGTGCACCTCGTCGGCCGCCCGACTCGGGACCACGGCTTCGCCGAGGAAGCAGCCTGGATCGTCGCCGATTGGCGCGCTAGCATGGCGCCGCTCGTCGAGAAGAATACGGCGCCGATCAGCGTCGAGCGACTCTGCGCCGAGGTGACCCGCGCCTTGCCCGCGGATGGGGTCCTCGTGGCCGATACCGGCTATTCTGGCATCTGGACCGGCACGATGATCGAGCTGAATGGTGCCGGGCAGACCTATCTGCGCGCGGCCGGCTCGCTCGGCTGGGCCTTCCCGGCGTCCCTCGGCGCGAAATGCGCCGCCGGGGACCGCACGGTGATCTGTTTTACCGGCGATGGCGGCTTCTACTATCACCTCGCCGAACTGGAGTCGGCGCGCCGCTGTCACATCCCGGTCGTGATTATCGTCAACAACAATTCCGGCTTCGGCCAGAACCTGACCGGCGTGCACCGCATTGCGGGTAATCGTTCGGACCGCGGCGAGGCACTGATCCGCTTCGGGCCGACCGATTTTACCGAGGTCGCCCGCAGCTTCGGCGTGCGCGGTATCCGTGTCGAGCAGCCTGGCCAGATCGCCGCAGCCCTCCAGCAGGCGATCGCCGCCAACGGACCAGTCGTGGTCGATGTCGTCACGGCTCTGGAGCCGCGCGCCCCCGAACCCTGGACGCCGCCGCGGTAACTTTGTATGGCCACACCGCTCTGCGCGGCTTCCGTTGCAAACCACGCGCCGCTGGCGTCGAACGCTGCGACCAGCCGCGCGGCCCAGGTTGTGGTGAGGCTCCTGAGGGATACCGTATGCATTAACTGCGCTCGACGAATTCGACAATGTTGCCATCGGGATCTTTGACCATAGCAATGGTGGTCCCAGGCCTGATGACGGTTTTAGGCCGCGTGAAGGCAATATGCTCGGCTTCCAGCCGGTGGATGACCTCGTCCAGATTGGTGACGACAAAGGTCAGGTAGCGAAAGCCGAGTTGTTGGTCGATGCCGATGGGACCCGCGCCCGGCCGGTGCGTGGGATCGATGAGCTTGACATCACTGGTGCCGAAGCGCAAGCGATGCATGGTGCCGGTGGTCGCCTCGTTGACACCGACTTTGGTGAGCCCAAGGAGGTCGTGATAAAAGTGCAGACTGGCGTGAATATCCCCACAAATGATCCCGAGATCAATCGAATCTTTGGCCGCTTGCATCATGGTGACCGTCTCCTCATGAGCGCTTCAAAGGCGTGATGCGACACATCTCCTAGGGGTCTATAGTAAGAGGCGTGCAGCGTCCCTATTTGCCGTCGTCAATGCTGACGGTGATGATGGCGTTGGCAATGAGCGTGCCGTCGCGGCCGTCCTCGTTGAGTCGTTCCAGACCGCCCGCCACCACCTGCACAGCAGCATGGCCGTGGGGGAGTGAAGCAGCGACTTCGTCGGCATTCACCTTCTCCGGGTGCGGCACGCCGATCAGCACATGGACGGTCATATCGTCAGCGGTGGCGCCCACCAGGCGGGCGAACCCGAGACTGCTGTGATGAATGGCGTCAAAGACGGCGCGCTTCGCCGCCAGCGTGTAATCCAGGCCGTGGACATCCACGCCCATCCCCATTTCCGTGATGCAGCGAACCAGCGCCATGGTGCTCCCTCCTTCGCAGTGGTTGTTGTCGCGGCGACGTCCGGCGTGGACGCCCCTGCCTACCCTTCGCGGTCATTTAACGGCAGTCGCCCACGCAAGTCAAGTGGAGCGGTGTCTCGTACAGTCAAAATATTGGAACGCACTATTTGCCCAACGTGGAGGTCTCTCGGCGGAGGACCAAATGTTCGGAGTGTTGCCGCTGCTTCCTTCGATCCTGCGCGCCTCGACGTTTTCGCCGTCAACACCGACGGGTCCATGCAGCACTCGGTTAGCATTCGTTCGGAAGCACTCAGCTGCGCGGAGAAACTGTCAGCCGGCGCGGCGGAATTCGAGACCTTGTGAGCGAATCAGGCGCCGGCGATGGCGGACTCAACCCGAGGACCCTTCGCCGGCGGACAACGCATCAAGGCGGCGCTGATCTAATCCTTCGAGCAGCGGCCAGGCGAGAAGGACGTGGAGATTCGTGCAGGCCAAATAATACCCATGCACGAGGAGATTCTTCGCGTCTTCCTTGTTAATTGCGGCGAGTGTGGTCGGGACCTGAGCGCTGCGGGACGCGCGGTCGTTCCAAGGTCGCGTGACTGGAATGGCCTCTTTCGGGTAGCCGTTGACCACATTCAGAAGGCCGTGGAACCATCCCATCTCTTCATCCCAAGATTCGTCGCGCGGCACCCGAACCTGCGGAAGCCGAGCCTCGACAGCCTGCAAGTGTTCAAGCGCAGCCAGACTCCGGGCGACGAGTGCCGCACCAGCGTTGCCGGCGGCCTTCGCGATCGTGTTCACGGAAATGAGCTGATCGTAAACCCAATCGGGCACAGCACCCTGATGTCCCGACCAATCCACGTCGCCATCCGGTTCTTTTCTTCCGCTCCGCCCGAGGATCAAGGCCGGCAGATCGTGCGGGCTATCCTCGATATGCAGCACGGCCCCGGGCGCATGACCTTCCGCGCTCCACGGTTGTGCGAGAAGACGAGTGGCGACTGCACGCCTCCGAATCCGCTCTCGCCGTTCGTACGGCATGAAGCTGACGCGCAGCAGCGCCGAGAACTCCGACAGGCCCGGAGTTGTCCGCAACGCGGAGCGCAGACGCCGGTTTGGAGCCGCGCTGACAATGATGAGAGTGTCCGGGGAGCCCACGGTCAGCTCGAACCAGCCAACACCCAGGTTGTCGCTCACGCCTCCATCGGCAAACAAAAGACCCGATAAACGCCAACCGCGCGGGCGTGACTCGCGCGGATCGAACGAGGGCTCGCTCTCGGCGATGGGCAACTTCGGAATCCAGACTGGCGGGAAAGCGAGCGGAAAAGCGGCGGAAGCCCGAATGGCTCGCTCCGTAGTAAGCCAGCCGGCAGCAAAATCTGCGACAAGCGACGGTGTCTCGATGGCATCCCGCGACAGATAAGCCGGCTCGGACAACTGCATTTCCGTTGCACAAAACACATGCCGGACGGGAGATTCAATCTCGGCCAACCGCGTGGGGCGTCCCGCGCGCCCGATCAGACGCTTGACCGTTCGCTCAACGAGCGCGCCTCGCTGGCTCCAAACATTAGCAAGAGCGCCGAGCGCGATGAGTACGATCGCGATAACCGCGATTCCGGTCCTCCACTCTTCCGCCGCCAGAGGCGCGACTGCGATGACCGGGTAAGCCAGCAACAGGAACAGTTCAAACTTGTTCGCCAGTTGCACCGCGACCGTCACGAGGACGAACCCACCGGCGATCGCCAGAGCGCGGATGAACGCAGGGTTGGAGGCGTGCAATATCGCCAGCCAGGCCAGTCCCAATACTGAGAGCGCAGTGAGCGGGAGAAGAGCGAAATAGTACCACCGTGCTCGAGCGCCAGCGAACATCGATCCAGCGCCGGTAGCGTGTTGGACGAGCGCGCGGACCAAGTCCTCGAAGCGACGGTCGTCGAGTTCTGCGAGTCCGCCGGCGTGAGCGAGGAGTCCGTTTAAGATCGAGCCGCCGGAGACGGAGCTGATCGCGACAACCCGCCGCGAGTTGCCCGCCGCACGGCAGGCTTCGCGCACGTACATCAGCGCACCGAGGGCGAACAGCGCCGCGCGATAGCCGCCGCCCGACAGCGCGATACCGACTGAATGAGTGCCTTCTTCGGAGCGGTGGCTTCGTTCCCTCGTTGCTCTTTTCAACTCCGGCACGCCGTCAGGCAGGTCCTCGCGGGCCGCGTTCGCCCACATCGCGTCGGCGAGCGAAATCACCGCCGCCGAGAGTGCAAACGCGGTCAAGGCCGTGAGCATGGTTCGCAAATTCGGAGCGAACACAATTGCGAAGTTCGTGATGCACAAAGCGACCACAGCGGCTCCGCCACATCGGGCCATGAGGCAGGATCGTTCGCGCCACGGCCGTTGATATTGGAGCGGCCAAATAACGAACACAGCTGCATAAGACGCTGGGACGAACACATTAATTAGCGCCCAAAGTCCAGCCCCAAGGGCCGGTGTGGGCACCGAAAACATCCTCGCGATCAACTCGATCACCGGCATCACAAGGATGCCGAGCAGACATCCTGCTTTGAGCGCACCAAGGATCGCAATGGCCACAGGGCTGTGATAGACGGCTTCGACCGGCCTGTAGCCGTTTACTTCATAAACGACCGCTTCCGGCTCGAACACTCCGCTGGCGTACACGTCTTGCAGACTGATCCGCGTCCATCGCAAGAAACAGAGACCGATCACCGGTGGAATGGCAAGGATCGTCATGGCGGAGCCGAGGTCGAGCTCGCGAAGGGGACGGCCGTGAATGTAAGCGAAGACCGCCAGCGTCGCTGCGGCACCAAGAGCGAGCTGGACCCAGCCGATGCGCCGGATTCTGGCCCACGTCGCCGGGTCGATAGCGGCTCTGGGCGGGCGCTCATCCGCGGCCAGCGTTTCGCGACTGAGAATCTCTGGTATTGGCCCGTGTCCTTCGTCCCGAGCCAGATCCAGTGCTGTGTTTCCCTCGTTATCCTTAATGGCCGGATCCGCGCCGTGCAGAAGCAATGTCTGTACGATCCCGGCATGACCCAAAGCCGCAGAAACCATTAGAGGCGTTCGCCCTGAACCGCGACCCACCACCTCCTGCTTCGCATTGACATCCGCGCCGTGGCGAATAAGGCTCTCAGCGACCTCGTCAAACCCGGCGATACATGCGGCCATCAATGGCGTGCTGCCGACATAGCTGCGTTTATTGACATCGGCCCCGAGTCCGAGCAGCAGGAGCGCAGTCGTTGGGTGCCGCTTGATGATGGCCAGAGTTAGTGGGGGGAAGCCGCCATCGCAGGGTGCGTTCGGGTCGGCGCCTGCCTCGATTAAGGCCTCGACGGCCGCGTCATTCCCGTCTTTCACGGCCACTCCCAACGGCGAATTACCGACGGCATCGATTCGCATGCGGCTCAGCCTCTGCACGTCGGAGAAGCCGGACAGCAGGCGGAGCCGCTCCAGATTGTTTTTTCCCGACAGCGATCCGATCAGAATCGGCAGGGGCAGCAGGAGGAAGAACCAAGCCCATCCCGACAGAGAAAGCGCACCCGTCTGGCGCGACAGAACGATGGCGGCAGCTAGAATCACTGCGACAAATCCACTTGCCGCGAGCAGCGAGCTTCGGGCTTCGAACGGAACGCGCGGAAGCCCCAGGCGCTGTGATTCCTCACGGGACCGGATCGTGGCCACGCGGGCAACGATGACCGCGAGCGCTCTCGACAGGAGGATGCCAGGAACCAGGAAGATCGCCGCCCGTCCGAGTGATGGCTGCGCAACCCGGAGCCAATCCAATACCGAATAACTGAGCCCCGCGGCCGCCAGCACGAGCGTGTAGCGAAGGATCGGGACGCGGGTGAGCGCTATGGCAAAGGCGCCGGGGAGCGTCTGCTCGGGCGGAACCGAAAACCTGCCAATTTCGCGAATCGACATGGCCCCTCCACGACTGAGGCCGGTGCAAAACGTTATAGATAGACTGTCCTGCTTTCAGTGATATTGTTCACACCTGGCAGGTAGCTGTCAGGGAAAGCAGGCACATGCACCCGCGGAGGACGAATATGCAAGCCGTAGCATGCGATGCTTTCGAACATATCTTCGCCTCCACGGAGTATAGGAAAATCAAACGGCCTTTTCCACCGACGGTGTGCGTCCACCCTATCGCCTCCCCCGCGCCACCGGAAGCCCTCCCGGCCGTTCTCCCGTCTGCGAGGCCTGCGAGGCCGCCTGGCAGGCCACCCGCCGCTCGCCGCCCGCTCAGCGCACCACAGGCGCCAGGCCGCGCTGAGGCAGCCTGGCCTCTTTATCCTGGAAGATTTACACTGGACAGACCCATCGACCCTGGAGTTGCTTGGTCTCCTGCTTGACCAGACACCCACGGCTTCCCTCTTGGTGCTGCTCA
>Ga0081455_10003912_pt1 | contig 16956 bp, 23 predicted proteins | sample TabmetS3T2R1_FD_70207 | JGI IMG/M metagenome (GOLD analysis project Ga0081455, IMG submission 70207) | Tabebuia heterophylla rhizosphere microbial communities from the University of Puerto Rico - S3T2R1 | ecosystem: Host-associated > Plants > Roots > Rhizosphere ...
ATGAGCACGCCTACGGGATCGACGCCGAGATCTCGGCCGCCGTGACGTCGTCGGACTGGGACGTCGTCTCGTTCTCCGGGCAGGCGTGATGGCCGATCGCCTGACCGGACCGTCCATGCTGGCGCTCGTCGGCGACATGAGCGGGCCGAGCCTGTGGCGCGTGCTCTGGCCCGTGACCGCCCTCGAGCGGCGCGGCTATCCGTGCGGCTGGGACATGAAGGACGCCCACGGGATCGGCGCGATCGCGCCGCTCTTCGACGGCGTCGTGCTGCCCCGCCTCTCGTGGCAGCCGGCGGAGCGCGGGCTCGCCGAGCGCTGGTTCGAGCTGCTGCGCCGGGCCGGCAAGCTGACGGTCTACGACTGTGACGACGACCTGTTCTCGCCGGAGATCGACCGCCGCGCACTGCTGCTCGGCCGGGCCGACGGCAAGACGGCCGACGAGCTGGAGGCCGAGCGGCGGATGCGGATCTGGGCCATGCAGCAGTGCGACGGCGTGACCGTCTCGACGCGGCGGCTCGCGACGCTGGTCCGGACGCTCACGGAGCGGCCCGTCGTCGTCGTCCGCAACGCGATAGACCTCTCGTGGTTCCGGCGCGTCCTCCGGGCCGCTCCGGGCCGCTCAGGGCACGTTACAGTCGGCTGGGCCGGCGGCAAGCGGCCTGATGATGACGTCCGCGCGATGGCCGAGGCCTGGGGGCGGCTGGCGAAGCGCTTCGACGCCGTCGGATTCCGCGTCGGCGGCTACCTGCCGCCGGTGGTCAGGCAGCACGTGCCGGCCGACCGGCTGGTCGTGGTGCCGTGGCTGCCGCTCGAGCGGTACCCGCAGGGGCTGGCCGGCGTCGACGTCGCCTGCTGCGCGGTCGCCGACACGCCGTTCAACCGCTGCAAGTCGCAGATCAAGGCGATCGAGGCCGCCGTCGCGGGCGCGGCCGTGGTGGCGACGCCGACGGTCTACGGTTCTCTCATCGAGCACGGCGTGACCGGGTTCATCGCCGAGTCGGTCGACGACTGGGAATCGGCATTGGTGGAGCTGATCGAGCGGCCGGCGCTCCGGTCCATCATGGCGCGACGGCTGCTCAGGATCGTCGAGCGTCATCATACGTTGGACGGCAACCTGTGGCGCTGGCCGGCCGGCTGGTCGATGATCGCGGAGGCGGCGCGGGCGCGCGGAAGGCTGGTGGCGGTGTGATGAGCTTCTGGCATGGGCTATGGATACTCGACGAGCGAGGCGAGCCGATGCCGGCGCCCGACCTCCCGACCTGGGGGGCCTGGATGGAGCGCGCCCGGACGGATGATCTCCGGCGGGTCGCGCTCACGGAGGTCGGTCCACTCACCGTCTCGACGGTCTTCCTGGCGATCGACCACAGCCACGGGCTCGGTCCGGTCCGGCCGATCCTGTTCGAGACGATGATCTTCGGCGCCGACGATGTCGAGTATCAGGAGCGGTACGCCACGCGCGCCGAGGCCGAACACGGCCACCGCGAGGCCGTCAAGATCGCGCAGCTCTACGTCCGCGATCGCGCCGGGCAGGCGCGCTGAGCGTGGCCGCCGCGTCGTGGCGTGAGCCGTCCCCGCCGGCCGACCTGCGCGAGCTGCGCTGCCGGGGCTGCCGGCGCCTGCTCGCGAAGATCGACGGCCGAGGGCGCGTCGAGGTCGTCTGCCGCGACTGCAAGACCCTGACCTCGCACCGTCCTGCCACTCGATCTTGACCATCCTTTGACCCGGCGTCATACTGGACGCGATCGACCCCCGCCCAGAGGACCTCGAAGGCCCCGACGCTGACGCCCGTGAGGCGCGACTCGGGGCCCGTCCATGGCGCTCGAATACAAGAGCATCCCCTTCGAGGTCAAGGAGATCGTCGACGTCGCCGGCGGCGGCTGGGAGATCGCCGGCTACGCCTCCACATTTTCATCGGAGCCCGACGCCCACGGGGACGTCATCGTCAAGGGCGCGTTCCTCGCCTCGCTGGCGAAGCGCTCGCCGAAGCACCTCTACGAGCACGTCGAGCCGATCGGCAAGACGCTGGCGATCGCCGAGGATGACGTCGGCCTTGTCGGCCGCTGGTCGATCGTCGACACGACGGCCGGCACCGATGCCTACAAGCTGGCGAAGGCCGGCGTCCTGGACAGCCTGTCCATCGGCTACATCCCGGTCGACTACGAGTACCGCGCCGACGGCGTCCGCCTGATCCGCGAGATCGACCTGTACGAGGTCTCGAGCGTCGCGATCCCGGCCAACACGCACGCCCGGATCACCGAGGTCAAGCGCGGCCCCGGCGCGCGCCTGAACCTCGGCCTGGAGCTGCGCCGCCGCCGGCTGGCGCGCCACGGCATACAGATCGGAGCACCGCCATGTCCATGACGATCGCCGAGGCCCAGGCCGAGATCCGGGGCCTCTACGACAGGGCCGCCGAGATCGAGAACCGGTATCCGGACGGCCTGACCGAGGACGCGAACGCGACCGACTACGCCGAGGCGAAGCGGCTGCTCGGCGAGATCGACGGGCTCGAGGACAAGCTGAGCGGCCTGGAAGACGCCGAGGCCCGCAAGCGCCGGATCCTCGACAATCAGAAGCGGCTGTCCAGGCCGAGCTCCCTCCATCAGCAGCCGTCCGGCGACCTCGTCGCCGAGCTGCCGACCGGCGCCGTCAAGCTGTTCGGCCGGCAGTTCGTCGACTCGGCCGAGTACAAGCGCGTCGTCGACGCCGGGCTGCTGCACAACCCGGCCAATCGCGTCGAGATCTCGGTCAAGGCCGAGGGCTCGCTGCTCGACTACCTGATCCGCAAGGCGCTGGTCTACTCGGGATCCGGCGTCGCCGGGCCGCTGATCCGCCCCGACCGGGTGGCCGGGCTCGACTACCTCTGGCGGCAGACGACGATCCTCGACCTGATCCCGACCGGCACGACGACGTCCAACTCGATCGAGTATTACGAGATGACGACGTCGATCAACAACGCCGCGGCCGTCGCCGAGGCGACCGCGACCACCGGGACGACCGGGACCAAGCCGGAGGGCGCGATCGCCTGGGCGCTCCGGAGCCTGCCGGTCGCGACGATCGCCGAGTGGATCCCGATCACGAACCAGACGCTCGCCGACGCGCCGCAGATCGCCGGCCTGATCGAGAACCAGCTCCTCCAGCACCTCCAGCTCGCGCTCGAGACGCAGGTCATCTCCGGCACCGGCGCGCCGCCGAACCTGCTCGGCATGCTCACGAACACCGGCATCGGCACGATCGGGCTCGGCGCCGGCTCCGGGAGCGTGCTCGACGCGATCTACCACGCCATGACGATCGTGATGGCGACCGGATTGTCGAACCCGACCGCGTCGGTCTGGAACCCGCTCGACTTCGAGGCCGTCCGACTCGCTCGCGAGAACGCCGCCACCGGCACGCTCGGCGCGTACCTGATGGGGCCGCCCAACACGACCGGGCCGACGACGCTCTGGGGGCGGCCGGCGATCACCGCGATCGGCATGCCGGTCGACACCGCGCTCGTCGCGGACTTCACGCAGATGATGCTGTTCGACCGCGAGCAGGGCGCGATCCGGACCGGCACGATCAACGACCAGTTCATCCGGAACATGCAGACGATCCTGGCCGAGCTCCGCGCCGCGTTCGCGCTCTTCAGGCCGACCGCCGTCTGCCGGGTGACCGGGGTCTAGCCGTGACGACGTACCGCGTCGGCGAGGCCGGCGCCACCGTCTTCGATCCCGAGGGGCGCGAGATCGGGAGGCTCGCGCCCGGGCAGGTCGTCGTGGCCGGCACCACCGATGTGCGCGGATCACTCGCCCGGCAGTACGAGCACACGGCCCAACGGCGGAAAGGGTACGACGACAAGGTCATCCGCCCCGAACGGGGGCCGACGTCGTGAACTACACCGACAGCGCTGCCATTGCCGCGTATCTCGGGGTCACCTTCACGCCCGAGCAGGCGGCCCGGGCCGACGCCGTCGCCGCGGCCGTGACGACGTTCGTCGACCGCTACACGGGCCGTACGTGGCAGGGCACGTCGCCGGCTCCGGGCGAGCTCGCGAACGTCGTCCCATCCGCCGGAGCGTGGCCCGGCGCGTTCGGGATCGTCTACCTGCAGCACCGCCCGGCCGTCGGCGTGCTCGGCATCGCGCTCCGATCACCGTCTCCGCACCCGACCTCGACCGTCTTGATGCCGGACCAGTTCGAGCTCGTCGACCCGACCAACGGCGTCGTCACGCTCACCGGAGCCGGGGGCTCCCCCTATCCGGGCCTGGTCGCCGTCGTCGACTACGAGTACGTCGACGCGGTGCCCGCCGACATTGCCTTGGCCGCGACCATGATCGCCGCCGGCGAGATGGGCCGTCAGCTCGCGATCGCCGCGTCGTCCGCGTTCGCCGCTGCGCACCCCGAGACGGCCGGGCTCAAAAGCGTCTCGGTCGGGCAGAACGACGTCGCCGTCAGCTTCGCCTCGACGTCGGCCTCGTCGAGCGGCGGCGCGGCGGCCGGGGCTGCCCTTGCGCCGGAGGGATCGGCCGCCCGGGCGATCCTCGACACGTACAAGCGTGTGGTCATTTCGTGATGGCGATCTCACCGGCGCTCCTGGACTTCCTCAGAAGCGTGCAGGCCGGCTTCCTGCCGGAGCTCGCCGCGATCTCGCGCTACACGGAGACGAACGGCCCGGACGGCGTCGTCCGGGACTGGCAGACGGTCGCCGCCGACGTCCCGTGCCGGATCTCGTCGCGCACGACGTCGGCGTCGGAGGGGGTCGGCGGCGACGCGCAGGTCCGCAACGTCGGCGACTGGCGGCTCTGGCTGCCGGCCATGACCGACGTCACCGTCAGGGACCGGATCGTCGTCGCCGGCCGGACCTTCGAGGTCGAGCGGGTCGAGGGCGAGAGCTACGAGACCGCCGGAGCCCTGTCCTGCACCGAGGTGACCTGATGGCCGCGACCGTGACGATCCGCGTCGTGTCGAACCGCCTGCCCGAGGCCTCCGACGCCGTGCAGGCCGCCGTCGTCGAGCAGGTGAAGCGCTCGACGTACGAGGTCGAGAAGCGGGCCAAGGAGGTCGTCCCGGTCGACACCGGGACGCTCCGTCGGAGCATCCATTCGGTCTTCGAGCGCGGCGGCCTCAGGGGCATCGTCGGCCCGAGCGTGGACTACGGCGCGTACGTCGAGCTCGGCACGCGGCACGTGGCGGCCAGGCCGTACATGAGACCCGCAGCCGCGCTCGTGCTGCCGCGCTTCGCCGACCAGCTCAAAGCGATCCTCCGGAGGCTCGGCGCATGAGCCTCGAGGGACACGACGTCTGCGGCCTGGTCTGGTCGCTGCTGGTCGCAGATTCGGGCCCCGGCGGCGTCAACACCCTGCTCGGCGGCACGCCGACCACGCCCGGCCGGATCTATCAGGACCGGGTCCCGCAGGCGGTGCTCCTGCCGGCCGCGACGGTCGGGCTGGTCGCCGCGCCCGACACCACGACGCTCGGCGGCCTCCACGTCGAGAGCACCGTGGACGTCGACGTCCGCATCGTCGCGAGCGGCGCGAGCTACGGGCCGATCGTCCCAATCGCGCGCCGGGTGGACCTCGTGCTGGCCGGAAGCTCGGGCACGAGCGGCGAGAGCTACGCCTACAAGCTCCGGCGGATCGACTTCCGCCGGCTGCCCGAAGACGAGGGCGGCGTCTCGTACCGCCACCTGATCGGGACGTACCGCACCGAGGCGCACCCGACGCCGTAGGAGGTGAGATGCCGGACCGCCCGCTGGTACAGGAGATCGTCGAGCTCGGCGTGGAGGCCGTCCCCGGGACCCCCGTCCCGAGCACCGTCAAGCTCCAGGCGCTCCAGGTCGAGCTCGACAGCGCGATCACGGTCGATCGGATCGCCCCGTCGGGGAACCTGTGGGACACGATCGCAGCTCCCCGCCAGGAGTACGCCACCGGCTCGTTGAGCGGCTACCCGACCTACAACGAGCTGCCGTACGTCTTCTCGAACGTGTTCGGCGCCGCGACCATCACGACGCCGACCGGGGCCGTCCAGGCGCGCCGCTGGTACTGGCAGCCGTCGTCCTCGGTGCCGTGGACGCCGAGGACCTGGACCATCCGGCGGGGCATGGCCGGCAACACGGCCGAGCTCGCGGCGTACGGCCTCCTGACCGGCGTCGGCATGACGTTCACGGCGACGGCCCAGCCGGAGATCTCCGGCGACCTGTTCGCCAGGGCGCTCGACTACGCCGCTTCGGTGGGCGCGACCGGCCTCGTCGCGCAGTCGCTCGTGCCGATCCTGCCGAAGCAGGTCTGCGTCTACCTCGACCCGACGGCCGCCGCGATCGGCACGACGCGGCTGACGCGCGACTTCGCGGCCGGCTTCGAGATCGGCGGACTCAACGGCCCGTTCTGGCCGCTCGACTGCACGATCGCCTCGTTCGGCGGGCACGTCCCGATGAAGCCGGACACGACGACGGCCACGCTCCAGCTCGGCAACGACGCGCAGGGCCGCGAGCCGGTCGCGGCGATGCGGGCCGGCGACACCCGCTACTGCCGGATCGAGGCGACCGGCCCCGTGATCGACGCCGGGCCGCCGGCCTACCCGCACCGGCTCCGGATCGACCTGGCCCTGAAGGTCGTCGACGCGCCGGCCAGGGGCGACGCCGACGCGCTCTCGACGCTCGAATGGACGTTCGGGATCTTCGACGACCCGGCCTTCGGCGGGGCCATCAAGCTCACGCTCGACACGAACCTCGCCGCGCTCTAGGAGGGCATATGCCGAGTCTCGGCCAGCTCGTGCCCGCGCAGTCCTGGGCGACGATCCCGTACGGGCCGTCCGCGGTCAAGGTGGCCTACCGGCCGGGCGCGGTGACGCCGCGCTTCCAGAAGGCCGTGCTGGCCGCCCAGGTGGCCGGCAACCTCGACGGCTCGCTGCTCGAGCCGCTGTGCGCGCTGATCGCCGCCTGGGACATCACCGACGAGGACGGCGCGCTCGTCGAGATCACCCCCGCCGGGCTGGAGGCGATCCCGCTGCCGGTCCTGTTCGCGATCCTCGAGGGGATCACGGCGGACATGGCCCCAAACCGCTCGAGGGCAGGCGACTCCGCCAATGGCTCGTCTCCGAGCAGCGGCTCGGCGCCTGCCCCGACTGGTACGTCGAGCTGATGGTCGCCGACCGCGCGCACGTCGCCCCGTGGTCGCTCGACGACGCGCCGTCGTGGTGGGTCGAGCGCGTCAGGCTCGCGCTCGTCGCCGAGACCGGCGCGGCCCGCGAGCGCGAGGTCCGCGAGGCGCGCCGCCGGCGCTCGCAGTCCGGCCCGAGGCGGTAGCCGATGGTGACCGTCGCCGAGCTGCAGGTGGTCGTCGGGGCCGACACGAAAGGCTTCGACGCCGGCGTGCAGCACGTCGAGCAGGCCACGAAGGGCCTCGGCGCGTCGCTCACCAGCGGCATCGGCATGGGCATCGGGTTCGGCGCCGTCTCGACGGCGATCGGCCTGCTCGGCGACGCGTTCGCGGCCGCGAAAGGCTCCGTCATCGACTTGAATTCGAGCCTGGAGCAGTCGAGGATCGCCTTCACCACCATGCTCGGCGGCGCCCAGCAGGCGGACGCGTTCCTGCAGCAGTTGCAGACGTTCGCCGCCCAGACGCCGTTCGAGTTCCCGGACCTGGTCACCGCAAGCAAGCGGATGCTGGCGTTCGGATTCGAGTCGAAGCAGGTCGTCCCGCTGCTGACGGCGGTCGGCGACGCGGTCGCGGCCGTCGGCGGCGGCGCCGAGACGATCGACGGCGTGACGACCGCGTTGGGCCAGATGCAGGCCAAGGGGAAGGTCTCGGCCGAGGAGATGGGCCAGCTCGCCGAGCGCGGGATCCCGGCCTGGGACATGCTCGCCAAGAAGCTCGGCACCGACATCCCGACCGCGATGGACATGGTCTCGAAGGGCGCCGTCAAGGCCGGCACCTTCATCGAGGCGTTCCAGGAGGGCGTCGGCGAGCGCTTCGGCGGCATGATGGAGAAGCAGGCGCAGACGTTCGCGGGCGCGATGTCGACGATCTCCGACTCGCTCCAGATGGCGCTCGCCCGCGGCTTCAAGCCGCTCTTCGACGCGGTCTCGGCGGGCGCCGTCGCGCTCTCGCGGTTCGTGCAAAGCGACGCGTTCAACGCCTGGGCCGATGGGGTGGCGACGGCGATCGCCGACGTGAGCGCCGGCCTGCAGCTTCTCGGGTCGACCCTGCTGCCGACGATCACCGACGCCTGGAACACGGTCCTGCAGGTCTTCGGTCGCGACTGGTCCCCGGATGCCTCGATCGACCCGATGATCAACGCGCTCGGGATGCTGGCGACCTTCCTGCGCGACGTCGTCGTGCCGGCCGTCGGGGAGGTGGCCCGCTTCATCGTCGGCCAGTTCACGATCGTCGCCGACTGGTTCGCCGAGAACATGCCGCTGATCCAGAAGACCGTCGAGGTCGTGCTCGCGGCGATCGCCGCCTTGTGGGACCGCTACGGCGACGAGATCGTCGCCGTGCTCCGGGCCGCCTGGGTCATCATCTCGACGATCTGGGAGACCGGGCTCAAGAACCTGCTCGACCTCTTGAAGCTCGGGATGCAGCTCGTCACCGGCGACTGGCAGGGCGCCTGGGACACGCTCGGCGACATCCTGACCCGGACCTGGCAGGCGTACGGGACGATCATCCAGGCCGCCTGGGACGCGATCTTCGTGATCGTCGACACCGAGACCGATGGCCTCCTGACGAAGATGTCCGACGCGATGACGAAGCTCGGCGAGGTCGTCGCGGCCGGCTGGGCGAACGTCCAGACGATCACCGGCAACGGCTTCACGACCGGCGGGAGCGGGATCATCGCGATCACGGCCTCCGGCTGGGAGGCCGTCATCGCCGAGACCCGGCGGGAGCTCGGGGCGCCACTCCAGGACGCCGTCGCGGCCGGCTTCGACGCCGTCGCCGACTACATCGCCGGGCTCGCCCGATCGGGGTCCGCCCTGCTGTCGGCGGCGACGGAGGTCGGGGCCGGGATCGTCGGCGCGCTGCGCGACGGCATCGCCTCCGCGCTCGACGGCTTCTGGTCGTGGCTCAAGACCAACTTCACCGACAAGATCCCGGAGTACATCCGCGACCTGCTCGGGATCAAGTCGCCGTCGACGGTCATGTACGACATCGGCGTCCAGATGATGGAGGGGCTCAAGCGGGGGATGGAGTCGAGGCTGCCGTCGGTCCGGGAGATCGTCGCGGGCGCCGTCGGCGACATCGGCGAGAAGGGCGACTCCGGCGGGAAGGTCCGGAGCTACATCATCTCGGCCGCCTCGGAGCGCGGGATCGACCCCCGGGCCGCGCTCGCCGTGGCGAGGCACGAGGGCGGCGAGGACGACTACATGCAGGTCGGCAAGTTCGCGACCGGCTGGTCGTTCTGGCCATTCCAGCTCCACTACGGCGGCAAGGGGTACGAGTACTTCGGGACGACGGCCGGCATGGGCAACGACTTCACGCGCCGGACGGGCTGGCAGCCGGGCGACTGGCACGCCTGGCAGGACTCGATCGACTTCGCGCTGGACCACGCGCGGCGGTACGGCTGGTCGGCCTGGTACGGCCGGGGCCCGGCCGGCATCGGCGCCTGGGAGGGCATCCCCGGCCACGCCGAGGGCGGCGTCTTCACCCGGCCGCACCTGGCCTGGATCGCCGAGAACGGCCCGGAGGCGGTCGTCCCGCTCGGCCGAGCGGGCGGCCACCTGTCCGAACAGTCGGTCCGGATCGACGTCGCCGTCGGCGGGCGGCTGGCCGAGGAGATCTACGTGACCGGCCGGGATCTCGCGATCCGGCGCGGCCGGGCGCCGACGGCGGGGGCAGCCTGATGGCCACGGACGCCGCGACCTGCACGACCGTCCGGGTCTCCTGGGACGGCGACGGCACGTTCGCCGGGCCGTACGACGACGTGACGGCCGACGTCCTGGGCGAGCCGGGCATCTCGATCGACATGGGCAAGGACGGCGCCCGCCAGCTCTCGCCGCCGAAGGTCGCGGCGGCCGACTTCGTCTTGCGCAACGACACCCGCACGTACAGCCTCGAATGGGGCGGGTCGCCGGTCTACCAGCGGATCATCCCCGGCCGGCCGGTCCTGATCGAGCTGACGCACGGCGCCGCCGACGCGTACGACACGGCGACGCCGTACGACGAGGCCGACTACTACGACGGCGTCGGGACGCTGCCGCTCTCGCGATCGAACATCGACGACATCTCGCAGGACACCGCCTGGGGCAACCAGACGGTCACGCTGCGGACGCTCGGCTCCGAGACGCTGCTCCTGGGGACCAGCGTCACGATCGGCGTCATGGCGAACCCCCGCGTCGACCAGTGCATCACGGCGATCCTCGACGCCGTCGGCTGGCCGGTCTCGCAGCGGGCCGTGTCGGTCTCGGACACGACGCTGTTGTACTGGTGGTGCGACGACCGCAAGCCGTGGGACGCGCTGCTGGAGCTGCTCGCCGCCGAGGGGCCGGGCGCGCTCTACGTCACGCCGACCTCGGCCGAGGCGCCGGTCGGGACGTTCCACTTCGAGAACCGGAATCACCGGACGACCGCGGCGCGCTCGGTCACGTCGCAGGCGACCTTCTACGACCGGCGCGGGTCGGGCGCATCGGCCCCCTACGACGCGCCGGCCCCGTACGACGAGGCCGACCCGTACGACGGCGAGCAGGACGTCAAGTACATCACCGCGATGAGCTACGACCCGGGGTTCCGGAACATCTGGAACGCCGCGCGCTACGCCACGAAGCAGCGCGCGCTCGGCCCGCTCGGCGTCATCTGGCAGTACGGCACGACCCTCGCGCCGTCACCAGGCGGGACGACCCTGATCATCCACCCGAACGACCCGTTCCAGGACGCGGTGGTCCCGGTCGCCGGGACCGACTACACGGTCTCCGGCGGCACCGTCTCGATGGCGTTGTCGGCCCCGAGCGGGCTGGTGGCGTTCCTGACCGTGACGGCTGTGTCCGGGACGCCGACCATCTCCGGGCCGCCGGCCTCGCCCGCGACCGGGCTCCAGCTCCGGGCCCGGCCGCTCGCCGTGGTCGGCGAGACGTCGGTGACGAACCTGGTCGACGCGTCGGCGTCGATCGCGCGGTACTCGCTGATCCCCGGCGCGAACGTCCCGCAGGTGCTCGACGTCGCCGGCTGGCCGGAGATCGCGGCGGCGGCGGCGCAGGCCGTCTGCGACGCCTGGGTCACGCGCTACATGCAGGTCCGTCCGTCCGTGACGATCGAGATCCGCAACGTCGACGCGGCGCACGTCGTCGAGATCGTGCGGCTCGCGATCAGCGACCGGATCACGCTGGTCGAGCGGAACACCGGGCTCAACGCCGACCTCTGGATCAACTCGAAGGCGATCACGGTCAGCGGGGGCGGCGGCCGAGACATCCGCTGCACCCTCGGATGCGAGAAGATCGACCGGGCGGTGGGAGCCGTCTGGGACGGCCCCGATGTCCCGGCCAACCGCTGGGACACCGGACTCTGGGGCCTGTAAAGGAGGCGACGTGCCGAATTTCCCCGGATCGCTCGACAGCCTGGCCAACCCGACCGCGACCACGCTCCGCAACGACCCGGGCTTCGAGCTGCACGCCGTCATCAGCACCCTCAACGACATCGCCGAGCAACTGGAGGCCAAGCTCGGGATCGGTGCCTCGTCGCCGGGCGCGTCGGCCGGCGTGCTCCGGCGGACGGCGTCGGGCGCCTCGGCCTGGGGCCAGGTCGCGGCCGGCGACATCGTCGCCGGCGTCGCCGGCCTGCAGTACATCAACGCGGTCGGCCCGGTCGGCTCGAACACGATCAGCTTCGACTTCACGGCGATCCCGCAGACGTACCGGAGCCTGCGGATCATCCTCCAGGGCCGATCGTCGGCGGCGGCCGCGTCGGACACCGGTGCCCTGCGGATCAACGGCCTGGCGTCCGCGCTGTACTTCGACCAGACGATCTACGCCCAGGGCGCGATCGTCGGCGGGCAGGAGAACCTGGGTGTGGGCGAGTCGCGCTGCTTCGCGCTGGCCGGCAACACGGCGCCGGCCAGCTACGCCGGGACGGTCGTGATCGACATCCCGAACTACGCCGCCCCGGGCAGCGGCCTGGTCAAATCGTGGATCGCCGTCGGCGGGCTCTGGTACGGGACGGCGACCGGGGCGCAGCAGGTCCGGACCACGCTCGGCGGCTATTCGGGGACGCCAGCGATCACGCAGGTGACACTGTTCCCGCTCGGCGGGCAGTTCATGCCGGGCTCGTACGCCGCGTTGTACGGCCTGAGTTAGGGGAGGGCAGCATGTCGAGCCCGCCGACGAAGATGGTGATCCCGGGCGACGGATCGCCGCCATACGAAGTGCCGCTCACGCCGGACGAGGAGACGCAGCTTGCCGCCGACCGGGCGCAGGCCGCGACGCAGGCCACGGCCGGCACGCAGGCGTCGACCGACGACGCCGAGCGGCTCGCGCTGGTCAACGAGCGCGCTGCAACCGACCCGGCCTACGCGGCGCTCGCCGACTTCGTCTTGCGGGGGGTGCAGCGATGACGTTCGAGGAGGCGTACGCGCTCGGGGCCGACGCGACCTGGCGGGCGCGCTGCCAGTCAGGCGCGCTCAAGGTGGCCACCAACGTCATGAGCGAGGCGGACACGCAGCCCGGCCATGCCGAGCGCGCGACCTATGCGAACAAGGTGCTGCTCAACCCGAGCCTCCAGGGGCAGGCGATCGCCTTCGGCGTCGCGGCGCAGCCGGCCATCACCGGGGCCGACGCGACCGACAGCGACATCGAGTTCACCATTTCGGCGATGTGGGACGCGTGGGCAGGGGTGCCCTAGCGATGGTGCTCGACGGCGCGGCGATCGCGGCCCTCGGCTCCGTGCCGGCGGCCGACCTGCGCGAGCTGCTGCTGGCGTTCTCCTCGGACGCCGACATCCCGCCGGAGCGCATGCTGAGCGACGCCGGGCCGCCGATGATCGCCGAGGTGAATCACGGCGTCTGGATAGCACGGTGCGACTGCGGCGCCGATCGGTCGACGCTGCCGGCCCCGGGCTGCATCGTCTGGCTCGACGACCCGTGGGGGTGGTGCGTCCGCTGTGGGAACGCGAGCTCGGGCGGGCGCTGGCGCGCGATCGTGGTGCCGGCCGAGCACGAGCGCGCTGCGATCGAGGCCGCGCTCGCACGCCGCCCGGACCCGGCGACGCGCAACTGGTGGCCCGGCGAGACGGTCGCCGAGCTCTGGCGCCAGAACGCCGAGCACGGAATCCGGCGGGAGGCCTAGCGATGCCCTGGTCAGCCCCGGTCGACCCGGTCGCCGGCACCGTCATCACCGTGACCTGGGCGCACGCGAACGTCGTCCAGCCGCTGCAATGGCTGCGCCTGATGACCGGCAACGCCGACCCGCCGGGGACCGGCTACGTCGTCGGGTCGGATTCGGTCGGCGCGACCTCCTGGAAAACGATCCCGACGATCCTCGGCTATCAGCCGATGAACCCGGCCGTCCCGACGACGATCGCCGACCTGACGGTCGCTCGAGGGGCGACCCCGGTCGGCATCGTCTTCCTGGGCCAGACGGCCGGCAACGTCTGGGTCGGCTACACCGGGCCCGGCGGGAACATCCAGCTCCAGGGCGCGCCGGTCCTGATCCCGTCGAACCTGACCGTCCAGGGCACCGGCGTCATCAACGGCGCGACGACGATCACGAACGACCTCACGATCTACCGCGCCGCCAGCCCGACCGTCGGCGCGCTCAAGCTGGGCGCGGGCGGCCACGAGCTCGCCTGGGATGGCGTCCGGTTCGTCGTCGACGCGCAGCCGATCATCCACGGCGGCAACATCGGCTCGCAGTCGGTCGCGTTCGCGACCAACGCGACCAACGCGACCCAGGTCGGCAGCAGGACGCCGACCGCGACGCCGTCCGCGAACAGCATCCCGATCGCCGACGCGACCGGCAAGCTGGACGCCTGGGTGACGCCGTCCGGGCTGGCCGGCGTCCCGTCCGGGCTGATCTGCGGCTTCGCCGGCGGCGCGGCGGCGATCCCGTCCGGCTGGACGCGCTACAACGAGGCGAACGGGCGCCTGCTGGTCGGCGCCGGCACGTTCAGCGGATCGGAGCACGCCTTCGCCGAGAACAACACGTACGGCGCGACCTGGGCGCACCAGCACGTCTCCAACAGCCTGCCGTTCAGCGTCAACCTCAGCGGCGGCAGCGCGCTCTCGGTCAGCGGGTCGGCCACCATGCCGGGCCTCGGCGGCCCGTCCTCGACCGGGACCGGCGGCGGGACCGGCGCGACGTTCGCCGACGGGTCACACACCCATGCACCGAGCGGTTCCGGCAGCATCAGCGGCACGGCGACCGGGACCGTCAGCGGCTCAGCTCTCGGCCCGACGACGTCGACGACGCTGCTGCCGCCGATGCGCGCGATCGTCTGGATAGTCAAGTCGTGACGGCCGGGCCGGAGCGGCGGACGGTGAAACAGTGGGTGCACCACCTGACGGCGCCGGACGCCGAGCTGACCCTGTCGGAGCTGATGGCGCTGTGCCTGCTCTCGATCCGCGACGACACGCTGCTGGACCGCGAGGCCGCCGAGCACACCGAGGGCATGCTCGGCGCGATCGACGTGTTCGCGGCCGGCCTGGCCGAGCGGTCGGGACTGCCGTACGCCGGTTCGGCCGAGGTCCGGGCCGCGCTCGACCGCGCCCGCGACCGGGCGCGCCGCGACGCGCTGACGGGGGCGTAGGACGGTGCCCGCCGCCGATGCCGTCTGGAACGCCGTCGAGAACGTCGGGCTGCCGGTGGCGCTGGTCCTGGCGGCGGTCGTGCTCGGCTGGCGGCTGGGCGGGGCGATCCTGCGCGAGCTCGTGGCGAGCTACCGGGAACGGATCACCGGGCTCGAGGCCGACCGCGACTATCTGCGGGCCCGCGACGATCGGATGCATGCCCTCTGCCACGAGCTCATCAACGAGTGTCGCGCGCGCGGGAGGCACGAGCATGACGCGAGGGATTGACGTCTCGTCTCATCAGGGGCACGTCGACTGGCCGGCCGTCGCGGGCTCCGGCCCGGCGTTCGCCTTCGTCAAGGCGACCGGCGGCACGAGCTACCGGAACCCGTACTACGCCGACCAGCTCGTCGGGGCCAGGGCCGCCGGCCTCGTCGTGGGGTCGTATCACTACGCGTTCGAGTCGAGCCTGGACCCGTACCCGGGCGCCGGGCCGGAGGCCGAGGCCGAGGCGTTCGTCGCGGCCGTGTCGGCGCTCGGGATCGAGGCCGGCGACATGCTCGCGCTCGACGTCGAGGAGGGGCCGCCGGGGACGGACGTCGGCGCCTGGGCGCTGCGGTTCCTGGCCGGGGTCGAGCAGCTCGTCGGGTTCAGGCCGCTGGTCTACACCGGCGCCTGGTTCAGCGATCCGCACGGGTTCGCGGCCCATCCCGAGCTCGCCCGGTACGGGCTCTGGCTGGCGGCCTATCAGGAGCGGCTGCCGGCCGCTCCGGCGCCGTGGCGGTCGGTCGCGTTCTGGCAGTTCACGGCCGACGGGGCGGTCCCGGGCGTCTCGGGCCCGGCCGACCTGAATGAGCTGATCGACGTGGAGGGCGGACTCGTGGCGTACGGCAAACCGAGCGGGGCGCCCCTGCCGGTCTACGATCCGGCCGAGCCGCACCAGAACCAGGACACGTCCTGGGACTGCTCGCAGGAGGCGATCGAATGGTGCCTGCGATCGTGGGGACGGACGCCCGACGACGCCTGGATGACGCAGAGCATGATCGACGAGGGCGTGATCGACCCGTCGGTCGGCTGCACCGATCGGACCGGCACCGGACTGGCCGCCTGGGTCAACCGCCACTACGGCGCGGACGGCTACCTCGCCGAGGCGGCGCCCGACGCCGGCGCGATCGCGTTCGACGACATCGCGGCCGAGGCGGCGACGGAAGCGCACCCGCTGGCGATCTCGGGCTGGGCCTGGTACCACTGGTCGGGAGCGCGGGGGTACGACGCCGAGGCCGACGTGCTCCTGCTCGCGAACAGCGCCGCCGGCTACATGGGGGTGGACCAGACGCTCTCGCGGGCGGACTTCGACCGGCTCGGGCCGTGGAGCCTGGTCAGGGTGACGAACCCGGAAGCGGAGGGGAACGTGCCACCACCGGACGACCCGTACGCCCCCTGGGCCGACACCGGCGCCGTCGGCTCGGGGCTGCTCGACATGATGCGGGCGGACGGCACCCTGCCGGCCCAGCGATCCTCGACCTGGCTGCCGCTGGGGGTCAGCCCGTCGGATATCGAGGAATGCGTGGGCCGCAACGGGGTCGTCTATCGCTGGCTGATCTCGACGACGAACGCGGGGTTCAGGTACCGGCCCGGCTAGCGAGCCGGCTGCGAGCTACGGAACCACCTCGAAGCCGTCGCACGCGAGAAACGCGTCGGTTGCCCGGTCCCGCCAGATGACGGTGTAAGTCCCCGGCATCGTCGGCACGCCGCCCAGGAAGCGGTCCGGGTAGGTCAGCTCGGCCGAGCCGTCGCGCACCATCGGCATGCCGGCCCGGACGACCCGGCCATCCGGGCGCGTGACCTCGGCGTGGACCCAGCGAACGGCAGTGCCGAGCTTGTCGCGCAGCGACAGTTTCACGGCCTCACCGGTCCGGATCGGGCTCCTCGGCGCGCTGACCTGCCAGCCGGGGCCGCCGTTCATAACGGCCGTGGACGTGAAGCCGGGCGGAATGGTCGGCGCGATGCGTTCGCTCTCGGGCGGCTCATTGATGCACCCGCCGAGCGGCCCGTAGAGGCCCGGCTGAAAGCGCGGACCGGACGCCGAGGCCTCAGCGAGTTGCCGGGCCTGCTCCGCCGCGATCGCCGCCGGGTCCGGCTGGGGCTCCTGCGCGTGGGCGGCGGCCGGCGCGAGCATGATGCAGGCTATGAAGGCGGCGAGAACGATAGACTGTCGGTGCATCGTGATCTCCGGTATCCGATGTATCGGCTCGCGCGGAGGGGATCCGCGCGA
>Ga0081455_10003913_pt1 | contig 16953 bp, 21 predicted proteins | sample TabmetS3T2R1_FD_70207 | JGI IMG/M metagenome (GOLD analysis project Ga0081455, IMG submission 70207) | Tabebuia heterophylla rhizosphere microbial communities from the University of Puerto Rico - S3T2R1 | ecosystem: Host-associated > Plants > Roots > Rhizosphere ...
GAAACAATCAGTTGAAGATGTAGTGCATGATATTAGACGTCGAAAAGATATGTCTGAAATCTCACAATATATCGATCTGGAGCAAACTATTACGAGCTAGGAAAAGTCCTGTTCAGTTAACCATACCGATTTGCATGATTTACAAAGATAAAGTTGTAAATCTTTTGTTTTTATCGTTGCTTTCTCGATTAAATTATATATTGTTGCGTCATTAGGATTAGGACAACATATAGGACAAAAAAGAAATTTACAACTCTTTTGAAAACCGTAAGAACTGATCTTAGTTGGACGCTCTATAAGTCTATTATATAAAAAATTAACCAACTTTTTAGTTTCTTCTACATTAAAGTTTCTAAATCCATATTTTTGTATTTTTTTTGATGCCGCATTATAATTATTGGTTTTTATAACTTCATAAAGTTCTTTAGCAAATTTTAATTGCGTAGTTTCATGTTCCTTTTTAAATTGATAAATCAATTTATTTACATCATTCAAACCTGCACAACAAGCAAAATAACATTCAATAAAATATTTCATCATCTCCATTTTAAATAGTCCATTATTAGTTAAAGATAATTTTTTTCCAATCTTTAATTTAACTTACAATATCTTTATGAGTTGCTATTTCAAAATAATTTTTTCCAACCAATTTGATTTTGCCATTATGTTCACTTAAAATTATTTCATCTGGTTGTTCGTCCATTAATGTATCCCATTGTTTCATGAGTGCTATTAATTTATGAATTGAAATAACAAAGTACTCTCGTTCACCCTTGGAATCATCATAATAAATATTACCAATATAAATATCATTTTTTCTTCTTTCAAAAATTACCACATCACCAGAAGTTTTATCACCATGCTCCCATCTACTAAATAATCGTACAAATCTAGATCTGCCAAGATCACTAACTTCATAATGTAAAAAATTAACTAATTCTTCCAAGGAATTATATACTTCTTCTGGTATGTATCTAACTTCAAAGACTGTTGTCTGTTTAAAAAATTTTACGGTAGGCATTATTTTTATTACACTAAATAAATTTTATTTAACTTTTGATCTTTTAACACGTTGCGGCTGAGGATAATTTTTTTTAATCAAATCAAAATAATTGTTATGTTCAATTAAAGTTATTTCATCTGGTTCTTCTTCAGTCAATTTATCCCATAATTTCATAAGTTCTATTAATTTATGTCTTGAAATAGTAAAATATTTTTTTTCTTTTTCAGAATCATTCTCATAAATATTGCCAATATAAAGATCATTTCCTTTTTGTTCAATAGACATAATTTCAGTAGAAAACGCATCGCCATCATCTTCTAAAAATGTATTAATCCACTTCGTTAATGCTCGACTACCAAAGTAATCGACTCCTTCAGCCAAAAGAACAGCTAATTCTGTTAATGAGTTATCAATATTTTCTAAGTCATAAATAGGTTTAAATGGCAGTTTTCGTTTAAAAAATTTTATTGTTGTCACTATTTTCCTACTATGAGTAAATTAACTTTTTATAAATATCAGTCTAATTTCATTTTTTTATAACATTATTTTCTTCAATAAGTTCAAAGGTTTCATTATCATGAATTAAGCTTATTTTTTCTGGTTTTTTTTTCATTAATTTTTCCCACTTCATCATAACTTTAAAAAGCTCTTCTTTTGATATTTTTAATCGCTCATATGGATATTCTGGATTATTAAGAACATATCCCAAATACAAATAATGTCCTCTTTTTTCAATATCAATCATATTGCCACAAGTAGAATCATCATCTTCTTCTTCTAAAGTATTAATTAATCTTTGTAATCTAAAGTTTCCGCAACATGCAATTTCTGTTAATGAAAAATCTGCTAAAATTACCAAAGGATTATCTATATAATTCCTATGATAATCATCACCAAATTCAGTGTGATATTTTAAAAATTTAATTTTATTCATAATTTACTGCATTATGAAAGATCTTCTGTAAAAAATTGTATTTTTTAATCAATTATAATATAATTTTTTCCAATCAACTCAAATTCACCATTTTCTTCACTTAAAATTATTTCATCTGGCTTTTCTTCCATTAATTTTTCCCATTGTTTCATAAGTTTTTCTAACTCATGTTTTGAAATAATGAAATATTCCTGTTCATCCTCGGGTCCTTTATAATGAATATTACCAATATAAAGGTCATTTCCTCGTTTTTCAATAGTCATCAAATTACCAGACGTTTCATCGCTATCTTGTTTCAATGTATTAATTAATCTTATCCAATCAGAACTTCCATTACCAACTTCAAAATATAAAAAAATAGCTAATTCTTCTAATAAATTATGTGTATTTTTCAATTCATAAATAATATTCAAAGGTGGTAATATTCGTTTAAAAAATTTTATTGTAATCACTATTTTCCTATAATCAAAATATCTTACCATGCAGGATAAGCTGAAATTACTGTTCCTTGTTGATCAATAATCATTATTGTCTCTATTCCTTCATTTGTAAAACCAGAAAGCAAAAAATTGCCACTTTTTTCTTGAAGTTGTGGTACTGTTTTATGTTTTTTAGCATATTTATAAGCGTCTTTTATACTTTGTTGTACTCTTTCTCTACTCCAATCAGAGGGAAAAAAAGTTGATGTCTTTTTTTGCATACCTTCAACCCCCCAATCAAATCTATAAACTCCAGAAGAACGTTTTTTATAATTTGTAATTTCTATTTTATAACCATTAACTCTTTTCATAAATTCTGTTTTTCTGCCGGGATCATGATGCCATCCAGAAGGTTTAACTTTTCCTGTTGATGTAACTCGTAATTCGGGTTGCAGATAATGTTCATAATTATCTAAAAAAATACGTTTAGATAATGGCTTATTTCCAGATATTGAACAATCAGCTATGCCTTTGAGGTCTTTTCCTTTAAGTTTGTTAAGAGGTCGCATATCTTGTTTTGATTTTGAAAGCCTTTTATATGCACTCTTTTGTTTTCCATATCTTCTTGCAAGCTGTTTGACTGTTTCAGTTGATTGTTTTGTTTTTCCACTTAAATTTTTTACATTTTCAGCAGCTTTTGCTGCTTTGGCACCACTACCGCCAACTTTATTCGCATTCTCCATCAAAGAAACAATTTCTTCAGCACGTTGTACAGGAACTGCTTCAATAGCACCTACTGTTTCTACCGCAAGAGCAGCTTCATTAATTTGTTCTGCTTTACGCATGCAAATGATCAAGTCAGCCCAAAATTCTTTAGCAATTGATGCTACCGCCTTAGTTGTATGATGCAGTAACATCATATCAATAACATTTCGAACACCAACACGCGCAACATCTCTGGATGAAACATTTTCTTTTACATGTTCATACATTTTTTCTAAAACAACGGGATCTATGGCATATTGTGCAAGCACTTCTTGATAATGCTGTGGATCATAGTCTAACGCATCATATGCAGCTTCTAGTACGCCACTTGCATAAGCAACTTTACCCAAATAATAACCTAATGTAGGTAATGCTTGTACGGTATCTACGACCGCTTCAACTAAAGCGTTTCCAGGATCATGTATTACATGAATGGCATTGGACAATGAATCATAAACACCTTCACAGGTTCCAATAAATATTTGTGGCATATGTTTTATTGCTGCTGAACCGGTATAATATGTTATGTCTTTTGCATAATCAAGAAGTGCCCAACATGCATCAAGTGCCTGTGATGCCATTAATACATCGTCGTTTTTAACCAACGTAATTGATGCATTTGCAAAATCAATGACAGTATCATGCATCTTATCATCTAAGTTACTGCTCACAACGGTATCGATAACCGTAATTGCTTCCTCAGTTATATGATGGTGTAAATGTCCACCTTCAATTAATATTCCTTTTTCATCAGAAGTAAGATGTTGTGATTCAATACATGGTATATGTTCCAGTAAAATTTTATGTAATTTTTCAAAAAATTGAGGATCATTGCATTGCATTATGGCTGCAGCATACCGATTAGCTAAAAGATCCGGATGTTTATAAAATAATGATTCAACGTTTTGTTCTTCATAATGTTTTTTCATCATTTCAGCTTGTTGCTCTAAAGCTTTTTTTTGCGCAATGCGGAGCTGTTCAGCTTTTGATCTATGCTCTAAAACGGCTTGTGTAACTTTTTGACGTAATGCTGGATAACGTTGAAAGACTGATGTTATTACTTCTTTTTTACCAAAAGTTACTTTAACTTTCTCTTGTCCAATTTGATATGCTTTTTCAGGGTCATTATTGTGCAGTGCTTTATACATTGCACCAAGTTTACCATTGACTGATACTGCATACCGTTTTTCCATTTGTTTGAAATCTTTTTTGATATTACGTTTATCATAAAAATTCCAATTAATAGTTGGCATAACTGATTGCATAAGGGAATTGCCAGCCATTTGTTTTTTAAAATGACCATAAGCGTTTTCTGTTGTATAAAATTCTTTTAAAAAATTGACATAAAGACGCACTAACTTAATTTGATCAGCGGCAGAAAGAGTATCGCACAATACATGCTTTTTTCCGCGAAATAAAAAAGTTTCTACTTTAGCACAATATACTTCTAAGCGTTTAATTAATTCTTTTATTACTTTTTTATCTGAATGTGAAAATTGAGATAATTGATTGATGCAACAACGTAACCCATCAGGATATTTGTAACCTGGCAATGCAATAAAATGATTTTCAATCGTTGCTTCATACATCAGAGGAGAAACAACGGTATCAAAATAATTTCTTAAAGCAGGTGATGCTTTTTTAGTAATAATGCTATAATCAGCTGGCGATATACCAGGAAAATAAGGAGTTATATTATTAACACTAACATTGTATGAAACATACCAATCATTTTTTGCTTGTTTATGGTCATTGTTATATTCAAGATCAGGCTTGAGGGTATGATTTTTATATGAAAATTCATAAGATAACAAAAAAAAGCATTGAAATATCAAGAAAATAGGAATGTATAAGCGCATCAGAACTACTCAATGGGACTTTAAAAGGTTTAAAAAACTTTAATTATAAATTTTTGTTGCAAGATCTTACCAAAAAATTAAAGGTATTTCAAATTAGCGTACGCGTTGAATATGATTTTTCAGAAACATTTAATTATCATGATTTGCTCACTTTAAAGAGCGAAAACGCTATTAAAACCGCCGGAAAAATGCGCATTGAAGGGCAGAATTACCTTGTACAAGATGGTGATATAGTGCATATTAGATTTAATGTATAATATTTCATATTATTACTAACAATTATTACAAGGATTAATTATGCAAAAAAAAATGATGTTTGCATTGTTGGTTGGATGTTCTGTGGTTTTTGCTTCAGAAAATTCAAAAAATAGCGAAAAAACAAAAAGAGAATTGAATGACCATACATATGAAGGATATGAAGAACGTAATATTCCTAGAATTTCTTTTATAGGAAAAAGAACAATTGATAAAAATGGTGCATATAGTATTGCTGCAGTAAGAAAGTTTAGAAAAAGGTTTGATGAGACGTGTATGATTTGCGATTTTGATGCTCAAGGTAAGCTTTTAGCAGTTCATCGTACGGATTCATTTCATAAAGGGTCTCTTTCTTCATCAAATGGTTTTTGTACTTCAACTTCAAGATGGACCAGCGGATGCGAAGATGAGCGCTGTACCTATTATTCTCATGTATATGCGAATAGAGATGGTACCTTTGATGAACAAATTATTTTTGATTATATTTTAAAGAACACATCTCTTGCTAGAATTAATGGTTATCAGGTAGGACCTTATACTAATGTGAAAGCTGAATTTTATAACTATACCATTCATTGTTCTTCATTGTTTGGATCTTGTGATTGTACATGTGAAGCAAAAGAACCAAGTTGGAATATAAGTATGATCGAAGAAATAAATATTAAAGATAATAAAATGATGTTTGATATTGTGAATGCTTATCACATGAAAACTCAAGGAGAACAGCAAATGAAAGATGGCAATTCAAATGGAAAAAAACTGCTAGAGGATGCTAATGAAAAATTAGAAGTATTAAAAGCTGAGTGTGAACAAAAAAAATTACAAAAAAAATTACAAGAAAAAGATGAATTGCACAATTCATTACTCAAATAAGTTACTAATGATTTACTCACGTTGAAAAATGAAACTGCTATTAAAACTGTCGGGAAAAAGCGCATTGAAGGACAACATTATCTTGTACAAGATGGTGATATAGTTCATATCAGGTTTAACGTATAATACATAAAAAATTGGAATATCATGAAAAAAACGTTTCTTTTTATTGTAATAATCACATCACATATAACTTTTTTAAAGACAAATTCAGAAATTACATCAAATAACAATCCACAAACACGAGAAGAAATTGTCAAAAATTTCATAAAACAAGAACTAGCACAAGGTACCTCTTATAAAAATATCTGGTATAAATTACAAAGTCTCAAATATAACACTCCTGAAAGAAAAGCTTATGATACCGCTGCTAAACAAGAACAAAAACATAGTTTAAAAATGACTAATCATAAATGGGAAATTCGCTCTAACAAAAAGGGAAAAAAATTTAAATTAATGAGTGAAAAATTGTGGTCGGAATTCATACAAAATCTGGTAACTTATCAAAAATCAAGAGAAGAATATAAAGCCATACCAGAATATAAAGCACGCAAAATATTTGCACAAATTGTCAATTTAGAAAAAGATATTGAATATTGTTTACATGATATTAAAAGAGCAAACGAAGACATTAATTATTATTCAAAAAAAAAACAAAAAGTAATAGATTCTCTAATAGATTTACCTCTAAATGTCAGCAAAAATATCCAAAGTCAAACTGAACCTACAAACGATTTAGAAACACGAAAACAAACAATAAAAACATTAGTAAAACAACGATGGGAAAACAATACACCTCTTGAAATTATTAATCAAGAATTAAAAAATATATATGAAAAAACTTTAGAATGCAAAATTTCTGACAAAACATTTAGGGAATGGTGGTATGAACCAAACCTTAAAATGCAAGAAAATAATTGTTTTAAACAAGAAAATCAATCTCAACCAATTTGTAAAGAATTAATACCCCAATACATTAAACTTAAAAATGTTTTTCATAAAGCAGCAGACGAAGATCATGCAACACCAGAATGTCAAGCAAAGGAAATTCTTCAACAAGCTGTTAATGCAGAAAATAGCATCAAAGAAAAACTACAATATATCCAAGAAAAAGAACAAGAAAAACATGCTTTATTAGAAAAACAACAAGAAATATTGAATTCATTGCTCAAATAAGTCATTTTAGATATTTCATTTCAAGAAACATTTAATTATCATGACTTGCTCACGTTAAAAAGCGAAAACGCCATTAAAACTGCAGGGAAAATGCGCATTGAAGGATACATTATCTTGTTTATCCTTTTTTTATATATTACTGTCGAATTTTTGTAAAAAAGGGATAAATATGCTATACTTAAAGCATGAATATACAGAAAAACCAATCGAATTCATTAAGTAAATACCTTGCCCAAGCTGGTGTTGCCTCTCGCCGTAAGGTAGTGGATATCATCAAATCTAAGGTTGTCACGGTTAATGGCGTGGTCATTAATGAGCCAGGATTTAAGGTTAATCTTAATGATTGCGTGAGAATTAATGATAATATAGTGCGATCAGATGCTAAGGTTTATATTTTGTTGAATAAGCCGAAAAATTGCATTACAACAGTCTCTGATGATCTTGGACGGCATAATGTTATTGATCTGATTTCTCAAGAAATAGAACAACGGGTGTATCCTATTGGACGTCTCGATCGTAATACTACAGGTTTATTGGTGTTGACCAATGATGGTGAATTAGCCCTTAAATTGTCCCATCCTCGCTTTGAAGTTGAAAAAATATATCATGTTCTTTTGGATAAAGCTCTTACGCGCAATGATATGAGAAAGATATTATCTGGCGTTGAATTGGAAGATGGTTTTATAAAAGTTGACCAAGCGAGTTTTTTCCCCGATAGGTCAAAAAAACATGTTATAGTTGCACTTCATAGCGGAAAATATCGCATTGTCCGACGTCTTTTTGAATTTTTAGGATATGATATTGAAAAACTTGATCGCGCTGGATATGCAGGGTTGACTAAAGCTCATCTTGAAATTGGTCAATGGCGACATTTGACTAAAAGTGAAATTAATTTTTTAAAAAATTAGAAGAGTGGATAATGCAGTCTTTATCTTATAAGCCTAAATTGTTTTTTTCTGGAACATTACTTTTTACATATTGTGTTCAGTTGCTTGCTGCTTACATGAGTTATCATACACAGTTTATATTTCTCTTGTTTCCATTAATTCTTATAGGAATGAGTGGACCATCAATTATGGCTTTTATTCTTTTGAAGACAGCAAAAAATAAAAACTTGTGGAATGATTTTTACCAACGGTTACGTTTAAATAACATTAAAACGTATTTTGTACCATTGATAATAGCATTTTGGCCTTGTTTGATGGTGCTTGCTATAGCCTTTTCACTATTATTTGGATTTTCTACAGATCAGTTTTTGATGTTTCAAGGATCCTTGGATTCAGCTTTGACAAAGATTTCTTTTTTAGGATTATGTAGTGTTGTATTGTTATCGTGTAGCTTAGAAGAAATCGGGTGGAGAGGCTACGGAATTGAAAGTTTGAATAATACTACAATTTATTCTACAGTTCATTAATTTTTGCTGGGATTTGGTGTTTATGGCATGTTCCGGCGTTTTTCATTAAAGATGGATATTTTCAAAATATGTTATGGGATGATGGTTTGTTGCAAGTTATTATTTATTTTATATCATATTTTCCAATCACTATGTTAATGAATTGGCTCTATGTTAAAAATAATCGTAGTATTATCATCGTGATATTATCTCATGCAATTATGAATATTTCTTATGGTTATTTTCAAATACAACCTTTTACTAAAATTATTCTTATGGTTTTTTTGTTGGTGATTGCGGGAATAGTGGTTACAAAAGACAGAAAACTATTTTTTGCTTAAAAGGAATAGAAATGACAGGATTGAGAATTTTTTTATGGTTTATTTTAGCGATTGTTATTATTAGTATTGTATGGAGATTATTATCACAACGTATAAATATACCGTGTCCTGCTTGGTTATATTGGCTTGTAGAACTTGATAATCCATTTGCTAGAGCATGCCATGCGAAGGTAATCATAGAGAATTTAAATCTAGCATCTGGTATGAAAGTGCTTGATGCAGGAGCTGGATCAGGAAGAGTGACTATTCCATTAGCAGAGATACTTGGTGAGCAAGGACAGGTAACAGCAATGGATATTCAAAAGAGCATGCTAGATGTTATACAAAAAAAAACGCAGATAAAAAATTTACATAATATTAGATTGCTGCAAGCAGGAATTGGAAATGGTGTATTAGAGCAAAATTATTATGATAGAGTGATACTTGTTACTGTATTGGGAGAAATTCCAAATCAACATGCTGCATTTGAAGAACTTTATAATACTCTCAAATCAGGTGGCATATTATCTGTTTCTGAAATGATTTTTGATCCTCATTTCCAATCAAAAAAAACAGTGATTAATGAGGCAAAAGCGGTTGGTTTTCGCGAAAAAAAATTTGTTGGAAATTGGTTTGCATATACCATTCAATTTGAGAAATAATAAGAAAATAATTTTTAGAAGATAATAATGATGAATACAAGTAATGTAACTACAGCATAAGCATATTATACCGCTAAATACGTAAATTGATTGTTATTGATGTAGAAAAGGCTTCTTTGTAAAAAGAGGCCTGAATTATTTTAGTGATTATTCTTCATGTACTTTATGGCATTTTTTGTTTCATTGCTTGAATAACCTATAAATTTTTATAGGCTGTTATCATCATTTGCTCAAAAATTCAATTTGACAATTTTATATATTTGTGTAACGATTATTATAAAGGCTATAATACTGCATTGAATATTATAAAAGGAATAAAAATATGTCACGTTTGAGCGTTGTTTTAACTATTATACTTGGTTTTTGCTTTTATCCCTTAATGGGAATGAATTCATGGTTTCCATGGAGTAAAAAGCCATCTAAAGACTATTATTTAAGTGAAGATATTAAAAAGTTAATGCTATTTAAAGCAAAAGCAAATTTCGAAAATTTATCTATTATAATACCCGAAGAAATTAAAAATAAAATAGCAACAGATGCTTATAAGTTATATTGTAATGAATTACTAGAGAATGCCGATGATAATAAAGATGATTCATATTATATATTGACTCGTAAAGAGCTTATGCAAAACCATAAAGAGTTTATGCAAAACCATGTTAATAATTTTGATTTTATGACTATGAATGATAAGGGAAGAGAATCTTTTTATATTCTTATGAATAAACCATCTGGGAAGTTTTCACCAGAAGAGCATAATGATATTATAAAATTGCCCTTAAAAGTGAAACTTAATGCTCGATCAAAGGTAATAAGTATTAATATGAATTTTGAACCTAAAAAAGGCAGCTTTGATAGTTATGTAGCTGAATTTGGCGGTGGTAAAGTAGTCTTTGGTGAAGCTATAGGGGGGATTATTGGAATATTGAGTTTGGCAAGAAGTTTTGAAGTGATTAGTTTGTATGACCTTTGTAAAGAGTTTTTTACTATGGAAGCTCCAATATTAATGATGTGTCCAATTGGATGGGGAATATTTGGCGGTTTTATAGGTGATGTTCTAACAGATAAGCGTAGAGATGTACAAAAATCAATATTTACTCAAGAAGAACAAAAAATAATTGAAGTTGTAAGTAAAAAACAAATTAAAAGACACGTCAAAAAATCGGCAAAGCTCTTATCAAAAGCAGTAACTTTAGATTCTATAAAATCGAAAACAATAACACCCTTTGAGTCTATAGAATTCAAAAATCGAGAATAGAGCAGCAGCTTAATTTACTTCATGGTATTTTTGTTCTATTTCTTGTATTATAGTGTATAAATCTCTAGCCGCAGCCTTATTGGCTTCAGTACATGTTGGAAAAACTTCTATTGGATAATATTTTGGATAATATTGTCTGATGCCAAAGTAAGGATTACAAGAATAGTGGTTGTGCTTTAGCCATTCTTCTCTAAGAACTTCTTTAGCAAAAGAAACGAAGAGACATTCTCCTGGAGATACCGGAAAAGAATACGTAGGATCATCGAGTTTTTCGCGCATTGTTTTTAGTGTATCTTCTTTAAATCGCTCGCGTAAATAATCATAGTATTTTAAAATATTATCTTTAAATTCTTCTGTTGTTTTTAATTTTTGTTCAGCATAAGTTAATCTAATTTGTAAAAGTTTATCTTTATAATTGTCTGAATAATTATATAAGCTGTACGCATCAGTGTATTCTTTCCATTCCTCTTTTGCTTGCATTGCTTCTCGAGCATTTTTCCATTCTTCTTTTTTTTTGGTAAGATTTGTTTGCCTTGTTTCATCTGCAATCAATTGTTCTAATGTATTACGTAAATTTTGTGCTTCTTTTTTTAATTGTCGTCGTCTATTGTATGTACTAACAATATCTTCTATTAGTTCTCTTTCTATATCTTCTGGGTCTTTATATTCAGTAAAATTATCATCTTCTTGATCTTCATCAGTAATTACAGGTTCAATTTCCTTAATTATTCTGTGTAATTCCTTTCGAGCGCGGTTTAAATCTTCTGTGTAATCTTTTGATGAGTCGAGATATATTGTGTTTTCGTACTCAAAGATATAGTCGGGTTGTGTATGGGTATTAATAGTTTTTTGTAAAAGTTCATTTCTTTGTTTTTGTGAAATTGTGTAAAGATCGAGGTTTACAATCTCTACGAGTGCATCTCGTAATGTTTCATAATATGCTTCATCACCTAATAAAGAACTATATTCTGCATATTCAGGTGTATTTTTTAATATATTCAATTCATTTTCAACATTTTGTTTGAGTTCGTCACAATTAATCGAACAGTTTTTTAATTCATCCAGGGCATGTTGGTATTTTTGGCCTTTTTCTGCCAGTAAATCCGATTTTGCTTTATTGCATTTGTTTCGAGTTATACGAACATTGTTTCTGTTTTCAATATAATATTTTCTATATTGTTCTTGTTTGTTACTTTCATCACCGTTTATACAGTTAATAAAAAATAGCAAAGTAAGCATTGATAATAATTTTTTTGACATTTAAGAGCCCTCTGTCATTATTTATTTTTGTTCTGTTTCTCGTTTTTCTTTTCTATACTGTTCCCATTCCTTTGCTGTCATCTTTTTACGTCGAATAATTGCTGCTTGTTCTTCTTGGGATAATGGTTTCCAGATTTCTGGATTAAATTCTTTTTTACGTTGAGTAAGTTTTGAACCTCCCATAAAATGAGATAATTGTTTATCAACAGCAACCTTGGCCCTTAATCGTAATAGTTCAGATGCATAGGCTAAACCAACGGATCTAGCGTCTGCATAGGCTATATCTGTGAATTTATTTTGCATATAAAAAGGAATAATCCGCATATTTTTTATCATAGCAGATATATTTTTTGTAGCTTGTTCTTTTGCTAATTTAATTTCTGTTTGATCGGCTTTAGAAGAAATTGACAGATTTTTTTCTAGTAAACCAGTTAATTTAGTTGTTAATAAATTAATAACTTCTGTATCTGAAAATAGTTCATGGGTAATATCTGTATAACTAGATAAGTTAATAGTAGCATTTTCTAATTCATTAATTTTTTGAGTTGTTGTGGTAGCGCCTTGTCTTAATAAATAATTTTTTAATAAAATACGAATTCGGTCAATTTTTTCTTCTTTGATGCGTTCTTCGTCATTAAAATGGCGCGTTGTACGTTCACCGTCAATGACTTGATAAAGCTCATTACAAGCTTTACGTACACATTCATTTACTGGATTAAAAGGAGCTTCTGTATCTGTATCAGAACGCCGATAAGAAAATTCATTTCCATATGCTAATGCTTCAAGTTGAATATTCAGCGTTGGATAGGCTATTTTATCATCAAGAATACCAATAATTATTCTTTTTATTTTAGCGATAGCTTCTTCATTGGTTAGATTATGCTGAGATAGAGAAGTATTCATTGCAGATAATGTTATAGCAAAAAGACCTCCGGCAAGCCAAATTATACCCATGCTTCGAATATATTCAGAGGAACTTAGTGTTTCAATTATTTTGGGTATTGCAGTTCCAACAGCTGTTGGAACTGCCCCATATAAAAAAGCTTTTGCTTTTGTTTTTAAATATTCAAAGAATGTTTGTTTTGTAGGTTGATATTCAGATTTATACCATTTTTCTTCACTGCTTAAAATAGGCTTTGATAGTGATCCCATGAATAATAGAACGACAATTACTATTAATTTGTGTTTCATTTTTTTCCTTAGTCGGTTAATTATTTGCTCTTACATTGTCAATTTGAATATATTATAAAAAAGGGAATTAAAGCAATACTTTTTGTTAATTAGTGTCGGTAGAGGGCTAAAAAATGCCTAGAAAGGACGATAAAGATTGATATACTGGAGAAAAAGCATGAGAAAGCCAAAATTATAGAAAAAATTGCTTAAAAAGTATAAGCAAGGTTGACAGTTTTGCTAGATCATAATTTCCTGATGATACAATTTACGTTAAATAGGAATTAAGCATGTCTTGCCGCTTTTTTAAATGGGCATTAAGCATATCTTCTCGTTCCTTAGATAGTTCTTGCAGTTTTGCTTCTATTGTTTGTTTTGCTTTTGAATACTTTTTTAACTCTTTTGTATAGGTAATTTCGTCTTCATCTAAGTATGTCATTGCCGCGGGAATATCAGGTGTATATTTTTCAAAATCACTGAACATTAAGTTTTCAGGTGTGTTAACATATATACCACATTTTTTGGTTCGTTCCGCTATAAGGTTATCCCATTTTTCAGACATAATTTTACATTCTGGTGCATTATTAGGATAAGTTCTGTTAGAGCATTTCTTGAAATATGTGTCCTCAAATTGATCTGTTTCTTTGTATGTTTGATCATAATCTTGATATTCAATTGTATTTTTTGATCGTTTGTCTAATTCATTCCTAATTTCTTCTAAAGAGGTATTTTTTTCTAACGCCTGTTTGATGAATGCTTTGATGGTTGCTCTGCGCATTTCTAAATCATTTGTGTTGGCAGTAGTATTTACTTGATTATTTTCTTGTGAATAAAGAGATCCCATCATTGTTAATTGGGTAAAAAATAATGAAAAAATTATTTTTTTCATAAAGTCCTTTGTTTTGTATGTAATGTGATCAATGACTATTTTAATTAAAGTGTTGAATTAAATCAAATTTTACGAAGAGCCTATTTCTGAAAGCAGAATGAGCTTTTCATTTGATATTTTTAGTACATTTGATATATTTTTTCATAAAATTCATTATTTAAACAATTTTCGAATGGATAAAATATGTTAAAAAAAGAAATGTTTTTGGGAATGTTTATAGTTGGATGTTTATTCAGTAACGCATTGAATGCAGAAAATGAAGAATCGCAACAACAAGCAAAAAAAGAACCTAAAGTTTTTGATAATGAAGGGACAGGTGTTTATATTGATGGCAACGATGTGTTGTTGTGGATGGAAAATGGGGATCAAACTGAAGTAAATCCGCATTTTGAAAAAACAGTTATAGTAAAATTAAAAAAAGATGGAAGTTATAATACTCAATTTCAATTAAGAAGTATAAAAAAAGCTCTCGAGATAGAGGAGCACAAACGAACTCCTAAAGAAACAAATGATGTTCATCATTGGAAAAAATTTGTTTATGCTGCAAAAGCAAATAATGGCATTGAATGTCCGCGATTAATAAATATTCCCGACAGAGATAAGAACAATCAAGAAATTACTTTTGTGGTTTATAAAACTGAAAGCCCTTCTCATTGCGCAGCTTATTTAGCATTTTTGAAAGAACAAGAAGAAAAAAAAATACGTAACCGTGTAATTCATGGGCAATGTTAAAAAAATCAAAAAATTTTTTATTTCAATAAAGAATTCAAAAATTCTTGTTCTTTTTTGGCAAATTCTTGAAGATCGTCTTCTATTTTTTGTTTTTGATTTAACATATTTTGAACTATTTTTTGTTTTTGATTTGAGATATTTTTGACTTCTTTTTCTTTATATATTTTCTCTTGTAAAAAAAAATTTATCTCTTTCTCAAGAGAGAATATTTTTGAAATTTTTTCATATATTATTATTTCTGGTCTAGCTTTGAGAAGTTTTAGTAATTCTTTAGATTCTTTTTGTGTATTAATATAATTTTGTTTCATTAAATTGCATTCAGATGTATCAATCATATTGCAAAAGTCATGTTTGAGCCGATCTGTTGCACATTTATTATCAAGTTCTTTCCAAAGTTTATTTTTAATTTCTTTAGATTGTTGATAAACTTCCACTTCTTTTGTATTAAGAGCTAAATCAAATAGCTGATCATGTATTTCTGGTATAGAATAACCATTTTTAAATTGTTGGCATACAAATTTTTTTGTTGTTTGTTTTCGTTCTTTTAATTTCCAGTTAATAAGAATACAAAATTCAATAATATCCATTTCTGCAATATCTGTAGTTAAATTTGCTTGAGAACAAAGCAATAAATTTGAATGTAGTAATATAAAAACGACTATTGATAATATTGTTTTCATGCAAATTTCTCTTAGTATAATGATAGTGAATATAATAATTCTTGTTTTTCTTGAAATAATTTTGGAATAATATTTTTTTCTATAATTTGTATTTCTTCCAAAAGTTCTTTTATTTCTTTATCAGTTTTATCTATTTTTTGCTTTTCTTTTGTTAATCTTTTAAATTCTTCAGAGGGCACTTTGTATTCATTAAGAAAATCTGAAATTCTCGAATAGATATTTGTTTCAGGAGTATTGGCATGTATCTTTTCTAATTTTTTACATTCTGTTTCAATTTTTATATAATCGTTTTCCATTGATTTGCAAGAAGGTGTATCTATAAAATCCAAAAATTTACAAGAAGACATATTTATAGAGCATATGCATGCATTGTTATATGCATATTTCCATGAATTCTTTTTCATCTTTATCATTTGACTATAGGCTTTAGCTTCTATGGTATTTTCAAATTGATGTATTATTCCATCAGGTTGCTTGAATATTTCTTCTAAATTTTTACCTTTTTCTCGTTCTTGTCTTATGTGATTTTTAATCGCTTGTTCTCGTTGTTTATATTCATTATTTTCCATATTACCGGAATTATTTTCTTGAGAATACAAGGGCCCATTTATGTTTGCTGTTATTGCTATAATTAATAATTGTACGTATATTTTGATCTTCATAAGGCTTTTCTATTGTAATAAAGAATTAAAAAATTCTTGCTCTATGTTTGAAAGTTTTTTAATTTCTTCTTCTATTTTTTGTTTTCGTTGTAAAGCTGTTTTAATTTTCTCTTCAATTTTGTTCTCTTCTCGTAAAAGAGATGAAATTTCTTTTTCATCAATGTTTAATATTTTTGAAAGTTTTTTTCCTATTCTATTTTCTGGAGTATTTTCAGCTATTTTCTCTAGTTTTTGTAATTTTCTATGTTCTTCTTCTCCATAATTTTGTTCTTCTCTAAATTGTTCATAGGCTTTCATTTCTTTTGTTTTACGAGCTAATTTCCATACTTGATTTTGAATTTCTTCCAGAGGATAGCCTTTTTTAAATTGTTTTCGTACAAATTTTTTTGTTGCCTCTTTACGTTCTTTTAATTCCCAATTAACGAAAATACAATACTCAATAATATCCATTTCTGTGATTTCTACCGTTGAATTTTCTTGAGAACAAGAGGATATGTTAGAACATAATAAAACAAGGCCTATTGTTATTAGTGATAATATTTTCATGTACATTTTCCTTAATATAATGATAACGAATACAATAGGTTTTGTTTTATTCGAAATAATTCTGGCATAGTAGTTTCAGTTATATGTTGTTTTTTTT
>Ga0081455_10003915_pt1 | contig 16953 bp, 18 predicted proteins | sample TabmetS3T2R1_FD_70207 | JGI IMG/M metagenome (GOLD analysis project Ga0081455, IMG submission 70207) | Tabebuia heterophylla rhizosphere microbial communities from the University of Puerto Rico - S3T2R1 | ecosystem: Host-associated > Plants > Roots > Rhizosphere ...
TACTCCTTCGACTCCACGAACGGCCCGTCGCTGAACACCGCCTGCTCGCCCCGGTTGTCGATGACCGTGGCCGCGGTGGTGTCGGCGAGTCCGCCCGCGAAAACCCAGTAGCCCTCGGCGATCAGTCGTTCGTTGAACGCGCTGATGGCCGGCTGCCTGTCCGTGCTGCCGGGATTGCTCTTGTCATCGATCACCGAAACCAGATACTGCATGATCATCTCCTGTAGTCAAGGGACACCCTTCGTGGGCAGCCACTCACCCCTACTACGAAGGGCGCTGCCCCGATCCGACACCGCCGCCCTGATTTCCTTGGAACCACACTGAGGTGGGCTAGCCGCGGCGCGCGTCGGCCGCCTCCTGAAGGACCTGTGCAATCTCGGGGTGCTCACTCTCCAGGGTGCGAAAGGCGTTGTCGAACATCATCCAGACGACGCACGGTTCGACGGCCAGTACCCACGCGGTCCTGGGGGTGTTCTCGATCATCGCGATCTCCCCGAAGTAGTCGTGCGGGCCCAGTGTGCGCACGACGTTGTCGCCGCGCCGCACCTGCGCCGTCCCTTCGGCCAGGATGTAGAACGCATATCCGGGCGCGCCCTCGCTGACGATGGGGAACCCTTCCGCGATTTCCGCAACATCGATCAGCTCGGCGAGGTCGGTCAGCTGCTGGCGATTCAGTGACGCGAGCAGCGGTACCGTGGCGAGCTGCTCGGGTGCCGGGTGCCGCCGTCCGGAGTCGGAGGAGTTCATCGCGTCAGTATCGGCCAGCCCATCGTGGTGCGACAGCCCGATGACACCGCGACTTGCGGCCGGCTCGCGACCAGCCGGCGGGATTCGCCCGGTTGCGTGCCGAGTGCCCAACTGGGCACCGCTGGCTGGGTACACGGACCTGGCCGCGCGTCAGGTCAAGCTCAGCGAGGCGAACGCGGAGCGCAGTTGTCGGAGTTCGTCGTCCGTGTAGTGGTGGTGGGTCTCCTTGAGATCGACCGGTCGGCCGACGAAGGCGTCGTCGGCCTGCCGCGGGATGAGATGCATGTGCAGGTGCGGCAGCGTGTTGCCGTGGATCTCGTAGTTCATCTTCACGGGACGCACGAGTTGGTTCAGCCGCCCGGCGACGAGCATGGCCTCTTTCCAGAAGGCAGCCTGGTTCGCCTCGGGAAGTTCGAACGGTTCGACCGCGTGGGCCTTCGAGATCACGCACACGTAGCCGTACACCGCGACGTCCGGGTCGGTGGTGATCCAGGTATGGGTGAGCTCGCCGATGACGCCGAACGCGCGTCCGGCGTTGCAGACGACGCAGCCTTCCGGGCGGCGTCGGCGAGTCCAGCTGTCGAGGTCGGACCACGCACCGCCGTACAGCTGTGCTGCCATCTCAGCCTCGTTGGGCCAACGCTCTAGAGTCACGCCACCAATGATCCGCGCTCGGCTGACACCAAGCGGTCAAAGTCATCAATAGCCGTGCCGGGCGCATCGCGGCACATCTAGCGTCGAGGCACGCACCGGATCTCAGCTAGGGGAGCAAGCATGGGCATCGCGTTGTCACGTCGTGGGCGGCTCGCCATGCTGGCCGCCGGCACGATTGCCGGCTCGGCGATCGCGCTCACCGGTACCGCGTCCGCGGCGCAGGTTCAGCCGGCCGATTACGTCTGCAACCTCACCGGGAATGCCTACCTGTACCAAGGGATGAGCCACGCGGGTGGATACGACCCGCTGTTCACGCTGCACAAGGGACGCGGATTCCACAGCTACGAGCGCTACTTCTACGACGACAGCCACCGCAACTGGGTGTACGGCTACGGCGCGGAGCACCCCGGCGTCACCGGATGGATCCTGTTGAGCCACGCGCCGCAGTGCTGAATGCACCGCATCGAGAGAGAGCGGTTGACCTGAAGCCTGGTTGAGGTTCTACCGTGCGCTGGTGAGGGTTAACCGCGACACGGAAGGAGCCGGATGACCGAGCTCGATCTCGGGCCGATCGGTGTGGCCGTCAACGTCACGGCCGACGAGCGCCACCTTGCTGAGGCGAAACAACTGGAGCAGCTCGGCTATCGGACGATCTGGCTGCCCGGTGGGCAGATCGACAACCTCGACCGCATCGCGCAGCTCGTGCGAGCCACGTCGACCGTTCGGGTTGGGTCCGGCATCATCTCCCCCGACGTCTACGAATGGGACGAGGTCGCGAGGCTCCACGCCGACCTGCAAGCCGGCGCACCGGGCCGCTTCGTCGTCGGGCTCGGCGGTTCGCAGAAGCGTCGCTCGCTGGACGGCCTGAACAGCTACCTGGATCGGCTCGACCGGGCCGACCCTCCGGTGCCGGCGCAGCGCCGGCTGCTGGCCGCTCTCGGTCCGCGCAAACTCGAGATCGCGCGAACGCGCTGCGCCGGCGCTATCGCGCTGCTGGTCACCCCTGAGTACACGAGTCAGGCCCGTGCGCGTCTCGGCCCGGACGCCACGCTCGTCATCGATCAGTTCGTGGTGCTCGACATGGACCGGACGCGCGCTCGCCGGGCCGCGCAGGGACATCTGAGGTTCCTGTCCGGAATCGCCGGCTACCGCGCCAACTTCGTCCGGATGGGATTCGACGACAGCGACATCGCCGACCTCAGCGATCGCCTGGTCGACGCGCTCGTGGCACGGGGCGACGCCGACACGATCGCGGCGCGCCTCGATGAGCACCTATCCGCGGGCGCCGACCACGTGATCGTCACCGTCCTCAGCGAAGGCGACCAGCCCGGCCTGCTCGACGTGGCCGGACAACTCGCGAACCGGCCATTCCCTCGAGGGAATTGAGGCACCGGAGGCCGCAGCATCGAGGTATGACCAACATCGATACCGAACACCTCATGCGGCGCCGAGGACGGTGCCCACGTAGCCGCCGGGTACGACACTCACGTCCGGCGGGCCAGCCGGCGCTGCTTCAGCTCGACGTGCAGGTGGGTACGGGTGAGCCCGTCGCTGAGGTCGGCGCGGAGCAGGCCGGCGATGCGATCGAGTCGCCAGTACAAGGTGGTTCGGTGCAAATTCAGCAGCTCGCCTGTACGCCTGGCGTCGCCGCCGAGATCGAGGTAGGTCTCCAGCGTGTGCAGCAACATCGGGGCCGACCGGACCTGCTCGTCCAGCGGCGCCAACGCCGAAGACGGCGCCAAAGGCCGGGCCAGCAGCCACCGGTAGATGCCGAGATCCGTCCAGGACAGGTGGGCCGGGAGGGCGGGGTCGATCGCCGCGCACTCAGCCGCGGCCGCCGCCTGCCGGGACGCCTCGGCCAGGGCAGGACCGGTCAGGGCGGTCGGCTCGCTGATGCCGACCGTGAAGATCCGCTCCGACGTCTGCCCGGCGGCCAGGACGTCGGCGAGGGCGGTCGGGGTACCCGGCCGGCCGACGAGCAGCGCGACGGCCCGGTCGGGTTCGGTGTGCGTCGCGACCACGGCCCGGCACTGTCGCAGAACCAACGACATCGTCGCGGCGCCCGGAAGGGAGCCGCCGGCCCGGCCGCTGCGATCTGCGGTGGCCGCGACGACGACGGCGACCTGCACCAGCTGGTCGGCGACGGCCGGCAGCGCCTGCTCGAACTCGTCCACCGGCGTCCTCGGATCGGCGAGCAGCACGCCGAACAGCCGGTCGACGGCCCGCACCGCATCGACGTCGCCATCCAGGAGTCGCGCGATGCGCCGGGCGCTGCGCACCGCCTGCGCGGTCGGTGCCGCGCCGAGCGGACCGGCGTCCTCCATGATCCACAGGTAGCCCAGCCGGGCCCGGTTGCGACGGACGGGCACGCACAGGCGTGCGCCCATGCGCAGCGGTGGGTTGGCCGGTATGTGCACGGGTTCGGTCGCCGTGGCGATGCCGTGCTGGTTCTGCCACGACTGGATGTCGGCCGGCACGCGCCGAGCCAGGATGGCGGCCACCCGAACCGGATCGACGTCGTCGTCCTGGGCGCTGTAGCCGATCAGCCCGCCGGCCGGGTCGTCGAGCGAGACGCTGCGGCCCAGGGTCTCGGCCAGTGCGTCGAGTTCGGCCTGCAGATCTCCGTCCATGACTCCTACAAGTGTAGGAGTTGACCGGGCCAGGGGTTCCGTCCGTGGACCGATGCGCCGCAGCCGCGCCGAGCCCTACCGTCGACGACATCCCGATCAGGAAAGGGAATGCCGTGACTCTCGCCAGCAGCTCGTGGGTGCCCGCCCACGTCGACGAACGGGTCCGGTTGATAGCCGAGCGGGCCGCCACGCTGTCACCGTCGGCGCTCGGGCTGGAGCTCGACCGGCTCGTCGCCGAGAACCACAGCATCCACGACGTCGAGTGCGTGAACCTCAACCCGGCCACGAACGTCATGAGCCCGCGAGCCGAGGCGATGCTGTCGGCCGGACTGGGCTCGCGACCGTCGCTCGGCCATCCGGGCGACAAGTACGAGATGGGCCTCGAGGCCATCGAACAGATCGAGGTCATCGCCGCCGAGCTGGCCACCGAGGTCTTCGCCGCCCGATACGCCGAGGTACGGGTCGGGTCCGGGGCGCTGGCCAATCTGTACGCGTTCATGAGCACCTGCGAACCGGGCGACACGATCATCGCCCCGCCGCCGAGCATCGGCGGTCACGTCACGCATCACCTCGACGGCGCAGCCGGGCGGTACCGGCTCACGACCGTCCCGGCCCCGGTGGCCGCCGACGGCTACACGGTGGACGTCGATGCCTTGCGGGAACTGGCCGAGCAGGTAAGGCCGCGGCTGATCACCATCGGCGGCAGCCTGAACCTCACGCCGCACCCCGTCGCCGCCGTCCGCGACATCGCCGACGCCGTCGGAGCCAAGGTGCTGTTCGACGCCGCCCACGTCTGCGGGCTGATCGCCGGGCGCGCCTGGCCGAATCCGCTGGCCCAGGGCGCGCATCTCATGACGATGAGCACCTACAAGAGCCTGGGCGGACCGGCCGGCGGGCTGGTGGTGACCGACGACGCCGAGCTGGCCGAACGCCTCGACGCCATCGCCTATCCCGGGCTGACCGCCAACTTCGACGCCGGCCGGGTGGCCGCCTTGGCCGTGACGCTGCTCGACTGGAAGGTGGCCGGATCTGCTTATGCGCAAAGGATGATCGCGACCGCCCAGCGACTGGTCGACGAGCTGACGGTCGTGGGCGTCCCGGTATTCGCGCCCACCGAGTCGCACCAGTTCGCCGTCCGTGCCCACCCGTACGGTGGCGGCCAGACCGCGGCCCGACGGCTGCGCCGCGCGAATCTGCTCGCCTGCGGCATCGGCCTGCCGACCGAGCCGGTCAACGGCGACCTCAACGGGCTGCGACTCGGCACGCCCGAGATCGTCCGCCGGGGCGTGACCGAAGCGGACATCCCGGCGCTCGCCGCGTTCGTCGCGCGCGGCCTGGACGGCGACCCCTCGTGCGTGGCCGCCGACGTCACGGCATGGCGCCAGCAGTTCAGCGGCGTCCACTTCACCGCCGACGCGAGAGGAAGCCTGGTATGACCGAGCACATCTGGCTGGGCGGCAACCCCGGAGACGGCTGGTACGAGATGACCGACGCCCTGGTCGCGCTGATCAACCAGCAGAGTGCGACGGTCCGCCTGGCGCTCGTCGCCGGTGGGGGCGAGCAGAACCTGACCAGGATCCAAGCCGGCGAGGCCGCGCTAGGGATGAGCATCGACATCGTGGCGAGCGCTGCCTACAACGGGGCGTCGCCGTTCGAGGCGCCGATGCGCCGGCTCAGCTGCCTCGGCTCGGGCTGGTCGCCGCTGCCGTACAACCTGGTCAAGGCCGCCGACGTCACGCGCGATCTGCGCCAGGCGATCACGGAGCCGGGACTCCGCATCGGCGCCCCGCCCCGCGACACCACCGACGAGCTAACGTTCCAGCGGGTGGTCGCGTACTACGACGCGACCTATCACGACATCATCCGACGGGGTGGCCGGGTGCTGCTCGACGGCTACGACGCGCTGGTCGCCGCGCTGCAGGCCGGCGAGGTCGACTACGTCTTCGGCGCGACGACGATGCCGGCCGGCAGCATCAGCTCGGCGGCCAACGGCGAGCGCGCGGTCGAGCTGGCCGACCTGCCCGCCGACCTGATCGACCACCTGGTTCGCCGCTACGGCTGCCGTCCCGGCGTGATCCCGGCCCGGACGTATCCCGGCCTGCAGGACAAGGACGTCGCCACCGCGTTCGTCGACACGGTCATCGTCGCGGCGGCCGACCTGCCCGACGACGTCGCGTTCGAGATCACCCGGCTACTGCTGGGCAATCCGTACCGTCTGGCCGACATCCACCCCAGCCTCAGCCGGCTCAACCCGTTCACGGCCTGGCGCAACGTCCCGGTGCCCGTCCACCCGGGCGCGGCCCGCGCGTACCGCGAGCTGGGCTTCATGAGCTGACCTGGTCAGGTTTCCCCGCCGGCCTCCGTCATACCAGTGACGTTCACCGAACGACGGAGGAGAAACGATGAGCGTGATGATGATTCGCACCCAGGTCCGGCCCGATCGAGTGGCGGACGTGGAAGCGGCGGTGCAGAAGACGTTCGCCGCGATCGAGGCGGCCCAGCCGCAGGGTGTGCGGTACGCGTCGACCAAACTGGCCGACGGCGTGACGTTCGTGGTGCTGCTCGAACTGGCCGGCGAGGTCGGTCCGGGCGACAACCCGCTGAACGCGATTCCCGAGTTCGCCGAGATGCAGGCGAACCTCAAGGAGTGGCTGGCCGGACCACCCACGGCTGAGCCGCTGCAGGTCGTCGGCTCGTACCGGCTGTTCGGCGACTGAGCGGTCAGCGCGTCGCCGGCGGGCGCCACGGGATGTTCGGCCCGGCCAGCGGCTTGTCCCGGCGCGCCCCGTCGGCGACGGCTGCGGGAACGGTGGTCGTCGTGTCGTCCACGACGACCACCGTTCGCGTCGTCTGGCCGTGGCCGGTGGTCATATCACCCAGGTAGGCCGACGTCTTCGCGTCGAACAGCAGCGAGTAGAGGTAGCCGTCGTAGCCTGGCCAGTCCAGCCGCACGGCCGCCCGGCCCAGCGGGTCGCGCACGTCGTGCCGGGTGATGCCCTTGGCGTGCTCGAGCACTTGGACGGTCGCCGCGAGCGCGGCCGAAGACGGCTGCCCGTCGCCCTTCCAGAAAGCCACGACCGTGTCGAACAGTGACTCAGTCTGGTCGTACACGTGGCCCGGCCAGTGCGCGAGCAGGTACTGCCGCTGGGCCGCCGGATCGGTGGGCAGGTCAGCCAGGAACTTCGGCGACCACGGGTACTTGCTGCTGTTTTGGTCAGCCTGGCTGTAGATGTAGAAGGTCCGCGCGTCGTCGGTCTCCCGCCCCCACGTGTGCCCGTCGGCCGACGTCCAGACCTCGCGCACGCTGTCCTTGGGCAGCCCGCCGGTCTGCGTCCGGTGCACGAGGGTGTGCCGGTACGGACCGGGCACGGGCACCACTGCCGGACCGCCCGCCCGGTCGGGGGTGCCGCGACCGGCGATCACCACCGCTGTGGCTACGACGGCCAGCACCGCGGCGGCGCTGGCGATCGCCGCGATCCAGGCCCGCCGAGGGCGCCGACCGGCCGCCGCCGGGAGCAACTCGGTGCCGAGCGCGGCCAGGATGCGGTGCTCGGCCGCGTTGATCCCCGGTGGGTCGACGTAGGCCGCGCGCAGGTCGTCTTCGGTGCGGATCATGCGGATCGTCCTTCCTCGGCGGCGGGGACGACGAGATACTCGACGCGCAGGGCCGGTTCGACCCGCAACGTGGCCAGTGCTCGGCTGGCGAACGCCCGCACCGAGCTGGGGCGGCATCCCATCGCCTCGGCGATCTCGGCGTCGGACAGGCCGGCGTAGTAACGCAGGGCGAGCACGGTTCGCTGCCGTTTGGGCAGTCGGTTGATCTCGTCGCGGAGCAGTTGCCGGTCGGCGTGGGCGCTGGCGTGGTCGGCGTGCTGATCGACCACGACGAGCTCGTCCGACGGGATGATGCGCGCCCATTTGCGCCGCCAGGACAAGAACTCGTTGACCAGCATCCGGCGCAGGTAGCTCTCCGGCGCGTCGAGCCGGCCGATCCGCTCCCAGCGCAGGTGCGCCTTGAGCAGGACGTCTTGCACCAGGTCCTCGGCCAGGCCCACATCGCCGCACAACGCCGCCGCCGTGCGCAGCAGCACCGGCACCCGGGCCCGCGCGAACGCCTCGAACGTCATGACCGTCCCTCGTCCGGCAACATCGACGCTTACCAAACGAAGCGCGGCGCCGATCCGCTGCGATCGGATCAGAACATGACGACCGAGCGCAGCACCTCGCCGCGGTGCATCTTGTCGAACGCGGCCTCGACGTCGCCGAGCCCGATGCGCTCGCTGACGAAGTCCTGCAGCGGCAGCCGGCCCTGCTGGTAGAGGTCGATCAGCATCGGGAAGTCACGCGAGGGCAGGCAGTCGCCGTACCAGGACGATTTGAGCGCCCCGCCCCGGGAGAAGAAGTCGATCAGCGGCATGGTCAGTTGCATGTCCGGGGTGGGTACGCCGACCAGCACCACGGTGCCGGCGAGATCGCGCGCGGCGAACGCCTGCTGATACGTCTCGGGCCGACCCACCGCGTCGATCACGACGTCGGCGCCGAACCCGTCGGTCAACTCCTGGATCGCGGCGACCGCGTCGGCGTTGGCCGAGTTGACGGTGTGCGTCGCGCCGAACCCACGAGCCAGGTCGAGCTTGCGGTCGTCCACGTCGACGGCGACGATCGTTCGCGCGCCGGCCAGCCGCGCGCCCATAACGGCCGCGTTGCCCACTCCGCCGCAACCGATCACCGCGACGCTGTCGCCGCGGCCGACCTGCCCGGTATTGATGGCCGCCCCGATGCCGGCCATCACGCCGCAGCCGAGCAGGCCAGCCACGTCGGGCGGCGCCGACGCGTCGACGCGGGTGCACTGGCCGGCGGCGACCAGCGTCTTCTCGGCGAACGCCCCGATGCCCAGCGCCGGCGACAGTTCCGTGCCGTTCTCGAGGGTCATCTTCTGGGTGGCGTTGTGCGTGGCGAAGCAATACCACGGCTTGCCCCGCTTGCAGGCCCGGCACCGCCCGCACACGGCCCGCCAGTTGAGGATCACGAAGTCGCCGGGCGCCAGGTCAGTGACGTCGGGGCCGACCGCCTCGACGACGCCGGCTGCTTCGTGGCCGAGCAGGAACGGGTAGTCGTCGTTGATGCCACCTTCGCGGTAGTGCAGGTCGGTGTGGCAGACGCCGCAGGCCTGGACCGCGACCAGAGCCTCACCCGGCCCGGGGTCGGGCACCCGGATCGTCGTGATCTGTACCGGCTCGCCCTTGGCGAGGCTGACGACTGCGCGCACGTCTTGGCTCATACGGCGCATTCTCTCGTCCGGGCCGGCCATCCGTGAATTAGGGTGTGCCGGCAAGGGGCCTGCATGACAGAGCTGGATCGAGCCCACAGGGCGTGGAGCGAACGCGCGTGGGCCCATGCCCGGGACGCGTTCGTCGCGGCGGACGCCGAGCACCCGCTGGTTCTGGCCGACCGGCAACGCCTGGCGACGGCGGCGTACCTGGCCGGCGACGACGCGACGAGCCTCACTGCCTGGTCGCGGGCCTATCACGAGCTGGTGGCGGCCGGCGACTACGAGGGCGCCGCCCGGTGCGCGTTCTGGCAGGCGTTCCAGTTGCTCAGCACCGGCGAGGGCGCCCGCAGCGGCGGGTGGCTCAGCCGGGCCCAGCGGCTGCTCGGCGATTGCGGCCGCGACACCGCCGTCGCGGGATACGTGCAGGCGCTCAACGCGGTGCTGTTGCTGCAGTCGGGCGACCCGGCCGGCGCGCAGGCCGGCTTCGCCGAGGCAATCCGGACCGGCGAGCGGTTCGCCGACCTCGACGTCCAGACGCTCGGCCGGCTCGGGCAGGGCCAGGCGCTGGTCGAGCTCGGGCAGATCGAGGCCGGGTTCGTCCTGCTCGACGAGGTGATGGTGGCCGTCACGGCGAACGAGGTGGCACCGGTGCTGGCCGGGTTGGCCTACTGCGCGGTCATCGGCTTCTGCCGGGAGAACTTCGACCTGCGCCGGGCGTCGGAGTGGACGCTCGCGCTCAACGAGTGGTGCGGCGCCCAGCCCGAACTGGTCGCCTACCGCGGGCACTGCCAGGTGCATCGCTCCGAGGTGCTGCAGCAGCGCGGCGACTGGCCCGAGGCGATGCGCGAGGCCGTCGCGGCGCGCGAGCGTCTGTCCGCGCCGTTCCCCCGTCCCGCCGTGGGCATGGCGTACTACCAGCAGGGCGAGTTGTACCGGCTGCGCGGTGAGTTCACCGCCGCCGAGGACAGCTACCGCGAGGCGATCCGCTGGGGTGGGCCGCCGCAGCCCGGATTCGCGCTGCTGCGCCTGGCCCAGGGCCGGTCCGAGGCCGCCCGCGCGACGATCAGCCGGTTGCTGGACGAAGCCGCCGAGGCGCACGTGCGCTGCCGGCTGCTGCCGGCGCAGGTTGAGATCAGCCTGGCCGCCGCGGACGTCGCGGTCGCGCGGGCCGCCGCCGACGAGCTGGCCACGATCGCCGACGGCCACCCCGCGACGTACGTACACGCATCGGCCGATCATGCGAACGGCGCCGTGCTGCTCAGCGAGGGCGACGCGCGCTCCGCGCACCAGGCGCTGCGGCGGGCGTTCGAGGCGTGGCAACAACTCGAGACGCCCTACGAGGCGGCGCGCACCCGGCTGCTGATCGCGCAGGCGGCCGACGCCCTCGGCGATGCCGACTCGGCCGAGCTCGAACGCGACGCCGCCCGCGCGGTGTTCGTCCAGCTCGGCGCGACGCCCGACCTGGACCGCCTCCCGCCGTCCGGCCCCGCTGGCGGGCTGACCGCGCGCGAGCTCGAGGTGCTGCGCCTGATCGCCGACGGCCGCAGCAACCGGGCGATCGCCGAGCAGTTGGTCATCAGCGACAAGACCGTCGCCCGGCACGTCAGCAACATCCTGGCCAAGCTCGACCTCCCCTCCCGGGCGGCGGCCACGGCGTACGCCTACCAGCGGCAACTCGTCTGAGGCGCGTACACAGAAATACCCATGGCGCCGCCGACGACAAGATGGTCAGTCAGCCCGAAGCGAACGGGCGGCCCGCCTCCATAACGTGCCCGGTCAACAACGAGCACGGAGGCTTCTCATGACCAGCACGATCCGTTCCGCGGTCCGATCGGCCCGGGAACGCCACGAACGCACCGAGCGGTTCGACACGATCGTCATCGGCGGCGGCCCGTCCGGGCTGGCCACCGGCTACCACCTGGCCAAACTCGGGCAGTCGTTCGTCATCCTCGACGCCCAGCGCCGGGTGGGCGACCGGTGGCGCCAGCACTACGACTCGCTGCGGCTGTACACGCCGGCCCGTTACGACGGACTGCCCGGTATGGAGTTCCCGGCACCCAAGCACAGTTGGCCGACCGCGCAGCAGACCGCCGACTTCTTGCAGGCCTACGCGGAGCGGTTCGAGTTGCCGGTGCGGTGCGGGGTGGCCGTCGACGGGCTGAGCCGGTCAGGCGACCGGTACGTCGTTACGGCCGGGGCGCAACGCTTCGAGGCCGCCAACGTCGTCGTGGCCACCGGCGCCCAGCAAACCCCGAAGACTCCGGAATTCGCAGCCGAGCTGGATAACGACATCAAGCAGCTGCACTCGAGCGAATACCGCTATCCGGCCCAGTTGCAGCCGGGCGGCGTGCTCGTGGTGGGGGCCAGCCACTCCGGCGGCGACATCGCCTACGAAGTGGCGGCCCACCACCGGACCTGGCTGTCCGGCCCGATCCGGGGCCAGCTGCCGTTCGACCTCGAGGGCCGGGCCGGCCGGCGCATCCTGCGCGTGCTCTGGTTCGCCGCCAACCACGTCCTGACCGAGCGCACGCCGATGGGGCGCAAGATGCGCGAAGAGGTCCGGACGAAGGGGGCGCCGCTGCTGCGCGTCAAGCTGCCGCAGCTGGAGGCGGCCGGCGTGCAGCACGTCGAGGCCAAGACGGTCGGCGTGCGCGACGGGATGCCGTTGCTGGACGACGGCACCCTGCTCGACGTCGAGAACGTCATCTGGTGCACGGGATTCCGCCGCGACCAGGGCTGGATCGAGCTGCCGGTGTTCGACGAGGACGGCTGGCCGCGCCAGCACCGGGGCGTCGTGCCGACGATGCCCGGCCTGTACTTCGTCGGGCTGAAGTTCCAGTACTCGTTCGCGTCGATGCTGTTCGGCGGGGTGGGTCGCGACGCCGGCTATGTTGCCCGGCATCTGACCAAGCGCGGCGTTCACGTCCCTTCGTGACGGGCCAGTCGGCGACCGACACGGCGGACGCGCCGTGGAAGGTCGCCGGTCCGGGCAGTTTCGCGCAGTAGCGTTTACTCCGAGCGGACGTCCAGCCCCAGCGTCGCGGCTAGGACGGCCGCCTGGTCCCAGGTGATGATCGCGCCGCGCAGCGGCATGGAGAGCGGGTCGAGCGACGACAGGTCCGAGCCACGCAGGTCGCAGCGTTCGAAGCTGGCCCGGCCCAGCGACGCCCCGGACAAGTCGATGCGCCGCAGCTTGGCGCCGTCGCAGCGGGCCCCGGTCAGGTCGGCCTCGCGCATCCGCACGTCCTCAAAGGACGCTTTGCCGAGGTCGGCGCCGGCCAGCGTGACGAACGACCAGTCGCCGCCCTGCACGGTCAGCCGGTCGAACGTGCAGCGCTCGAAGGTGCTGCCCAGGAACTTGGCGTCGGCGAACGACGCATCGAAGAACGAGCAGTTGGCGAAGTAGCAGTTGGCGAACGCCGCGCCGGCGTGCACCGAGACGTTGAACCGCACCTCGCGGAACACGCAGTCGGTGAACGCCAGCCCCGACGTGGACGTCGTCTCGGTCAGGTCGACGTCGCGCAGCGCTGTCCGCTCCCACGCGCGTCCGCCGATGTCCTCGCCGTACCAGTCCTCGCCGGTGATCGACTCGTCGGTGGCGGGCGGCTCACGCATGGTCGTACTCGGCGATGAGGCGTTTCGGGGCGGCGATGCGCCACGCGTCGACGACCAGCTCGCTCAGCTGGGCCTCGTCCAGGGCGGCCATCCGGGCCTGCACCCAGTGGTAGCGCACGTCGACCGGATCGGGCGGCAGGAACGTCTCGGGGTCGGAGGCCACCAGCGCGTCGCGCTCCTCGCGCAGGTAGGCGAAGCCCATCACCGTCTCGTCGCGCGAGAACGCGATGTAGACGTAGCGGCCGACCCGGAACTTGATCCGGTCGCGCACCACGACCTCATACGAACCGGGCAGATCGGCGGCGATGCGCCGCACGTCGTCCACCGTCACCATGCCCTCATCCCAGCACGATGCTCCGACAAGTAGGGTGGCCGGTCGTGGCAGGTAAGGCGCGCAAGGTAACCGTGGTGGGCGATCCGGTGCTGGCCAAGGTCAGCGAGCCGGTGACGTCGTTCGACGAGTCGCTGTCCGAGTTGATCGACGACATGTTCGTGACGATGGAGGTCGCGTCCGGGGTGGGGCTGGCCGCTCCGCAGGTGGGCGTCGACCTGGCGGTGTTCGTGTACGACTGCCCGGACGCTGCCGGCGAGCGTCACGTGGGCCACGTGGTGAACCCGTCGATCGTGTCGACGTCGGGGCCGATGGACGAGGGCGAGGAGGGCTGCCTGTCCGTACCCGGGCCTTACCACGAGTTACCCCGCCCGTCGGTGGCCACCGTCCGCGGCGTCGACAAGACGGGCCAGCCGGTGGAGGTCACCGGCACCGGCTATTTCGCCCGCTGCCTCATCCACGAGTCCGAGCACCTCAAGGGCATCCTCTACATCGACCATCTGCCCCGGAATCGCCGGCGTCGCGTCCTGCGCGAGATGGCCCCCTTCGACTGGAACGTGTCTTAGCGCCCGTCCCCGATCGTGCAACCCTCGGCCGCGTCAGGCGGCCAGAAGTTGCACGATCTCGGCGAGGACGCCGTCGGGCTGCTGGGTGAGCCGCGCCCAGGTGAAGCGCAGGACGCGCCAGCCGAGCGCGACGAGCTGGTTTTGCCGAGTGCGGTCCTGCTCGAATCGGACGACGTGGTGCCGCTGGCCGTCGACCTCGATGACAATCCGCCGCTCAGGAAACGCGACATCGGCGTAGACGGTGCCGCCCGGTGTCGTGATCGGATACTGCGGCACCCAGCCGGTGAGCCCACCGCGGCGCAGGATCCGATGCAGCAGGCGTTCCGATTCGGCGTGGGCGCCGGGCTCGATGCCGGCGAGCAGCCACCGTAGTTGGACGTTGCCCGTTCGGCCCGGCTCGGAGCTGATCGCATGAGCCAAGGTGAACTCGTCTATCCAGCCTTGCTGTATAGCGCGATCGAGCAGATCGCTGGCCCGATCGAACCGCTCAGTGCGGAGGAGGTCGACGACGGTACGCGCACGGTCTGTGACGGGTAGGCCGTCATAGCTGGTGCGATGGAGCCGCACCAGCGGGACACGATGTAGCCGAACACCCGGCACCGTCTTGCGGAAGCGGCGATCAGCGACGGTCACGTGCACGGCGCCGGACGGCTCCACCGGCAGCTTCCAGAGGCATGCCGCCGAGCGATGGCTGATCACCCCGCCGGACCACAACGCGGCGGCCCACAGCCGTTGCCGGGTCGAGCTGGGAACCGGACGCGGCGAGTAGACGGCCGGCGCGAGCTCGACCAGCTCGCGACGCGCGACCAGGCCATCGACTTCCCGCTCGGTCAACCCGTCAGCGCGCAGCTGCGGCCGAGCGATAACGCCGGCCTGCCGCCGGGCTCGATCACGCCAATCCACCCGGGCAGTGTGCCCGGATTGCCCGATCCGACGCGAGCGTTGTCCACAACCCTCAGCGATCGTGCAACCCTGGGCCGCCTCACGCGGCCGAGGGTTGCACGATCGGCGAAAGACGCTAGGGCGCCAGCAGCTCGGCGATCTGGACGGCGTTCAGCGCGGCGCCCTTGCGCAGGTTGTCGTTGCTGACGAACAGGGCCAGGCCGCGTCCGTCGGGTACGCCCGGATCCTGCCGGATGCGGCCCACGTAGGACGGATCCCGGCCGGCCGCCTGCAGCGGAGTGGGCACGTCCGACAGCTCGACGCCGGCCGCGTCGCGCAGCAGGGACGTCGCCCGTGACACCGACAGCGGTTCGGCGAACTCGGCGTTGATCGACAGCGAGTGGCCGGTGAACACCGGCACTCGCACGCAGGTACCGCTCACCAGCAGCGACGGAATGTCGAGGATCTTGCGCGACTCGTTGCGCAGCTTCTGCTCCTCGTCGGTCTCCCACGAGCCGTCGTCCACCACCGAACCGGCCAGCGGCAGCACGTTGAAGGCGATGGGCCGGGCGAACTTCACCGGCTCCGGGAACGTCACGGCGGCGCCGTCGTGCGTCAACGCGGAAGCCGCGTCGGCCGTCTTGAGCACCTGACCGGACAGCTCGTCCACGCCGGCCAACCCGGCACCGGACACCGCCTGGTACGTCGACACGACCAGCCGCACCAGCCCGGCCTCGCGGTGCAACGGCGCGAGCACCGGCATGGCCGCCATCGTGGTGCAGTTGGGGTTGGCGATGATGCCCTTGGGTCGACGCTGCGCCGCCGAAGGGTTCACCTCGGACACGACGAGCGGCACGTCGGGGTCCATGCGCCAGGCCGACGAGTTGTCGATCACGACAGCCCCGGCGGCGGCGAAGCGCGGCGCCTGCTCGAGCGACGTGCCCTTGCCGGCCGAGAACAGCGCGATGTCCAGCCCCGTCGGGTCGGCCGTCGAGGCATCCTCGACGGTCACGCCGTCCAGGACCGTGCCGGCCGAGCGAGCCGACGCGAAGAACCGCAACTCGTCCACCGGAAAGGTGCGCTCGGCGAGCAGCCGACGCATCACGCCGCCGACCTGTCCCGTGGCGCCGACCACTCCGACCTTCATCGCCCGGTACCTCCGTACACGACGGCTTCCTCATCCGTGGAGCCGAGCTCGAACGCGTCATGAACCGCCCTGACCGCGCTGTCCAGGTCGGTGTCGCGGCACACCACCGAGATGCGGATCTCCGACGTGGAGATCATCTCGACGTTGACGCCCGCCTCGGCCAGCGCCGAGAAGAACGTGGCCGACACGCCGGGATGCGAGCGCATGCCCGCCCCGATCAGCGACAGCTTGCCGATGTGCTCGTCGTAGAGCAGGTCTTGGAATTCGACAGCACCCGACACCTTCTTCAGCGCGGCCAGCGCCGTGGCCCCGTCGGTGGCCGGCAGCGTGAACGACACGTCGGTGCGTCCCGTCCCGCGAGTCGAGATGTTCTGCACGATCATGTCGATGTTGATCTCGGCGACGGCCAGCTCGCGGAAGATCGTCGCCGCCTCGCCCGGCTTGTCGGGCACGCCGACGACGGTGACCTTCGCCTCGCTGCGGTCGTGCGCGACGCCGCTGATGATCGCCTGTTCCACGGGTAGGTCCTCCATCGATCCGGCCACGGTGGTGCCGGGCTTGTTCGAGAACGACGAGCGGACGTGGATGGGCACGCCGTACCGCCGTCCGTATTCGACCGAGCGCAGGTGCAGGATCTTGGCCCCGCACGCCGCCAGCTCGAGCATCTCCTCGTACGTCAGGGTGTCGAGTCGCTTGGCGTTCGGCACGATTCGCGGGTCGGCGGTGAACACGCCGTCGACGTCGGTGTAGATCTCGCAGACGTCGGCGTCGAGCGACGCGGCCAGCGCCACCGCCGTGGTGTCCGAGCCGCCCCGGCCGAGCGTGGTGATGTCCTTGGTGTCGGGGCTGACGCCCTGGAACCCGGCGACGATGGCGACGTTGCCGGCCTGGTAGGACGCCTCGACGCGTCCGGGCGTGATGCCGACGATGCGGGCCTTGCCGTGCACTGACGTGGTCAGCACGCCGGCCTGCGACCCGGTGAACGACTGGGCGGTGTAGCCGAGCGAGTTGATGGCCATGGCCAGCAGGGCCATCGAGATGCGCTCGCCCGCGGTGAGCAGCATGTCGAACTCGCGCCCGGACGGCACCGGCACGACCTGTTCGGCCAG
>Ga0081455_10003916_pt1 | contig 16952 bp, 15 predicted proteins | sample TabmetS3T2R1_FD_70207 | JGI IMG/M metagenome (GOLD analysis project Ga0081455, IMG submission 70207) | Tabebuia heterophylla rhizosphere microbial communities from the University of Puerto Rico - S3T2R1 | ecosystem: Host-associated > Plants > Roots > Rhizosphere ...
GATGGATCCAGAACGAGGAGCCCGCCACGAGCGCCATCAGCGCCACCCAGATCCATCCGAGCGTCCGGTGCGGCAGCGTGCCCTTGGGCGCGGCAAGCTGCACCACACCCAGCGCAAACGCCGCCATGGCCGCAAACGCGTGGACGGGGATGGCCGGGGCGGCGTCGAGCAGCGGCTTGAGGCTCATTGGGCGACTTCCGGCGGTGGCAGCGGCGGGTCGGGCCGCGCACAGTTAGCTCAAACTCCGAATGTAAATATCATTCACATTGGCCAGGGTCAAAGCCGGTCCCATGGCCGAGCCCGCCCTTGGCTTTGCGCAAGAATTTCACCCAGCTAGGAAGCACCGTTGCGAGTCTGGATCAGGCGCGCGAAGAGGGTAAACAATTGGCTCAGCGAGAGAAATTTTCTCTATCACTTCGCATGCAGGTCCCGGGCAAACCAGCTCAGAACGGTATAACGTCGTTCCCGTTGCTGTTGCGCGAACCGCCCGCGGCGGCCCGCGACCGCCGGTGAGCTCGGAGGGCCCCATGATTCAGAACCAGGCAGAAGGGATCATCGCTTGTCGGCTCAATGCGTGGCGCAAATCGGCGACGGCGTCTTTGCTCTGCGCAGCATTGCTGGCGGCGTTTCCAGCGGAAGCAGTTTCGCCAGTCCCGATCAAGCTCGCGATATTCGATTTTGAATTTGAAGATTTTGCCGACAGGTCCGCCGGTGAAACGCCGTCCGATACCGAGCAATTGCGGCGTGTCACGGATGAGGTTCGCCAGCTGTTGGCGCAATCCGGACGCTACGATTTAATCGACGTCGGCAGCGCGGATACCGCCGCGGTGAAGGCGCATACGCTGCGCGAATGCAACGGCTGCGACGCCGACATCGCCCTGAAGTTGCGCGCGGAGCAATCCTTTGTCGGCGTCGTCAGGCGGATCAGCCGCACGGAATACACCGTGAGATTTCAAATCCGCGATGCCCGGACCAGCGCCGTCGTTTCCAGCGCGGACAGCGGGCTTCGCATGGGCGCCGACTACTCATGGAGCCGAGGCGCGGCACGCTTGATCAAGGACCGGCTGCTGGAGAGCCGGACCCAACAATAGCTGTCGAAGCTCGCTTCGTTCTTCCGAACAGTCGCTCAGAACGGGATATCGTCGTTCATGTCGCTGTTGCGCGAACCGCCTGCGGCGGCCACGCGGCGCGGCGCCGGGCTCGAGCTGCCGAAGTCGCCCGCACCCTCGTCGGCATAGCCGCCCCCGCCGCCGCCACGCCCGTCGAGCATGGTCAGCGTCGAGTTGAAGCCCTGCAGCACGACCTCGGTGGAGTACTTCTCCGCCCCGCTCTGGTCGGTCCACTTGCGGGTCTGCAGCGCGCCCTCGATGTACACCTTGGCGCCCTTCTTCAGGTACTGCTCGGCGACCTTGCAGAGGCCCTCGTTGAAGATCACGACGCGGTGCCACTCGGTCTTTTCCTTGCGCTCGCCGGTCGCCTTGTCGCGCCAGGTCTCCGACGTCGCGATGCTCAGATTGGCGATCGGCCGCCCGTCCTGGGTCCGCCGGATTTCAGGATCCTTGCCGAGGTTGCCGACCAGAATCACCTTGTTCACGCTTCCCGCCATTACAGCTCTCCACTCGATATCGCCGGCAAAAACCACTGCTCCGGCCGCCTTCCTGCGGCCGTTTCAATTCTTGACCTGTCGCCTGTCTGACTTCCGTGTCCGCTTTTCGGACCTTTCGGACCGACCCTATACACTCGCAGGCCCCGCTGACCCCGCGATCCCTTCGCAAGGCGGCGGTTATCCACATATAGCATCGCCCGGGCCCGCGTTCCAGCTTTGTTCCGCCATCGCTGTGGTGTCTCGCCTGATTCAGGCCGCGCAACCCAAGAGCGAATCAATGGAACCCGACTGGAACCGGGAATGGTGACGAAATGGAACCGTAAGTTCCCTGCCAAGTTCCATTTTTTATAGATAAATCATCAGCTTGATTCCACATACTTGGTTCTCCGGTGTTGCGTTTGGGAGACGCCATTTCTGGTCGAGTCGCGATAAATACAACTCACCGGCGCGGCGCTCGCGCCATTGGGGAAACGCTTCGGGACCAACGGGAAGCGGACAATCTGGAGATAGCCATGAAGAAAGTTTGGTTAGGTACAGTTGCTCTCATCGCCTTCGCTGCGCCTGCAGCGGCCGCCGACCTCGCTGCGCGCCCCTATACCAAGGCGCCGCCGCCTGCGGTCGCCGCGATCTATGACTGGAGCGGATTCTACATCGGCGCCAATGGCGGCTGGGGCTCGAGCCACAAGTGCTGGGATTCGGTCGCGCCTTCTCCCTTCCTGCTCGGCGCTGAGGGTTGCCATGATGCGACCGGCGGCACAGCGGGCGGCCAGCTCGGCTATCGCTGGCAGACCGGCACCTGGGTGTTCGGCCTTGAAGGCCAGGGCAACTGGGCGGACTTCCGGGGTAGCAATGTGAGCCTGCTTTTCCCCGGCTTCGCCAACGAATCGAAGATCGACGCCTTCGGCCTGATCACAGGCCAAGTCGGCTGGGCCGCCAACAACGTTCTGTTCTATGTCAAGGGTGGCGCGGCCGTTACGGCGGATCGTTTCCGCATCCGCGATCTTGGCACGGGCGCCGTCGCCACCACCGGCGACGACACCCGCTGGGGCGCAGCCGTCGGTGCGGGCCTCGAATTCGGCTTCGCCCCGAACTGGACAGCCGGCGTCGAGTACAATCACCTGTTCATGCAGGACCGGACCCACACCTTCTTTGACGTAACCGGCGCAGTTGCCGGCGTCGATCGCATCCGCCAGGACGTCGATCTGGTCACCGTTCGCGTCAACTATCGCTGGGGCGGTCCGGTCGTCGCGAGATACTGATCACAACACCAGCGCGGAATGCAGAAAGGCCGGCGTTTACGCCGGCCTTTTTGTTTGCTTATGCGGCAACTTTGTTTGGTTGTATCGGAGTATCGCCGCCACTCGCGACGGTTGCATACTACCTACATTTGCCCCCGATGTGGTTTTCGGGAGACAGGAATCCGGCGGCACCTCGGCTATATACACGAGCAACCTCAAATTGAGGCTGTGGGAGTTGCGTTCGAGAGCCGTGAAAGGAAACGAAAAGTGAAAAAGATTCTGCTGATGACCACTGGCTTGATCGCGCTTGGGATGGCGCCCGCGATCGCCGCTGATCTTGGTGCAAGGCCCTATACCAAAGCGCCAGCGATGGCGGTTGCAGCGTACAACTGGGGCGGCTTCTACATCGGTGCGAACGGCGGCTGGGGCACGAGCCACAACTGCTCAACCGTCACCTCCGTCATCGGCATTCCGGTGCCACCGACCTCCCTGGGTTGCCATGACGCCGATGGCGGCACGGTCGGTGGTCAGATCGGCTATCGCTGGCAGGCCGGCAACTGGGTGTTCGGCCTCGAAGCGCAGGGCAACTGGGCCGACTTCAAGGGTTCGAACGTGAGCCTCGTTGCGGCGCCCGGCGTCAACAACACCAAGATCGACGCGTTCGGTCTGTTCACCGGCCAGGTCGGTTACGCCGCCAACAACGTCCTGTTCTACGTCAAGGGCGGTGCTGCGGTCACCAACAACCGCTACGAAGGCACGTTCGGCGCGTTGACGATCGATCGCGCCGAGGAGACCCGTTGGGGCGGTGCCGTCGGCGCCGGTGTGGAATACGCCTTCGCTCCGAACTGGTCGTTCGGCGTCGAGTACAACCACCTGTTCATGGGCACCAACAACTATAACTTCACTGGCGTCGCGTTCGTGGGCAACAGCCGCAACGACGACATCAAGCAGGACGCTGACATCGTCACCGCCCGCATCAACTACCGCTTCGGCGGCCCGGTCATCGCGAAGTACTGATCTCGCGTAACCGGCGAATCAACGAAGCCCCGGGACGGTGTCCCGGGGCTTTTTTGTTGCCCGGCGGCGGCCCGGTTAACCACACGGGAAGGGTGGCCGGATCGGCGGCGAAACGGCGCTTGACTCCTGGAACGAAAAAGGAACATTGTTCTGCATATGTTCTCATCTCGTCAGGGAGTCGGGTCATGTTGCGGATGTTCGTGGAAGAAGCGGCGGCGCTGGCGTCGATTGCGCTGTTCGTCGGAATGATCGCGGTCTGGGCGCAGGTGATTCCGCAGCTCTAATGGGACCTTGCCCGGGCCGCCGCGCGGGCTGGGGAAAAGCCGGATGGCGGCCGCGGAGCGTGCGTTCCGCGTGGACTCGGCAGGGCCAAGGCATCACCATTGCGGATAGCGAGTCGGCGTGCGCCAGCCTCCGATGATCGATCCCTACCACGATGCAAGAGCCGTTCAGCGATCATGTCCAGTGCCGGATTCGTTCATCTTCACGTTCATTCGGCCTATTCGCTGCTGAAGGGTTCCATCAAGATCGCCAAGCTCGGCGAACTGGCGAAAGCCGATCGCCAGCCGGCGCTGGCGCTGACCGACACCGACAACATGTTCGGGGCGCTGGAATTCTCCGACAAGATGGCCGGCTACGGCATCCAGCCGATCGTCGGCTGCGAGCTTGCGGTGGATTTCGGCGACCAGGATCCCAATGCGCGCAGTGCGCTGGCTGCTGCGCCGTCGCGAATCGTGCTGCTGGCGGCCAAGGAGCGCGGCTACCGCAGCCTGATGCGGCTCAACTCGCGGGCGTTTCTGGAAACGCTGGTGCATCAATCGCCGCACATCAAGCTGGAATGGCTGGAAGGCGATGCCGAGGATTTGATCGCGCTGACCGGCGGCCCGGACGGCCCGATCTCGCTCGCGCTGCAGGCGGATCATCAGGCGCTCGCGGCCGCGCGCTGCGAGCGGCTGGCTACTCTGTTCGGCGATCGCCTCTACATCGAATTGCAGCGCCACGGCATCGACAAGGAACGCCGCGTCGAGGGCGGCCTGATCGATCTCGCCTATGCCAAGGGCCTGCCGCTGGTTGCGACCAACGAGCCGTATTTTGCGTCGAACGATGATTACGAAGCCCATGACGCGCTGCTCTGCATCGCCGGCGGCAAGCTGATCGCCGAGACCGACCGCGAGCAGCTCACGCCCGACCACCGCTTCAAGACCCGCGCCGAAATGGCGGTGCTGTTCGCCGACATTCCGGAGGCGCTGGCCTCGACGGTCGAGATCGCCGAGCGCTGCTCGTATCGCCCGAGGACGCGCAAGCCGATCCTGCCGTTCTTCACGGTCGGCGCCGCCAGCAGCTCCGATGCCGCCGCAGTCGAGGCCGCCGAGTTGAGGCGACAGGCGGAGGAGGGGCTCGCCAACCGCCTGCGCGTGCACGGCCTGTCGCAGGGCACGACGGAGGAGGAATACAACAAGCGCCTGGCGTTCGAGCTCGACGTCATCATGCGCATGAAGTACGCGGGCTACTTCCTGATCGTGTCCGACTTCATCAAATGGGCGAAGTCGCAAGGCATTCCGGTCGGGCCGGGCCGCGGCTCCGGCGCGGGCTCGCTGGTTGCGTGGGCGCTGACCATCACCGACCTCGACCCGATCAAGTTCGGCCTGCTGTTCGAGCGCTTCCTTAATCCCGAGCGTGTCTCGATGCCGGACTTCGACATCGACTTCTGTCAGGACCGCCGCGGTGAGGTGATCCAGTATGTCCAGCAGCGCTACGGCCGCGACCAGGTCGCGCAGATCATCACCTTCGGTACGCTGCAGGCGCGCGGCGTGCTGCGCGACGTCGGCCGCGTGCTGCAGATGCCCTACGGCCAGGTCGACAAGCTGACAAAACTGGTGCCGCAGAATCCGGCCGCGCCGGTGACGCTGGCGCAGGCGATCGAGAGCGAACCGAAACTCCAGGCGTTCCGCGACGAAGATCCGGTGGTGGCGCGCGCCTTCGACATCGCGCAGCGTCTTGAAGGCCTGACCCGCCACGCCTCGACCCACGCGGCCGGCATCGTGATCGGCGATCGCCCCTTGAGCGAACTCGTGCCGATGTACCGAGATCCGAAGTCGGATATGCCGGTGACGCAGTTCAACATGAAATGGGTCGAACCGGCGGGGCTGGTCAAGTTCGACTTCCTCGGCCTGAAGACGCTGACCGTGCTTGATGTCGCGTGCAAGCTGCTCAAGCCGCGCGATATCCATGTCGACCTCGCGACGCTACCGATCGACGATGCCGAGAGCTACCAGATGCTGGCACGCGGTGAGGTGGTCGGCGTGTTCCAGGTGGAAAGCCAGGGCATGCGGCGCGCGCTGATCGATATGCGGCCCGACCGTTTCGAGGACATCATCGCGCTGGTGGCGCTGTATCGTCCGGGTCCGATGGCCAACATCCCGACCTATTGCGCGCGCAAGCATGGCGACGAGGAGCCGGAATATCTGCATCCGGTGCTGGAGCCGATCCTGAAGGAGACCTTCGGCGTCATCATCTATCAGGAACAGGTGATGCAGATCGCGCAGGTAATGTCGGGCTATTCGCTCGGCGACGCCGACCTGCTGCGCCGCGCGATGGGCAAGAAGATCCGCGCCGAGATGGACAAGCAGCGCGACATTTTCGTCGCCGGCGCGGTGAAGAACGGCGTGCCGAAAGGGCAGGCCGAGACGATCTTCGAGCTGTTGGCAAAATTCGCCGACTACGGTTTCAACAAAAGCCACGCCGCAGCCTATGCGCTGGTGTCCTACCACACCGCCTATATGAAGGCGCATTATCCGGTGGAGTTCCTGGCAGCGTCGATGACGCTCGAACTCAACAACACGGATAAACTCTCGGAATTCCGTGCCGAGGCGCAGCGGCTCGGTATCAAGGTCGAGGCACCGAACATCAACCGTTCGGGCGCCACCTTCGAGGTCGGCGAGAACACCATCTACTACGCGCTGGCCGCGCTGAAGGGCGTCGGGCAACAGGCGATCGATCAGATCGTGGAGGAACGCAAGAAGGGCGCGTTCACCTCGCTTGCGGACTTCGCCGCGCGGGTCAATCCGCGCGCGATCAACAAGCGCATCATCGAGAGTCTCGCCGCGGCCGGCGCCTTCGACACGCTCGAATCCAACCGCGCCCGTGTCTTCGCCGGCGCCGACGCCATTCTCGCTTCCTGCCAGCGCAGCCACGAGGCGGCAACGATCGGTCAGAACGACATGTTCGGCAATGCCGCCGACGCGCCGACCATCATGTTGCCGCAGATCGAGCCGTGGCTGCCGGCGGAAAAACTCCGCCGCGAATACGACGCCGTCGGCTTCTTCCTGTCCGGCCATCCGCTCGACGATTATGCGACCGTGCTGAAGCGGCTGCGCGTGCAGTCCTGGGCGGAATTTTCCCGCGCCGTCAAAACCGGCGCGACCGCGGGCAAGGTCGCGGCGACCGTGGTGTCGCGGATGGAGCGCCGCACCAAGACCGGCAACAAGATGGGCATCATGGGTCTCTCCGACCCGACCGGGCATTTCGAAGCCGTGCTGTTTTCCGAAGGCCTTGCGCAATACCGCGACGTGCTGGAGCCGGGGGCTGCCGTATTGCTGCAGCTCGGCGCGGAGTTGCAGGGCGAGGATGTCCGCGCGCGGGTTTTGCATGCGGAGCCGCTGGATGACGCCGCGGCCAAAACCCAGAAGGGCCTGCGGATTTTCGTTCGCGACACCAAGCCTTTGGAGTCGATCGCGCGGCGGCTCAACATGCCGGAAGCATCGGCGCCAAACGGTCCGGCCAAGGGCCTGCCGGCAAAACCCGCGCCCGCGCCATCGGGCGGCGCCGATGGCGACGTCTCGCTCGTCATGATGCTCGACCTGCAGACCGAGGTGGAGATGAAACTGCCGGGCCGCTTCAAGGTCTCGCCGCAGATCGCAGGTGCCATCAAGGCGGTTGCGGGCGTGGTCGACGTGCAGACGCTATAACCAACGTCTGGACATGGCGCATGCTATCATCTTGGCGAACCATGCAGCGCATTCGCCGTTGCAACCTTTAATGGTGTGCGGGAATCATTGCGTCTTCGCGATAGCTTGAGGATCAAGTCAGAAACCAAAAATTATCTATCCTGATTCCGCGAAGTTCCGTTGCACAACCAGGAGTGTTATTGTCGGCTGTTGGCGACTCCGACGTCGTGAGTCGCAAGGGCAAGGAAAATTGCAATGTGCGAAAAATGTTCATTAGATCAGCTTCATTCGACGGCGCCCTCGCGGCGTTCCCTGGTTCTCTTCGCGGCCTCGGCACTTGGTGGGCTGATGCTCGCCGGCACAGCTAACGCCAAGGATACGAAAGCTCCTCCCAAGCCGCAGAACGTGTTGTCGCCGGATGCCGCCCTCAAGAAATTGATGGAAGGAAATGCGCGCTATGTTGACGGCACAGCGCGGCGCCACGATTTCAGGCATGAAAGGGAGGCATTGGTCGGAGGTCAGAATCCTTACGCGGCCGTGCTGAGCTGCGCAGATTCGCGCATCGCGCCCGAATATGCCTTCGACAGCGGGCGTGGTGACTTATTCGTCTGCCGCGTTGCCGGCAATTTCGCCAACGACGACACGGTTGCAAGCATGGAATATGCAGTCGCCGTGCTTGGCACGCCGATGATCCTCGTCCTTGGTCACGACAGTTGCGGTGCCGTCGACGCGACGATCAAATCCCTGAAGGACGACAAGCCGCTACCGGGACACATTCCGTCTCTTGTGGCTGCAATTGCGCCCGCGGTGAAGGCGTCAGCACAGCAGAGCGGAAATGCGCTCGACAACGCCATCCGCCAGAACGTGATTGATACCGTCGCCAGGCTGAAATCGGCGGCACCGATTCTCAACGCAGCCGTCGAGCAGAACAAGCTCAAAGTGGTCGGCGGCATCTATCGGCTTGCAACCGGCAAGGTTGAGCTGGTGAGTTGACCAGGTCGGCTGGGCGCGGCGCGCGTGCCGCCGCGCCCAGCCTGGTGTTGGGCGTGATTCACGCCAGCGGCAACGATTGCCCTCATCCGTATCCGTCGTGGTTTCCTGGGCCGCTTCAATTCCCTCTCGGCTTCACGAACCGCTGCAACGTAAATGCTGTTGCAACCTCACGGTGTTCCCGGCTATGCCCTTTCCCGGGGAATAGCTTGGGGGCGTTATGTTGGGGCGTGGAATTTCGGCGCTGTCGTGCGCGTTAATGTTGTCGGGCTGCATGACCGCCAAGGTCGGAACCGACTATGCGGCGATCTCGCAAAGGGTTGGTCCGCCGAAGCCGGGGCAGTCCCGGGTCGTGGTGCTTCAGAAAAAGCGCGACGGGCTGTCCATGGCCATTTGTGCCTGTGAGGTGAGGGTGGATGGCAGTCCGATGGGCAAGGTGCTGGTAGGCACCTACGCCTATGCCGATCTCCCGGCGGGTCCGCATCAGCTAGTCGCGAGCGAAACGCTGTTTCCGGGCGAGACCAGGCGTGATTTCACCACGGCGCCCGGCCGCACCTACTTCTTTCTCGTCAAATCGAGCCCGAGGCATGATGCGGTGAGCGGAATGTCACTGGTCGGAGGATTGGCCGGCGTGGCGGTCGCGGCTGTCGCAACGTCCGGCAGCGATAATCTCGGGCCGGGCGAATTTATTCCGCTGGACGAGCCGACCGCGAGAACGATGCTCGCGGAGCTTCAACTGGCCGATTAGAGCCAAGCCGGATCGCGGCAGCGGGGTGAACGAATTGAATGTCTTGATTACCCGCGCATTGTGCGCCTGCCTGCTGCTTCTGCTGACATTTACCCAAAACCCGGCGGGTGCGGCGGGTGCGCCATCGACTTCCGCGGAAGGCATCTACGCCTCCGCGCCAGCGCGACTGCTGCAAATTCGCACGCTGCTCGCGGATGCCGGACGGCAGACCTCGATTGGCTCTGGTTTCCTTGTCTCCGCCGACGGGCTTGCGATCACGAACTATCATGTGATTTCGCAGGCCGCGCTTGAGCCGAAGACATATCGGCTCGAATACCGCGGCGCCGATGGCAGTCACGGCCAGCTCAGCCTTATCAGCGTGGACGTGCCGAACGATCTCGCGATCGTCCAGCTCGATCGGCGCGATGCGCCATTCTTCACCTTCGACAAGGCGGCGATGGACGGGGCTATGCCCAAGGGCGAGCGGCTCTACTCGATGGGCAATCCGCTGGATCTCGGTTTCACGATCATCGAGGGCACCTATAACGGCCTTGTCGAGCGCACCTACAACGAACGCATCCACTTCACCGGGGCACTCAATTCCGGCATGAGCGGCGGTCCCGCGGTCACGGCTGACGGCCGCGTCGTCGGCGTCAATGTCGCCACAAGGCGGGGCGGCCAGCTTGTCAGCTTCCTCATACCCGCCCGTTTCGCGGAGGCGCTGCTTGAGCGCGTGCGCGGCCGCGCCGCCACGCCCGCCGAACTGCGCGGCGAGGTCGGGCGCCAGCTCGCCGCATGGCAGTCGTCGCTCTACAAATCGTTTACCGAGCAGGGCTTTCGTCCTGCGACCCTCGGCCCTTACCGCGCGCCGGAGACGTCGGCACCGTGGTTCAATTGCTGGGCGCAGACCAACGCGGAAGCGACGCCGAAGCCGCGCGCGAGCATCAACTCGACAACCTGCACCAGCGACACCGGCCTGTTCGTCGCCTCCGATCTCACCACCGGTTCGATCCAGATCAACCATTCCTACGTCAAGACGATCGATCTCAACCAATTCCAGCTCGCGTCGCTCCTGACACAGCTCAGCCAGCCGCGCATGGTCGGTGGCGGGCCGTTCCGCAAATGGTACACGCCGGAGCGTTGCCACGAGGACTTTGTCGCCGCCGCCGTCGCGCCGGACCGTCCGCCGTTCCGCGCCATCTGGTGCGCACAGGCCTATCACGAATTCGACGGGCTCTATAACGTTGTCATGGTCGCCGTCAGCCAGGATGACGGCCGCGAGGCGCTGGTGTCGCGGCTCAGCCTTCCTGCGATCGGGTATGATGACGCGATTGCGGTCGGCAAACGGTTCCTCGAAGCGGTGCAAGTGACGCGATGATCTGGATCGAGGTTCTGTCTCGCCACCGCGAGGTCACCGCGCGCTTCCGTATCGTCGCTTCGGAAGCGCGGATCGGCCGCGGTTACGACAACGACATCATCGTCGACGATCCCTATGTCGCGGCAAGCCATCTGCGCATTTTTCGCGATGAGATGGGACAATGGAACGCCGAGGACCTGGGAAGCGCCAACGGCACATTCATTGACGGTGCGCACGCGAAGCAATTGCGCTTTGCGGTAGACGGCAGCCGACCGATCCGGATCGGGCAGACGGTGTTGCGGGTCCGCGAGGCGAACCACGCGGTTGAACCCGAGCGGCTTGCGCCGCGCGATCGGCCGGCGCTGCCGGTTGCACTGAGTGGCGGGCTCGCAGCCATCGTCCTGGGTCTGTCTGCGCTTACCATTTGGCTCGGCCAGACCTCCGAGGCGCGGGCCTCGTCCTATCTGACGCCGCTATTGTCGATCATCGCCGCCGTATCGTTGTGGACCGGGCTGTGGGCGCTGCTATCGCGCATCTTTTCCGGCCGGTCGCGCTTCCTGCGTAATCTGCTGATTGCCCTTGCCGGCATCCTGGCGCTGACTGTCTACAACGAGTTCGCCCGCTATTTCGCCTTCGCCATCAACTGGCCGTCGGGCATCACCTATCAATACGTCGCCGCCTGGATGATCCTTGCGGCGATCTGCTTTTTGCATCTGCGGGAGATCGGACCGGCCCGGCTCTGGTTGAAAGGAGCGATCGTGACCACGGTGCTGGCAACCGCGATCGCAGCGCAGACCCTGCAGCGGTCCGAGGCCTTCTCCGATTTCGGCCCGCAGAACAACACCCGTCTGTTGATGCCGCCGGCGCTTCGCGTGGTGCCGGTGAAGGAGGAGGATGTCTTTTTCCGCGATGTCGGCGAACTGAAAGCCAGGCTCGATGCTGATCGCGGCAAGGCGAAGGCCGGGGAGGCGGGCCGATAAACAGAGGCCCGCCCTTGGTCGTCCCGTTGCCGCTCACGGTGCCGCTGGCACGAAAACGCGCAGGCGATGGCCATCGGGATCGGTCGCGACAAAGGTCGTGCCGAAATCCATCTGCACGGGCTTCTGAAGAATGTTCAGCCCGCGCTTGTTCCAGTCGGCGTAGGTCGCTTCCACCGCGGCCGCATTCTCGACGGTGAACGCGACTTCGCTGGCGCCCGCCTGCGCAGCGGCGGCGGGTTCCACCGTCTTGCGGGACCACAGGCCCAGCATCACGCCTTCCGATAACGGCAGCATCGCAAAGGTCGGCGAGCTCTCGATGACGGGACGGCCGAGCAGCTCGGCATAGAAGCCGGCGCTGGCCGGCGGGTTTTCGACATAGAGCAGGACGAAACTGAAGTTCGGCATTTGAAGGTCCTCGTTTGAACATCGTTGCCGGAGCCGCCTTGCGGCATCCGGCATGTGTGCAGCCTACGAGGTGACCCTGCCAAAAACTGTCAGTAGTGAGATCTGCTAGCGCTCGGCAATTCCCTCGCTGGCGCGCCATTCCTTCAACAGCACTTGCCGGCGGCGCGGGTAGCGCTTGTCGAGCACCTGCACCTTGGCGATGCGGTCGGTGCGGAAATGCCGAAAGCCTTCGCGCAGTTCGCACCACGCCACGACGATGCGCACGCGGTCGAAGAAGCCGAGCGCAAAAGGCCAGACCGTACGCCTGGAACTGCGTCCCTTGCCGTCGAGATAGCCGATCCGCAGCTTGCTTTCGGTCCGGATCGCCGCGCGAATGACCGGCAGTTCGGCGTCTCCGGCGGCGATTGCTTGTCCCGGGCCGATCAGGAGGGCCGACGTATCGAGGTTGGCCTTGAGGTCGGGCGGAAGCACGGCGGCGATCCTGGTCAGTGCGCTGCGTGCAGCGGCGCTCAGGGCCGGATCGGCGCGGTCCGCCACCCAGCGCGAGCCGAGCACGATCGCCTCGATTTCCTCTTCCGAGAACATCAGCGGCGGCAGCATGAATCCGGGACGCAGAACGTAGCCGAGCCCCGGCTCGCCATCGATATGCGCGCCCTGGGCTTTAAGCGTTTCGATGTCGCGGTAGAGCGTGCGCAGCGAAATCCCGAGCGTCTCGGCCAGCACGGCGCCGCTCACTGGGCGCCGATAGCCACGCAAAAGCTGAATGAGATCAAGCAGGCGCTGCGCGCGCGACATTAGTCCGCCCCGTTACCAAGCCGACTAAAGTCTATCAGGGCATGCTGTCAAAACGTGTCAGCATCATCAGGAGTATTCGGCTATGGCGTGCCTGAGGGCGCGGGATCGATCGCGCGTTTGATCTGGCTCAACTCTCAACCGCGCCAAGCCGCATAATTACAGCACGGGAGGATCAAGCGTGGCGCAGACCACCAAACACCATGCCGATCAGGTGCAGGCGACGGTCGCACGTGGCTCGGCCGCGACGTCGGCCATGGTCGCGTCCTGGCGCCGCTCCTCCAATTTTCATCGCCTCGATCCCGCCGAACGCAATCTGCCGCGCCGCTTGAGTGCGGCCGAATTCGAAAACGCACGGCAGCAGATCGAACCGCTGGTCCGCGCCGCGCAATCCAACCTCGATCGCCTGTTTCTCGCAGTCGGCGGCGTCGGCTGTTGTGTGCTGCTGGCCGACCGTAACGGCGTGCCGGTCGACCGGCGCGGCGCCGCGTGTGACGACGAGACGTTCAAGGCGTGGGGATTGTGGACCGGAACGGTCTGGAGCGAGGATTGCGAGGGTACCAACGGCATCGGAACCTGCCTGGCCGAGCAACGCGCGCTCACCGTTCATCGCGATCAGCATTTTTACGCGCGCAATACGCTGCTGAGCTGCACCTCGGCGCCGATCTACGATCACGAGGGCAGGCTGGCCGCGGCGCTCGACGTGTCCTCCTGTCGCGCCGACCTCACGGAGGGTTTCGTCAATCTCATATCCGTCGCCGTCAGCGACGCCGCGCGCCGGATCGAGACGGAGAATTTCCGCCTGGCATTTCCCGATGCGCGCTTTTTGTTCGCCCCCGACATCAATCGCGGCGGTGGCGGGCTGATCGCGGTCGATGCCGACGACCTCGTCATCGGCGCGACGCGGTCGGCGCGGCTGGCGCTTGGTGTGAACAGGGACTTTCTGAAGAAGCCGCTGCCGGCATCCGATCTGCTCGGCGGATCGTCGAGCCCGGCGCGCGATCTCGATCAGGCCGAGCGGGCAGCCGTGCAACGGGCGCTGGCGCGCAGCGACGGCAATGTTTCGGCCGCCGCCGAGGCACTCGGCATCAGCCGCGCAACCCTGCACCGAAAGTTGCGGCGCCTCGATCTCAATCGCGCGCACTAGAGGGCCGTTTCGATAGAATCGAAACGGCCCTCTAGATTCATGACTTGACGCGTTCTCTTGACGCGAACCGCTTTCCACTTCGCTTGATAACGCTTTGACGATTGGCCACGTGCACTGTCGCAGTTCTGCGACACGCGCGCCGGCGATCGGGTTTGGACGGACTGACAAAAAACGCCGCCTTCGCCATGGTTTTCCCAGAGCGCCGCATCCAGCGACGCCGTAGCGAGGAAGAGCCATGAACAAGGTCGAAGTTTCACGAACTGCGAAGGCCCCGTTCGAAAGGCGTTACGGGAACTACATCAACGGAAAATGGGCCGAGCCGCGCTCGGGCCGTTATTTCGAAAACTTCTCGCCGGTGAACGGCCGGCTGCTCTGCGAGGTCGCGCGCTCCGATGCCAAGGACGTCGAGGACGCGCTCGACGCGGCGCACGCCGCCAAGGAAGCCTGGGGCCGCACCAGCGTTGCCGAACGCGCGCTGATCCTCAACCGCATCGCCGACCGCATGGAGCAGAATCTCGATCTGCTCGCGCTCGCCGAAACCTGGGACAACGGCAAGCCGATCCGCGAGACCACCGCAGCCGACGTGCCGCTCGCGATCGACCATTTCCGCTATTTCGCCGGCGCGATCCGTGCGCAGGAGGGCGGTCTTTCCGAAATCGACCACGACACCGTCGCCTATCATTTCCACGAGCCGCTCGGCGTCGTCGGGCAGATCATCCCGTGGAATTTCCCGCTGCTGATGGCGTGCTGGAAGCTCGCGCCGGCGCTCGCCGCCGGCAACTGCGTCGTGCTGAAACCAGCCGAACAGACTCCGGCCGCGATCATGGTCTGGGCGGGGCTGATCGGCGACTTGCTGCCGCCGGGCGTGCTCAACATCGTCAACGGCTTCGGCCTCGAGGCCGGCAAGCCGCTGGCGTCCTCGCCGCGTATTTCCAAGATCGCCTTCACCGGCGAGACGTCGACGGGCCGGCTGATCATGCAATATGCCAGCCAGAACCTCATTCCGGTGACGCTCGAGCTCGGCGGCAAGTCGCCCAACATCTTCTTCAAGGACGTCACATCGGAGGATGACGAGTTCTTCGACAAGGCGATCGAGGGCTTCGTCATGTTCGCCTTCAACCAGGGCGAGGTCTGCACCTGTCCGAGCCGCGCGCTGATCCATGAATCGATCTTCGACCGCTTCATGGAAAGAGCGTTGAAGCGCGTCGAGGCGATCGTCCAGGGTGATCCGCTCGATCCGGCCACCATGATCGGCGCGCAGGCGTCATCCGAACAGATGCAGAAGATCCTGTCCTATATCGACATCGGCCGCGAGGAGGGCGCGCAGGTGCTGACGGGCGGGGCGCGCAACGAACTGCCGGGCGATCTGGCCGGCGGCTTCTACGTCAAGCCGACGGTGTTCAAGGGCAACAACAAGATGCGCATCTTCCAGGAGGAGATCTTCGGACCCGTGGTTTCGGTCACGACCTTCAAGGACGATGACGAGGCGCTCGCGATCGCCAACGACACGCTCTACGGTCTCGGCGCCGGCATCTGGAGCCGCGATGCGAGCCGGCTCTACCGTTTCGGCCGCGCCATCCAGGCGGGCCGGGTCTGGACCAATTGCTACCACGCCTATCCGGCGCATGCCGCGTTCGGCGGTTACAAGCAATCGGGCGTCGGCCGCGAGACCCACAAGATGATGCTCGACCACTACCAGCAAACCAAGAACCTGCTCGTCAGCTACAGCCCGAAGAAGCTCGGCTTCTTCTGACCTGCCCTGACATCGGTAACGGCGTAGCGCGCGGACCATTTCGGTCCTGCGCGCTACGTCGCGGCGGCTCTTTTCAAGAAGTTTTCATTCTTTGCGATTCCGCCCCAGCCGAACCGGCGTATAATCTCGCCAAGGGGGAACTGTACTGCATCACGGGATTATCACCTGAAATCGCAGTGACGGAGGTCCGCCATGAAAGTCAAAGACGCGATGCACAAGGGCGTCGACTGGGTCAACCCCGATACGCCCATCACCGAAATTGCCAAGCTGATGCGAGAACATGACATCGGCTGCATTCCGATCGGCGAGGACGACCATCTGGTCGGGATGGTGACCGATCGCGACATCGTCTGCAAAGGAATTGCGAACGGCAAGTTCGACCCCAGCCGTGCCCTGGCGCGCGATGTGATGACCGAAGGCATTCATTGCTGCCGGGAGGACGATGACCTTGCCAAGGCCGTCCATCACATGGAGGCGCTGCAGGTCCGAAGGTTGCCCGTGATCAACAAGAGCAAGCGAATGGTCGGCATGATCAGCCTGGGCGATGTCGGCCGTTTTGCGCCCAATGAATTACTGGCCGGGTGCGTGAAGACCGTCACCGCCCATCACTGATACGGCGGCAGTCCCTTCCGCTCACGCGCGATGGCGCCCGCGTCGACATCGACGCGGGCCATCGGTGGATCGAGCGGCCTCAATCGTGCGTGCTGAAGTGGCCGCGCCAGGCCTTCGCCGTCAAACGCGCGAATTGTTCGCCATCGATGCGGATCAGCGTCGCGTGATCGCCGCCCTCCAGGTAAATCTCCCGTCGTGCGTCGATGCTGTTGTCGACGATGACGTCCAGTCCGTAGCACTCGCCGAGCGGCGGGATCGCGCCGCGCTCGCAGTCCTCGAACAGCTTTTCGATCTCGTCCTCGCTCGCCAGGTCGACCTTGTGGCCGAGCTGACTTTTCAGCGCCGATAAATGCAGGTGATGGGAGGCCGGAAGCACGGCCA
>Ga0081455_10003917_pt1 | contig 16949 bp, 15 predicted proteins | sample TabmetS3T2R1_FD_70207 | JGI IMG/M metagenome (GOLD analysis project Ga0081455, IMG submission 70207) | Tabebuia heterophylla rhizosphere microbial communities from the University of Puerto Rico - S3T2R1 | ecosystem: Host-associated > Plants > Roots > Rhizosphere ...
AGGTTGACGCGCTGGGTGACGCGCCGGACCGCACCTTGCATGCGCGCCACCCGCTCGCGATACACCTGCAAGCGGAGGCGATAGGTGGCGACTTCCTTGAGGCAGGTGACCAGATCGTCGAGCCAAAACGGCGTGGCCAGCAGCGAATAGTCCGCGGTGTCGAACTCGACGTCTCGCAGCGTCGGCAGGCGTAATCCCAGGACGTCCTCCTCAGCGACATCCACGTGGCGGATGCGTATTAGGCCGGACAGCTGCATCCGCACACTGCCCAGAACGGGGAGCAATGCCGGCAAGGAGCGGCTCGCCTGCTCTGCACCTTGCTCGGCCTCCGCCAACACCTGCACAGCCTTTTTGTACTCCGCCGTAAGCTGCTGCCGCTTCAGCTCGAGCGAGGGCAGGAAACGCTCGAATAATCGCAGCCGGTCGCGTTGCTGTTGGAGTGAGCTCTTGCTTAACGCAATGGTCGCCATACGTAACACCCACCTCAGGCGGGCCGGGCGGGTTGGTCACCGGTCGCGGCAGCCGGGCTTTTGGGGGGATAATATTTGTCGATCAGGGCCTGTTTCATCAGGAGCTCTTGCGGCTCGAAACATTCTGCCAGCACCTGCCATCCCAGGTCAAGCGCCTGCTCAGGCGGCATCGACACGTGTAGATCCATGAACCGTGTGGTGAACAGCTCGGCGAACCTGATCAACTGGTGATCGTAGGGGGATAGATCAAAGGCCATGGCCTGCTTCTGTTGCGCCTCCTTCCCGCCGGCATAGAGGCGGATCATGGTGTTCATGAGCTGGGCATGATCCTCGCGCGTCGCTTTGCCGATGACGTTCTGCTTGAGACGGGACAGAGAGCCGAACGGGTCGATCATGCCGTCGTGCAGGTAGAACTGTCCCTCGGTGATGTACCCGGTGTTGTCCGGAACGGGGTGCGTGATGTCATTGCCCGGCATAGTGGTCACCGTCAAGACGGTGACCGAGCCGGCCCCTTGATAGCTGCAGGCCCGTTCATACCGTACGGCCAGCTGACTGTATAGGTCGCCGATGTAGCCGCGGTTGGAGGGGACCCGTTCCATCGAGATGCCGATCTCTTTCAGGGCGTCGGCGTATGCCGTCATGTCGGTCATCAGCACCAACACCCGTTTATGTTCCTCCACGGCAAAGCGCTCGGCCACCTTCAAGACCATGTCCGGCACCAGCACCCGCTCGACGATGGGGTCGGAGGCCTGGTTCACGAACATCACGGTACGGGCGAAGATGCCCTCGTCCTCGAACGTGGAGCGGAAGAAGTAGTAGTCGTCGAAGATCAACCCCAAGCCACCGAAGGCGATGATGTCCGCATCGGCCTGGATGGCGATGCGCGCCAGCAGTTGATTGTGGGGCTCGCCCGCCACCGAGAAGATGGGGATCTTCTGGCTTTCGACCAAACAGTTGAAGATATCGATCATGGGCACGTTGGTGCGGATCATCTTCGTCGGGACGATGCGCGTCACCGGATTGACGGAGGGCCCACCGATGTCGACTTGACGATCGCCCGACAGGTCAGGACCACTATCCATCGGCGCGCCGTCGCCACGGAACACGCGGCCGAGAATGTTCGGCGAGTAGGTCACCTGCGTCGGATGGCCGAGGAAGCGCACCGTCGCCTGCGTGGAGAGCCCTTTGCCGCCGCCAAAGACCTGCAGCGAGACGTCGTCGTGCTCGAGCTCAATCACCTGGGCGAGCGATTGCTCGCCATCAGGCATTTCGACGATGGCGATGTCACCCAGGCCCACGTCTGTGGCCCGGATCTTCAGAATGTCGCCTACGATGGCTGTGGCGCGGGTGTAACGCACCAGGTCGCTCAGTCCGCTCAGCATACCATCACCTCATTGGCTCACAGGATCGTTCGTTCGATGGTTCAGGCCTAGCTTCTACACGCTGCGGCGGCCTGCGCGCCGTAGCGCCTGCAACGGCAAGGGGGCGAAGTCCGAGTTCAGTTGCTGCCCGGGCGGTTTTATGGTATAGTCGCCCCTGTTCACAACGGGCCTGCTCGAGTAGCCAATCGAGCCCAAGTCGCTCACTCTGCGATGGCGGCCGCATTCGGACGCCTGTGAAGACTATCTGTGAGAGGAGAAGACCGGGTATGGAGCACCTGGAACTTCTGACGCATGTGTACCTCTTCCGCGATGCCACCGCAGAGGACCTGGCGGCCTTGGCCCGCATCGTGGAGCGCAAGTTTGTAATCGCTGGCGATCGCGTGTACGCCGAGGGAGATGCCCCTGATGCCATGTTCCTCATCGAAATGGGCCGGGTGGAGGTGCGACTAGAGCAGCGCGACATGGCGATCGTCACCCTCGGCAGTGGCCAGGCCTTCGGCGAGCTGGGCTTCTTCGCCCGCGGCCGACGCTCGGTTTCGGCGTATGCCCACGAGCCCACCCACCTGCTGCGCCTCCCCTTCGATAACCTCGCCCAGCTGCTCGACGAGCGGCCGGCACTCGCCTTGATCGTCTACCGCAATGCCTGTCGTTACTTCGCGGCCCATTTCGGTCAGATGGCGTTGGAGCGTGATCGCCCGTACTTCTAGGGAGGTGCCAGGACAGGCCTGCCTAACCCGCTGAAGCGCGGTCAGCGCCTCCCCCTCCCAGGCGTTGCCCCCTTCCGCGCCAGAAGTTGTCGCCAGTGCAACAGTACAGATGATAGTGTGTGACCCTCTCATAGAGCCTCTCTCCAGGAAGAGGTCGTCGCGGAGTGAAGCCGCAGTCACTCTGGGTTCGATTGTTTCTGTATGTCGGTCAGCACGCAGATCATGAACTCCAGCAATTGCTCCAGCGAGTGGAAGCGTGCCTCCTGGCCCGAGACTAGATGCTCGACGCGGCCGTCATAGGTCGGCGAGCCGTCTGGCGACGGAGTGCGAAATTGCACGACAAAGGCTCGATTGGCCGGCAGAGCCGGTTGGGATGAGGACATAGTCAGAGTCCGTGCCTGCGTGAGTTGGGCTCGGTGGGACCCCCGAGCTACCCATTCCCCTGCTGGTAGGAGAATATACGATCGGAGGCCTGTTCAAGACCACGGCCGGTATGTTCAAATACAGGGCCACCGGGGTCCAAAGCTGTTCAGATGCTGTTCAGGTCGAGACGACCCACGACGCCATGGAGCGCGAGCGCTACCTGACCTGTCGGCCCTTCAGCCCGGATGCGTCGCACAGCCGCCTGTGCCGCGGGAAGCAGGTCTACCTAATCGCCCCAAAAGTCCGTTTAGGGCCTGCAGCACACCAGCCAGATGCTGCATTGCAAAAGCACGCTGGGTTATCGGGGCATTGCCTCGTGCCCGGCGTGCCCGGAGCGATGCCCGAACACGGCAGCCGTGCCCAGGAGCATGATAAAGATCACGAGGGCTGCTATCACTGCCATGACTATCACCTTGGGATCGGCGACACTGGTGGAGGCAATCAAGAGCACGGCCTCGATGTTCCGCTGCCCAGATCCGAGGGCAAGCACACGTCGGGTGCCTACGTCCGGGCCGCCAAGGAGATAGCCCGTGGCCATCGACAGCGCCAGGAATAGCATACAGGCGCCAATGGCCCCTTCGCCGACAGCACTGATCAGGGACTCACGATAGAGTGCCACCACGGCGACGATGACCGCGATCAAACAAACGCTTGAGAATCGGTCCAAGGGCGGCTCCAGCTTCGCGGCAACACCCGGGTAACGGACCTTGAGCAGCAAGCCGACGATGAAAGGGACCACAATCATCATAATCAGGGGCTGCGCGACGCTCCACGCTTCCACGTTGACGCCGGAGATGAGCCGCGGGAGGATCAGAGGGAGGTAGAGAATACTCGTGCCCATGAGCAAAACCATGAGAGCGACGCCCAAGCCGAGATCCCCCTTGGCAAGCTTCACCCACTTCGGCAGCATGGGGGAGCCTGCCGCGCCACCGATGATCATCAAGCCGATTACATAGCCATGTTCTAGCGGAATCACCACTGAAATCAGCTGGGCGGAGAGGTAAGCGAAGACAGGGCCCAAGACGAAGTTGGCCACCAAGGCGAGCACTACCAGGCGTGGTCGACGTAGTGGAGCGATGATCTCCTGCACGGTCAGCCGCATGCCCAGTGCTAACAGGTGGCCGACGACGAAGCCGATGATCGAGTATTTGGCGAGCAGCCGCAGGATCTGCGTTACAGCAGACGTCTCCATTCATTGCCTCCTCAGCACTGCATTTGACACGGCCGTGCACGCCCGATATATTTCCCACGCGTGAAACTGCTTCCTCATACCAGACAGCTCCATTCTGGGGGATGACATTGGTATGCCACAGGGATGGCAGCACACCACCTGACCCGAGATCAAATGTTTGGCCGAGTCGGCAGCGACGGCTGTGATGGGGCCATAGGTGGACTCCGCAGTGCCACATAGGTGCGTAGCACTTTCCCAGTTTTCTACCTAAAATCTCAACTTGTCCTGTATAACGATAGAAGTTACAATGAGGCTTTGTTCGGTGCTAGGGTCGCCGTGTTCAAATGGGAGCCGGGGCGATTATCCGCTGTTCAAATACTGTTCAAGGGGGGTGCGATGGCGCCACAGCAGCAACTGACTTTTGGACCCTTTCGGCTAGATGTGACGGAGGGTCGCCTGTGGCGAGAAGGACACGTCGTAGCCTTGCGTCCCCGTGCCGTGGCGGTGCTGCGGTATCTGGTCGAGCATCCCGGCCGGCTCGTGACGAAAGCCGAGCTGCGGCAGCAGGTGTGGGGGAACACGCACATCACCGACACCGTGCTGCGGGTGTGTGTGCGGGAGATTCGGGCGGCATTGGGCGACGCGGTGTCGGCGCCGCAGTATATCCAGACCGTGGGCCAGGAGGGGTATCGATTTCTCAGCAGGGGCGACCTGGAGAGCTCGCCTCTGCTGACGCCAGGCCTCATCGTGGGCCGCCAGCACGAAGTCGAGCGCCTGGAGGGGTGGTTCCAGCGTGTAGCCAGCGGCCAGCGCCAGCTAGGCTTCGTCAGCGGTGAAGCGGGGGTGGGCAAGACCACGCTGGTCGATCTCCTGCTGGGCCGCTTGGCCGCCACGAGCGGCGTGCGTGTGGGACGTGGACAGTGCGTCGAGCACTATGGCGAGGGAGAACCTTACCTGCCGTGGTTAGAGGCTCTGCGGCGGCTGGCCCTGGGGACGGGAGGAGCAGAGGTGCTGGCGGCGGTGCGGCGCTATGCACCAATGTGGCTCATACAGCTGCCGGGGATGGTGAGCGAATTAGAGCTGGAGCGCCTGCAGCGTCAGGTGTATGGGGCGACGCGAGCGCGGATGGTGCGCGAGCTTGCCGAGGTCCTTGACGTGTTAGCGGCCGAGGCGCCGCTGGTGTTGGTGCTCGAAGACCTGCATTGGAGTGATCGCTCCAGCTTGGAATGCCTCACCTCCCTGGCACAGCGGCAGGAACCGGCGCGTCTGTTGGTGTTGGGGACTTTTCGCCGGGCGGAGGCGGTGATCCGTCGGCATCCGCTGCGTGGCATAGTCCAGGAGCTGTGTGGGCGGGGAAAGGCGGCGGAGCTGTTTCTGGAGGTCTTGCCAGCCGAGGACGTGGCGGCGTATGTGGCGGGGCGCCTAGGCGGGCCAGTGACGGCCGCCCTCGCTACGTTCATCTATGAATGTACGGATGGCAATGCGCTGTTCATGGTGAACATGCTGGAGCATATGGCTCAGCACGGGACAGTGGTGCGACGGGGGGGGGAGTGGACGCTGCTGGAGGGGACTGAGAAGGCGTGTGTACCGGAGGGGTTACGGCAGTTGCTGGTGCGGCGTATCGAGTCCCTCAAGCCCGAGGCGCGGCGGGTGCTAGAGGTCGCCAGCGTGGTGGGCGAGGTGTTTACGGCGGCGGCGGTGTCGGCGGGGGGACAGGGCACTGTGGAGCAGATCGAGGAGGTGTGTGAAGAGTTGGCGTCGCCGCACCACTTCCTTACCGACATCGGGCTGACGACCTGGCCGGATGGGACGAGCACGGGGAGCTATCGGTTTCAGCATGCGCTGTACCAATGGGTACTGTATGAGGGGCTTGGGGCGGCGCGGCGGGCACAGTTGCACCGGCGCATTGGAGCTCGCCTGGAAGTGGGCTATGGCGCACGGGTGGGGGAGATCGCTGCCCAGCTCGCCGTACACATTGAGCGCGGTGGGGATGTCCGGCGGGCCATGCACGCGTGGCTACGGGCGGGGCAAGAGGCCGTTCGGCACAATGCCTATCATGAGGCGATTGCACCTTTCCGGAGAGGGCTCGCGCTGCTGGCGACGCAGCCGCATAGTTCCGAGTACGCCCAGCAGGAACTCACCCTACAGCATACGTTAGGGGAAGTGCTGATGGTTGTCAAAGGCATCGCGGCGCCCGAGGCGGCCGAGGCGTACGCCCGAGCCCATACGCTGTGCCAGCAGTTCGGGGAGCCGCCTGAACTCGGCCGAGTACTCTACGGTTTATACCGATCTCATGTGGGCCAGGGACGGGTGCGTGCTGCTGTGGAGGTAAGCCAGAAGCTCCTCGCCCTAGCGCAACGCCAACCGGCGCTGGGCAGCTTGCCGGAGGGCCATTTGACCGTGGGGGGAGCGGCCTTCTTTGGGGGCGACTTCGTGACTGCCCGGACCCACCTGGAACAGGCTCGGTCCCTCACCGACTCCCTGCTGTCTCCTACGCCTCCCCTCCGCGGTGGGTTTGTGGCCGGGGTGGAATCCCTGGTGTGGCTTGAGCTGGCCCTGTGGGTGTTAGGCTATCCGGATCAGGCGCAGCAGCGCAGTCAGGAGGCTCTGGCCTTGGCCCAGCAGGTGGAGCATCCCCCGAGCCAGTGGGTGGCGGCGTGCTTTGCCGCGATGCTCTCCCACTGCCGCCGTGACGTGGCGGGCACGCGTGCCTGCGCCGAGGCGGCGATGGCCTTGGCGGCCGCGCAAGGTTTTGCGCACCGGGTCGAGCTGAGCCGTATCCTGTGGGGCTGGGCGCTGGTCCGACAAGGCGACGCGGCGGCGGACGTGGCACACATTCGCCAGGGGGAAGCAGGGTCTCGAGGCCTGGGACCTGAGGTCGCACACCCCTACTGGCTCAGCTTGCTGGCCGAGGGCTATGGCCGAGTGGGGCAGCCCGAGGCCGGGCTGGAGGTGCTGACCGAGGCCTTAAGCATTGCGGCCACCACGGAGGCGCGGTGGTGGGAAGCCGAGTTATATCGTCTTCAGGGGGATTTGCTGCTGTACCTGCCGAGCCCGGATATTCCCCAGGCGGAAGCCTGTTTTCAGCGGGCCCTGGAGGTGGCCCGCCGCCAGCAGGCAAAAGCATTGGAGTTACGGGCGGCCATAAGCCTCAGCCGGCTGTGGCAGTGCCAGGGCAAGCGCGAGGAGGCCCGCCAGCTGCTGGCAGGTATCTATCGCTGGTTCACAGAAGGCTTCGACACGGCCGACCTGCGGACAGCGAAGGCGCTGTTGGAGGAGCTGGCCTGAACGGACTCGTGACCCTGCCCTCACTTCAATCGCAGCGGACGTGGTCCACTAGCCCCTCCGTGGCTACTCCGGTAGGCCGTGCAGGAGATACATCGCTTGCAGAAGAGGACTGGCGCGGTCCACGGCACCGAACCAGCGTTCGTAAATCGGATAGATTTGGCCAGACCGATACAGCCGTGACAGCACGCGATTAACCGCCAGGCGAAAATCGGTGTCTCCCCGCCGGAGCATCAAGCCATAAGGCTCGTAGGACAAAGACTCCTCGGCCAGCCTTAGCCTTTTCGGGTCCTTGGACGTTAGCGCCAAGCCGATGAGGATCACCCGATCCGAGGCATAGGCGTCAGCAGCGCCGCTCTCAATCGCGGCGATGCCGTCGGAATGCTCCCTCACCCGGACCAATTCCACCTCAACGTCTGCCTTCTGGAGCGCCTCAGCCACCACTTTCTCGGTGGTGGTCCCGGGGATCACAGCGAGGCGCTTGCCAGCGATGTCGGAAAGGCTGGTGATATTGGAGGCGGTGCTGACGAGCAAGCTGCCGCCGTCCACAAAGGTCATGTGACTGAAATCCACTTGCTCCTGCCGGGAAAGCGTGTTAGTTGTGGTGCCGCACTCGATGTCGATCGTACCGTTCGCGACCATGGCCATGCGGTTCTCCGGGGCCACCGGCATCCACTTGATTTGCAGATCGCTCAGAGCCAACTGTTGCTGGATGCCTGCCGCAACGCGCGTACAGAGGTCGATGGCATAGCCCACAGGTTTTTTATCATCGCCGACATAGGAGAATGGCAGGGAGGCCTCGCGATACCCCATGGTGATGGCGTTGGTGGATTTGATCTTGTCAAGAGTCCCTTGGACCGGCTGTCCGAACGCCGGGCTCGTGAGGCAGCCCAGGAAGAACAGCACGCTCAGCCATCGCGCCATGTCCTTCTCCTTTTCAGCTCTCTGGCATTCGCCGACATATCATGAAGACCGCTGCCTGCATCAACAGCCTGTGCAGAGCTGCATGCCCAGGGATCCAGGCCGGCATCCGTACGAGCAGATTTACGTCGGGGGCATTGACGGCTCTATTCTGCTCTGGAGGCTCGTGGATGCGCCGCATGGATTCAAAGTCAACACGCATACGCGCACGTGGAAGCCGTGGAGTCCATGGCCTCTCCGGGTTCGGAGAGGCCATGACGAGAGGGCCCTACTTCGTCGTGACCTTCAGCTCCGGCCACTCCACTTTACCAGTGAACTTCCCCGTGACGCCAGCTACGGCGGCTTCCCCTTCTTTCGGGATGGTCGCCTCCACTTCTGCGATCGTACTGGCCATCATAAACTCACCCTGGCCCGAGGCATTGGCGAACCTACCGGTGCCCCCGAGCACCTTAAAGGTGCCCCCACAGCCTGCACCCGGTTTGCCGGTGCACGTCCAACTCCCATAGGCGTGCGTGCCATCCTGCGTCAGGAAGAGGCAGCGACCTCCTCCTTCGGTCGTCTTGGTGGCCGTGTTCACCTCTAAGATCCCCGGACAGGTCAGGCTGGCGGCGTTGACCTTGAGGTCTCCTTTCTGATCGCTCACATTGATGGCCCCTTGATAATAGCCTACGAACACGATCATATCCGCGGTGGCCCGATAGAAGCGCCCTTCCCCTTGGATCGCGGCATTGGCTTGGAGGGTGGCCTCCCCCGCCTGCCCTGCCCCCGTGAGGGCTGCCAAGACGAGAGCGCAAAGCATCAAGGTGATTCCGCTGTAGCGCGTCATAATGTCTCTCCTCTTTGTTGTTGATGTGTATGCCACGTTCGCTTCAGCGTCTGCTCGCTAGTACCCGGTCTGGCATATTTCCACGCAGACCATTCTTCCTGCTTGCCATGGCGGGGTCTTGAGCTATTGGAGTTTGGTCGACATGTCGTCCCCCTTATGTCAGAAGATCCTCATAAGACAGACCAAGAACAGCACGACATCGCCTGTGGCTCGTTGCCAACAGGCGAAGGTGTTGGCACTGCACACATCCATAAGTCTATATCAGCTCCGGCGGTTGGGCGGGGTCATTCGACGGCTCATCGCGCCACCAGCACGAGGATCGCCCGACCCTCCAGCCGCGCCTCGCGCGGCTCAGGGAGGGGTGGCTCTTGACCTGGTTCCCAGATGTCTGCGGGCGGCGGCACGGCGGTATTGGCGAAGACGTGCCAGCGCTGCCCCGGCGGCGGCGACGGCAACTCGAATGCGAGCGGCTCCCAGTACATGTTCATCGCCACGTACACCGCGTCCGGCCCGGCTGCTCCAGGGCCGCACAGCATGCACGCCAGCACCCGGCTGTGAGGTGCCCAGTCCGGCAGCCAGGCCCTGGTGCCGTGCCACGTGACCTGCAGGGCGTCGCCGTTGCTCACCCCAGCGCCGGCGTGACGGGCCTGGCGGAGCACCGGGTGCCGCTGTCGGAAGGCGATCAGCTGCTGGCAGAAGCGGAACAATTCGGCGTTCCGCTCCCGCAACGACCAGTCGAGCCAGGTGAGCGGGCTGTCGTGGCAGTAGGCGTTGTTGTTCCCCAGCTGCGTGCGCCCGACCTCATCGCCCATGAGTAGCATGGGCACCCCCTGGCTGAGCAACAGCATCGCCAGCGCATTCTTGATCTGACGTCGGCGCAGGGCCAGGACCTGCGGGTCGTCCGTCGGCCCTTCCGCGCCGCAGTTCCACGACTGGTTGTCATCGGCGCCGTCGCGGTTCTCCTCGCCGTTGGCCTCGTTATGCTTGTGGTTGTAACTGACCAGATCGGCGAGCGTGAAGCCGTCGTGACAGGTCACGAAGTTGATTGAGGCAGTGGGGCCGCGGGTGGGGTACAGGTCTGGTGAGCCCAGCAGGCGCTGGGCCATGGCGCCAACCTGCCCCATATCGCCTTTAAGAAACCGGCGCAGGCAGTCGCGGTACGGGCCATTCCACTCGGCCCACCGGCCATAGGCCGGGAAGGTGCCGACCTGATAAAGCCCACCGGCGTCCCAGGCCTCGGCGATTAACTTGGTCTTCCCCAACACCGGGTCCATCGCCAGGGCCTCCAGCAGCGGCGGGTTAAGCAGCGGTGTACCGTCGGCGGCGCGGCCGAGGATGCTGGCCAGGTCGAAGCGGAAGCCATCGACGTGGTATTCCGCCACCCAGTGCCGCAGGCAGCTGAGCACGAAGTCGCGCACCACCGGGTGGTTGCAGTTGAGGGTGTTACCGCAGCCGCTGAAGTTGTAATACTGGCCATCTGGGGTGAGCATATAGTAGGTGCGGTTGTCGAGGCCGCGGAAGGAGATGGTCGGTCCCTGCTCGTTGCCCTCGGCCGTGTGGTTGAACACCACATCGAGGATGACCTCGATACCGTTTTGGTGCAGGTCCTTGACCAAGGCCTTGAACTCGTCGGCCTGCATACCCACCCGGCCGGTCGCGGCGTAGCCGGCCTTCGGCGCGAAAAACCCGACCGTGCTGTAGCCCCAGTAGTTGTACAGCCGCTCTCCGGTCAGCGGGTTGCTCCGGGGGTTCTCCAACTCGTCGAACTCGAACACCGGCAGCAACTCGACACAATTGACGCCGAGTGCCTTCAGGTATGGGATCTTCTCCCGGATCCCGGCGTATGTGCCAGGGAACTTGACGCCGGATGTAGGGCTACGCGTGAAGCCGCGCACGTGCATCTCATATATGATCAAATCTTTGAGCGGCAATTCGAGCGGTCGATCCCCTTCCCAATCGAAGTCTTCCGCGACGATCCGGGCGCGGTAAGGACAGGAGCGCGACGGGTCCAGCGCGGAGCCCCAGACGTCGCTGCCGCTGACAGAACGCGCCATTGGATCGAGTAGGATCTGCGCCACGTCGAAACGATGCCCCTCTGCTGGGGCGAAGGGTCCGTCCAGGCGGAAGCCATACTCGAAGGTGTCGGGGTCGAGGTCGAAAACCATCATGGCGAAGACGTCGCCGATGCGGAATTCGGGCGGGAAAGGGATCTCGGCCACGGGCGCCACGACGCCCGGCTCGAACAGGATGAGTGTGCAGGCAGAAGCGTGCCGGGAGTACACGGAGAAGTTGACCCCGCGGGGGAGCATGGTGGCCCCAAAGGGCAGGGGAACGCCGGGCCGCAGCGCAAAGCCGGCTTGGTGGTGGGTCGGGTAGATGTCCACGCGCACCATGGGAGGGGCGCCCAGCGTCACATGGGGGGCGGTCGGCGCGGCCTGCTGGAACAGGTGCAGGAAGCCAGCGGCCTCGGCGATGTCCCGCAGCTCTTGCGGTGCCCCAGCGCTCGCAATCGTCCCGCCCACCAACTGGGCGTAGCGGGAGAGCAGGAGGAGCATGCGTAGGCCGGTGCCGGAGAGCTGACTGAGCCGCGACAAATCCACGACCACGGGGCAGCCTGGTTTGATCAGCGACAGGATGCGCTGGCGTGTTTCCGTGGGAAGAGAGCTGTCCAGCGTGCCGACCAGCTCGACAACCGTGGCCGACCCATCCTCCCGGATATATACCTCCAAAGGCATGTTCCCCTCCCCGAGCTATTCGTGCTCGAGCTGTTGCCGCGCCTTTTCCAAAGCCTGCTGCTGCTCTTCCGTTACCTCTGGATAGCGCAGGTCGAGGCCGAGCATGGCGGTGGTCAGGATGTCGGCGACGATGGCCCGGGTGGCCCACTTGTGATCGGCCGGGACGATGTACCAGGGGGCCGACTCCGTACTCGTGGCACTGAGCGCGTCTTCGTACGCCACCGTATACTGGTCCCAGAAGCCGCGCTCCGCCAGGTCTGAAGCGGAAAACTTCCAGTGCTTCTCTGGGGTCTCCAGCCGCTCCAGGAAGCGGCGTTTCTGCTCCTTCTTAGAGACGTTCAGGAAGAATTTTAGGATGATCGTACCGTTCCGCACCAGGTGGCGCTCGAAGGCGTTGATGTCCTCGTAGCGGGCCTCCCAGAACGACTTGCCCTGCTTGCCCGGGGGCAGTTTCTGGGCTGTGAGCAGTTCGGGGTGGACCTTAACAACCAACACGTCCTCGTAGTACGAGCGGTTGAAGATGCCGATCCGCCCCCGCTCGGGCAGGCACCTCATGTAGCGCCAAAGGAAGTTGTGGTCCAGGTCTTCAGCTGTGGGCTTCTTGAAGCTGAAGACCTGGCACCCTTGCGGGTTGACGCCGGTCATCACGTGCTTGACGGTACCGTCCTTGCCTGCTGCGTCCAGGGCTTGCAGTACCACGAGCACGGCATAGCGATCGTCGGCCCACAGCCGCTCCTGCGCCTCAGCGAGATCCTCCAGGTTCTTCTCGAGGATGGCCTTGGCGCGCGCTTTAACGGTGTCTTTGCCCAGTGCCTTCATCTCTTTGGTCTGAGCCCAGCCCGTGTCATAGTCCCGCAGGCGGATCTTTTTTCCTGTTGGGACGCGAAACAGCTCGATGATGTCTTGACGGATCATGATTGTTGTCCTCGATGCAGAAGTCGGGGAGGCCGCGTGATATCCCCTCATGAGGGGGTGTCCTGATCAGGACACGCAGGTTTATACCTGCCTACGGCCTCATTTGACAAGGGGTATTTCTGCGGCTAGCTCGTAGTTCACCACTGCCTGGGCCTTGTTCTCGAGTTGGTAATACCGCGCTACCTGCTTCTCCCGCAGAACCTTGCGGAACCGCGGGACATAGGCCTGGCGTATCTTCAGGCGTGCCGCGTCTATCGCCAGGTATTCGTCCATCAGCTTTTTCGCTGTCTGATCTGACATCGCCTGGTAGTTGTTGGCATACTCCCTGATGAGCTTGATCATGCGGTCGTTGAGTGCGCTCATCTCTTTCTGATAGTTCTCATAGACCGGCCAAAAGGCTTTGGCCTCTGCTTCCGTGAGCGGCAGGTTCTCGGCGATGAGTAGCTTCTTATCGGCCCGGATTTTGTCACGGAGCATCTGCATGGTGTCGGCCTGTTGGTCCTGTGCCACGGCAGGAACGGCGATAACGGTCAATGCTACGGCGAGGGCAATGACAAGCAGACCTATTCGAGTCGTCACGTCCATTGATTCCTCCGTTTCATGGATATCCTTTCTGTGGCGCATGCGGGCGCGGCCTTCAGCCCGTTGTCAAAGGGCCCATTCCTGCAAAGACGGTGGCGCCCACCCGCTCCCAGTACACACTTCCCCTCGAAATCTGCCATATTCTTCAAGTGATAGACGTCGCCCACGCCTGTCGCCTGTTTGATCCCCACGGCCACGACGTCGAGGCCACTGACCTTAAATCGATGCTGTGAGCCATCGAGCAAGGTGAGCGTCCCTGAACCCCATGACCAGCCGATGCCGGCGGCCACGGAGGTGGCGGTTACCGTGACGGTGCCCGAGAGGTCTGGGGCTTGGTCGCCTGCTGCCACAGTCCCCACACCCGATACAAGCGGGGCCAGGACCAGGAGACTGACCAGGTTCCACGACGACCGACTCATGTTGCGCTCTTTTCTGTAGAGGGTATAGCTGACCGACGCATGTGCCGCTGTGATCGCGGAAGGGCTATCTGGGCCCGCATGGGTGCCTGCCCAGAAACCGATGGGAAAGATACCATTAGATGCCTGTTCAGGACGATGGCCAGAGTGTTCAAATGCGACGTTGCTTTACGACGGAGATGTTCAAATATTGTTCAAGCAGAGGCGATGGAACAGGCTATGGAGCAGGGGCGGCATATTGATAGCGCAAGAGCGGGACCACCCAGGCCGCGATCGGTTAGGAGAGTATACAGATCTGGGGACAACCCAGGACTGCAACTACAATAGGCATATCCCTTGCCCACCATCCAGCCGGAGGAGTACCCCTGTGAAGGTCACAGTACAATTGATTGTGTATGACGACGATGGTCACGACGAGACGGTCCCCGAGGTGGTCGTTCTGGAGAAGCCCTGCCAACAGATGGAGCAGGTCGGGTTAACCCTAACGGAAGCGCACCCTTTTTGACGGTGCTTCAGCGTTGGCCGTCCCCTGTCCCACGAAATCACGAGAGGCATTGGGGATGCTGCCGTCCGTCTCCGGATAGCTCTGTGACACACCGGCGGCGACGGCCAGCCCTACGATGGTCAGCGACAGTGCCGGCAGAAGCAATTGTGGTATCGCGCCGAAGTCCGGCAAGACCGGGGGCGGGAGGCTATTGGGGATTTCGGTTACGTCGCCGAGCAATGCCACCGACGGCTCCGAGCACAACCGTGACTGGCGCGGCGACGATAATGGCCAGCATGAAGGCAAAGGTTTTGCGACACGACCGTTGCAATAGGAGAATGGCTGCGATCGTAAATAGACCCACAGCCATCGCCGGCGATCGATTGGATTGAGATGCATGAGCCAATCCCCAAAAAGGTTCTTCGCTTCTTATGAGCCTCTTGCCATCTACCGCAACTACTCCGGTAGGCCGTTTAGGCGATACATCGTTTGGAGAAGAGGACTGGCGCGGTCAACAGCACCGAACCAGCGTTCGTAGATCGGATAGATTTGCCCGGATCGATATAGCCGCGACAGCACGCGATTGACTGCGAGGCGAAAATCGGCGTCTCCCCGGCGGAGCATCAAGCCATACGGCTCGTAGGACAAATACTGCTCGGCGAGCGCCAGCTTAGTCGGGTCCTTGGACGCCAACGCCAAGCCAATGAGGATCACCCGGTCCGAGGCATAGGCATCGGCGCTGCCGTTTTCCAGCGCGGCGATGCCGTCGGAGTGCTCTCTCACCCTGACTAGGTCAACCTCAATATTCGCCTTCTCGACCGCCTCGGCCAGCACGTTCTCCGTGGTGGTGCCGGGGATCACGGCGACGCGCTTGCCGGCGATGTCGGACAGGCTCTTGATGTTGGAGGCGATGCTGACAAGCAAGCTGCCGCCGTCCACAAACGTCATATGACTGAAATCCACCTGTTCCTGCCGAGAAAGTGTGTTAGTTGTGGTCCCACATTCGAGATCGATCGTGCCGTTCGTGACCATGGCAATGCGGTTCTCTGGGGTCACCGGCGTCCACGTAACCCGCAGATCGTTCAGGCCCAACTGTTGCTGGATGCCCGTGGCTACGCGCACACAAATGTCGACAATATAGCCCACAGGTTTTTTCTCATCGCCGACGTAGGAGAACGGCAGGGACGCCTCGCGATACCCCATGGTGATGGTATTGGTAGCTTTGATCTTTTCTAGAGTACTCTGGATCGGTTGTCCGAACGCCGAGCTCGTGACGTAACCCAGGAAAAACAGGACGCTCAGGCATTGCGTCATGCCTATCTCCTCTTCGGTTCTCAGATATGTACTGACACGTTCTGAAGACTCATGCCACCGCTGGCAGTCGGCAGCGTCTGGATTTTAGCGTTGTAAGAGAGATTCAGAGTCCGCAGTTAGGAGGCATCGACGAATCCTCTCTGCCCTAGAGGCTCGTAGATGGATTGTGCAAGTTCACCATCAAGAGATATACGCTGACCACACACACCCACCCAGGAAAGATCAGCGTCACCCACAGGCTAGAGCTGATGCTGACCAGCAACCCCAGCGCAAGCGCATAGGTGAGACATGCCAACCAGCGCGGCATGACGTGTGTACGGACCCAAATGGTGCCCAACGAGATCATGAACACCCCGGCCATCTTGATGGCATAAACGTTGGTGATGCGGTACATCACCGTGCGGGCGAACGTGTATACGCCGCTATCGATCAGCCTGCTAGAATCTACGGCGTAGGCCGCCAGAGTACCCCCGGCCAGTGCTGCCGAGGCAAACATCATGGCTAGGAACAGCAGGCCGCTGCCAAAGAACACGGTGGAAAAGAACTGGTCCTCCAAATGCCCGAGGCGGGCCCGCACGACGCCTATGAACCAAAGGAAGGCGATCCCTGCGAATGGCAGTAGACTCAGCGCTAGAGTCACTGTACCCGCCCTCTCTTTAAGCCACACGCCGCCATCCTCTGGATTGGCGGGGATGGATAGTCGGATGAGCACGACGCTGCCGCTGAACAGCACGGTGAAGAGGAGCCCTGCCAAGGCGGCGGCGCGCGGCGTCTTGAGGTTCTGGCTCGTTAAGGTAAGCTGTCCGTCGGGCATGGCTTCCTCCACACCCTCACGTCTGCGCCGGACTGCGACCGAAGGCGGCCATTTTGCCAACCTCCAGGGCACGTTGGGGGTCCAGCGCCCCGAATAGACGGATGACTGTACCTACCAATCCCGTCCAGCCCGTCTGATGATTGGCGCCGAGCCCGGCGCCGTTGTCCCCATGAAAGTACTCATAGAATAAGAGGTGGTCGCGCCAGTGAGGGTCGGACTGGAATTTCTCGGTCCCACCGTAGACGGGCCGCCTGCCGCGCTCATCCCGCAGGAAGATGCGCGTGAGGCGATCGGCGATCTCCTTGGCTACCTCGAAGAGGTTCATCAGGCGGCCGGAGCCGGTGGGACACTCGATCGTGAAGTTGTCCCCATAGTACAGATAGAAGCTCAAGAGCGCTCGGATAATGAGGGCATTCACCGGAAACCAGATCGGCCCACGCCAGTTAGAATTGCCGCCGAACATGCCACTGTCCGACTCCGCCGGCACGTAGTGCACCCGGTATT
>Ga0081455_10003918_pt1 | contig 16949 bp, 20 predicted proteins | sample TabmetS3T2R1_FD_70207 | JGI IMG/M metagenome (GOLD analysis project Ga0081455, IMG submission 70207) | Tabebuia heterophylla rhizosphere microbial communities from the University of Puerto Rico - S3T2R1 | ecosystem: Host-associated > Plants > Roots > Rhizosphere ...
GGGGCGAGCCGCATCCCCTGCTGCTCGAACTGCTCGTGCTCGCCGACGCTCCGGGCGACGTGGCTGACCTCCGCCTGCTGCTCCGGGAGGACGAGCGTGATCCCGGTCCCGTCGCGGCCTGCTCGGCCGGTGCGCCCGACGCGGTGGACGTAGCCCTTGTTGTCTGCGGGCGGATCGAAGTTGATCACGTGGGTAATGCGATCGAGATCGAGACCGCGGGCGGCGACGTCGGTCGCCACGAGCGTCGAGACCTGGCCGGCCTCGAACCGCTTGAGCGCCCGCTCGCGGGCACGCTGATTCATGTCGCCGTGCATCGCGACGGCCTTCACCTCGTGGCGAGCGAGCCTCTGGACCAGGCGGTCGGCACCACGCTTGGTGCGCACGAAGACGAGCGTCAGGCCGTCGTCGTGGCCGAGTAGGTCGACCAGCGTCTGAACCTTCGTGTCCGCCGTGACGCCGACGAAGCGGTGCTGCGTCTCGCCGCGCTCGAGGTGACTCGGCAGCTCCGCGTCGAAGCGGCTCGGATTCTGCGTGTACGCGCGCGCCAGCCGCGCGACCTCGCCGTCGAGCGTCGCCGAGAAGAACATCGTCTGGCGCTTGCGCGGCAAGCGCTTGACGATCGCGTCGACCTGCGGCTGGAAGCCCATGTCCAGCATTCGGTCAGCCTCGTCGAGGACGAGGATACGGATGCCGTCGAGCTTGATCAGGCGCCTCGTCGCCAGGTCCTCGAGCCGTCCGGGAGTGGCGACGAGCACGTGGGCGCTCTTCGCGGCCCTCGCCTGAGCGGCGATCGAGGTCCCGCCGTAGACCGCGGCGACCTTCACCCCCAGGTCCGCGAACTCCAGCGCGACCTGGGTCGCGAGCTCGCGGGTCGGGACGAGCACGAGCGCAGACGGGTGAGCGTCGCGTGCTTCGAGTCGCTGGGCGATCGGGACGGCGAACGCGAGCGTCTTACCGGATCCCGTCGGTGATTTGGCCAGGACGTCGTGGCCCGCCAGTGCATCAGGCAGGACGAGGGCCTGGATGGAGAACGGCGTCTCGATCGCCCGCCGCGAGAGCGCGGCGACGATCGGTTCGGCGACGCCGAGGTCCGAGAAAGACTTCTTTGACATGTTTCGACTCCTTGGTTCTGGTTCGAGATTCGCCTACCCCGAAACCAGCCGAAGGAGGAACGAGAAGCTCATCTCACGGGGCGACGGGATTGCCGCCCGTAGGCACACGGTAGCAGTGCTATTAGGAGGCTTCCGTCAGCTCGATGTGGCGGACCGGGACTCCCGACTCCTCGACGGCCCTCTGGAGCGCTTCGTCCTCCAGCCACGTCGACTCCTCGCCGGCCCGCGTGACGACCACGATCTCGTCCGGCTCGAACGTCCGGAGCGCATCGTCGACGTCCTGCGCCGCGTCGGTGTTCTGACTCGTCGGGTCGACCTCGACCGGCGCCTCCCCGATCACCGCCTCGGCGACGCTCTGCGCCGCCCGATCGGCTTCCGACCGCGCGTCGTCCTCCGCGCCGGTCAGCCAGTCGAGCTTCGAGATCTTCGCCGCGGGCGCGACCACCCGGACGCGGTCGGCGCCCGCCAGCTCGTCGCGGAGCTCCGACTCATCGGCGATCGTCGTCGCCACCACGAGAACCTTTCCGGCCACCGCTCGAGTGTTACAAACGCCCCGCCTCGAGCAGCACGCACGCCGCGCGAAACCTACCCTTCGCTCTCCGCCCGCGACTTGCCGACCACCCCGCCCAACATCGCCGCACCGGCGACGAAGACGGCGAAGAAGACGGCGGCGATGACGTCTTGGGCCGGACCGGTGTCCCAGCCGTCGCGGAGGGTGCGGCTCACGGCAGAGACGAGCCAGGCGGCGAGGACGGCAACCACGGCCCACCAGAACGAGTGGCGCCGGTAGCCGAAGACGGCTCCGCCCGCGAGCGGGATCGCGATCCCGACGACCAGCAGGAGCGCGTCCGGCGCGAGCAAGAAGGCGGTGACCGCAGCCGCGAAGAGGCCGGCGATTCCCGGCCACCAGGGACGGCCGAGGCCGCTGTATAGTCCGGTAGGAACTATGCTGACCACGACCGAGGCGGCAATCCTAGGCCTGCTGCGCAGCTCACCGATGTCCGGCTACGACCTGCGCAAGGACACGGAGCGGAGCGTCGCGTACTTCTGGGCACCGGCGAAGACGCAGATCTACACGACGCTGCCCAAGCTCGTCGACGCCGGTTACGCGAGGGCCGACAAGGTCGCGCAGGACCTTCGTCCCGACAAGGTGGTGTACACGCTCACCGACCGCGGGCTGGACGAGCTCCGAACGTGGATCGCGCAAGCGCCGCTTGAGGCTGGTCATGGACGCAACGTGATCCTGCTCAAGCTCTACATCGCCGACGCCGACGACGCAGAGGTTCTCCTCGAGCAGGTCGAAGACCGGCGCGCAGACGCGCAACGCCTCCGCGACGAGCTCGAGGAGCTGGAGGCCGCCGGGACCGAGGACGAGCAGCCGTTCCACGGGCTCACGCGCCGGTTCGGGCTCCTCTACGCCGACGCCCTGCTCCGCTGGACCGAGGAAGCCCGGCAGGCGCTCGAGTCAGCGCCGGCACGGAGCGGCAAGGCCTCCTAGCCGGACCGCACTCCTTCCGTTTGGAGGGATCTTGTGGGACTGTGGAGGGTCGGATGCCACCACGGTCGCTACCCGAGCCAGAGAACGGCAGGCACGACGACCTTGCGCGTCGAGCCGAGCGCGCGATCGAGCAGGCACGTCAGACCGTCGCCCGCAGCGAGGTGATCGCCGCGGCGATGACCGTGAAGAGCGACAGTGAGACGCTGCTGGTGCGATGCGCCTGGTGCGACCGGTACTCGCTGGCCGGTGACTGGATGCCGGCGGACGAGCTGCCCCCCGTGTGGGGCGTCAGACGAAAGCTGCGAGCTGAGCAGGTCACCCACTCGATTTGCCCCGACTGCATGCGCACCTCCTAGTAGCATCGCCGGAGCCCCCAAAGGAAGGACGCACGATGACCCTGATCGCCCGCCTCGACGAAGCGCGCCGCCGGCGCAACATCCTCGAGCATCCCTTCTACACGCGCTGGGAGCGCGGTGAGCTCTCGCGCTCGGAGCTCGCGACGTATGCAGGCGAGTACCGCCATGCCGTCGTCGCGCTCGCGGGCGCCGCCGCGGCGGCCGCTCCGCTCGCCGGCACCGAGCACGCCGACGAGGAGCACGCCCACGTCGCGCTCTGGGACGAATTCGCCGCTGCGCTCGATGCCGACCTCGACCGCAGCCCGAACGCGGAAACCGAGCGCTGTGCCGCGGCGTGGACCTCGGCGGAGGACCCGCTCGAGGCACTCGCGATCCTCTATGCGATCGAGGCCGGGCAGCCCGAGGTCTCCGAGACGAAGCTGGCGGGGCTCGTCCAGCACTACGGGTTCGCCCAGGCTGACGGCGGAACGGCCTACTTCCGCCTGCACGCCGAGCGCGACCGGGAGCACGCGGCCGACTCGCGCGAGCTGCTCGAGCAGCGGGCAGCGCCGGAGGACGATGACCGTCTCGTCGCCGCCGCCGAGCGCGCGCTCGACGGGAACTGGGAACTGCTCGACGGCGTCAGCTAGCCGGCACGGAAACCGGCGTCGAAACCGCGTCGGCCGGGCGGTCCGGGCGCGCGACTACTTCGACGCGCCGGGGCGCCGCGCGGCGGAGGAGGCGCTCGCGATGCTCGCCGTCGAGGAGGTGGCCACGTGATCTGGGCGACTCGGCGCGACTGCCACGTCGACCGCTGCGCCTGCGCCTGGCTGATCAGACGCTTCATCGATCCCAGGCCGCAGTTCGTGTTCGTGGACGACCCGGATGACATCCCGCTCGTGGCGACGGCCTTCGACATTCGCGGCGCAGAGCTCTCTCATCACGACGGTGACTGCAGCTTCGAGACGATCGTGAGGCGATACGAGCTGGACGATCCGGCTCTGGAGCCGCTCGCAGCGCTCGTGCACGAAGCCGATCTGGCGGACGAGCGCTACGACGTTCCCGAGGCACCCGGCCTCGCCCTGGCGATCCGAGCCCTCGGCTCCGATCGTCCGGACGACGAGCTGCTCGGAATCACCGACCGCCTGTTCGACAGCCTCTACAGCGTCTACGCCGCGAAGCCCGCCTGAGCGGTCCGGCTATCGTCGCGGTGTGAGGCGCGCGCTCGTTGCCGCGATCCTTGCCTTCCTCGTGGGGGCCGGACTGGCGGGGGCGGCCGCCCCGCGCTGGCGGTCGGCCAAGCCGGTGCCACTTCCACGGACCGAGGTCTCTGCCGCCGTCTTCGGCCGTGAGATCGGCGTCGTCGGCGGCTTCGTGGCCAGCGGGGCGAGCTCGAAGCGCGCCGATGCCTACTCGCCGACCCGGAATCGCTGGCGACGCCTTCCCGACCTGCCCGTTCCCGTCAATCACGCGATGGCGGTGGGCCGGCGCAACGAGCTCATCGTCGTGGGGGGCTACGGGCCGGGCGGGCCGCTCGCGTCGGGTTTCGTGCTGCGCAACGGCCGCTGGCGGAGCCTGCCCTCGATGCCGGCACCGCGCGCCGCGGCGGGGGCGGCGCTCGCCGGCGGGAAGCTCTACGTCGTCGGCGGCGTCGAAGCGGCCGGACGGCTCGCGCAGGATGCGTTCGCCTTCGACTTCGACACCGGACGCTGGTCGCTGATCGCCGGCCCGAGACCGCGCGAGCACCTCGGCGCGGCCGCGCTCGGCGGGCGCGTCTACGCGGTCGCCGGAAGAACTGCCGGCCTCGACACGAACCTGGACATCGTCGAGGCCTACGAGCCCGCGGGGAATCGCTGGCGCGCGATCCCGCGCGTGCCGGCCACGCGCGGCGGCACGGCCGCCGCGGCGGTCGCGGGCCGGCTCGTCTCGGTCGGCGGCGAGGAGCCCGCCGGGACGATTCGCACCGTCTTCGCGTACAACCCCGCAACGCGCCGCTGGGCCAGGCTGCCCGACCTTCCGCGGCCGGTCCACGGACTGGGGCTCGCGGGCTACCGCGGTCGAGCCTATGCGCTGGCCGGCGGGCCGCGCCCGGGCCTGACGGTGTCGAGCTCGAATCAGACGCTACGCGTCGAGTCGTAGGCTCGCGACCTCGCGCCGGCCGTCGCGCCGGTAGACGACGTCCACCGAATCGTGCTTCCGGTAGGTCCCGGCGACGCCGAGGAAGATGCTCGTCCAGCGCATGGCGCCGAGCTTTCCCTCCTGCGCGAGCGCCCGATTGAAGACGAGTGTCCGTCCCTGGACCCGGTAGTCCACGCCCGGCTCCTGACGCACACCGTTGATGTAGACGTCGAAGTCCTCCGGAACGTCGGCGGGCAGCTCGACTCTGGATTCAGGGCTCATTGAGACAGGAGTCTCGATGTGGCTCCCTCGCCCGGCACCCTCGTAGAATGCCGAAGCCTTGGGCATTGCCGTTCTGCTCGCCGCCACCGGCCTGGAGCCTGTCAAGCCCGATTCGCCCAACACCGAGCGGATCGTCGACCTGTTCTGGTTCATCAGCTTCTGGGCGGCGGTCGTCCTGCTCGCGGTCGCAATCCCGCTCGTCTACTTCATCTGGCGCTACCGCAGCCGCGGCCGTCCGCGCACCGTCGAGGGCCCGCAGATCCACGGCAGCACCCGCCTCGAGATCGCCTGGACCGTCGTCCCGGTCGTCATCCTGCTGATCATCGCGATCTTCACCTTCTACAAGCTGCCCGGGATCACGCTCGAGGCAGCGGCCGGCGAGCAAACCCTCGAAGTGGTGGTCGAGGGCCGCCAGTTCTACTGGCAGTACCGCTACCCGAACGGCGTGATCGCGATCGACACGCTGCGCGCGCCGGCCGACCGGCTCGTCGAGCTGCAGATCACGGCGCCCGACAGCGACGTCATCCACAGCTACTGGATCCCAAACCTGTTCGCGAAGGTCGACGCGATCCCGGGTCGCGTGACGAGGACGGCCTTCCGCAGCCCTGCGGGGACGTACCAAGGCCAGTGCGCCGAGTTCTGCGGAATCCAGCACGCGGCGATGTTCGGCACGATCGAGGTGCTGCCCGCCGACGAGTTCGACGCGTGGCTCGAGCAGGAGGCCCGCGCGCAGGAGACCGGCGACTCCGACCTCGGTGAGCAGATCTTCAACGGCGCCTGTGCCAAGTGCCACGGCGACCGGGGCCAGGGCCTGATCGGCCCCGGGTTCAGCGCGTCGACCGTCTCGAGCGCGGAGAGCGTGGCGGAGATCGTCAGGAACGGTCGAGGGAGGATGCCCGTCGTCGGCGAGGAGTGGTCCGACGAGCAGATGAAGGCCCTGACCGACTACCTGCGCGAGCGCTTCGGGCAGCAGGAGGCCGGCAGTGGCGGTTAGGTCCGAGGCGCCGACCTATCCGGTCCCGTGGTATCGGGGCCGCTTCGCCAGCTGGGTCACGACCGTCGACCACAAACGGATCGGGATCCTCTACATCCTCACTTGCCTCGTGTTCTTCCTCGCAGGCGGGGTGATGGCGCTCCTGATCCGGACGCAGCTCGCCCAGCCGGACATGTCCGTCGTGACGAAGGACTCCTACAACGAGCTCTTCACCATGCACGGCACGACGATGATCTTCCTCGTCGTCGTCCCGATCTTCGCCGGCTTCGCGAACTTCCTCGTCCCGCTGATGATCGGCGCGCGAGACATGGCCTTCCCGCGGCTGAACGCGCTCTCCTACTGGCTCTTCCTCTTCGGCGGGATCACGTTGCTCGGCAGCTTCTTCGCCGCCGGCGGGGCGGCTCGCACGGGGTGGACCGGCTACCCGCCGCTGTCTGCCGACTCGCCGGGCAACGGACAGGACCTCTGGATCGTCGGGCTTCACATCCTCTCGCTGTCGTCGCTCTTCGGGGCGATCAACTTCCTGGCCACGATCCACAACATGCGGACGGCCGGCATGACCTGGATGCGGCTGCCGCTGTTCGTCTGGACGATCGAGATCTACTCGGCGCTGCTCGTCGTCGTCCTGCCGGTGCTCTCCGCCGGCCTCACGATGCTGCTCCTCGACCGCCAGGGCTGGACGCACTTCTTCCTCCCGGACGACGGCGGCAACGCCGTCCTCTACCAGCACGTCTTCTGGTTCTTCGGGCACCCCGAGGTGTACGTGATGATCCTGCCCGCGATGGGGATCGTCTCCGAGGTGATCCCCGTCTTCGCCCGCAAGCCGATCTTCGGCTACAAGGCGGTCGCGTTCTCGACCGTCGCGATCGGGTTCTACTCGATGCTCGTCTGGGCCCACCACATGTTCACGGTGGGGCTCCCGATTGGGCTCCAGATCTGGTTCATGATCGCCTCGCTGACGATCGCCGTCCCCACCGGCGTAAAGATCTTCAACTGGCTGGCGACGACGTGGCGCGGCAACCTGATCTTCGACACGGCGATGCTGTGGGCGCTCGGCTTCGTCGGCGTCTTCACGATCGGCGGTCTTTCAGGGATCTACGCCGCCGTCTTCCCGTTCGACTGGCAGGTCCACGACACGTACTTCATCGTCGCGCACCTCCACTACGTGCTCTTCGGCGGCTCGATCTTCGGGATCTTCGCCGGGCTCTACTACTGGTGGCCCAAGATGTTCGGCCGGTACCTGAACGAGACGCTCGGCAAGTGGCACTTCTGGCTCGTGTTCGTGGGGTTCAACCTGACCTTCTTCCCACAGCACTTCCTCGGGCTGGACGGGATGCCGCGCCGGGTGTACTCCTATCGCGACGATGATCTCTGGACGGCCTACAACCTCATTTCGACGCTCGGCTCGTACGTGATGGGCCTCGGCATCCTGGTCTTCATCGTCAACGTCTGGTGGTCGCGGCGCCGCAGCCCGCGGGCCGTCAACGACCCCTGGCTGGCAGACACGCTCGAGTGGTACACGACCTCGCCGCCGCCGCCGCAGAACTTCGACAAGCTTCCGTACGTGACGAGCGCACGTCCCCTGCGGGATCTTCGGCGCCGCCTCGAGGAGCGGGGCGCGTGAGCGCGGGACCCTGGCTGCGCCTGTGCGGTCTCGGCGCGTCGGCGGCCGGAGTGCTCGCAGTCGTCAGCGGCGAGCTCGGGATCGCGCACCGCGTCCTCGTCGTCGTCGCGCTGCCGCTGCTCGTGGCGGTCGTGCTCGGCGCGTGGTTTGCGCACCGCGACGCGTTCGCCTTCGCAACTGCGGGGCTGACCCTCTTCCTGGCCGCCGTCGGCAGCTGGTGGTCGCAGCCGCTGCACCTCGCGCTCGCCGGCGCCGCGCTCGCGACCACGGTCGTCGCCACGGCGCGCCTCTACCGCGGGAAGCGGCCGGATCCGGTGTCCTGGCGCGACTACGTCGCGCTGACGAAGCCGCGGATCATGTCCCTGCTGCTACTGACGGGCGCCGCGGGGATGTTCGTCGGCGCGCAGGGCGTCCCGGACCTGGGACTGCTGGCCGCGACAATCGTCGGGCTCGGGCTCGCGTGCGGCGGCGCGAGCGCGCTGAACCACGTCCTCGACCGCGACATCGACCAGTCGATGGGCCGGACGGCGAAGCGGCCCGTTGCCGGAGGCCGCATGAGCCCGGAGCTGGCGCTGGAGTTCGGCGTCGCGCTCTCGGCGCTCTCGTTCGTCCTGCTCGGCTCGGTCGTCAACGTTCTCGCCGCCGTGCTCGCCCTCGTCGGGAACTTGTTCTACGTCCTGGTCTACACGCGCTGGCTGAAGCGGTCGACGCCGCAGAACATCGTCATCGGCGGAGCGGCCGGCGCAGTGCCGCCGCTAGTCGGCTGGGCCGCGGCGACGGGCAATCTCGCCCTCCCGGCGCTCTACCTGTTCCTGATCGTCTTCCTGTGGACTCCGCCCCACTTCTGGGCGCTCGCGCTCCTGATCAAGCGCGACTACCAGGCCGCGAACATCCCGATGCTCCCCGTCGTCCGCGGTGACCGCGAGACCGCCCGACAGATCCTCCTGTACACGATCGCGCTGGTCGCCCTCACGCTCGTGCCCGTGCTGACCGGGACCTTCGGCGCGGTCTACCTCGCCGCCGCCGTCCTGCTCGGCGCGCAGTTCCTGCGTCTCGCCTGGTCGCTCCGCGCCGAGCTCACGCCGAGACGGGCCGGGATCCTCTTCCACTACTCGCTCGCCTACCTCGCGCTGCTGTTCGTCGCGATGGCCCTCGACCCGATGGTCCTGTGAGCGAGCCCGAGACCCTCGTCGAGGCGCTACCCGAGCCGCGACATCCGGGCCTGGTCGTCAAGCCGGTGGAGCCGGACGACGAGCTCGCGCACCGAAACAACGTCTTCGGCCTGGCCCTCTTCGGCCTCGTGCTGCTGGTCCTCGCCGGCACCTTCCTGATCGCGTTCGTCTACCTGGAATTCTCGTAAACGACGGAATCTTCCTCGCCCGGCCGGAAGCGCCCGGCGAGGGCGTTCGGCTCGCGGTCAAGGATCTCTTCGACACAGCTGGCCTGGTGACCACCTTCGGGTCGGTTGCGTTCGCCGAGCACGTGCCGGAACGCACCGCCGAAGCGGTCACGCGACTCGAAGCGGCCGGCTACGTGGATGTCGGCAAGACGAACCTCCACGAGTTCGCCTACGGCGTCACGTCGCAGAACCCGCACTACGGAACCGTGCCCAACCCGATCGCGCCCGGACGAACCGCCGGCGGCTCGAGCGGCGGCTCGGCGGCTGCGCTCGCCGCCGGGCTCGCCGACGCCGCGCTCGGCACGGACTCCGGCGGCTCGATTCGGATCCCGGCTGCCTGCTGCGCAGTCGTCGGGCTGAAGCCGACGTTCGGGCTCGTACCGCTCGAGGGCGTCTTCCCGCTCGCACCGACGTTCGATCACGCAGGCCCGATGGCCCGGACGGTTGGCGACTGCGCCCGGATGATGGAGGTGCTCGTCCCCGACTTCCGGCCCACCGACCTCGGGGACATCCAGATTGCCCTCGCCTGGACAGACGACTGCACTTCACTCGTCCGGGCCAGAGTCGAGGAGGCGGCGGCGAAGCTCGGGGCTGTGCCGATCGAGTTCCCGGAACCGGACGACGTCGGCCCGATGTTCATGCGGGAGGTCGCCGACGTCCACCGCGACCTCTTCGCGGAGCACGCCGTCTCCTACGGCGAGAACGTCCGGACGAAGGTCGAACGCTGTCTGGCCGTGACCGACGCCGAGTACGCAGTGGCGGAGCGTTCACGCTCCGAGTACCGCGAGCGCGCCGAGGAGGCCCTCGACGGCTTCGACCTCCTGCTCGTGCCGACGCTCGCCGCCGTCCCACCGCCGGCCGACGTGGACGAGCTCACCGTTCGACGCGACCTCATCCGTTTCACGCTTCCGTTCAACGCCCTCGGCTGGCCGGCACTCGCGCTTCCCGTCGGCACCGCCGAGGAAGGACTGCCGACATCGATTCAGCTCGTCGGACGCCTGGGCGACGACGGCCTCGTTCTCGCCGCCGGCGCGGCGCTCGAAGCGGCGTTGTGAGGAAAACCCAACAGAACACTCGTAGGAACGCTCACGAAGAGGTGCTTACGGTCCCAGCAAGCCCAGCGGAGGCTTTAGCCAATGCCGGAGGACGAGCCGGGTCGGTCCGTGCTAGGGGAGGCGAATCCCGGTCGCCTTCCTCTCGACAATGGCCTCCTCTCGAGCCTCCGCTGGGGAATCCTGTGGCATCGACGGAGCGGGGGGCGGTTGCCCCGCTCCGGCGTCCTGTGTGAGGCCTAGGCGTCGTGCGGCTGGCCGTCGGCGCGCCCGTCGAGCGCCGCGATTCCTTCTGCCAGCCGCGGCTCGATCCGGAAGAGTCGTTCGAGCCCCGTGATCTCGAACGTGCGCAGTATCCGCCGGTTGGCGGTGACGATCACGAGTTGACCCCCGAGCTCCGCGAGATGGTCGCGATAGCGAAGCAGAACGCTCAGGAGCGTCGAGTCGACGAAGGTGACCTCGTCGAGATCGAGCACGACGGAGGTTCCGCCGAGTCCGACGACACCGTCGAGTGCCTGTTCCAGCGTCGGCGCGGTGTACATGTCGACCTCGCCCGTCGCCGTGACGACGAACGAGTTTCCGTCCCCGTCCAGCTCCGCCGTCGAGACGTTGAATTCGAGTACTGACATACGGCAAACGTAGCCTTCGACCCGGGTTCGCGCACCGGAAATCCGTTGGGATTTCGTAGAGATTCGCTCACACGGCGACGAGCTTGTACCCGACTCCGCGCACCGTCACGATCCGCTCCGGCCTCGTCGGGTCGCGCTCGAGCTTCTGGCGAAGGTTCGAGACGTGGATGTCGCATGCGCGCTGGTCGCCGACATACTCGCTGTCCCAGAGATGCTGCATGATCTCGCGGCGGCTGAACACCCGCTCCGGCTGCTCGCCCAGCAGGAGCACGAGCTTGAACTCGGAGGGTGTGAGGCGCTTCGGCTCGCCGTCGATCGTTGCCACGTGCCGCACAGGGTCCAGTTCGAGGGAGCCGATGCGCAGCTTGCCCGGGTGGCCGGTCCGGTCGAGATCCCTCCGGCGAATGATGGCGCGGACCCTGCCGATGAGCTCGGCCATCGAAAACGGCTTCGTCACGTAGTCGTCGGCTCCGATCTCGAGACCGAGCACTCGGTCGAGCTCACCGCCGCGAGCGGTGAGCATGATGATCGGCACCGCGCTCGAGGCACGAATGCGGCGGCAGACATCGCTCCCTGAGATGCCCGGCAGCATCAGGTCCAGCACGACGACGTCGTACTCGTCGTTGAGCGCGGCCTCGACTCCGGACTCCCCGTCGTTCAAGACGTCCACCTCGTACCCCTCGGCCCGGAGCGAGTAGCCGACGGCGTCCCGGATCGCGGGCTCGTCGTCGATCAGGAGAACGCGGCTCATTCGATCGTCACGACGCTCGCCGCCTGGTGGAGGCGGATCCGAACCAGGGCTCCGCCGCCCTCCGGCTCGTCGAGGTCGAGGTCCCCGTCCAACGCCTCGATCGCCGAGCGGACGATCGCGAAGCCGAGGCCAAAGCCGTCGGAGGCGTCGGGCGCATCCCGGTAGAAGCGCTCCATGACCCGCCCACGGACGCCCTTTGGGATGCCCGGCCCAGTGTCCGAGACGACGATCTCGGCACCACCGTCGAACGCGTGGGCTTCGAGCGTGATCCGACCCTGCGACGTGTATTTCGCCGAGTTTTCCGCCACGTTCAAGAGCGCCTGTTCCACGAGCTCGCGATTCGTAATCACCGCGAGCTCGGGTGGGCAGTCGACCTGGACCTCGACGCCCGGCGCCGGTCGGAGCGAGGCACCGATGTCGGAGAGGAGCGGCTCGAGCGCGACGACCTCGTCCTTCGGCGTCTCGAGACCGGTCTGTGCTCGGGCGAGGATCAGCAGCGCGCGGGTGAGCCGCGCCAGCCGCTTCGCCTCCCGTTCGATGTGGTCGAGGAACGTGTCGCGCTCCTCTGAATCCTTCGCACCCGCCTGAAGCACCTCCACGGCGCTGATGATCCCCGCGAGCGGGCTCTGGAGCTGGTGCGCGGCGTTGGTGACGAACTCGCGCCCCGCCCGCTCCTGCGCCTCGCGCACCGAGACGTCCTGGAACAGCTGGACGGCTCCTACCCTTCGTCCATCCGCGTCGACGATCGGCGCCAGCCACACGTCGAGCAGGACTGTGCCGTCGTCGCGCACGAGCTCCACGCGTCCTTCCTCGCTCGCCTCGTCGGCGAACGAGGGAAGCCCTCCGATGCCGTCGACGACCTGATCGCCGAGGAGGCGACGAGCCTCGGCATTCGCAATCACGACCTGACCGGCGGAATCGAGGATCATCAGCCCGGCCGGTGTCTGCTCGACCACCGCCGCGAGGCGCGCCCGCTCGGCCTCGACCTCGTGCGACCGCTCGCGAACGCGTGCCTCCAGCTCCGACGCGAGGACGCGCAACTCAGCCTCCGACGACGTCTGTTCGGTGATGTCGGCGAGCATCCAGCTGATGCTCCCGTCGTCGCCCGAGCTCCTGGACACCCGCAGCTCCGCCAGGAGGGAAGCGCCCAAGCGCGGGGACAGCCAGAACCGCCATTGCCTCGGGTCCGAGTCGGGCTTCAGCTCGAGGACTCGCGTTCGGAACTCACGGCGGTCTTCGACCGCGACGTAAGCGGCGAGCGGCTTGCCGATCAGCTTCTGAGGAGAGACTCCCAACAGGTTGCCTGCAGCCACGTTCACCTCGGTGATCTTCCCGACCGCGTCGGTGACGATGTACGCGACCCCCGCCAGCCTGAGGAGCTCGTCCTCGCGGCTGGCTGTCGAGTCGGGTTGACGGTGCTCCGGCTCCTTCACTGGGCTTGCGGGGTGGGCTAGGTCTCCTCCATCTGGAGGATCACACCACGCGGCTCCCCGCCGCCGCTTTGGAGCGGTGACGTGCGGACCCGGCAGCGGATGGCTCGACCTCGACGGTTGGTCGCATCGACAACGGCGTCCTCGATCGACCCCGCGGCGAACGTCTTCCGCATCAGCGGGATCAGTTCCTCGATCGGAAGGCCGATGTCGAGGTTCATCACGTGCTGCCCGTGCACTTCGTCCGCCCGGAGCCCCCACAGCTCAGCCGCCTGCTGGTTCCACGCCTGGATCGCGAGCTCCTTGTCGGTAACGACCACGCCGGCGTGGAAGCTGCCGAGGATCGATTCGAGGAAGGCGTTCACCGAGTTGAGCTCGTCGCTCGTCAGGCGTAGCTCGTCGTTCATCGTGTGAAGCTCCTCGTTCGTCGACTGGAGCTCCTCGTTCATCGTCTCCAGCTCCTCGTTCGTCGACTGGAGCTCCTCGTTCGTCGTCTCCAGCTCCTCGTTCGTCGACTGGAGCTCCTCATTCGTCGTCTCCAGCTCCTCCGCCGTGGACTGGAGCTCCTCGTAGGCGGTCTCCAACCGCTCCTTGGCGTTCTCGAGATGCTCGTGGACCTTCCGGTAGCGGGAGATGTCGATGAACGACACGCCCATCCCGACTGGGCTGCCGTCGACGGAGTGAAGGGGGCTGATCTGAACGTCGAACCAGCGCACATCCGTTCCCGTGCGCCACTCGATGTCGCGGATGCTGATCGCGTGACGTGCGCCGTAGGCCTCCTCGAGCCGCGAGCGAAGCTCGATCGGCCGATACGAGACCTCGAGATCTTGGAGCGGTCGGCCGAGGTCGTGCTGCGTCAGTCCGAACAACGTTCGTGCCTGGACGTTCGCCGCGGCGAGGAATCCAGCGCCATTGACCACCAGCTGAGCGACCGGCGCCGACTCGAAGCTCGCCTGGCGGATCCGGAGCTCGTCGGACCCGTCGACGTGCGGTCCCCCGCCGTCACCGTGAACGAGCTCGCGCAGGCCGTTGCGGAAGTCCGAGGGCGGAATCTTGCTGAAGACGCGCCGTTTCACGTCGAGGGGCACAAAGAGCTTCGACCGCGTCATCAGCAGCTCGGAGCGACCGAGGAACAGGTAGCCGTCGGAATTGAGTGCGAAGTGGAAGTTCGCGAGGATCTTCCGCTGCACCTCGGGCCCGAAGTACATGAGCGTGTTCCGGGAAACGATCAGGTCGATCCGCGAGATCGGTGGGTCGAGCACGAGGTCGTTGCGACCGAAGACCACCGCCCGCCGGATGTCCGCCCGCAGGATCGTCTGCCCGTTCGACTCCTTGAAGTACCGCGATCGCAGCTCCTCGGGAACGTCCTCGAGGTCGGCCGCGGCGTAGACGGCATGGCGACCCTCCGTCAGCGCCGCCTCGTCGACGTCGGTGGCGTAGATCTTGACGCGGTCTCGCAGCTCGTCCGGGCCCACCGCCTCGGCGATGAGCATCGCCAGGGTGTACGCCTCCTGGCCGGTCGCACAGCCTGCCGACCAGAACCGGAACGGCTCGTCCGGCGCCTTCTGCGCGACGAGCTTCGGAAGAACCTCTGTCGCGAGGTGCTGCCACGTCTCTGGATCGCGAAAGAAGCTCGTGACGTTGATCAGGATTGTGTCGAAGAGTGCGGCGAACTCGGCGTCGTCGCGCCGGAGCCGCGCGAGGTAGTCCTCGTAGCTCGCGGAGCCGAGGTCCTGCATGCGCTTCGCGATGCGCCGTCGCAGACTCGGTCGCTTGTAGCCGGTGAAGTCGAAGCCCCGGTTTTCCTTGATGAAGGAGAGCAGCTCCTCGAACTGCTCGTCGGTGCCGAGCTCCTCCCCGGTGACTCCTTCTCCCGTCGTCATGACACCTGCTGCTGGTCGGCCTCGGTCGGCTCGACGGCCATCAGCGCGCCGCGTAATGCCTCCGCATGCTCGAGCAGGCCGGCGGCCTGTTCCTCGTACCGCATCGCCGACAGCTCGCGGCCGCTCCGCTGGTAGCGGTCGGCCAGCCGTCGCAGGAAGTCGGCGCGCTCGACGAGCGCCGTCAGCGCCGTCCAGAGCGCGGCCTCGAGCGTGAGCGCCTTCTCACGTGAGTAGCTCTCCTCGGTGTAGGCGTGACCGACGCGGCACCGGAGCTTGACCAGGCCGCCCTCCTGGACTTCCCAGAGCGTGCCGTTGCACTCCGGACACGTGAAGGCGGTCAGCCTGCCTGCCTGTTGGTTCGCCGCCGTCAGCGCCGCGGGAGTGAGCTGCGTCGGATCTCGTTCCATTGCTCCTCGCTCTCGTTCGATTGTGACGGTTCGGGCTCGGGAGGGCTACCCGCGATGCTCTTGAGCAGCTCGGCGATGCCCGCAACGGGCAGGACGTAATCCGGATCGACGGCGTCGCGGGCGCTCGTCGGCATCGCCGGGTAGAGCGCCTCCTCGGGGTCCTGGACAATCGTGAGCCCGCCGCGTCCCTTGACCTGGGCGAGACCTGCGGTCCCGTCGTCGAGTGCGCCGGAGAGCACGATGCCGATCGCACCCGGGCCGAACTGCGCCGCCGCCGTCCGAAACAGGGGGTCGATCGCCGGGCGGTGGCCGTTCTCCTTCGGGCCGCGTCCGACGTTGACGACGCCGTCCGTCAGGAGCACGTGGCAATCGGGCGGAGCGATGTGGATCCGGCCGGCGGTGAGGGCGGCTCCGTCGCGCGCGTGCTCGGTCGGGAGGCCTCCGGCGCGGCTGAGGATCTGGGGCAGCATGCTCGTGGTCGGCGGGACGTGGAGAACCACGACGATCGGCAGCGCGAAGTCAGAGGGTAGCTCTCGCACGAGCCGCGTGAGGGCTTCTACCCCTCCTGCCGACGCGCCGATGACGACGACTCGAGGCCGTCGGCCGGACTCTGCTTCACCCATCGGCGTCCTTCCTTGTTGGTGCTGCCCAACAAGATACTCCTGACGGTTCAGCGCGGCGTAGCTGCGCGGACTGCCGCCTCGTAGATCCGATCCCGGCCAAAACGATCGAGCTGATCCGAGAGCAGCTCGCTCGCGTCGACGTCCTCTGCGAAGGGCAGCTCGTCTGCCTGGTCGACGGTGACCTCGACCCCCGCTCGCGAACGGAGCCAGCCCGCGACGAGCGCTGACTCGGCGGGTGGACCGGCGATGCGATCGGGCAGGTCGGGCCAGGACTTGGCGAGCACCTCGCGCCAGAGCAGCGTCCGGCGCCAGGCGATGTCCGAGGTCGCGGTCGTCTCGAAGACGTCGTCGAGCTCGTCGTACGCGCCGGGGAGGTCCGGCCACTCGGCAGAATCGACGATCAACCGGTCGACGAGCTCGGCCAGCTCCCGAAACCGGTCGGTTGCGAAGGGCGGCCGGCCGCGCCAGCGGAGGAAGACGGGCAGGTTCGGCAGAAGCAAGGGGAGCACGACGCTAGCCGGCGCCTCGGCCCGGTTCCCCCGCAGCCGAAGCTCCACGACCTCGTTGCACAGATGCTTGTCGCTGAACGGGACGTCGTAGCACTCGAGCAGCGCCCGAGCAGAGATTCCGTCGGCGGCTTCCGGCTCGGGGTAGAGCAGGAGCGTCCGCGAAGGGTGGCCCTCGGCAAGCCCGGCGAGTGCCGCCGTACGCTCCCGGTCGAGCTCGGCGGTCTGCTCCTCCTTGTCGCGGGCGAGTTCGGCGGCGACCTCGCGCGCCTCCGTGCGACTGGCCTCCCGGACCGCGTCGGCTTC
>Ga0081455_10003919_pt1 | contig 16947 bp, 11 predicted proteins | sample TabmetS3T2R1_FD_70207 | JGI IMG/M metagenome (GOLD analysis project Ga0081455, IMG submission 70207) | Tabebuia heterophylla rhizosphere microbial communities from the University of Puerto Rico - S3T2R1 | ecosystem: Host-associated > Plants > Roots > Rhizosphere ...
TACGGGTCGCCGGAATCATCACCCTCGGGGATGCGGAGTGGCCCTCGAGGTAGTGTCCCATTGCCCAGGGCTGCAGGGCTCATCGCCTGAGCTGCTTAGACATAATGTCGGATTAGGGTTGTGCGCCCAGCAGGGCGCTTCTCTTGCGGGTGAAAGTCCCGCCGCACCCTGGCAAGGGGGATGCGTAGACAAGAAGCCGGGTAGACCGGCGGCCCTGTGATGAGTGTCACGGGGAGGGCAGGGTGTCCATCGTGAGATGGAATCCGAAGGGCATGCGTTGAATCTCCGGGCCGTAGCCGAGGCGCAAGCCAGAGGCGAAGCGGTCGGCCGTGAGCGCGCTTAACCGAGCCTGCAGCCTTAAGGCGAAGGAAATACTTGCGCAGCGTGCTTTGAGACAGGGTGTGTGCGGGCGGCACGGAGAGAAAGAGAGGCGTTTGACCTGGGGAGATCTCGTCGTGTTCCCGACGATGGTGTTCATGCCGCAAGGCCGAAGAGCCGGAGGGATAAGCGAGGCTATAAGGCAGAGACCGAAAGGCCTGAGTGATGCGCGGCGAGAAGTCAGGGCCTCGGTAGTAGTGGGGAAACGCCGTGAGAGCGGCGTGATCTGCGCCCGAGAGCGCAGGGCCAGAGAAGAGCCGAAAGGAGCTTCTGTTGGTGCGAAGCGAGGCCACAAGGAGGGAGCGAAGAGGAGCATGAGCCGATGAGTAGGGTCTAGGAGACGAGGTAAGTTCCGTAAGGGAAAGACGCTGGTCTTTGGGTCTGAAGAGCATCGGGATATGTAGCCTCTTAGCTCGTTGATGGAGAAGCGGCGGAAGTTCCATAGCCTCATGGGGCAAGTGCTGGAGCTTAGGGGGCTCAAAGCCGCCTACGAAGAGGTGCGTGCCAATCATGGGGCACCCGGAGTGGATGGGGTCAGCGTAGAGGAATTCGGGGAGAGACTCGAAGAGAATTTGCTTGAACTGATCTCGCAACTTCGGGCGCGCACTTATCGACCGCTCCCGGTCAAGCGGGTTTTGATTCCCAAGCCGGATGGGGGTCAGCGGCCTTTGGGAATTCCGGCGGTCAGGGACCGAGTCGTCCAGCAGGCGGTGTTTGGGGTGTTGGAGCCGATCTTTGAGGCGGACTTCTCGCCTCACAGTCACGGGTTTCGGCCCGGGCGAAGCTGCTTTAGCGCGCTGCGCGAACTGTACGGGCAGATCCGTGCGGGCCATCTCTACATCGTGGATGTGGATATTGAGAAGTTCTTCGATACCCTTGCCCACGAGCCCTTGATCGATGCGGTGGCGGAGAAGGTGGCGGACGGGAGTGTACTGCGTCTGATAAGGTTATTTTTGGAAGCGCTGATCCAGGAGGGCTACAGGCTTGTGCGACCGAAGGTGGGCACGCCGCAAGGCGGAGTTATCAGTCCGCTTTTGGCGAATATATACTTGGCGAAGCTGGATCGGGTGTTGGAGGCTGAAGGGGTGGCCTTTGTGAGGTATGCCGACGATGTGCGGCTGGCGAGTCGCACACCGACGGGGGCGCGAAGGGCTCTGGAGCGCACCGAAGAGGTTCTCTCGGAGCTTGGGCTGCGGGTTAATCGGAAGAAGACCCGGCTGGTGAGCATTCATCAAGGAGTAGACTTCCTGGGATATCGGCTGATCGCGATCAAAGGACATCTCAACGCCTACATCAACCCCAAAGTGCTTGAGCGCTTTCGAGATGAGGTACGCAGAATCACACGGCGCACGGCGGGAGTGAGCTTTTCTACGATGGTGGATAGGCTCAATAAGTACCTGCGTGGCTGGGGCGAATACTTCAAACGGGCACAAGCCAGTGGGGTGTTGGACCGGCTCGATCAGTGGATAGCGCGCCGGGTGCGAGCCTACAGGGCTAAGCGCTGGCGCAATACGTATTGGCGACGCTATCCGGATCAATACCTCTACGGAAAACTTGGGCTTGTTCGGCTCTATGCGCTGAGAAGGGATTTTCACCGTGAATTCACAGCCCGACAACGTCGGCAACCTTCTTGTAGAGCGTAGTGCGGGAAATCTGCACGCTACGTTCGTTCGGGGGACGGAGGCTCTGCTCTTTGAGCCTCCTCCTACCAGCTAACAATCGAATCCCATTCTTCCACAAAACTCCCGAGCCGATCTTCAACACAGTTTGCAGATCTTGTTAACTACACGCGCATTAGCAGCGCGGAAACTCGCGCGCCGTTCGCTGCCCGGATGCCTGATGCGTACATTGCGACTTGCCGTCGATAAGCCAGTTCATTGCCACGGAACTCTTCATCGGTCTTGAAATCGATCACTGTCCAGCCGTCTGCTTGCTCAAAGGCAAGATCGATCACGCCTTCGACGAGCGAGCCACTATTGTCGCGCCAGGCGGTAGGCACTTCACGGCGGCACCGACCCTGTCCTGCAGCATGACGCGCTTGGTTCAGGAGCGGATGCGCCAATGCGCGGTGCGCGCTTTGCGCGGCGGCATCAATCTCTTGTGCAGATGCACCCAATATACGACCGTGAATGGCGGCGAGATGTTGGATCGCGCTCAAATCGCCATCTAGCGGGACACTCGCAAGCACAGCGTGGACGAGCGCGCCGAAACGACGGCCCGACGGCCGGTTGGCCGCACGCGGCAGCTCGACGATTTCCACAGGTGGAAGCTGCAAGTCCGGCGCTGCATCACCGGCGATTTTCGCCGCCTGCGTCACCGTTCGCACTGCGACGGAAGCCTTGCTGCCTGAGTCGATCGCCTGTTGGCGCCGCGCACGCCATGAATTGTAGGCGGCAAGACCTGATTCGACGATATCCGGTGCGACGTCCTTCACGATCAGCTCTGGCCGCCGAATGCCGAGCGGCGCCTCGGCGCCGAGTTTGAGCGCGCGCGGATCCCACCACACAACGGAGAACTCTGCACCTCCTCCTTCGTCCTTCCTCGCGCCGCGCGGGGGAGGAAAGAGGTTGGGGTCAGAAGAGCTCGGTCTACACATGTGCAAACCGGGAGAAACCGTACTGGTTCCAGCGCTACCGCCTGGGCGGACCAAAACCGAATCTTTCGATTTGAACTCCACGCAACCAGGCGCTTGCAACTGTTGCCGCCGCAGCTTCATTGACGGATAAATCGCTGCGTTTAATGGCTCGATCCAGCCTGCTCTCTCCTCATCGCCTACGGCAGGGATCACCAGCAGGTCGCGCGCTCGTGTTGCTGCGACGTAAGCCACGCGCGTGCCTTCCGCCTCGTCGCGCAGCAATTCCTCGTCTTGGTAGTCGAGCAAATCCGCCGGCGCGCAGCCAGCAAGGCGGATCGCACAGACCCGGCGTTCCACATCGATGCTGCGACTGGCGACGGACGAGCGGAGTCTTGCCGTCATGTCAGCCAGGATCACGACGGGAAATTCCAGTCCTTTGGATTTATGGACAGTCATCAGCCGGACACCGTCGCTGCCTTCCTCGAGGATCGGTGCTTCCCCGGCTTCGCCGCTCTCCGCCTGCTCGCGTAACTCGTCGATGAATCCACGAAATGAAATGCCACCTTCGGCTTCATAGCGACGCGCCAGATCACTCACGTGCGCGACATTGGCGAGGACTTGCTCGCCGCCGTGCTCGAGTGCAAAGCCGACGTGCGCGCGGGTGGCATCAAGCACCCCGGCAATCGTCGCCGCCACCGGCACGCGATTGCGCGAGCGATGAAGGGTTTGCAGCAGTCGCAAGGCATCGGCAATCGGGGCCAGTTTCGGCGGCATCTCAGTGGGGATTCTAAACGGATGAAAACGCCGGGCCAGCTGGCGGTACTCCAGCAGCTCCTCGTCGCTGATCGCGAACAGCGAACCGCGCAACGTGGCAAATACCGAGAGCTCGTCTTCGGGCCACTCGATGGCGGCCAGCGCGGCGCGCAAGGTCTCGATCTCCGCGCGATTGTGAAACGAGCGGCCACCGACCAGCAGATGGGGAATGCCGCGAGCTTCGAGGGCTTCGACGTAGGGTCGCGTCATGTCGTCCTGAAAACTGATGAAGCGGCGGAACAGGAGGCAGATATGACGCGCTTGAATCGGCACGAGATGCTCGGTCTCCCCTGGCCTGAAACCCCGCGCTGCCGTGGGTGCCAGAGTCGCTTTCAGAGCAGCCGGCCGTTCGGCGATTTTCCAGCCGCTTTCGTTGATGAGCCAATCGATAAAGGCGCCAACTGCATCGGGCAAGGACTTTTCAATTGCGAAATTGGAGATCCTGCGGTAACCGTAGGGTTCGGGCACAGGAAGGACGACAACCGACGGTTGTTCCTGGGAATCGCTGCGAAACGGCTCGAGGGGAACGTAATCCGCTTGCAGCATTTCAGGATCGCCGGTCATCATCGGCGCGAAGGCGGTGTTGATAGCGTGCTGAATGTTCGGCCGCGCGCGAAAACTGGTGCGTAACGTCACGCGTTTAGCGCCCTCCCTTTGTAACATCTCGTAGACGTTTCGATAAATTCCCACGTCGGCGCGACGGAAACGATAGATCGACTGTTTGGGATCGCCGACCAAAAAAAGCTTTCCAGGAACTGGCCGAGTTTTGCGCCAGTTCGTCTCAGCCGAATCGCCGGCAGCGAGCAGCAATAGGATCTCGGCCTGCAGCGGATCGGTGTCCTGGAACTCATCGACGAAGATCCGTTTGAAGCGCTGTTGAAAGCTCGCCCGCACCTCTGGGTTATCCCGGATGAGATCCCGCGTCTTGAGCAGAAGATCGAGAAAGTCGAGAGCGCCGGCCTTGGCTTTTGCGGCTTCATATCCACTCACACAGTCGCGCAGGTCGCTGCGCAACGCGGCGGCGAGATCGGCATTGGCGTCGGCCTCAAACGTGACTAGAGTGTTCTGAAGTTTTTCCCACGCCTGCCAGACATCGGCGCGCAAGACGCCGGTGCGATAATTTTTCCCGCTGCCGTTGCGCATGTCATTAAAGTTTCGGTTGTGCGCGAGTTCGATGAGGCCTGCCTCGAGTCGATCGTAGTCGCGTTCTGCCACCGACTCGATACGACGGATCTCGTCCGCGAGCTTCCTCGCCGCCCAACTATTTGCGTAAAGCGAGTCGCGGGGATCGCCGGGCGGCTCCAATAAATCGGTAAACCGGTTCAAGAGCGGGACCAGCTCGTCCACTCGCGTTGAGCGGTCGAAAGGCGGGCGCTGCCACTCTCCGTCGAAATCGCGCCATTGAATCAACTCCCAGCCCGCCCGCCGCAAGCGATCGATGGGGCCGTTGTCGCTATCTCGAGCGCTAAAACCGCCGAATGTCGGACGGCGGAGTGAGCGTTTGACGCCTTCGGACGGATCGGCAAGCCGGCTTTCCAGCCACTGGTGAAATCCTTCATTGTACAGCCGGATCGCCTGGGCTTCGGTCAGGACAGTAAACAATGGATCGATTCGCGCTTCGACCGGACGCTCGCGGAGCAGATCGGCGCAAAAGCCATGAATCGTGCTGACCTGCGCTTCTTCGAGCCTGCCGAGCGCGCGGTCGAGCCGTTCGCGCTGCGCGGAGCCGCTTGCGGAGTTTCCTCTTGCTTCTTCGAGGGCTTCACGCAGGCGGAGCTTCAGTTCGCCGGCGGCCTTTTCAGTGAAGGTGACAGCGACAATCCCGATGACTTCGGCCCGGCCGGTTTCAATGACGCGCACGATGCGCCGCACCAGCTCGGTGGTCTTGCCGGTGCCGGCGGCGGCTTCGACGATCAGTGTGTCGTCGAGCGCCGTCGCAATCTGCTCTCGATCGGCTTGATCCGCAAGCTCCGGTGTCATGGTTGTCCTCTCAGCTGGATCAGATCGGCGATCTGCTCGCGTGATTTGCGTCGCGCGCGGCGCTCCTGGTTCGGACCGCATACTGGCAGGAAGTCGCAAAACGAACAGGCTCTTTCGGCCGGCGCCGGCGGCAGCATGCCCAGCTCCACGGCCCGGTCGATAATCTCCAATGCTTCGATGCCCATGTCGCGGCTGCGTTCGTTGATGGCAACGTTGTGTTCGGTGAACCCGCCCGCAGTGGTGCAATATGAAAAGCGCGCGCTTTCCACAGTGCATCCCGTTGCCGCCTCAACCGCCAGGCTATAGATCACCGGCTGGAGCTGTTGGCCGTGGCCGATGATCGCTCCGCGCTCCGAGCGATTTTTCGATGTCTTGTGGTCGGTAACTCTAAGAATCTTCGTCCCGGGCTTGCGCTCGATCAGGTCGATGGCACCGCGTAAAATAAATCGGCCGTCGATGGTTACCGGTTCGCGCCGGCTGTTCGGGTCTCGGCCGGGCGCGTCCGGCAGGCCGAAGCCAAACTCAAATAACCACGGCTCCCATCCCTTGCTTTCGGCGAGGTCCCTTGCCCAGATGTGCAAATCGGTGCGGATATTGGCAATTTCGTCTTGCCATACGCGGTCTACTGCGGGCGCGAGTAGCTCGGCGTAGTTTGCGGCGACTCTCGTGAGCGTGGTATCGAGAATCTCGAGCACCCGATCCATGGCCGCCGTCCCCATCGTCATTTGTCGTTGCTGCAAAGCGCGAAAGAATTCAGCCAGCACCTCGTGAAACAAGCTTCCCTTCGTAAGGGGGTCCATGCGCTCGAGCGGCTCGGGTTCCTCGAGCGGTTGGAGGTGATATAGCGCCGAGAGGAGAAATCGATAGGGACAGTAAGCGTAATTCTGCAGCGCCGAGACGGAGTATGGTCGCGCGCCAAGCCGCTGCGACTGGAGAAAGGGCCGCGTGGCGTCCGTCACCCGGACAAGCCCGTCGTAGGGTGACCATGCTGGCCTCGCTCGCGCCCAGCGTTCGCTGGCCGAGCGCCGGACGTAATCGTTCAGCCGGAGGAGATAATGCGCGTGTCCTTTCACCTCTTGATCACTGCGCATCAAGAGGCGCAGCACCGACAGGTCATGCTCGAAGTCGTCGATGGCGTCATCGGGGCGCGGAGGCGCCGGCCATGCGAGGCTCGCATTGGCTTCTTCCGAAGCTTCGAGCTCGAGCTGTTGATGGTCGGGGACGCGGCCGGTCACGGCACGCATGACTTCCAGCCCGTAGAAAGACGGAACCCGGGCACGGGCCTCTGCTGTCTCGATGCGCGGGAACGAGACGTATAACCTTTCTGTCGCTGCGCCAACCGCGAGGCGCAGGAGCAGTCGTTCATGCTCAGCCCGATCATCTTGCAGGGCCAACTCGCTACCTAGGTCACGCCGGAGATCGTCTAACAAGAGAGGATCCTCACGCAGCTTTTGCGGGAAGAGTCGCTCGGCCAGGCCCGGCACGAAGGCGACGCGAAAGGCGCGGCCTCGGACTTGGTCGGGGCTGCAAACGAATACCCGGCCGTACCGATGGGCTGGTGGCTCCACTTCCAAGGCTGCCAGTCGATCGGCAAGCACGTCGCGCACTTCGGCCAGGCTCACGGGTCCCACCGCGGCCATGGGACGGAGATCGGCGAGCACGCGGAGCACGAACTCGGGACGCCGGAGCACTTGCGGTGCCAATACTTCGAGACGCTGAAGCCAACCCCCCCAGGTGTCTTCGTTGGGCCAGGCGGACATTGCTTCGATCAGTGGCAGGGCAAAAGCGCGGAGATGAGCAAGGTTTTGCCGCTCACGCTCCAGGCGATGAATACGCGGGGAATCGGCCTCCTCCGAGCTGAGCTCGCGAAGCTTTAGATCGTACTCCACGGCTAGTCCATCAAGCCGACGCTCCCAACGATCGCTACCGCCGATGACGGCGGATTCGACGAGCAAACTTTCCCATTTCCACGGTGCTCTTAACGTGCCAGCCACTACGGCCTGGTCATCGGTGGCGTTGGCTGCGGATCCCTGGTCATCGTCGCTGGTATCGTCAGAGTCGTCAGGCGCTCGCTCCGAGAGTACGCCGAAGACATCGTCGCGCGATGCGACCCAGGTCGAATGATCGGTTCCCAACGAAGCCCTGCCGGAATCCTCCAGTGACGGCACCTGGGCCAGCGACAGATATTCGGCGAAGCGTTTGGCCGAGAAATTTTCGGTTGCGCAACTCAAGATCGCGAGGAAGGCTCGGCCTGTGGGGTCGGGACGGCGGGTGCCGCGGTCGAAGTAAGCGGCAATGCCGGCCCGGGAAAGAGCATGCTCCAACAAGCCCACGTACTGCTGGGCCGACCGGATGACGATCGCCATCTCGTCGAAGCGAACTCCGCGATCGGCTTCTTGCAAAATCCGGCGCGTGATCTCGATGCATTCGCGTCCTTCACCAGGCGCTGAAAACCAGACCAATTCACCGGTGCGGGTTCTCTTCGGCGGAGGCTCCTTGGAAAACAGATAACGCGTAAGTTGGGCCAGATCATTCTGAGCGGGGTCCTCGATGATTTGGAGTCGCATGCCACGCTTCTCGAGCTGGTTGGTCGTGTCGGCGTCGCCTGCTGGCACGGTAATCATTACCTGCGATGACTGTTGAATGAGCGCCCACAGAAACTGTGCTTCGGTCTCAGATTCCAAAGGGACATCGAGCAGCAGCAGCGGCATCGGTGGCCAGCCCGTTACCGGTGAGCCCAGTGCCTTGGTTGCGGTCTCGAACAGCGAGGCCCGATCGCTAGCACCGGCTTCGGCCAGAAGGATCTCGACCCGGTCCAGCAAAGCGCCAAGGTCGGTGCCGCTGGGCGGCAACCGGGCCAAAGCTCCGCTGGCGACGGCGGCAAGTCGCAAGTCCAACAAGGTGCGCGCCAGCGCCTTCGGGAAGCCCGGCGTCTGGGAGACAGGCGCGAAATATTTCAACGATTCCTCGGCGCGCGCCTCGAACGCAGCGCGCGTCGCTACCGCTTCGTGTCCGAGCGCGGTCGCGGGAGCGCGGTCGCGGGAGGCCATTTCCATAACCGCCAGTCGGGCCGCGAGCTGCGTGAAAGAGAGTCGATGCAGTCCAAACATCGCGCCTTTTTCCAGCGAAAACTCGCGCGCGAGATCGTCGACTGAACCTCGCGACGCGCCGAGGAGAAGCACCTCCGCACCGGGTTCGAACTGCTCCAGAAACCGCCGCGCTTCACGCAGGCGAACTGCGGCCGACCCCGACTGAATAGCCGTGACATTAGATTTGCTACCCCGCATCATTTACTCCGCTACCCTAAATCAAGACCGGTATACGCCGCGGACAGAGCTCGTTCCGTACGGCGTCGAACATTCAGGCGCTCAAATGCGTTCAAAACGTCTGGAACGATTGAAATACTTGGAACCGTTGATAATGCGATGTCTAGGGTAGCTGAAACGGGCTCTTGGTGAATCGTTCCAATGTTCCCAAGCGTTCCACCTAGAACATGATTGACAATTGGTATATAGTTTAATAACAAATGTCACGAATGTGATGCTCGCGGGGGGTGTGGGATTTGAACCACGAGACACGGGCTAGCGTGTCTGGCCGATTATAAGTCGGCTGGTTTAAACCAAGCTCACCCAACCCCCCAGCTGGTGGAGGCTAGGGGACGTGCGCCCCTCACGACTGAGTTTTGCGGACCCTCGTGGCACTATGCAGCCCCCACTAACAAAAACGGCGATGAAGGAGATTATGAAAGTAATTCTCTTTCATCGCCGTTGGCGTTCTGATCTAGTTGTTTCAGAAACCAAAGATTGTCACGTTGCACGAAAAGGAGCTTGTTTTTTTCCAACGTTCGGCAGGCAGATGACCACGCTATTCCCAGTTGCTCTGATATTTCGGTGACTGAAAATCCACGGTCTTTGTTGTTGGCGAATAGTTCCCGCACTGCACGTAGGTTCTCTCCCTTACGACGCCTTTTGAGTTTCGTCGGTTTTATCGGCTCATTATCATCGAATGGCCTCTCTACTCGTTGTCTCAGTGTTGCTAACCGACTTTCCCAAATCAGGCGCCGGTCTAACTTAGCTCTAATTTCGGCATTTAGCTTGTCGCGTTGTTCGGTAAGGCGGTCTATTGATTCTGTTAAATCGTGGATTGTTCCTAGAAGCAATTCTATGTCTTCGTCGAGTTCGTGTGGCATATATAACTCCTTGATTTATCGTATTTTGGACTACGGAATCAACTAAATTCTCTCACATTCACACTTTCACAAATTAGGGTGATTATGTGGGAAAAGTATGGTTTTGTCAAGGGAACCCTTGGCATGAAAACCCCTATTCGGGAATTAGCATCGACTATTAAACGCTTACCGGGCGGGACGGCAACTCATGTTGAAACCGTCAAAGAAGAGTTTAACGGCAAGGTGATCTGGCAGGTTGACGTAGAGGCTTGATTTAACAGGCAATAAACTGGCGCCCCGGCGCTTACGCCTGGATTGCATCGGGGCTAGACGATACTCAAGCGAAACGGCACGTTGCAGTGTTGCACGTGCCTCCAATTGACTTATCACAAGCTGCAGTGAGGGCGGTAATAGTTCATGAGAACCGAAGCCAAAAAATAGGAAGCCTGGCGGGCCGAAGATGGCAAAGAAAATCGGCACTCAAGAATTACTCCAATTCGATTCACAGATGAAAAAATAAAATTGTATTCGCGGTTAGCGCGAGCTAACAAGCAAAGTCTTTCTGATTAGGTGCGCAGTGTTTTGCGGAGTGCCACCAGGAAATAAGGGGCAACTTAGGACACTACCACCTGTTCGATGAACTTGACGTACGTCAGCTTAGGAAATAGGCTCCACGGACAACCATGGCAGAAGCAACTCCGGCAAAAGATAGATTCGTGCTGGGCGTGGACCTAGATGGCGTCGTGGCAGATTTCTACAATGGATTCCGCATCATCGTTGCCGAGTGGTTTGGCGTGTCCCAGGATTCGCTCACGACCGAGCCTACGTACGGCCTTCGCGAGTGGGGCATTACGTCCCAGCAGCAGTACGAAGACATCCACCGGTTCGCTGTGACGCAACGAAACCTGTTTGGACAGCTCAGTCCTGTGCCAGGTGCGCCGGCCACGCTCCGACGTCTTTCCGACAGGAACATCCGTATTCGCATCATTACCCACCGTCTTTACATCAAGTATTTTCACGAAGACGCAGTTCGCCAGACCACGGCATGGCTTGAGCATCATGGAATTCCCTATTGGGATCTCTGTTTCATGAAAGACAAGTCTGCCATTGGAGCCGATCTTTACGTTGAGGACTCACCGGACAATGTGAAGCGACTTCGGGATGACAATCATCCAACGATAGTTTTCACAAATTCCACGAATCTGGAACTTGACCCGCCGCGAGCTGATTCGTGGCAGGACATCGAGAGAATTGTTATAGAGACGCACGAAAATTGGAAGCAAGATCACTATGTGCGTCACATTGAGGGGCTGTAAATATTTTGGAAGTCGCATCGGAAGACATTCAGAGATTGTGTGGTGTGGTGAGTTATAACAAATCTCTCTATAGCTCAAATACGCTCATTATTTGAGGCATAAAGGCGCATAATCGTCAGAGGATCAGCCTCACAACATCATGCGTGTTACAACTCCGGCTTGACTCAGCGACGCGGGCAGGGTTATAGGTGCCGAATTCAATTCAGCCGACAATACTTCAACGTTCGGAGGAACGATTAAATGGAATGGAAAGAAGCACTCCCCCTACTGCAAAACAATCACACCGGTGTCGCGATCAGCGTCACGTCGAAGGGCCATGCGCACTCGACCATAGTTTCGACGGCCGTTTTAGATGGTAAGGTCGGGTTCGCGTCGCGGTCGCGCACCGTAAAGCTCAAAAACATCCAACGAAGCGGCCGAGCGGCTGTCACAGTCATCAAGCTCGATACCCGGCGCTACGTCACGGTCGAAGGCCCTGCATCCATCGAGCCGTGGCAAGACACGCCGGCGCACATCAAGCGTCTGAAGGATCTCTACACAGACATGGGCCGGCGCCTCAAGAGTGACGAGGAGTTTGCCCGGCAAATGCGGGATGAACAGCGCACCCTAGTTTTGATTACCCCCGAACGTGTCTACGGCAGCCTCCGATCAGGCGCCTAGCTACAAATCAATACGTTCAAGTTGCTCCAAACGTTCAAAACGTTCCAGTCGTTTAAGAATCGGACGGGAGACGCTTGCTTCAGACTTAACATCACGCCAACCTGCCGCCCGGCCATTGCTTTCCAACGGCAGGTTGACGCATCTACTGCGAAACTCAGCACCCAGTGATTTTGTTCTTTTGCAGGTACTTTCCAAGCATCGGGTCGGAAAACTATCTGGATTCGTATTAGGAGTTGAGCTCCTATAGAAGAGAGTTGATTTAGCAAATCGATCCCAAGTGATACGATACAATCGAGGTGTTGGGCAAAGCTGCTCATCGAAGACGACGTCATTGGTGCCTAGCAAAGATCGCAGAGTAGCGGTCGAAGAACCAGAAACCTCGCGATTGGCTAGGGTACCGAATCACTGGCCAACTGGAACAGAGCAACGCGATGGAACCTTGGAACGGCTGGAACGCACATTGCTCCTCAACGATTTGAACGTGTTGAACGTTTGGAGCGACTTGAACCATCAGTAAAAGACTATGCATCTTCCTGTGAACCCGCCGATTTTGCCGATGCTCGCCAAGCGGGTCGGCGAATTACCGGTAGGCGGAACATGGATCTTCGAGCCGAAGTGGGATGGGTTTCGGGCCCTGGTGTTTCGCGACGGCGACGAGATTTTGCTTCAGAGTCGCGACGAAAAATCGCTGAACCGCTACTTTCCGGAACTGCTCGCGCCGCTCCGCTCACAATTACCGGCTCGCTGCGTGCTCGACGGCGAAATCGTTGTGGTACAGGACGGCGTGCTCGACTTCGATGCCCTGCAACTCCGCATTCATCCCGCTGCGTCGCGGGTGAAGCTTCTCTCACAAGAAATCCCGGCATCGATCGTGTTTTTCGATCTGCTCAGCGAGGGCGACCGAGATCTGCGCGGCATGGCGTTCCAAGATCGTCGACATCTGCTGGAATCGCTGCTTTCATCCGCAACGCCGCCAATCCACCTGACACCGGCAACTAACGAATCACGCATGGCGGAGGACTGGTTTCGTCGCTTCGAGGGCGCTGGTCTCGACGGCGTCGTTGCCAAGCCGACTCTGGGAACCTACGAGCCGAATAGGCGCGTGATGCTCAAGGTCAAGCACGAGCGCGAGTGCGATTGTGTCGTTGCCGGCTTCCGCTGGCACAAGAAAGGTACTCGTGCAGCCGTTGGCTCGCTTTTGCTCGGTCTTTTCGACGACGAAGGCGCGCTGCAGCATGTCGGCGTCTGCGCGAGCTTCACGGAAAAGAAGCGACGCGAGCTGGTAGAATTCCTCGCACCCTACCGTCAAGATGCTCTCAGCGCTCACCCTTGGAAAGATTGGGCCGAGCATGCACCAGCGAACGGCGAAGCCGAGCACCGCATGCCTGGTGGCCAGAGCCGCTGGAGCCAGGGCAAGGACTTGTCCTGGCAGCCGCTACGTGCCGAACTGGTCGTCGAAGTCGCTTACGACCATATGCAGGGCAACCGCTTCCGTCACACAGCGCAGTTTCGCAGATGGCGCACGGACAAGAAGCCAAGCGACTGCACGTATGCCCAGCTCGAAGTTGTTCCGCCCGAAGAGCTGGCGGTGATTTTCGCCGGCGGCCGCTGAACTTCGCAGTGTCTTGAACTTTTATCGACGCCATTCACGCGTCGGATCGTTATCCGGATCCGGGGTTTCTTGTGGCGGTCGCAACTCTTCCGGCACTTTTCTGAGATTCACTCGAATGCGGGTCCAGGTGGACGACCTGCCACGCATGGAGTCGATCAGCACGTCGTCTACGGCGAGAAGCGCGGCCACTTCGGGATGCTTGCTCTTCCATCTTTCGAGACCGGCGATGGCCGCTTCTCTGTCCGGAGAGTTGGCGACCACCAGAAGCGGCGCCTTGGTCCGTGGCTTCTTCACGGTAGGTTTCTTTTCCGCGGAGCGGGCACGCGAAGGCTGTACGCGCGGTGCTTCCCCTTCCATCTTACGAAAGTGTGGCGGCCAGGGTGCATCGCCGAGACCAGCCGCCTCGTCTTCCGCCGCTAGCTCTAGCAGCTTTTCGAGCGAACCTGGCGCGGCGTCCATGTCTGCGTGCGGATCACCGAATTCCGCGAAGCGCTTCGGAACCGTGAGCACCGTGAAGTCCGCCGGATCGCAGTCGGAAACCTCATGCCAGTGAAGCGGCGTGGACACGCGGCAGTCGGGAAGCGGGCGCACGGAATAGGCGGAACAGGTCGTTCGGTCCTTGGCGTTCTGGTTGTAGTCGAGGAACACACCGTGACGCTCTTCCTTCCACCACTTGGAGCTAGCGAGGGCTGGTACACGACGTTCGACCGCGCGCGATAACGCGAGTGCGGCGCGGCGGACCTGGATGAAGGTCCAGCGCTGTTCGATGCGCACGTTCACGTGCATTCCCCGCGAACCGCTGGTTTTGGGCCAGCCCTCAAGCCCCATCTCCTCGAGAAACGATTTCACTACGAGGGCAACACGGCGTACATCTTCCCAGACGACCCCAGGACCTGGATCGAGATCGACGCGCAACTCGTCCGGATGCTCAAGATCTCCGGCGCGCACGGGATGCGGATGGAGTTCGATGCAGCCCAGGTTCACTATCCACGCGAGCCCCGCTGCATCATCGACGACGATTTCTTCTGCTTTCCGACCCGATGGAAACGACAAGGTAACTGTGCGCAACCACGAGGGCCGCTCAGCGGGCGCGCGTTTCTGATAGAACGCCTGGCCTTCGGCGCCGTCGACGAAGCGCTTGAGAACCAGCGGCCGATCACGGATGCCAGCGAGAGCGCCCGGCGCAACCGACAGATAGTAGCGCACAAGCTCGAGTTTCGAGAGCTTCGTCTGTTTGGAAAAATATGGTTTGTCTGGGTGAGTCACCCGGACCTCGCGTCCCTCGACCGATAGAACCTCAGCTGGGTCGTTCTTCATCACTGACTCAGGCTCACGCTCATTATTCGGGTACGGCCTTTATATCTTAACATTTGATAGGGAAGGTCGGGATAGGGGTGCCGGAAAGAAACACATGCAAGGGCGCCAGCTCGTCGCGGGCGATAGTGTGAGCGTCGCTCCATAGAGCAAGTGACGATTGTCTCATTGACACAACTTTTGGTAGGTGTTAATCGGGCTTCCAGTCACTGCGCTTTACCCTGGAGGGCTCGGAGGAAGATAGCTGAAGAAAGCCGGCGTTTCTCCTATTGCGGAGGGCCTATGAGACGCGACAAATCCAAGTTGGTGGTATTTCTGCAAATCTCTCTTGGCGCGTTACTGCTCGGTCTCTTCATAGACGGCGTCGCTTTTGCGCAAACTACTTTCTTCCAAGGGAAAACTGTCACTATTCTCGACAGTAGCGGGCCCGGCGGAGTCGGGAGCATGCGGACCAAAGCCGTTGTTCCTTTTCTCCAGAAATACATTCCCGGAAATCCCACCGTTGTAATGCAATACATGGACGGCGGAGGAGGGAGGAAAGCCGCAAACCACCTTTATACATCGGTGCGTCCGGATGGCCTGACCATTGGCCGTATGTCGACCCCATTCGTGATGCATCCCATTCTCGGAGAGAGTGGGGTTCTCTATGACATCGATAAGGTGATCTATCTGGGAACCAGCTATAGCGGCGGCTACCATGTCTTTTTAACGCGGCGAGAGGCGGGCCTCGACAGTCCGGAGAAGCTCCGTGCGGCTTCAGGTCTGAGAATCGGCGCCCAGTCGGTGGGGCACCTGATTTACATCTCCGGCCGGCTGTTCACATATCTGATCGGCCTGAAACAACCCAAATTCGTGACCGGATACGATGCGCGCGAACTCGATATCGCAATCGAGCGGGGTGAGATAGACGCCAGGTCAACTGTGGCTGACTCGATGCTGCACGAGAATCGTGAATGGGTCGATAAAGGTCTTATGGACTTCCATGGTATTATCGAGATCCCGAAGGGGCAAAAACACACTCATCCGCGCTTTGCCAAACTTTCCGACATCGAGACCTTTGCCAGGTCGGACATGGACCGGAGACTCGTTGCGATGTATAGGACCTTCGTGGGAAGTGGAAACCCGTTTGTCCTGCCTCCCGGAACGCCTAAAGATCGGGTGCAAATCCTGCAGGAAGCGATGCGCAAGACCTATAGAGACCCCGAGTTTTTCAAGGAGTATACAAAGCTCACCGGCCTTAAGGCAGAACCGCAAATGCCGGAGCAGCTGGAGCAAACGATCAGAGACATGCCCCGCGACCTCGAAGCCGTAGAGCTATTTAAAAAGCTCACTGGCCCCGACCCATTACCGCAGAGGTGAAGAGCACGTGACATTCTCGAACTGTCCAACGACCTTTAGTCTGTCGCTCGCGGCTTGGTTGCTTACTACTTGAACTTGTCAAAGAATCTTTCTTTCTCCAACTCTTGCAGCAAGCTCAAGTCGACAAAAGCCTCAGGATTCGCGCTCGGTTTCTTGACCTCATCGAGCACCGCCTTGATCTCGTCCATCGTTGGAAACGGCCGCGCTTGAATGAACTTCACTGCATAGCGATAACCCTCATCGAGGACCTCGGGGTCGGTAATGCGAATATATTTCTTGAGCACATTGATAGAAAACTCCTTCTGCTTTCCAATTGCGTAGACTCCCTCGATTTCGCCACGAAGAAAATTAAGCACAGTCGAGCGCTGGCGTTGTATGAAACTTCTCGTGGTCGCGAGCCCCGTGGCAGGATATTTGAAGTTCAAGGTCTCGAAATCGACCAGTTCCTTAAAGCCTGCCTTCTTCGCTGCGCCCAACACCGGGGGCGAAATCGGCGCGCCTGAAATGACGCCTGCTTTTATAGCCGCAAGCAGTTCGGGGATGCCGCCGATCTGTATGATCTGGGCGTCTCGTTCAGGCTCGATGCCGAATCGCCGCAGATATTTTCTCACCACCAAATCACTGATGGCGCCGAATCGGCTGACCCCAAAACGCTTTCCCTTGAGATCCTCTGCTTTATTGATGTCCGACGTCACCACGAAACTTTGGGGAATGAGATTGACAAGCGTCGCGAAATAGACGCTATCGGCGCCCTGCAATGCCGCCCAGACCG
>Ga0081455_10003920_pt1 | contig 16945 bp, 14 predicted proteins | sample TabmetS3T2R1_FD_70207 | JGI IMG/M metagenome (GOLD analysis project Ga0081455, IMG submission 70207) | Tabebuia heterophylla rhizosphere microbial communities from the University of Puerto Rico - S3T2R1 | ecosystem: Host-associated > Plants > Roots > Rhizosphere ...
AGCGACATCCTCTTTCACGAGGTGTGCGAGGCGATGGGCGTCCCGACACGGCTCTATCTCGCGCTGCCCGCGCGTCAGTTCCAGGTGGCGTCGGTGCAGCGCGGCGGACCCGAGTGGGTCGATCGCTATCAGAAGCTGTGCGAGCGGCTGCCGCTGAGCGTGCTCCAGGACACCGAGGCGCTGCCGGACTGGCTGGCCGACAAGCGCGACTACGACATCTGGCAGCGCAACAATCAGTGGATGCTGTTCCACGCCGTGGCGACGACCGCGTCGCCGGCCTGCACAAGGGCGCCAGCGACTACCTGGTGAAGCCCTTCGCCATGGAGGAGCTGATCGCCCGCCTGCAGGCCCTGCTGCGGCGGTCGCCCTCCTCCGCCGGCCAGCATCTCACGCTCGGCAACCTCGCCTTCGAGACAGAGAACCGCCAAGCTTCCGTCGGCGGCAAGCCGCTTCCCCTTCCTGCGCGCGAGGCGGACTTGCTGGAAGTCCTGCTCAAGCGCAACGGCCGCGTCGTCTCCCACGAGGCGTTGCAGAGCCAGGTTTTCGGTTCCACCCAGGACGTCTCCTCGAATGCCATCGAGGTCTACATCCATCGCCTGCGCAAGATGCTGGCCGACGCCGGCGCCACTGTGCTGATCCATACCATCCGCGGCGCGGGCTACTTGATGGATGTGGCGAAGGGCGAGGCGCGCTGAGCCTCAACGCTGCCGCCAGGCCTGCAGGCGGCCGAGCAGGAAACGATCGGTCACCACGTGCAGGGCCTTCACCGCGGCCGAGGTCATCACGATCACGACGCAGAGCGCCGCCGCGGCCGCGGTCTGGCCGGCCTCCTCGATGTTGAGCGCCGCCACGGAGGCGAGCTTGGTGTCGGGCGAATAGAGGAAGATCACCGACGACACCGTGGTCATGGCATTGACGAAGAGATAGATGGCGATGTCGACGATGGCCGGCAGGCAGATCGGTGCGCTGACACGGACGAAGGTGCGCCAGACCGATACCTTCAGCGAGGCCGACACCGATTCGAACTCGGGATCGATCTGCTTCAGCGCCGTCGTCGCAGTGAGATGGCCCACCGTATAGAAGTGCGCCGCGGTGTTGATCACCAGGATCGCCATCGTGGCGTAGAGTACGTTCAGCGGATTGCCGGGCGCGTTGAAGAAGAAGATGTAGCCAAGCCCCAGGACCAGACCGGGCACCGCCATGGGCAGGAAGGCCAGGAGCTGCACGATGCCCCGCATGGCGGCAAAGCCGCGCGTCTTCTCGTTCAGCCAAGCGCCAACGAACATCATGGCCGTGCCGAAAATCGCAGCTCCCACCGCCATCCGGATCGAGTTGAAATAGGAGCCCCAGCCGTTGGCATCGACGGTGGCGAAATCGTAGTTGTCGAGAGTGAGGCTGAGATTGTAGGGCCAGTACTTGATCAGCGAGCCCCACACCGCCATGCCGAGGATGGCGAGCAGGCCGATCGCGACAATCGTGCAGAAGACGGTGAGGAAGAGGTCGCGGCCGAGCTTGGGTCGCGGGATCAACGGCACCGCTCGTGCCGTCAGAAGCGCCACTTGCTTGCGCTGGACCAGCCGGTCGATCACGAAGGCGAGCGCGGCGGGCGCCAGCAGCACCATGCCGACCACGGCACCCATGGAAAAATTCTGCTGGCCAATGACCTGCTTGTAGACGTCGGTCGCCAGGACATTGAAGTTGCCGCCGATCACCTTGGCGATGCCGAAATCGGTGATGACCAGGGTGAAGACGATCATCGTGGCACTGATCAGGCCGTACTTGGCAGCCGGCAAGGTGACGGTGAAGAAGACGCGCAGCTTGGACGCGCCCAGCGCGTCGGCTGCCTCGTAGAGGCGCGCATCGGCCACGCTGAGCGCCGTCACCAGGATCAGGGTGGCGTGCGGGAAGCAATAGAAGATCTGCGCGATCAGGATGCCGTCGAAGCCATAGATCGGCCCGCCCAGCAGGCCCTTGAAGAAGCCCTGGTTGCCAAAGAAGTAGATCAAGGCGAGGCCGGGCAGCAGCGACGGCGCGAAGATCGGCACCAGCGAGATGCCTTGGAACAGCCAGCGTACTGGCAGAACGGCGCGCGTGAGCGCGTAGGCGTAGAGGAAGGCGAGCGGCACGACGACCACGGTGCAGGCTGCAGCGACATGGAAGGAGTTCAGCGCCGAATCGAACAGCGCCGGTGTCGAGAAATAGGCGAAGTAGTTGGCCAAGCCCACGAAATGCCCGTCGCGATCCTCGAAGCCCTTGGCAAGCAGCGACCACAGCGGCAAGCCGACCATGACCAGCAAGGCCACTGCCAGCACCGCCACGCCCGCGCGCATCAGCAGGTCGTCTCGCGACAGGCCCGCCCTCAACGCCGGCGCCGCGAGGCTCATGTGGCGAAGACCCGCAGCCGATCGGGTGGCAGGGCGATGTCGAGCTGGCGGCCCGGCTCGACGCCGAGATCACGAATCAGGTTGCTTGAGAAGTCCGCATTCACCGTGACCTCGTTCGCCGTGCGCACCCTGAGCGTGGCGCGGCAGAAGGCGCCGGCGAAATCGAGCTCGGCAACTTCCACCGACACGCGGTTGGCCACATCCGAGGACAGGTCGCGGACGCGGACATCCTCGGGGCGGATGCAAAGCTGCACCTTGTTCCCTAGGGCCAAGCCGTCCTGCGGCGCGCAGGCGAAGGCGAGCCCTGCGACCTTGACGCGATCGGGCGCGACCAGGGTGCCAGGAAGGAAGTTCATCGAGCCCACGAAGTCGGCGACAAAAGCGGTCGCGGGCTGGCGATAGATCTCCTGGGGTGTGCCAACCTGCTCGATAGTGCCCGCATTCATGACCACGATACGATCTGCCATGGTGAGCGCCTCCTCCTGGTCGTGCGTCACCATGATGGTTGTGACACCGAGGCGGCGTTGCAGCGCCTTGATCTCGTGCCGCAGGCGCAGGCGCACGCGCGCATCAAGCGCCGACAAGGGCTCGTCGAGCAGCAGCAGGCTGGGCGACGTTGCGAGCGCACGGGCCAGCGCCACGCGCTGCTGCTGGCCACCGGACAGCTGGGCCGGATATTTCGTTCCGGCGTCCGGCAGGCCAACCAGCCTCAACAGCTCGTCGACCCGATTGGCGATCTCCGGCCGCTTGAAGCGACGGCTGACCAGGCCGTAGCCGACATTGTCGGCGACGCTCAGATTGGGGAACAGCGCATAGGATTGAAAGACGATGCCGAAGTCGCGCCCGGCCGGCGGCAGGACCGACACGTCCCTGCCCTTCTGACGAATCGTGCCGGCGGTCTGGGGATCGAGGCCGGCGATGGCGCGCAGCAAGGTGGTCTTGCCGCAACCCGATGGCCCCAGAAAGCAGACGAATTCGCCCTCGGCGATGTCGAGCGAGATGTCGCCAAGGGCGACGAAATCGCCGAAGCGCTTATGGAGGTTACGGACCTCGAGGTACGACACGCTTCGCGCGTCGCTTGGGCGCGTTATTTGGCCTTCGGCGCAGATTTGCCGTCGTAGCGCTTGGTCCACTCGGCGAGAATGCGATCGCGGTTCTTGGCCATCCATTCCATGTCGTTCTTGATCATGGCCGGCTCAGCATTGACCGGATAGTTGACCGGTGCCGCCTTGACGTCGGGCAAGGCGACGACGGCATAGGATTTGGCGTAGAGCTCGTTGGCCTTCTTGGTGACGGCCCAGTCCGCCAGCTTCTTGGCAGCCTCGAGATTCCTGGTGCCCTTCACGATGGCGGTGGCTTCGAGCTCCCAGCCCAACCCTTCCTTGGGCACGATCAGGTCGAGCGGCGCACCCTTGGTCTTCTCCGACGCGCCGCGCATGTCGAGCCCAATGCCGATCAGGCGCTCCCCTTTGGCAGCCTGGACGCAGGGTGCCGAGCCCGAATGGATGTATTGCGCAATGTTCTGGTGCAAGGCGTCCATGTACTTCCAGCCGGCCTCTTCACCCATGATCTGCAGCCAGGCGGCGACGGTGAGGTACCCCGTGCCGGACGACGCCGGGTTCGGCATCACGATGGAATCCTTGTAGTCGGGCTTGATCAAGTCGGCCCAGCTTGCCGGCACCGGCTTGTTGCCCTTCTTCCCTTCGGCGGTGTTGAAGCAGACCAGTGACAGATAGGCATCCATGCCGACCCAGGGGTCTGGCGTCTTGCCGGTCCTGAACATCGGCTTCAACGCATTGGCGCCGGCTGGCGTGTAGGGCTCCAGCATGCCCATGGTTGCGAACAGCGCCGTGCTGGAGGCAGCGAGGCCCCAGATGATGTCAGCGCGTGGATTGTCCTTCTCGGCGATAAGCTTGGCCGTCACCACCCCGGTCGAATCACGGACCCAGGCAATCTCGACCGCGGGATTGTCAGCTTCGAAGGCTTTCTTGAATGGATCGAGCTGGTCGTTTTCCAGCGCCGTGTAGACCGTGAGCTTGGTCTTCTGGGCGAAGGCCGGTGTCCCGAACGCAGCAGCCGCCAGCGCGGCAGCGCCCACCCAGGCGGTGCGCCGAAGCAATGTCGCGATTGTCATGATGCCCCCCTCTTTATCGCAAAAACCTTAACACGGGGCGCATGACGAACAAGCTACGGCGGCGCTTTCCGCAGGAGCGGCGCCGCTCTAGCTTGGTCCCAGTTCCTCCGCCACCGCGCTCAGCCAACGCCGCACCACCTTCTCCTCATCGCGATTGGCGAGACCGGCGATACGCGCCTCGATCTCCGCTACCCGCGCCCGGCAGCCCTTGAGCAGCGCTTGGCCCTTGGCCGTTGCCGTAAGTTGCAGGATGCGACCATGCAAAGCATGGGCCGATTTCTCGATGGCGCCTGCTCGTTCGAGGTTGCGCACGATGACGTTGACGGTCTGCGGCGTCAGGAAGGTGAGTCGCGCCAGATCAGCCCCCGAGACGCCGGGATAGGCCACGATCATGGTCAGAACCGCGAACTGCGGCGATGTGATCTCAAGATCTGCGAGGGCGCGGTCCATCGCCAGCCGAACCACCGCGCTGGCCTGCCTTACCAGATAGCCGAAGTGCCCCTCCGGCCCACGTTTGCCCTCGCCGGGACGCGGAACTTGCGGCGCCGCGAGCGACATTTCGTCAGGCTTGATCTTGCGGGTCATATCAGTCTTCTTATATCAGAACTCGAATATATGGAGAACCCGCATGAACCAGGCCCTTGCCGAGCTGGTGCGCCGTCACCTCGACGCCGAGAACGCGCAGGACCTTGATGGCACCCTGGCCACCCTGCATCCCGAGTGCCGTTTCGAGGACCTGGCGACCGGTCAGGTCTGGCTCGGCCGCGACGGCGCCGCCAGCCACTATCGCCAATGGTGGACCACCTTCGACGTCACCGTAAAGCGCGGGCCGGGCCAGCTCGCCTGCTGGGCCGAGGACGGTGCCCGCTTGGTGGAGGCAACCTGGCATGGAAGGCACGTTGGCCGGTTTCTGGGCATCGAGCCGACGGGACGGTCGATCGTGCAGCCCTTCGTTGTGGCGCTGACCTTCAAGGACGGACTGATGTTGAGCGAACGCTTCCACTACGACCTCGCCTCGCTGCTACGCCAGATCGGAGCGGACCCGATCCCGGCATTGGATGGACTGCACTATCGGATGGCGGCGTAGTTGGCTGCAGGTTCACGACGTGAGCCCGCTTCACGGCCGCCTACTGCGTGGCGGCGACCGTCGCCGACCAGCTGTGTTGGCCGGTCGGCGGCTGGAAGATCGCGGCCATGACGGAAGTGCAGCGGGCGTTGCGCACGGATTCGCCGATCTATGGGCGAGTGTTCGCCCCGCTCATGCCTCGCCGCGAAGGAACGGCAGCTGCGGCGATCGACCATCCACTGGCGCCGATTTCGGGCCCTTCGGCTCCGTGACCCTGTCGTTCACGTAGCTACCGGGAGAACACCATCGCCCTGTCGCGGATCGAGCCGTACCGCAGGCTCAGGAGGTCGAGCACATAGTTCTGATACAGCCGCCACGGTCGCCGCGCTCCCTGCTTTGGGAACTTGTCGATGGCGCGCTGGATATAGCCGGACGAGAAGTCGACCCACGGCAGGCGCTCCATCGTCGGATCGTCGATGCGCGGCGTGCACTGGCGCAAGCCCTTCCGCTGCATATGGTTCAGCAGGCGGCAGACATACTGGCAGACCAGGTCGGCCTTGAGCGTCCAGGAGGCGTTGGTGTAGCCGGATACGACCGCAAGGTTGGGCACGTCGCTGTACATCATGCCCTTGTAGGCGAACGTCTCGGCCGGATTGACGGGTCTGCCGTCGACAACAAGCGTCATGCCGCCCAGCAACTGCAGCACGAGACCGGTCGCCGTCACGATCAAGTCGGCCTCGATCTCCGCGCCGGACTTCAGCCGGATGCCGGTCTCGGTGAAGGTCTCGATCGCGTCGGTGACGATGGAAACCTGCTTGCGTTTGATCGCACGGAACAGATCGGCATCGGGCACGAGGCAGAGGCGCTGGTCCCACGGATTGTAACGCGGGGTGAAGTGCCGGCCGACATCGTAGTCCGGCCCCAGCAGGAGGCGCGCCCATTTCAGGATCATCTCCTTGGCACGGTCGGGCCGACGCTTGCAGAGCTGGTAGAAATACATGCCGAGAAGCACGTTCTTCCAGCGTGTTGCGGCGTAGGCGAGCTTGATCGGCAGGTGGCGGCGCAGCGTGTTGGCGACGGCGTCCTGCGCTGGCCGCGCCACCACATAGGTCGGGGAGCGTTGCAGCATTGTGACATGTGCCGCCTCGGTCGCCATGGCTGGAACCAACGTCACCGCGGTGGCGCCGCTGCCGATCACGAAGACTTTCTTGCCCCCGTAGTCGATATCGTCGGACCATCTCTGCGGATGGACGATGCGCCCTTTGAACCGTTCGACACCTGGGAAATCCGGCGTATAGCCGGCGGCGTAGTCATAGTAGCCGCTACACATCCACAGGAAGTTGCAGCTGAAGCCCGTCCTCTCGCGACCGGGGCCCCGCTCGACCTCGACGGTCCATCGCGCTTCCGCCGTGCACCACGCCGCCGAGACGACGCGATGACGGTAGCGGATCTTGCGGTCGATGCCGCAGTCGCTCGCGACCTCACGGATATAGGCCAGGATCGAGGGCCCGTCGGCGATCGCCTTGGCATCCTTCCAGGGCCGGAAGGAGTATCCCAGCGTGTACATGTCCGAGTCGGAGCGGATGCCGGGATAGCGGAACAAATCCCAGGTGCCACCGCTCGCGTCACGCCCTTCGAGGATGGCGTAGGTCTTTCCCGGACATTTCTCCTGCAGATGCCAGGCGGCGTCGATGCCGGAGAGGCCGGCGCCGACGATCAGCACGTCAAAATGTTCGATATCGACCCGTGCAAATTCGGCCAGGGTATCCATGCCGCAGCATCATGCACTCTACCGACACGCGCAACCTCCCCTTTCCAAGGATGAAGCATTGTATGGCGCGTCTCCCTGGCATCCCTTGCCAGGGACGCACTATCTTTGTCGCGACCGATGGAACAGCAACGCATCCAGCGCAAGCTCGCGGCGATCCTGGCCGCCGATGTCGCGGGCTACAGCCGGCTGATGAGCCGTGACGAGGAAGGCACGCTGCGCCGCTTGAAGGCGCATCTGGGCGAGCTCCTGGAACCGCACATCGCCGCCCATCACGGACGCATCGTCAAGCGCACCGGCGACGGCCTGCTCGTCGACTTCGCCAGCGCCGTCGAGGCGGTGCGCTGCGCCAGCGCGATCCAGACCGGCATGGCGGATCGCAACCGGGGTGTCGCCGACGACAAGCGCATCGAGTTCAGGATCGGCATCAATCTCGGTGATGTGATCATCGAGAGCGACGACATCTACGGCGACGGGGTCAACATCGCCGCCCGCCTGGAGGCGCTGGCTGAGCCGGGTGGGATTCTTGTGTCGCGCGCAGTCAACGATTCGGTGCGCGACAAGCTTGGCCTCGTTCTCGAGGATCTGGGCGAGAGGACGGTCAAGAATATCGCCCGCCCGGTCCATGTCTTCCGGATCGGCCGCAACCACGGCGAACGGCCGCCACCGCCACCAGCGCTCCCCGACAAGCCGTCGATTGCGGTGCTGCCTTTCGCCAACATGAGCGGCGATGCCGAGCAGGAGTATTTCAGCGACGGCATTTCCGAGGATCTGATCACCGACCTCTCCAAGGTTTCCGCGCTGTTCGTGATCGCCCGCAATTCCTCCTTCACCTACAAGGGCAAGACCGCAAAGGTGCAGGATATCGGCCGCGAGCTCGGCGTGCGGTTCGTCCTAGAGGGCTCGATCCGCAAGGCCGGCAATCGCGTGCGCATCACGGCCCAGCTGGTCGATGCCGAGAGCGGCGGCCATCTATGGGCCGACCGTTTCGACCGCGAGCTCACCGACATCTTCGCGACGCAGGACGAGGTGGTGCAGAAGATCGTGGGCACGCTGGCCATCAAGCTGACGCAGCGCGAGGTCAGGCTGCTGCGTCGCGGCACACGCAACATCGAAGCCTATGAATGCTGGCTGCGCGCCCGAGAGCAGCTGGGCCGTGGCACACGCGAAGCCACCGAACAGGCGCGCATCCTTCATCGTCGCGCACTCGAGGTCGACGCGCACTTCGCAGCACCCTATGCCGGCCTGACCTTCGTGGCGCTTGCCGACTACATCAACGGCTGGGCAGACGATCCCGAGGCGGCGCTGGCCGAAGCCGAACGCACGGCCCGCAGGGCCATCGAGCTCGACGACCGAGAGCCTGCGGGCTATGTGGCCGTCGGCAACGCGCTGGTCTGGCAACGCCGCCACGATGAAGCGCTCGTGCAGATCGCGCGCGCAATCGAAGTCGATCCCAACTACGCCCAGGGCTACGGGCTCCTGGGCATGACCCTGACCTATGCCGGACGTGCGGCGGAAGCGCTCGAGCCGTTCGCCACGACGATGCGGCTCGATCCACACTACCCCAACATCGTGCTGCATTTGCTTTCGCTCGCCCATTTCAGCCTGGGCCAGTACGAAACAGCACTCGGCCATCTGCTCGATCGCATTGCCCGCAATCCCAACACCGATGCGAGCCGCATGCTTCTGGCGGCAGCCTATGGCCATCTCGGCCGGCTCGACGAGGCACGCGCGGCGTGGTCCGCACTGCTGGAAGTCAATCCCAGCTTCTCGCTCGATCAGCGAGCCCGAGTCTTGCCCTACAAGGATCCAGCCGACTTCCAGCGCATTGTCGACGGATTGGCGAAGGCGGGCTTGCCTAAAGCATGATGGGTTCGGCTGGAATCAGCCGAACCCATGATGCCCTGCCGAACCACGATCTCCAGTGCGCGCGAATGAGATGAGATGGAACCGCGCGCGGTTCCATCTCATCCCATTCCGCTCTAGCCCAACTTGCGCAGTTTGGGGGTCAGTTTGTGTTTTTGACTGACCTGGTCTGAGCGAGATCAAGGAGTTGGCATGCGGCGGCGGGGCGAATCGGCGTGTAGTGCCAACCATCGCCATTTTCTTTTGCGAGGTGTTGAGTTGTGATGCGCGCATGTACTTGCGCTACACGACGGTAAGGAAGGACGGCAAAGTCCATCGCTATTGGCGTCTTGTGCGCAGCGTGCGGGTCGGTCGCCGCGTCATCCAGCAGACGGTGGCGCAGCTTGGGGAGCTCGACGCACGGGGCCGGCTTCAGGCGCGGGCGCTGGCGCGGCGTCTGATCGGTGAGCCTGAGCAGGCGGGCCTGTTCGACGACGGCAAGCAGCATTTGACGGTGCCGGTGCGGCTGAAGGGTGTGCGCGTCGAACGCTCGCGCCAGTTCGGCGATGTCTATCTGGCGCTGGCGCTGTGGCGAGGGGCGGGGCTGGCCGATCTGTGCGAGAAGCTTCTGCCCTCGGGCAAGGAAGCGGTGCCGTGGGCGAAGATGGCGGCGGTGCTGGTGGCGGCGCGGCTGTGCGAGCCGTCGAGCGAGCTGCACATCGCCGAGGACTGGTACCGGCGCACGGCGCTTTGCGATCTGCTGCAGCTCGATGCCGATCTGGTCAACAAGGACCGGCTGTATCGCGGCCTCGATCTGCTGCTGGAGCACAAGGCCGAGCTGGAGGCGCATCTGTCGCGGCGCAGCGGCGAACTGTTCGCCGTCGACAACGAGGTGCTGCTGTACGACGTCACCAGCACCTACTTCGAGGGCGAAGCGGAGGCCAACGTGCTGGCGCAGCGTGGCTACAGCCGCGATCACCGGCCCGACTGCAAGCAGGTCTGCATCGCCCTGGTGGTGACCTTCGACGGCTTTCCGCTGGGCTACGAGGTGTTCGCCGGCAACACCCACGACAGCACGACGGTGCGGACCATCGTCGAGAGCATGGAAGCCCGCCACGGCGTGGTCGGCCGGGTGTGGATCGCCGACCGCGGCATGGCCGGCGCCGAGAACCTGGCGTGGCTGCGCCAGACCGGCCGGCGCTACATCATCGGAGCCGCCAAGGCGAGCTTGCGCGCATTCGCCGCCGAGCTTGCGACGGCCGATGGCTGGCGCGAGATCCGCCAGGGTATCGCGGTCAAGCTGACGCGCTGGCCGGAGACGGGCGAGACGGCGATCCTGTGCCGCTCGGCCGATCGGCGCAGCAAAGAGCAAGCCATGCATGACAAGTTCAGCCGCCGCATCGAGGCGGCGCTGGCCCGGCTTGCGGCGCGCATCGACAGTTCGAGCAAGCGGCTGAACGCCGCCCAGATCAACCGCCAGATCGGCCGCATCCTGCAGCAGAACCAGCGCTCGGCCGCACGCTTCGAGATCACCGTGCAGGTCGCTGATTGTCCGGCCGGCTTGCGCCTGCACGTCGAGCACAGCGCCGCCTTCGACGAATGGGCGGCCCTGTCAGAAGGCGCCTACGTGCTGCGCACCAACATCGAAGACTGGAGCGACGAGCAGCTGTGGAAGGCCTACATCCAGCTCACCCAGGCCGAGGCCGCTTTTCGCATCCAAAAGGATCAGCTGCGCCTACGCCCGATCTGGCATCAGCGCGCCGATCGCGTGCAGGCCCACATCCTGGTCTGCTTCCTCGCCTTCGTGCTGTGGAAGACGCTCGAGATGTGGCAGCACCGCTCCAGCCTCGGCAACTCCCCGCGCACCGTGCTCGACGAGCTCGCTCGCATCCAATCCCACGACGTCATTCTGCCGACGACAACCCACGGCGACATCCGCCTGCGCTGCATCGCCCAGCCCGACGATGCCCAAGCCATGCTGCTCGAGCGCCTCGGCATCATCTTGCCAAAGCGCATGCGCGCCGACGACCTCGACCTTCCCCTCGCGCGCACAGCCTGAACTCACGTAAACCAAATATGTAGTGCCGACTTTCCGGCTAACCCTTTGATTCTATTGAACCGCTATGTCGATTCTGCGCAAGTTGGGCTAAGCGACGACGATATCCATCATCGTGGCGAGAGCGCCGCTCTCGAGGCCGGGGGCGGGCGCCAGCCGCATCTCGATGCGCTCCCGCTGACGCGCATCACGAGCGGCTTCGCGGAAGACGAAATCACGCTCATTGCTGGGCTCTCCCGCAATATAGAACTGGCTGGTCAGCAGGCGGCCCGCCGACGTCGCCACCTTGAAATGGATGTGCGGCGTGCGCCCGGGATAGGCGACCGGCTTCAGCGCGCGGAAACGATAGCCACCGTCGGCCGCCGCCAGCGTGCGGCCGTAGCCTTGGAAGGCGCGGTCGCGCCGCTCGCGGCCCGACTGGCGGGGATGGTCATAGATGCCTTGCGCATCGCATTGCCAGATCTCGACCAGCGCGCCGTCGATAGAGCGACCGTTGAGGTCCAGCACTCGGCCTTGCAGGTGCAGCACGGTCCCCATCGCCTGCGCCGCCTGCCCACGCACCTGGACGAGGTCGTTGTCCATGTCGGTCGGAAACGACGTCGGATAGAAGGGACCTTCCGTCTGCTGAGGCGTCGCCACCAGGGCCGCGCCCAACGTCCGACGCAGCGGCAACAGGCTCGCGCCAGCACCGATGAACAGGGTCCTGCGGAACGAGTTCATGATTCTCAAGTCTACAAGAAAAAACGGCGGCCCGATGGCCGCCGTTTTCCTTGCCGTTCGGTGACCTACTCGCCGGCGACAGGTGCCGGCTGCTCCTCGCGCGGCTTTTGTGAGATGTCCTCGCCGGTCTGCTGGTCGACCGCCTTCATGGAAAGCCGCACCTTGCCGCGATCGTCGACGCCCAGCACCTTGACCTTCACCTGGTCGCCTTCCTTGACCACGTCGGTCACCTTGGCGACGCGGCGCGGCGCCAGCTCGGAGATATGGACCAGACCATCGCGCGCTCCCAGGAAGTTGACGAAGGCGCCGAACTCGACGGTCTTCACCACCTTGCCATTGTAGATCACGCCGACCTCCGGTTCGGCCACGATGCCCTTGATCCAGTCGATGGCGGCCTGTCCGGCCTTGGCGTCGACGGCTGCCACCTTGATCGTGCCGTCATCCTCGATGTCGATCTTGGTGCCGGTGGTCTCGGTGATCTCGCGGATCACCTTGCCGCCGGTGCCGATCACTTCGCGGATCTTGTCCTTGGGAATCGTGAACTGCGTGATGCGCGGCGCATTCTGGCTCACCGTCTCGCGCGCGCCACCCAGGCCCTTGGCCATCTCGCCCAGGATGTGGATGCGCCCGTCCTTCGCCTGGTCGAGGGCCACCCGCATGATCTCCTCGTTGATCGAGGTGATCTTGATGTCCATCTGCAGCGAGGTGATACCGCGATCGGTGCCGGCGACCTTGAAGTCCATGTCGCCGAGATGGTCCTCATCGCCCAGGATGTCGCTGAGCACGGCGAAGCGGTCGCTCTCCTTGATAAGGCCCATGGCAATGCCCGCCACCGGCCGCTCGATCGGAACGCCGGCATCCATCAGCGACAGCGAGCCGCCGCACACCGAGGCCATCGACGAGGAGCCGTTGCTCTCGGTGATCTCCGACACGATGCGGATCGTGTAGGGGAACTTGTCCTTCGACGGCAGCATCGGCCGGATGGCACGCCAAGCGAGCTTGCCGTGGCCGATCTCGCGGCGGCCGGGCGATCCCATGCGGCGCACCTCGCCGACGGCGTAGGGCGGCATGTTGTAGTGCATCATGAAGTGCTCGCGGTACTCGCCCTCGAGCGCATCGATGATCTGCTCGTCCTGGCCGGTACCCAACGTGGCCACGACCAGCGCCTGCGTCTCGCCGCGGGTGAACAGGGATGAACCGTGCGCGCGCGGCAGCACGCCGACCTCGGCCACGATCGGACGCACGGTCCTGGTGTCGCGGCCGTCGATGCGCTTGGCGGTGTCGAGGATGGCGCCACGCACCACCTCGGCCTCGAGGTTGCCGAACTGCTCGTCGAACGCGACAAGTGCCTCGTCGTTGCCTTCGAACAGCTTCTTGGCCTCGGCCTTGACCGCCGCGACCTTGCTCTGGCGCATGAGCTTCTGGGTTTCCGTATAGGCTTCGGCGAGCTTGCCGCGCATCTCGGCCTTGAGCTTCTCGGACACTGTCTTGGAGGCCTCCGACGGCTCGACGAGCGGCAGCGGCTCCTTGGCGCAGTGCTCGGCGAGCTGGATGATCGCGTCGATCACCGGCTGGAAGGAGCGATGGCCCTCCATCACCGCTTGCAGCATCACGTCCTCAGCCAGCTCCTTGGCCTCCGACTCGACCATCAGCACGCCGTCCTGAGTGCCGGCGACAACGAGATCGAGGTCGCTCTTCTCGGTCTGGTCAAGGGTGGGATTGATCACGAACTGACCATCGATGCGCGCAATGCGCGCCGCGCCGATCGGGCCCATGAAGGGCACGCCGCTGATGGTGAGTGCTGCCGAGGTCGCGATCATCGACACGATGTCGGGGTCGTTCTCCATGTCGTGGGCCAGCGTGGTCACCACGACCAAGGTCTCGTTCTTGTAGCTCTCATGGAACAGCGGCCGAATCGGGCGGTCGATCAGGCGCGAGGTCAGGATCTCCTTCTCCGACGGCCGGCCCTCGCGCTTGAAGAAGCCACCCGGAATCTTGCCGGCGGCGAACGCCTTCTCCTGGTAGTTCACGGTGAGCGGGAAAAAATCGAGACCAGGCTTGGGCTGCTTCTCGAAGACCACCGTGGCCAGCACCGTGGTGCCGCCATAGGTGGCCAGGATGGCGCCGTCGGCCTGGCGCGCGATCTTACCGGTCTCCAGCACGAGCTTGCGGCCGGCCCACTCCACTTCCTTGCGGAACACTTGGAACATATCACTCATATTCATCTTCCTTTCCTACACGGCGTCCGCCCCCGTTTGGCGGCAGCCGCCCGCCGGCGCCCTTGCGCCGACAGGACCGGGCCGGGCCTTTGCTCTCGCCCCTGCCCTCCCGGTTACTGCGAAGCCGCATCAGCCGGCCGAACTTTTACGGGAACCGGCGACGCGACGCGAAACGGCCCCGCCCAACAGGCGGGGCCGTGAACTAACGGCGCAGACCCAGGCGCTCGATCAACGAATCGTAGCGCCTGTTGTCCTTGGCCTTGAGGTAGTCGAGCAGGCGACGGCGCTGGCCCACAAGCTTGAGCAGGCCGCGCCGGGAATGGTGGTCCTTGGCGTGGCCCTTGAAGTGCTCGGTGAGGTTGGCAATGCGTTCGCTCAGGATCGCGACCTGCACTTCCGGCGAACCGGTATCGCCCTCGGCCTGGGCATAAGACTTGATCAGCTCCGCCTTGCGCGCGGCTGTGATCGACATCGGGATTCTCCATCGACTTAAAGGTTGAACACGCGCACCGGCTTGAGAGCTGCACCGTCTGAACGGACCAACGCGACAAGCTTGCTGCCGGCTTCGGCGCGCAACAGCGAACCGGAGGGCGGTGCGTCCCGGGTCAAGAGCACCGGCTGGCCTTGGCGCAGCCGATCCGCTTGGGCTTCTGTCAGGGCCAGCGCCGGGATGTCGTCCAGCGCGGTCGTGACAGGAGCCAGGGCCCCGAGAAGCGCGGGAATATGCCCGAGGGCTTCCAGTTTGGAAAGCGAAATGGCCGCCTCTTCGCGGAATGGCCCGGCGGCGGTGCGACGCAGCGCCGAGAGATGGCCGACCGTGCCCAGCGCTCGCGCCAGATCACGCCCCAAGGACCGGATGTAGGTGCCTTTACCGCAGGTCACCACGAGATCTGCGTGGTCCTGGTCGATCCGCGCCACCAGATCCAAGCGCCCAATGAGCACGCGTCGCGGCTTCAAGTCGACTGCTTCACCGGCGCGAGCAAGATCATACGCCCGCTGGCCCCCGATCTTCAGCGCCGAGAAGGCAGGTGGCGTCTGCTCGATCTCACCCAAGAACCGCGCCAGGACGCCGAGGATTTCTCCGTCGGTCGGACGAACGTCGCAGGTCGCCGTGACCTCGCCTTCCGCATCATCGGTCGAGCGCGCCTCGCCGAAGCGCAGAGTGAAGCGATATTCCTTTCGCCCATCCATGACGAACGGCACGGTCTTGGTCGCCTCGCCGAGCGCGATGGGCAGCACGCCGCTCGCGAGCGGATCGAGAGTGCCGCCGTGGCCGGCTTTCTGCGCATTGAACAGGCGGCGCACCTTGCCCACGGCCGGTGTCGATCCAATGCCTACCGGCTTGTCGAGGATGACCCAACCATCGACCTTTGCGCCGGCTTTCCTGCGCGTCATTCTTCCTTGAGATCGCGCGCCACGTCAGGCCGGCGCAGCAGTGCGCCGATACGATCGGCCTCATCGAAGCTGCGGTCGATCTCAAACCGGAGCTCGGGCGCGTAACGCAAACCCGCACGCTCGCCAACTTGCGCCCGAAACCAGGGTGCGGCACGCCGCATCGCAGCGAGCAGGCGCGCCTCGTCCAGGCCGCCCAACGGCATGACGAAGACCGTGGCATTGCGCAGGTCTGGGCTGACGTCGACCGCGGTGACCGTGATCGAGGCGCCGCGCAGGTCGGGATCGCGCATGTCGCTGCGCTCCAGTAGTGCCGCCAGCAGATGACGCAACTCCTCGCCGACGCGCAACTGACGCTGACTGTGGCCACGATTGTCGCGTTCGGAAGAGCGACGCCGGGACATTGAAGTTCTCCTCAGTCTTTCCTCCCCGGCGGCGCGGAGGCCGCGGGGGAGGTGCCCGCGAAGCGGGCGGAGAATTCCTACGCTACAGGGTCGGCCGGACTTCCTCGATGTCGAAGCACTCGATCACGTCGCCAACCTTGATGTCGTCGTAGTTCTCGAACGCCATGCCACACTCGAAGCCGTGCTGGACCTCGCGGACCTCGTCCTTGAAGCGGCGCAGCGTCTTCAGCGTGCCCTCGTGGATCACCACGTTGTCGCGCAGCAGGCGGACCTTGGCGCCGCGCTTGACCATGCCTTCCGTGACCATGCAGCCGGCGACGTTGCCGACCTTGGTGATGCGGAAGACCTCGCGGATCTGCGCGTTGCCGATGAAGGTCTCCTTGTAGGTCGGATCGAGCAGGCCGACCATCAGGGCCTGGATGTCCTCGGTCACCTTGTAGATGATCGAGTAGTAGCGGATGTCGATCTTGTCGCGCTTGGCGATCTCGCGGGCCTGCGGGTTGGCGCGCACGTTGAAGCCGATGATCAACGCACCCGACGCCTTGGCCAGCGTGATGTCGGCCTCGCTGATGCCGCCGACGCCGCTGTAGACCACGCGCGTCGCCACCTTCTCGGTAGAGAGCCGCTGAAGCGCTCCAGCGAGCGCTTCCGCCGAGCCCTGCACGTCGGCCTTGATCAGCACCGGCAACTCCTTGGCCGTGCCCTCGCGGATGCCCTTGATCATCTCCTCGAGAGTGCCGCGGCCGCCCGCGGCGCGAGCAAGCTGAGCCTGCCGGTCGCGGCGAGCACGGAAGTCTGCAATCTCGCGGGCACGCGCTTCGCTTTCGACCACGTGGAACTCGTCGCCCGCCTGCGGCGTGCCGTCGAGGCCCAGGATCTCGACGGGAAAGGCGGGTCCGGCCGCCTGCACGGCATTGCCGCGATCATCCATCAGACGACGCACGCGGCCCCACACTG
>Ga0081455_10003921_pt1 | contig 16940 bp, 10 predicted proteins | sample TabmetS3T2R1_FD_70207 | JGI IMG/M metagenome (GOLD analysis project Ga0081455, IMG submission 70207) | Tabebuia heterophylla rhizosphere microbial communities from the University of Puerto Rico - S3T2R1 | ecosystem: Host-associated > Plants > Roots > Rhizosphere ...
CCGGGGATGCGCAGCGTAAAAGCCCGCTTGCCGAACAGCGGCATCGTGGATTCATAGTTATGACCAAGCTTGTAGATTTTGCCGTCCTTGATCCACTTGGCGGCATCGAGCACCTTCGCGGGCGTGATGTGGTTCGAGGCACCCGCCTGGTCATCGGCGCCCCATTTCGAAGGCCACCATTTCTGCTCACTCAGCTTTGGCAACGACGACGGATCGGCCTGCGCAGGTGAGATTGGCGCAAGTCCGAACTTGCCATGGGTCGCACCTGCGACGGCTACGGCGCTGGCGCCGGCCACTCCCGCCGCTTTCAGGAATCCTCGGCGATCGGTTGGCGCCGATCCTGCATCGTCCAGCGGCTCATTCTTATTTGTCATGTGTTCCTCCCCGATGTCGGCTTCGCGCTCTGTCGGGCGAATACGTAGACGAAAGTATGATATTGTGCCGCTGCGACGGCTACAAGACAGAACAGATGTTGGTGCTTTGCGGACGAGCGCCTTCGATGCATTGCAGCAACCGGAGAGCCGAACATGGGACTGTTCGATGTTGACAAGTCGGCGGTGCGGCTACCCGTCTCGGTGATCACCGGGTTTCTCGGCAGCGGGAAAACGACCTTGCTCCGTCACATCCTGGCGACGCAACCTGGGAAAATCGCGATCGTGATGAATGAGTTCGGCGAGATCGCGATCGATACGAAAGTGATTGAAGGCAAGAACGTGCGAATCGCCGAGCTCGGCGGCGGCTGCGTTTGTTGCTCCTTGCTCGGCGAATTCGAAGCGGCGGTGAACGAAATCATTCAGAAGATCGCGCCCGAAAGGATTGTGGTCGAGACGACTGGTCTCGCCGAACCGGAAGCGCTCGTGTTCAACATCCAGGAAGCGTTGCCGCAATGCCGGCTCGACGGCGTGGTTTCAGTCATCGACGCCGACATGCTCATTCGTTTCCCGGAACTGGGTCACACGACCCGTCTGCAAATCGAAGGCGCAGACATCTTGCTGTTGAACAAAATCGATCTCATCGAGCCGGGCCAGATCGAGCCGCCTGAAACGAAGCTGCGCGAAATCAATCCAACCGCGGTTATTGTTCGAACCGAGCGTTGCAGGATTGATCCGGAATTGTTGTTTGGAATTGGAAGGGAGCGAAAAATCGCGCGCTTGGAACACCAACATCAGCCTGAATTCGAATCTTTCGCATTCGCTTCCGACAAAATTTTTTCGCACGATTGTTTCGAAGGCTTTGCAAATGGTCTGCCGACGAGCGTGGTTCGCGCCAAGGGTTTCATCCGCTTCGCCGATGGCGGGCAGCTTTTCAATTTCGTGGCAGGCCGCTGGGATCTGGAGCCATTTGAATCGGATCGCACAGAGTTGGTGTTTATCGGAAACAAAATTGCAGCGGAAAAAACAGCAATCATTGGAGCGCTGACGAAATGCGAGGTCTAGCTGACAGGTCATTCCGATCGGAGTCGAGGAATCCTCCCGGCGGAACAATGGGTAGCGCTGTGGGATCCTTCGACTTCGCTGCGCTTCGCTCAGGATGACACCTGTTCAAATGCCTTACCGTTACCTTGAGGACGTTGGCACTGCCGATATCGCATTTGAAGCAACGGGACGCGACCTCCCGGAATTGTTTAAAAATGCCGCTGACGCGACGACGAACGTGATGATCGACAACCTCGAGGCGATTGAGCCGCGCGAGACCCGCCAGATCGAGCTCTCGAACGAGAAGCTCGACATGTTGCTATTCAATCTGCTGCAGGAGCTGATCTTTTTAAAGGATGCGGAGCGTTTGCTCCTGCGCATACGGGAAGTTCAAGTCGCGGAGCGAGATGAAAATTATTTCGTGAAGGCAACTGCCGAGGGCGAACCGCTCGATTCAGAACGGCATCATCAACGCGCGGACGTGAAAGCGGTGACGCTTCACGACTTCTCTGTCGAGAGAACGGAAGGCGGCTGGAAAGCGAGAGTGCTTTTGGACATTTGATGTGGTTGGAATAGCGCGCTGCGGTGTCCGGACGGCGCAGCGCGCCGACCCTACCATTATTTCGCTTCCATGGCCACGTAACCGCTGCGGCCTTGACTGTAAACGCGCATCAGAATCTTTTCGTTTGGCTTCAATTTCTTGCTGATCGCAAGCACATCTCTCGCGCTTTTCACGCGCTGCTTGTTCACTTCCTGAATCACGTCGCCTTCGCGCAGACCAGCGTTCGCGGCTGGCGACTCGGCATCGATGTCGGCGATGACTGCACCTTGAACGTCCTTTGGAAGGTCAAGCGCGTTACGGAGGTCCTCAGTGATGTTCGTTACCGCCACCCCGGCGAAAACAGTTGTCTTTTCCGGCCGTGCCGGTTCTTCAGTCGATGTCTCGGCGCCCTCTTCAGCAGCACCGGGAGGCATCTCGGCAAGCTGGATGTCGAACGTTTTGCTCTGACCTTCGCGAATAACCTCCATGTGCGCCTTGGTCCCGGGCGCCATCGAACCGATCATCAAACGCAACTCTCGTGGGTCATTAACTTTCTTCCCGTTCACGGCCGTGATCACATCGCCGGTTTTCATCCCGGCTTTTGCCGCCGGAGCATTTGGTTCAACCTCGCCAACAAGCGCGCCAGTCGGTTGTCCCTTGAGCTTCATTGCGTCCGCTATTTCTGGAGTGAGGGTTTGCACGGAGGTGCCGATATACCCGCGCACGACGCGACCTTTATCACGCAAGCTCTGCATCACCTCACGCGCAAGATTTGCGGGAATAGCGAAGCCGATCCCCTGGTTTCCGCCGCTACGGGAGAAGATCGCCGTGTTAATGCCGAGCAGCCGGCCATCGATATCAACGAGCGCGCCGCCGGAGTTGCCCATGTTAATAGCTGCGTCGGTCTGGATAAAATTCTCGTAATCGACGATGCCCATACCGCCGCGGCCGACCGCGCTGATGATCCCCATCGTGACCGTTTGCCGCAGACCGAATGGATTGCCGATCGCCAACGCAATGTCACCAGCCCGCGCTTTGTCGCTGTCGGCAAAGTTGATGGAGGGCAAATTGTTCTCGTCGATTTTCAACAGCGCAACGTCTGTGCCAGGATCAGTGCCGACCTTTTTTGCTTTGAATCTGCGAAGATCGTTGCCCAGCCCGATCATTATTTCGTCCGCGCCTGAAACGACGTGATTGGCTGTAAGGATGTATCCGTCCGGGCTGACGATCACGCCTGAGCCAAGGCCTTGCAGCGTCTGTTTGCCTTGGCTTTGCGGAGCGCGTCCCCCGAAAAACTGCCGTAACGCATCATCGGAAAATGAAAACGCCGTCTGTCCGCGTGAGACCGTTTGTGTGGTAAACACTGTCACAACACTCGGTGCGACCTTTTCCACGACCGGCGCGAAGGTCGTAATAATACCCTCGCGCGTTTGTTCCGGTTGCGCTGCAAACGGCACGGTACCTAGGATCGCGGCAACGAACAAAACACACGGTGGGAGAACCCTTCTTTCCATAAAACGTCTCTCTTCCCAAAAGGAAATCGGACATTCGCCCGCAGTCGGCCCTTTTCTATTTCGACGTTCGACAGATGCAACGCGTTATCCCTCGCCAAGGCATGGCGCAGCAAGCCGCGAGCTTCGAAAGCGACGGCTGGGGCAATGGCCGCGGTTACGAATCACCTCAGGGAGCGCTCGGCGGACATGCTACGGCGCGGCAAGCCAGAACTTAACGCAACGCGTCTGAGTTGAAATTTCGAGTTGACGCCGAGCGACCTAACCACTGGAATTTGTACAAAGAAGGATCTGAATCCGGCGGAAACCCTTTTTCGCCTGGGGGAGCTTCCCCACCTCTTTCAGACCTGGAACCCGAAGCAGACCAGCCAGGCGAGAGGAGAAGCCATATGAAAATCAAAAATGCTCTGATTATTATTGCCGGCCTAACCTTCACAGCGCTTTCGCCGCAAGCGCGAGCGACCTGTCAGGAGGGCTGCTTGATCAACTTCAATACAGTCTTGGGCGAAGATACGCTGAATGTCAATACCGGCAGCGCCAACACGGCCATCGGCTACACCGCACTCTTAGCCAACACCGACGGTGCCAACAACACGGCCATCGGCACAAATGCGCTCGAACATAACACCACAGGTTTCGAGAACACTGCGACCGGTGTCAATGCGCTCTTCCAAAATTCGACCGGTATCCAAAACACGCTGTCGGCTTTACTGCTCTCTTCAGCAACACCAGTGCGATCAATAACACAGCTGTTGGTTTCAATGCGCTTCAACAAAACACAACGGGCGATAGTAACACTGCAACCGGGGCCGGAGCGCTGACGTTTAACGATACCGGCAAAGAAAACACGGCCACCGGCCTTGATGCGCTTAGAAATAATCACCGTGCCGACAGGCATTGCAGTTCTTGTTGATACGAATGGTCACATGGGAACGACCACGTCCTCGGCGCGGTTCAAAAAAGAGATCCAGCCAATGGACAAGGCGAGCGAAGCCATCCACGCGCTTCAACCAGTCACGTTCAGATATAAGGAGCAGCTAGACCCGAACGGCACCCCACAGTTCGGACTGGTCGCCGAGGACCTCGCTGAGGTGAACACCGACCTTGTGGCGCGCGACGAAGAAGGGAAGCCTTACACCGAGCGCTACGAACCGGTAAACGCGATGCTTTTGAACGAGTTCCTCAAGGACCACCGCAAAAACCAACAACGGGAAGCAACAATCGCCGCTTTGCAATCCACTCTAGCTCAAGAGCAGTCACTGACTGCTGAGCAAAAGAAGAAGATTGAAACGCTCGAGGCGGGGTTAAAAGCGCAGGCGGCACAACTTCAAAAGCTGAGCGCACGCGTAGAGGCGAACACACGAGTAACGCGCGTAGCCGACAATCGGTAGCACCGGCATCCTGTTTGGTAATTGAGACGAAGTAGGGGGCGATAGTTTTCGTGCCTTGTTCTCGGCAGAGGTTATGTCGGCCGAGTCTAACAAGACTCTATCTTAGTGCAACGCGATATTTGCGTTTAGGGAAATCGACTACGTGCTGACTACGGCCTGGAATTCACACTCACACTGTTAGAGCAGGTCTGGGTGCCGGCTTCACACACCGTGTACCTGAAGCTAGCCTCGCCGGTGCCGGTGGAATCGTCATACCCTGGGCGCTGAGCGTGATCGGTTCAGGTGTAGGTGGCGGAAGGCGATGTCGTAGTTGGCATGGCTGTCGCAGTCGTGAGCTGGCACAAAGAAGCTATCGGAGATGACGAAAGCCCGCTGGGCGCCTCGCAGGAGGGGAACAACCAAAACGAAGTAAATCGTCAGCTCCATTCCCAGCCCACTCTTCGCCAGACTTAGGCCGTCTTACCTGGCTCGGCTACTCGTTACTGTGTATTGTAACGGTGGCGTTATTCGGCGAACCGATTATATAGGTCGGACGCGGCGATAACGTAAGGATGACCGTTTCGTCCGGTTCGGAAATCGTGTCGTCGATGGCGCGGACGGCAATCATCCCCGAAGCTGCGCCAGCCCGAATATTGATGCGCCCAGTAAGCATCCGGTAATCGCTTCCATTGGTGGCGGTGCCGCTGATCGTGTAGAACACCTGCAGCGGGCTGGTGGTCGAGCCAGTGCGAGTGATCTGGAACCTGCCGATGTCGTTTGCCGGCACTTCGGACGCATTGGGGTCAGGCGCGGTAATCGTAACAGTCGGCAGTGTCGGAGTTGGCGTGGGTGTCGCAGTTGGGGTTGCGGTAGGTGTGGCTGTCGGTGTAGCCGTTGCCGTTGGCGTCGGGGTTGGAGTAGCAGTCCCCAGGTTGAACGCGCCAATCCGCAATCGCCATCCAATGGAGCTAGTCGTGGGCACGTACTGATTTATGTACCAGAAAGTGGTGTCGTCAGTTGGATCAATGTCAATAGCCGTATAGTCGCCCCAACGAGGACTGCCTGTCTGCGAGCCGGTGCCATTGATGATGGATCCTTCGCCCAAGGTCATCTGGCCCGCCGGATCGCCAGCATGTCGGGCGGTGTAGAACACGCTCGGAAACACCGTGCCACTCGAGGCGCTAAAGCCCAGTGCAATGTCTCCAAGCGAATTCATGGCGATGCTCCCCATCCACCGATGAATTCCATCGCTAAGACCAGGCGCGTAAGTGCCTTCCTGGAATATAACGGGATTATTGTTGGGGCTGCGCAGTTCCCACCAACGAATGCCGGACACTACGCCGTTAGGTCCTGTTCCGGCATTCACCGATTGATTGGTGAGCAGCGATTCATGGTCGCCAAAGTTGCGATAGGCAAGCCGAAACAGCGGACGCTGCCGATAGCCCAAATGATCGATCTTATTGGTGGTACCCGGCTGCGGAATACATGCACGCGTCGAGGTGCAACTTGAACTCATGATCGAATTAAACGGCTGAGTCGGCAGCGTGTTAGTCAGCATGAAAGTCGAATTCGCAGGAGTGACCGGATCATAATGGAACTTATAAAGGTTTAACGCATCGGTTGGTGCGCCGTAACCGCCGTTGTTATCTTGTGAGCCGACAAAAAAGTTAGGACTTCCGACTGGTGGCGGCATTGTCCCATCAAGATCACTTGGTAATAATCCGTCTCCAATCACGTAGAGTGGGTTCGGCGGTGCAAGAAACCCGACAATCGTCGGGTTGGGATTGCCGGCCAAAGCCTGAGCGCGATCCAGCGCATACGCGCCAGCACCCACAAATGTGCTACCATTCAGGAATTCGCGCGTGCTGAAGTAGTAGGCGTCCGGCCACACGCCGCCTTTCGGATAATCGGGGAAATTGTTTCCGGTTGCAATCGCATAGCGGAAGAACGACCCGGTCGGATCGTTGGTCTGTGAAATTGCGACACACTCAAAGAATGTCGGCCCGCTGGAGGTAAACTGAGTCAGAATCCACCGATCGGCGAGTTGGTCATAGAGAACGACAGGATCACCGGCATTATCGGTCTGGCAGTCCCCACCGAATCCCGACCAGAGGGTATTGTTTGCTGCCGGACCAAACAGGGATTGCCCAGCCTTATTGAAGATTTGGAAATGCAGGTTGGCCATCGTCACCACGTGATTGGGACCGACCGCTCCATTGGGATCTGGGGGCGAGCAGCCGCAGAGGTTGCTGTTCCCGTCGAAACTGATAATGGGGGCCGGTATCCCAATTTTGCCGAGCACTCGCTGCACAACTGGGTCGGGCACGACGGGAGCAAGGGGCCCGGCCACGGGCGGAATGATATCGCGGTCTTCGTTCTCGCGCAGTGTGCACCCTGTTGCAGGCAGCGGCTTCATATCACGCAATGGCGGCGAGATATCGAATTTCACCACTGGCAGAACGCCGCGAAATTGCGCCTGCTGCACAATCGGGTGTGAATTGCCTGATTGCGCAGAAGGCGTTCGCGGCTGCGCCAGCAGAACGATTGTGATTCCCGCAAAGCACAGCAGGACGCTCAGAAGGAGACGAAGTTTAAAGAATGCGGATTGTGAAGTGGATTTCTTTTTCATAGGTGGAGCTTGGCTTGAATAGTGGATTGCGGTGAAAACGTCAAAAGCGTTCCAACACCGTTTGTCCTATTTTCCGCCTTAGTTATCGAACGGGAATGCCGTGATAGCAGAATGGGAGCAAACGCGTCAACACTTTTCTTAGATTTTTCCCAAAAACTTCCTTTCGTTACAAAAAAAATCTCTGCGCCTAATTGCCTTCGGAGACCGCAGGCCGGCTTTTCGTCATTACGATTTCGCCAACTCAGCCTGGCTGACACTCGCGAGCGAAACTGCGCACATTGCACACCGAGCCGCAGGCGTGGTGCTAAAAGCAAACGCGGCGACCAGCAGCTGCCGGACGCCGCGTTGATAGACAAGCAGTTCGGTTTGTTCCCCTACGGCCCGAAATTCACAGTCGCACTGTTAGAGCAGGTCTGGGTGCCAGCTTCACATACCTTATACGTGAAGCTACGCTGGCCAGTGGTGCCGGTGGAGTCGTCATATAAACCATCGTTCGGGGTTGTCGCGATCACAACCCCATCGCGGTTGACGTCGACGTTGGCTGAGGTCGCGCCCCTCCATCTGAGGCGCGATGTATTTATTCCCCCCACCTTTTTCCCCTGGCCTCTGAGCTGAATCGCTCCAGGCGTTGCCGTCGGAGTAGGAGTTGGAGTTGGCGTGCCGCCGCTTACAGCAGCCAGGATATCGACCCGACCCCATCCATAAACGTTGTTTGGCGGTCCGGCACTGCCACATTGGGTGGACGCGACATGAACAGCCGCGTTATTCAAGGCTGCCCGGCTCGGGTCGATCTGGTTCTGCAAGCTCGGAATGGCCGACCAGAGCAAAGCCATGGCACCCGCGATATGCGGAGTCGCCATGGAGGTGCCGTCGGCAAACGTATAGGCGTTATCAGACGTATTACTGGCGGAACGCGTACTAGTGCCCGGAGCAGTGATATCGGGTTTTATCCGGCCGCTCCCATCGATAGTCGCCGGACCGCGGCTACTAAAGAAAGCAATGGTATCGGTGCCAGTGTTTAGTGCCCCGACCGTATAAGATGCGGCATAGAACGATGGTGGATCTGTTACGGTGGAACAACTCGATCCGGAGTTACCCGCTGCTACTACCATCATAATGCCAGCGGCAGCTTGAGCTTCAACGGAAGCTTGCAATGTGTTAACCGAACAGCCTTCCGATGTCGGGCAACCCCAGGAATTAATCGTAACATCAGGTGCCTTGGTCGGGTCCCCTTGGCTCGGGTCGCCACCTACCGGGTAAGGCGCCAGGAAGAACTCCATGCACTCCATGTACCTTGCCGGCGTGCCGACGCCCTGGTCCATGTTGCGACAGGCGATCCACTTTGCACCGGGGGCCATTCCAATCTGGTTCGCGCCACCGTCGCTGCCGATAGCCGTGCCAGTAGTGTGGCTGCCATGGAAAAAGTCATCACAGGGCTGTGGAGAATCGGGACCACAGATGCCACCACCGGAATGAATGGAATCATGCCAATTGAAATCGTGATCGGCCGTCACCCCGTCCCAGCCGCGGTAGTGAGGTTTAAGCGCATTATGCGTCCAGCGAACACCAGTGTCGGCACTCGCCACTACAATATTCTGGCCGGTAAAACCAAGCGCCCAGACGCTAGGCGCATGCGTGTAATTGATCCCTGGTTCGATCGTGTCCGGAGCACCGGGTTGCGAAGATACATCAGCCGCGGCGCCCGGTTGCGGAAGCGAATTGTGAATTTGTGGATCGCCCTCTACGCGCGCTACGTCCGGGCGGGTAGCCAAGGTCTCGGCGACCTCGCGGCTGCCCTTCACTAAAATTGCATTAACGATGTAGAATGATTTAAACTCGAGCCCGCGTTCGCGCAGCCATTGCAGAACCGGGCCTTGGCTGGCTTGACTCTTGTTCCACAGCGCGTCGCGCACGTAACGACCCTTTTCGTTCTTTGTCGGCAAAGCCGCCGCCGCACTAAAGTCGGCTTGGTCGGCGAGCACGACCAAAAATTCCGCCTGCTGACCGTTGACCGTATGTTCCATGACCCAGGGCGCAATCTTGGTCGCAATCGTTGCCTGTTCAGGCGGGCTACCCTGACTGCTAGCACGCGAGGACCCGAACGCTCCCAGCGCTGCGACGGCAGCTGCCGCGATGAGCAGTGAACCAAAGAGACGCCGCAATCGCGGCCATGTGAATGTGCGGTTTGATATCATAGATTTTTTCTGTTATTGGCTCTACAAACGGCGTCCGGCAATTGCCGGACGCCGCGTTGATAGAGATGTAGTTTGGTTGTCCGCTCTTATGGCGGGAAATTCACAGTCATAATGTTAGAGCAGGTTTGGTTCCAGCTTCACACATAGTATATTTGCACTCAGTCGTTAAGGAACTGTGATCTCTACTTCGTTGGAGCAATCACCGGAATCAGTCTCACACACCTGATAAGTGAACGTTCCCGTTTGGGCTCCAAGGTTGTCGGTGGCTTGCCCGTCGTCGGCTGTCGTCCCGATAACAACACCATTACGCAATATGTTGATCCTACCGCCATCAGCCGGAGACCATGTTAGCCTGACCCTTGTTTGACCTTGCTGCGTGCGCGATTCCACCGAAAGCGTGATAGGTGCAGCGGCCCCGGCCGGCTCCTTGTCGAAGAAGGTATTTTGCTGGGATTGGCCACTGACAGCTATCCGCCCATCATCCCATGCTGTGATGTGGTCATTAACCAACGCAGAGGCATAGTCATAGTCGCCCGCATATTCCGCTATGATGAACGCGTCAGGTTGGCCGGGCAAAGGGCTGATTACGTCGCTGAACGCCATGTCGGGGAGCCAGGTAGCGCCATTATCAGTGGACTTGCGACCCCACATTTGGTAGCACGGAACGGCCGTGTTACCCTTTTGGCAGTTGGCGCTCCCGCGCGCGTCATACCACATCGCAAAGACAGTGCCACTCGAGCTGACCGAGAGATTGGGCTGCCACTGAGGGCGCGTAGTCGTATCGGTGTTTAATTGCAATGGCGCGCTAAAGGTAACACCGCTGTCCGTGGAGCGAATGTAGAAGATATTGCCCGCGTCACCATTGCCGGTATTGCGGGAGGCATAGACGTAGTGAACCACTCCGTTTAGCGCCCCAGGCTGCCCCCAGCCCATGTGCCGCCAGTAGCCACCCGTGTCGGTAAACATGCAGGCGAAGTAGGCGTTGGGACATGTGGTAACGCCTGGTCCTGGAAATGAAGCGCCGGTAAAGGTGTTGGTCCAGGTATTACCGCCGTCCGTGGAGCGATAGATCTTATTGGCCCGGGTGGTGAGACCGCCGCCCATCTCATTCATGCCGGCGACGTACACCGTGCCTGTGGCCGAGTCGCCGGTAATCTGCACATCACGGATGAATGGACTGGCGGGGGCCAGCTGCCGCTCGTTGTTCCACGTGAGACCGTTGTCAGTAGAAAAGCGGATTCTGAGGCTCCCCCCATCAGCGAAGTTGTTCCATGAGACGTACATCCGTCCGGAGAACGGACTGCTCGGATTGTTGTCGGCCCAGCCAGACTCGCGGTCGTCGCTGGTGCCCGTGTGAATACAGAAATGGGTCCAGCTATTCGGGTCCGAGGCATTAGTGGACTTGTACCCGCCGATGCCTTGACCGCCGCAGGCCGCGTCAAGAAAGATGGCAAACCAAGTGCCGCTATTACTGTTGTACAGAGCAACGGGATCGCCGAAGGTATTCGAGAAGGGGCTTTGACCGGTGGCCCGAGTGAGACGGGTGAAGGTGTTGCCGCCGTCGGTGGAAACTGATGCGCCGGAGATGTTGATCGGGTTAATGGCAACGCCTCGTGAGTCGTTGTAGGCGACGACTATTTCATTGGGGTTATCCGGGTTAGTCCAGGAGAATGTCTCCGATTGGGTAATGTGTGAACCCGAATCGGTGCCGGTGATCAGATTGACGTCGGTACCGCCAAACGCCAGGGGCGTCCCTGCCAGCGCTTGTTGCATAAGCTCGGAGAAGTTCGAAGCTGAACCCCCTTGAGCCTCGCCGCAGGCAATCCTGATTGCTCCGGCCCGGAGGTTGTCTTGCCTGTCGAGGCCCAGCGCCCGAATTTGCGAACAGTCAAATCCCGCAGGCACGAGAGGATTCATTGAATCGGTGATAATGCGAGCTTTCTGCTGCGCTTGTGCCGAGAAAGCGCCAAAGCCCATCAGCGCCAGAACGACGCCGGCCAGGACTGTAAACAGACCGATTAAGACGCGCAGATTAAAGAACGCGGATTGTGAAGTGGATTTCTTTTTCATAGTTGGAGTTTAGACTGAACATGGAGTTTAGGTTGAAGTTTGGTTTTTTGTCTCTTCTCCGTTTAGACAGATATCGAAACAGTCAAACGCTTTTATGGATTTTCTTGCGAAACGGCCCAAATGAATAGTTACAGCTTTGTTACTTTTCGTCCGAACCATGGCAACTGTCGATACCCATTTCGCTGCGCGCCCAGCCGTGAAAGGGGCGCAGGAATTGTGATCGCCCCCAAGATTTTAGGGATTATGCCGGACTCTCGTTATCACGATTTGGACATTCGGCCTGCTAAAGCTCGCAAGCGAAAATGTGTCACTTCGCGCCGAGCGCCAGGCGTGGGATGCTAAAAACAAACGCGGCGTCCGGTAACACCGGACGCCGGTTGATAGAGCAGTGATTTGGTTGTTTTATGGCGGAAAATTCACAGTCCCGAATCCCTTGCAATAAGTCTGCATTAGTTACAAGACGTCACAACCGGCGCGAAACAACCGGCTGGGTCAGTAAGCTCAACCGTGTGTTGCCCGAGCGCCGGGTTGTTAATCTGAAGTTGGGCCCGGTCGCCATTGATCGTCACGGAATTGGGATTGCCATCGACCGTGATGATGACCTGCTCGCCCGAGTGGCTCGTGTCGGTGAGGGTAAGCTTGGCCCGCAATCTGTGGCCGGTGCCATTGGATTGACAGATCGCCTGGAAAGAAACCAGGTCTTCGCATGGGATGCCTCCACCACCACCTTCACTACCGTTGTTCACGACGATCGCGAAGTCCTGATCAAGCGGCGAACCGTTTCCCGGCACGCCGTCGCCCGCGATATTTGTTGCGGTCACCTTAACCGTGAAGGCTCCACTTACACCGGCGGGTAGGAAGACGCTTTCCACGTTATTCCTGGTATCGGCCACGCCACCAGTGGTCGAGTTTGCGCCACTGAAGACGTTACCCTTGTAGGTGTTGCCACCCACGGTGACTTCCAGGTCGAGGTTGTTGACAAAGGCGTCGCCGGATGTTGGCCCAGGCACATCGGTCCATGCCAGAGTAACCCGGAAAGGTTTGGTGCTATCCGACACCGTGCCGGTAAAGGTCTGCTGCTGACCAGTCGCGGTAAACAACTCGCTCGCCACTTCGTCGTGGAAAGAATGTCCAATGGCAAAGATGTCGAAGAAGTTGTTCAGATCGATTTCGCCCATCCCTTGATTGTTTGACGGAAGGGTATCGTTCGCGCCCACTCCAGTCATGTAACGGGCCGTGTTCATGATCAATGCTTTGGTCATCGCCGGGCTGGGGACATTAAGTCCCTGATTGATGAACTGCTGGCGAACCAGGGCGGCAACACCAGAGGTTGCTGGACAGGAATGGCTGGTTCCCGAGGAAGCTGTGTACCACTGCTGGTTGAGTGGCCAGAAAATACTTGGGCTCTTTCCGCCACAGACCAAACTGCCGTTGAAGCAGGATAGATCGTTGCCTGTGCCACTGCCGGCTGGAGAGACGATGCTCTGCTGCGCTACCCCGCCGCTCACGTGCGTGCCCGGTCCCATGATGTCCGGCTTGATGCGGTTGTCCGACGTCGGACCCCGGCCTGAGAAGCTGATGATGTCATTGGCGCTGTCCGCTCCGCTGTCGGGAATGCCGCAAAGATCAGACCCTCCAAATGGGTTGACGTTCTCAGCGGCGCCAACTGTAATGATGTTTTTTGCCGTTGAAGGCGATTCAACCGAATGAGTGCCAGGGCCCTGGTTACCGGCCGCAAAGACAATGGTGTATTCCTGATTTCCCGGCGCCGAGATGCAGCCCGGCGGAACGCAGTTGCTGTTCGGTTGTGCATCGCGAACGAGCGCGTCGTATTGCTGGGCTTGAGAGTCATAAGAGTTAATCCCCGGCGAACCCCAGCTGTTGCTGCTGATTCGCGCCGTATCCCGATAAGCCTCTGACTCGATGTTCTTGAAGGTTGGGAAGGTGAAGTTTGGATCGAAGATAACCGATGAACCGACCGTGACGAAAGGCGCCAACCCTCTGCCCCAGTGAAAAAGGGACGCGTCAGCATGCGGGAAAGCATCGAAATTGACTCCATTGATTGTGCCTGTAGGCACGTAGCCGCCGATGATATGAGCATTAATGTTTCCGTGACCATCACAGCCTTGAATAGTGCCGCCGCCGCTCGGGATCCGCCGGTTATAGATAATGCGGCTATTGGCCGGGTTGGTCGGATCGCCCGACTTATACAGACCGAAATGGTTCGGTACCTGAGTCCCGTTATCGACGCCAGTATCGGACAGGTTTACGCCAAAGGTCGCGATCGTATCAATGTTGATCCCGTGGCCGGTTAGATAAGTAAAGTAATCCATCATCATCGGCACATTGCCATTGAGGTTGCCGCTGAGAATGACATCCTGCCGTTCATCCCGCGGTACGGGAGTCGAGAACCGCTGGATGGAGACGACGTCGCTTCGCTGGGCGAGCTGCTGAATCACTGCGTCCCGTGGCAGAGCTACTCTTACGTTCACATACCCCAGCATGCTGTCCTGACTCAGAACCGGTTCCAATTTCAGTTGGTCAATCAGCGCCAGAGTGACAGCGTTCTCATCTGCATCCTCTACTAACTGAATCGCGAATTGTTCGTTCCCCTTACCCGAAAGAAATTCCCGAGCCGGCGCGGTCTGGGCTGTAACTGCCGGATCGAGGCGGGCTGCAGCTTCGTAAGCGCCTTCCCACTGCGCTATAGATGGGTTAGTCGCCAATTGTTGCACCGCGCGCAAGGTCTGCGATGTGCCGTAAACCAGATACGCGTTGTTAGGAATGTAAGTAACGATCCGAGCTCCGGTATCCTGCAGAGCTTGATACCATTCCGGTCGAACCGGACCAGCGAATTGGATGAGCCGCATGTCTTTGCCGGCGCCAGGCATAGCCGTGCCATGGAGCGCCTGGGCGGCCGCCGTCTGAGTATCGATTGCCCCTGAGTTAAGCAGGACCTTGTTGTAATCGTCGACGATCTGCGCCGCACGATTGTTCTGGAGACTGGCAGCGACGCGGTCGTTCACTGTGAGCAGGACGTAGCTGCCATAGTCGGCCACGATTCGTGCCCCTTGTGCGGTGAGCGAAGCGACCAGTTGGCGGTCGCTCACCGAAACTTTATGATTTTGCCCCGGAGGCTGGGCTGAGACGGACGGAGTCCCCGGAAGCAAACTGAACGCAAACAGCGCGCCGAGCGCGCCGATCGAACAAAAAATGAATCCCAGCCAGAAGCGAGGATTCATGAGAGTTGGATAAGCTATTTTTTTCATTTTGATTTTCGGTTATTGGCTCGTCAAAAATGACAAAGCTGTAATGTTTGCACGAATCCTAGTACGCGATGGACGCCTGTGTCACGAGTTTTATTACAAAATTGTAATGTGGCTTGGTAACAGAGTTGTTACTTTTCGTCCACCCACGGCAGCTGTCGGTTCGCGGTTTCGCTGCGTGCACGGTCGTGGGACGGCACGCAAGGTGAGCCTCTCCTAAGATTCTTTGGGGCCCTACTCTGGCCGGTCGTGAATCAAGATTTCGACATTCGGCCTGCCAACGCTCGCGAGCGAGAATGTGTCACATTCCGCCCCGAACATCAGGCATGGTGCTCAAAAGCAAATGCGGCGTCCGGCAGCTGGCCGGACGCCGCATTGATAGAGACGTGATCTGGTCGTTCCCTTATTGTGGGAATACCACTACGACAACATTGGAGCACGTCGAGGTCCCAGCTTCACACACCAGATATCTATATCGAGCCTGGCCGGTGTCGCCGGTGGAATCAATATACACGCCTGGATTGTTCGGCTGTGTCGCAATCAGCACGCTGTCGCGGTAGATGTCGACGTTTTGCGAGGTCGCTCCCGACCAGCTGAGTCGCACCGTATTTATTCCTCCCACCCTTTTCTGCTGGGCCCTGAGCTGGATCTGTCCAGGAGTTGCCGTAGGAGTTGCGGTGGGAGTTGCCGTAGGAGTTGCCGTAGGAGTAGGAGTTGGAGTTCCGCCTCCGGCTGGCTCCTTGTCGAAGAAGGTATCCTGCTGGGATTGGTTATTGATGATGGGCCCCCGGCCGTCCACCCATGAAGTGAGGTGCGCGCCGGCTAGCGCGGAGCCATAGTCGTAGTCGCCCGCATAGCACGTTACGATGCTGGTGTCAGGTTGGCCGGGCAGCGGTGTCATCACATCGCTAAAGGTCATGTCGGCGAGCCAAGTTGCGCCGTTGTCGGTGGACTTGCGCCCCCACATTTGGTAGCACAGAACAGCCGGGTTGCCCTTTTGGCAGCTGGTACTCCCTCGCGCGTCATACCACATCGCAAAGACAGTACCACCCGAGCTGACCGAAATGTTCGGCTGCCACTGAGGGCGGGTAGTGCTATCGGTGTTCAATTTTAATGGCGCGCTGAAGGTTACGCCGCTGTCGGTGGAACGAATGTAGAAGATGTCGCCGGGATCGCTGCCGGCGCCGTGTTGGGCATAGACGTAGTGAACTACGCCGTTTAGCGCCCCAGGCTGACCCCAGCCCATGTGTCGCCAGTAACCGCTGAACATGCTGGCGAAATAGCTGTTGGTGCTGCAAGTGCTACCATCGCTGGGCCCTGTGAAGTTGGCGCTGGTGAAGGTGTTGGTCCAAGTGGTGCCGCCATCAGTGGACCTGAAAATGAGGTTGGAGCGAGGCCCGCTAGTGCCCCCGCCTCCTTCGTTCATGCCCGCGATGTATACGTTGCCCGTGGCCGAGTCACCAGTGATCTGGACATCGCGGATAAAGGGGTTGCCGGTGGTCAACTGCTGCTGGGTCCAGGTGAGACCGTTGTTAGTGGAGAGGCTGACGAAGAGGGCCCCTCCTCCAACATTGAAGTCGTTCCGAGAGACATACATGTTCCCGAAGTGGGGAGAGGATGTGTTGTTGTCGGCCCAGCCAGATTCTCGGTCGTCTCCGGAACCGTTGTGAACGCAGAAATGCGTCCAGCTAGTCGGGTCCGAGGGATTGGTGGACTTGTACCCGCCGATGCCAAAACCGCCGCAGCCCTCGTCGATCCAGATGGTGAACCAAGTGCCGGTTGGCTTGTTGTACAGAGCAACCGGGTCGCCAAAGGTGTTCGAGAAGGGGCTTTGACCGTTGGCCCGAGTAAGACGAGTGAACGTCGTGCCGCCATCGGTGGAGACCGATGCGCCCGAGATGTTGATCGGGTTGGCAAAGACGCCTCGCGAGTCGTTGAAGGCG
>Ga0081455_10003922_pt1 | contig 16933 bp, 18 predicted proteins | sample TabmetS3T2R1_FD_70207 | JGI IMG/M metagenome (GOLD analysis project Ga0081455, IMG submission 70207) | Tabebuia heterophylla rhizosphere microbial communities from the University of Puerto Rico - S3T2R1 | ecosystem: Host-associated > Plants > Roots > Rhizosphere ...
AGAGCAGCACGGTGTCCCCCGCCACCGCGACGGCCCTGGCGTAGCTCGAGTGCAGGCCGTCGCCCTCGATCCGCCACGTGGGGCCGCCGTCCTCGCTGATGCACAGGCCGACGGCGCCGGCCGCCAGCACGACGTCGGGTTCGGACGGGTGCGCGATCACCTGGTGCACATCCGCGTCGATGTCGATCGTCGGCTCCCACCGCTCGCCGTCGCCCGAGACCGGGATGCCGCCCACGTGCACGTTGGCATGGAGCCGGCCACCGAGGTCCACGGCCATCGAGCGCACCGCCGGCGGCCCGCCCCAGGGCGTGAACCAGTCGTCCCGGCCCTCGATCTGGTCGAACCCGTCGACGCGCTCGAGCGTGCCGCCGTCGAGCCGGAGCAGGTGCGCCTCGTCGGTGCCCGCGAAGACGTCGACCGGGGACGACAGGACGCAGTCCAGATCCAGCTCGGCGCTCGAGGCGACATCGGCCCACGAGCCGCCCGGCTCCCGCCGCGCGAGCACGCGCCGGTCGACGATCGCCCATACGCCTCCGTCCGCGGCGGCGGCGAGCGCGGTGACGCCCCGGTCGCCGAACGACGGATCGGGCCGGAGGCCGTCGCCGTCGGACGCGAACAGCCCCGAGGAGGTCCCGACCATGAGCTCGGTCATGGACCCACCGTACCCAAGCGGACGCGTAAGGAACTGTTCAGATGGGCGACATCGTTCGACAACCTCCCGCGGATACCTCTGACCGGGAGCCTCCGGGATGGCCGGAGGCGAACCGGAAGGAGGCAGCGATGAGGAGGATCCTCGTCACGACCGCGCTCGCGGTCGTGGGCCTGCTCGGCTCGACCGGCGTCGCGGCGGCGGCCGGAGCCGGTGGGGTCACCGGCCCCTCGTTCTACGTCGACGGTGCGCTGTATCGGACGGTGGGCACGCCGACCGACCTGTCGAACACGAACGCGCCGGCCGATAGCTTCGACACGATCTACGAGTTCTTCGGCGTCCAGCCGTTCAACGTGGCGACGGCGGCCCCCGGAGACGCCGGCTACAACGGCGGACGGTGGCGCGTCCAGGGCCTGGAGTTCGAGGACTACGACGCGGCCCTGGCCGCGCACGATGCGAACGCGAGCGGCGACTTCGACAGCGAGGCCGAGGTACTCGCCGCGATCGCGGCCGGCGACGCGGAGAACATCGGCGTAGTCAAGAGCTTCGTCTGCCCGGCGATCAAGATCAACGGGTGAGCGGCAGCGGAAGCCGGCGCGGGCGCCGTCGCCCGCGCCGGCCCCGCATTTCGCACGACCGTGGGTAGCATCGAACACGTGCATGAGACCGTGCTGGTCGTCGACGACGACGCGACGACCAGGGACGTGATCGTCCGCTACCTGGAGCGGGAGGGGTTCGAGGCGCTCCAGGCCGAGGACGGCGGACGTGCCCGGGCCCTGATCGAGTCCACCCGGCCCGACCTCGTGATCCTCGACCTGATGCTGCCGGGCGTGGACGGCCGCTCCGTGTGCCGCTGGGTCCGCTCGAACGGCGCGCTCCCGGTCATCATGCTGACGGCGCTCGGCGAGGAGACCGATCGCATCGTCGGGCTCGAGCTCGGAGCCGACGACTACGTCACGAAGCCGTTCTCGCCCCGCGAGCTGATCGCGCGCGTCCGGACCGTGTTGCGTCGGTCGGGCCCCGCGGCGCCTCCCGTCCGTCGGCTCGTCTTCGGCGACCTGTCGATGGACGCGGCCGCGCGGGACGTGCGCAAACGGGACGAGGAGATCCGGCTGACGGCCAAGGAGTTCGACCTGCTGTGGTTCCTCGCGAGCCACCCGCGCCGGGTGTTCTCGAGGGACCAGCTCATGACGCGCGTCTGGGGCTACGACGCCGGCCTGGATACCGGCACGGTCACGGTCCACGTGCGGCGCCTGCGCGAGAAGGTCGAGGACGACCCGAGCCACCCCCTGCGGATCCAGACGGTCTGGGGCGTCGGCTACCGGTTCGCGCCGTGATCAAGGCGGCGTTGGCGGCCGCCGCGGCGACGCTCACCGTCGGCCTGGTCGCGGCGTTCGCGCTCGGCGCGTTCCGCACCGTGCATGCGCGCCTGGTCGGGCTGACGCTGATCGCCGGTGCCCTCCCGGTCGCCGCCGTGCTGCTGTCCGGGTCCGCCATGCTCAGCGCCGGCTCGGACGCGATCCTGATCGCCGTCGCCGTCGCGTCCTCCGTGGTCGCCGTCGTCGGGGCGCTCCTGGTCACGCGTTCGATCTCGGCGCCGCTGCGGCGGCTCCGAACGTCCACGACGCTCCTCGCCACCGGCGACTTCACCGCCCGCGTCCCCGAGGGCGGCCCCGGCGAGCTCTCGGAGGTCGCCGGGGCGTTCAACGAGATGGCCGCGAGGCTCGAGGAGCTGTTCGACGCGCGGCGACAGCTCGTCGCGTGGGCGAGCCACGACCTGCGGGCCCCCGTCTCGGCGCTGCAGGCGATGATCGAGGCCGTCGAGGACGGCGTCGTGCCGCCCGAGCACTACCTGCCCGCGATGCTCCAACAGGTGCACACGCTCCGAACGCTGATCGACGACCTGTTCGAGCTCGCACGGATCGACGCGGCCGCCGACGCGCTCGAGACGCGGCGCGTGCCGGTCGGCGCGCTGGTCGACACGACGTTGGACGCCTTCGCGGCCGAGGCCGAGGCGCGGGGGATCCGGCTCACCGGGACCGTGGCCGGCGCGGTCCCCGACGTCCAGGTCGCGCCGGACCAGATCGAACGCGTCCTGCAGAACCTGGTGAGCAACGCGCTCCGTCACACGCCGGCCGACGGCGCGATCGGCGTCGTCGCCGAGCGCTCGAACGGCGGGGTCGCGATCGCCGTCGAAGACACCGGCGACGGGATCCCCACCGGCGCCGCGCGGACGATGTTCGATCGCTTCTGGCGAGCCGACCCCGCGCGGGATCGAGCCGGCGAGGGCGCCGGCCTGGGCCTGGCCATCTCCAAGGGCCTCGTCGAGCGCCACCGGGGCCGGATCTGGGCCGAACGACGCGCGGACGGCGGGGCGAGGATCGTCTTCACGCTCCCGATCGCCGAAACCAGCTCGAAGACACCGGCGTAGGATCGCCGCACGGGGGAAGGGGGCGACGGTGGGGCAGCCGATCGTGTTCATCAGCCACAGCGCGGTAAAGGACGGCGCGCTGGACGGGTTCCGCGAGTTCATCCGCGCGGGTTCGAAGGCGCTGGAGGCCGACAAGCCGGGGACGGTCGCGTTCCTGGTCTACCTGAACGAGGAGGGCACGCGGGCGAGCATCGTCCACGTGTTCCCGGATGCGGACGCGATGACGGCGCACCTGCAGGGCGTCGAGGAGCGTTCCGAGGACGCCGACGCGTTCATCCAGACGACGGGCTACGAGATCTACGGGTCACCGAACGGGCGCGTCCTGCAGATGATGCGGGCGTTCGCCGAGAGCTCGGGTGTGCCGCTGGATGTCCATCCCGACCACGTGGGCGGCTACCTGCACATCCTCGTGGCCTGACGCCGGCTAGGGCCGGACGATCTCGGCCCCGGCGCGTTCGACCTCGGCCATCGCGCGCTCGCCGTCGCCCTCCTTCAGGTTCACGGCGCGGATCGCGTTCCAGAGCACGCGTACCTTGAAGCCCTCCTTCATGCCGTCCAGGGCGGTCGCGTTCACGCAGTAGTCGGTCGCGAGGCCGCAGACGACGATGTGCGTGATGCCCCGGTCCCGCAGGAGCCCGGCGAGCTCGGTCTCCACGGTCTCCCCCGTCTCGTGATCGCGCATGAAGAAGCCCGAGTACCCGTCCTCGCCGTTCGAGCCCTTGCGGACGACCGGCCCATCCACGTCGAGGTCCTCGTGGAACTCGGCGCCCCAGGTGTCCATGACGCAGTGCACCGGCCAGATGCCGCCGTCCTTGGCGAAGTGCGGGGTCGACTCGGGGTGCCAGTCGGCCGTGTACACCACGAGGGCGCCTCCCGCCCTGGCCTCCGCGATCGCGGCGTTGACGATCGGCACGATGTCCTCGCCGCCCTCCACGTAGAGGCTGCCGTTCGGATGCGCGAAGTCGTTCTGCACGTCGACCACGACCAGCGCGGTCCGGGGATCGTACGTGACGCGCGCCATCGGATCGATGCTACCCCCGGACGTGCGGTACGACGCCTACCCCTGCTGCCGGGTCGAGCCTCCTCCTTCGGTGCGCCGCCACAGGATGTACAGGCCCCCCATCGTCGCGAGGAACCCGAGCGCCGACGCCACCAGGAACACGGTCTCCGCGGTCTCGGGCGAGTCGCTCGAGGCGATGTTGGTCCCGATCGCGAGCGCGACCAGCCCCACGCCGGCGCCGACGACCAGCGCCAGCCCGGCGGCGATCCGGTCCCCCGGCGGCAGCCGCATCCCGAACAGTCCGGCGGCCACCCCCGCCAGGCCGATCAGCACGAACGCCAGCGTCATCTTCGCGTCCAGGGTCATGCGGCGATCCTCTGCGTTCGCCCACGACCGGGCAAGGGGCGCCGGGCAAACGCAACGGAACCGGCCGAACTTCGTCGCACGATCGACACGATCGGTCCCGGTCCGGGGTTGCGCGAGCTCCCGGCCGGGTCGGATAGTCGACCGCGGGGGGAACGCCGCGAGGGGAGGCTTGCGATGGAGGGCTCCGCACCCACCATGTCCTCGGACCGGGGGCTCGCGAGGGAGGCGATCGGGCTCCGGGAGGTCTTCTTCCAATCGGTCACGCACATGGCGCCCGCCGCCGCCGTCTCGTTCTCGATCATCGTCGGGGCGGGCTTCGCGTCCGGCGCGCTGCCGCTGTCGGTGATCTTCGCGCTGGTCGGCTGCATGTTGGTCGCGATCTCGATCGGCCAGCTCGCCAAGCACCTGCCGTCCGCCGGCGGCTTCTACACGTACACCGCCCGGGGGATCCATCCCTCGATCGGGTTCCTGGTCGCGTGGGGCTACGCCTTCGTCGAGCCGCTGGTGGCGCCGGCCCTGTTCCTGATCTTCGGACAGGTCGTGGCCGCCACCCTCGACACCGAGTTCGGCTGGTCGTTCTCGACGTGGTGGTGGATCGCGGCGCTGGTGGCGGCGATCGTCGTGTTCCTGCTCGGCTGGTACGGGATCCAGATCAGCACGCGGGTCGGGACGCTGCTCGGGCTGTTCGAGATCGGCGTGTTCACGGCCCTGGCGATCTGGCTGATCGTGGACGCGGGCGGCGCCAACACGGCGAAGGTGTTCGGGACGTCGTTCGCGACGGTGGAGGGGTTCGACGGCCTCTCGGGGGTGATCGCGGGTTCGGTGTACACGATCTTGGCGTTCATCGGGTTCGAGGCGGCGGCGCCGCTCGCCGAGGAGGCCCGCGACCCGCGGCGGACGATCGGGCGCGCGGTGGTCCTGTCGTGCATCGGGATCGGCATCTTCTACGTGCTCACTACGTACGCGGCGGTGGTGTTCTTCGGGCCGAACCGGTTCGCCGACTTCCCGCTCTCGGGCGAGGGCAACCCGTGGGACGCGCTCGCGCGAGCGGCGTGGGGCGCCGGCTGGGTGTTGGTGTTCCTGGCGATCGCGAACTCGGCCATCGCGAACTCGAACGCCGGCTCCAACGCCGCGACCCGGACCTGGTTCGCGATGGGCCGGATCCACCTGCTGCCGGCGATCCTCGGACGGACGCACCCGAGGTTCCGCTCGCCGCACGTGGCCGTCTTCGTGCAGTTCGTGATCGGGGTCGGCGTCGCGCTGTGGCTCGGCGCCCAGTACAACAGCCCGTTCGTCGCGTTCGCGATCCTCGGCACGATCATCGGCGCGGTCGTGATCGCGATCTACATGACCGTGAACCTCGCGTGCCTGCTGTATTACGCGCGGGAGCACCGGGAGGAGTTCAACTGGTTCCTGCACGGCGTGATCCCGATCCTGGGGATCCTCGCGTTCGTCCCGGCGTTCCTGGTGGCCATCGGGGTCGGCGGCTCGATCTTCGACTTCATCGCCCCGCTCCCGTATCCGTTCAGCGTGGTCGGGCCGGTGGTGGGCATCTGGTACGCGATCGGGATCGTGTACCTGATCTACCTGTACGCGGCCAAGCCCCAGCGGGTGAGGGACACCGCCCGGGTGTTCATCGAGGAGGAGATCGCGGAGGTCTCGGCGCCGGTCTAGGCGCGGCAGGCGCCGGTGTGGGCGGGGCGCCGAAGGCGCCCCGCCCACTTGTCGGTGGCGGAGCATAGGGTCGGCGGGTGTCGGCAGGCTCGAGCGATATCCGGATCGATATCGCGTGGCGCCCGGAGTTGCCCGTGCCAGCGGCGCCGCAACCGCTGGACGCTGGTTACCTGATCCTGGTCGCCCGAGAACTCAGCGGGTTGTCGCAGCGACGCCTCGCGACCGCGGTCGGCAGCTCGCAACCTTCGATAGCCGTCCTCGAGTCGGGAAACCGGATGCCGACGATCAGGACGCTGTTACGCATCGCAGGGGCGGCCGGTTTGGAGCTCGTCCTCGGACTCCGCCGGCCGAACGACGTCAGGCCCGATCCCGACGCGATCGAGGAGCTCGGCTTCGCGCTCCTCGGAGCGCTACATCTGAACGACGAAGACGGATTGGCCGACTTCGTGGTGTTCCGCGAGCCGAAGCCGTGGGAGGGTCCGGGCTAGGGCGGCTCTTCGCGTAGAAGCCTGATACCGATCTCGATATCCGGGCCGGACAACGAGACGGCATGCCCGGACCCGGACCCATTTCCGGAGACGCCGAGATACCGATATCGATATATCTGGCCGCGCGAAGATCCCCTACCCACCGCAGGTGCACGTTCCGCACCCGCAACCACCGCCGGACGCAGAGGGACCGGCCTCGGTCCCCGAAGCCGTCCCGGCGGCGAACGAGTACCGGCGCCGGGCGCGGTCGCTCCCGCAGTTCGGGCACGAGACCATGGTGTCGACCGAAGCCGTCATGGGCCGGCGCTCCTCGAACCGGTGCTCGCAGGCCATGCAGACGTACTCGTAGGCGGCCACGCCCGAAGGATACCTGTCCCCCGCCGGTCCCGATATCGGAATATCGAGGCCGGTCGTACCGTTGAAGCAGGGCCGTCATCTCCCGACCGGCCGGCCCGAGGAGCATCCATCTTGGCCACCTGTGTCACCTGCGGCGACGAGCTGCACCCCGAACGAGCCGAGCGCTACGACTACTGCACCAAGCCGGCGTGCCGGCAGGAGAACGCCGAGGAGCTGCCGATCGTGGCGATCGGCGTCAACAAGGCCTCGGACCAGTTCGCGATCCTGGACGAGCGCACCCGCGAGGATGCGTCCAGCGGCCGCTACAAGAAGCAGCCGGATGCCTCCGGCGCCGCGAAGAGGCGCCCTCGGCCGGCGCTCGCCGGCACCGGACAGGAGGTGCGCGAGCTCGTCCCCCACTCCTCGGTCCGGCCCTCCCGCCCGAGATGGAGTCCCGCCCAGCAGCGCCTGGCCGACACCTACCGGGCGATGGGCCTCACCCGCGACCAGATCGCGGACAGGCTCGGCGTGAGCCCGTACCTCGTGAGCCAGATCCTGGCCGCCGCCGGCCGCGACCGGCGATAGGAACCAGACCCCTAGCTCGGGGTCGTCCGGCCGCGCGAGGTGAACATCGCGAACAGCCAGACCAGCACCACACCGACGATGATCGAGCCGATCCAGGCGATGCCGTCGTTGTCCGGGAAGATCGCCTCCCACAGGAACCCGCCGATCAGCGCGGCGACGACACCCACCAGGATCGTCATCCAGATGCTCATGGCCTGACGCCCCGGGACCAGGGCGCGGGCGATGACCCCGATGACGAGCCCGGCCACGATGTAGACGATGACATCCCAGACCGAGATGTCGATGTCCGCGGCAACCATCCGAACCTCCTGTCTCGCAACGGCGGCCCGGATGGCCGCAGCAGGCGATTACCCCCTCGGGACCCTCCCGAACCGGCGGGGGACCCATCGCCGAACCGCCGCTCCCGTCCCGGGGAGCCGTCGGCGCGGGCACCTATGCTGCTGGGATGAACTGTCAGGTCTGCGGCGAACCCCTCCCCGAGGGCGCCCACTTCTGCCCGAACTGCGGCTCGCCCGTGGGCAGCCCGCTCGGGACCGAGGAGCGCAAGATGGTCACGGTCCTGTTCGCCGACCTGGTGGACTCGACCGGCCTGGCACGGCGCGTGGATCCCGAACGCGCCCGCGAGCTCCTCGGGCTGTTCTTCGACGCGGCCTCCGAGGAGCTCCAGGCGCTGCGCGGCCGGGCGGAGAAGTTCATCGGCGACGCCGTGATGGCGGTGTTCGGCCTGCCCACCGTGCACGAGGACGACGCCCTGCGCGCCGTCCGGGCCGGGCTGGCGATCCGCGGCCGGCTCCGCCGCATGAGCAGGAGCCTGGGCCTGCCCGAGCCGCTCGAGGTGCACGTCGGCGTCGAGTCGGGCGAGGCCGCCACCGGCCTTGGTCCGGCGGGGCAGCTCCTGGTCACCGGCCCCGTCGTGAATGCGGCGGCCCGCCTCCAGGACGCGGCCGAACCCGGCGAGGTCCTCGCCGGCCCGACCACGGTCGCGCTGACGGTGAACGCGGTGTCGTACGCCGACCGCAAGCTGATCGAGGCCAAGGGGTTCGACGGCGAGCTTGCCGCCTTCCCGGTCGAGGGGCTCACGCCGCGTTCGGCGCGGCGGACGATCCCGTTCGTCGGTCGCACCAGCGAGCTCGCGATCCTCCGCGAGAGCCTGTCGCGGGCCACCCACAGCGGGCGGCCGGTCCTGGTGACGGTCCTGGGCGAGCCCGGGATCGGCAAGTCACGGCTCGCCGACGAGCTGGTCGCGAGCCTCGAGGACCAGGTGCCCGTGTTCGCAGGGCACGCACACCAGTTCACCGACACGGCCACGTTCGCCCCGGCCGCCACGATCGTGGCCGAGCTCGCCGGCCTGGAGGAGGGCGAGCCCAAGGACAAGGCCAAGCGCCGCCTGCACGAGCTGCTCGAACGTCACGCGATCTCCGAGGACCACCTCGTCGAGCGCCTGTCGCTGCTGTTCGGGATGGCCACGCGCAAGGACCAGTCGACGTTCGTGGCCGACGTGCAGTCCGCGTTCGTCTCGCTGATCGACGGGATCGCCCGCAACGAGCCGGTCGTGCTCGTGTTCGAGGACGCGCAGACGCTGAAGGCGCCCATGCTCACGCTGATCGAGCGGCTCGGCGCGCCGGCGCGCGGCGGCCCGCGCCGGGCGCTGGTGCTGGTGCTCGCCCGACCGGGCCTGCTCGACGAGCGGCCGGACTGGGGCACGAACACGGTGAACGCGGTCAGGCTGCGGCTCGACCCGCTCTCCGAGGAGGAGTCGGTCGTCCTGTCGCGTCAGGCCGCCGGCCGGAGGATCGACGACGCCGAAGCCACCGAGATCGCCCTGCGTGCCGGCGGGAACCCCTTCTTCATCATCGAGACCACCGGCATGTTGCTGCCCGACTCGCGCGACGCGGTCCCGGTGCCCCGCGGCGCGCTGCCGCCGACGGTGCAGGCCGTCGTCGCGGCGCGCCTCGATCATCTCCCGCCGCGCCTGCGCGAGCTCACGCGGCGGGCCTCCGCGTTCTTCGTCTCGTTCGACCTGGACGAGCTGCACGCGATCGACCCCGACGCCACCCTGGAGGAGATCCGCGAGCTCGAGGAGGCCGAGATCCTGGTGCCCGAGGACGACACGCGGCCGGTGGGGCGCTGGCGGGTGCGACATTCGACGCTGAAGGACGTGGCGTACGCGAGCCTGCCCAAGCGCGAGCGCGTTCGGCTGCACGAGCTGATCGCCGACCAGCTGTCCATCGGCGGCCATCCGACCTGGGCGGCCGAGCACCTGGAGTTCGCCGCGCAGAACGCGCTCGACCTGGACCGCGAGGACCGCTCGGTGGCCGAACGGGCCGCCGACGCGCTCGTCGCCGCGGGCGACCGGGCGCGTCGTCGGACCGAGAGCCGCTCTGCCACCGACTACTACGAACGCGCGCTCAACCTGGCCGGACCCGAGAAGCGCTGGGGCGTGCGCGAGGCGCGCGCGCTGGCCGGCATCGGCGAGGCGCGCTACTGGCTGGGCGACTACCCGGCGGCGCGGGCGGCGCTCGATCGCGCGATCGAGATCGGCCGCGAGGTCGACGACCCGTTCGCGCTCGCGATCGCGCTCCGCTTCATGGGCGACATCGTCATCAACGTCGACGGCGAGGTCGACAAGGCCGAGCCGCTGCTCGACGAGTCCGTCGCGCAGGCCGAACGCCTCGGCGACGACCAGCGGCCGTGGGCGCTCGCGCGGGCGTTGCTGTTCGCCGGCTGGGTCCCGTGGACGCGCGAGGACAACGAGAAGGCCGAGGAGATCTGGCGCAAGGCGCTCGAGGTGGCCGACCCCGACGACGGCTGGGCGCGCGTGCGGGCGCTCAACTCCCTGTCGATCAACCAGACCGGCGGCCCCGAACGCGAGGGACCCGCCCGGGACGCGGCGCTCAGGCGCGGGCTCGAGCTCAGCGAGCAGGCGAGCGCGCTCGCCGAGGAGATCGGCGACCAGTTCAGCATCGCGATGACCACCGTGCAGCGGGCCCGGATCTTCGAGGACCAGGAGCGCTACGAGGATGCGATCGCCGGCTTCGATCGATCGATCGGCGTGTTCGAGGACCTCGGGGCGCGGTGGGAGCTCGGCGACGCCTACGCCGAGCGCGGGATCTGCAAGCGCGAGCTCGGCCGGTACGACGAGGCCGAGGAGGACCTGAAGAAGGCGACCCGGATCTCCGAGGAGCTGGGCGAACGCCAGCTCGCCAGCTGGACCTGGCGCGCGCTCGCCGAGGTCTCCGAACGCCGGGGCGACCACGCCGAGGCCGAGCGGCGGCGCCGACGCTCGCGCGAGGCCGAGGAGCGCGGCCCGCGCTAGGCGAACACCGCCGGCGCTAGACCGGGAGCGCGTCCCGGCGGGCCCGGAACCCCGCCCCGTGCCGCCGGATCGAACGCCGGTACACCAGGTACGCCAGCGAGATCACCAGGGTGGACGCGATAAGCATCAGTGTTCCGATCGCGTTGACCGCGGGCGAGGGCGCGGTCCGGGCCGCCCCGTAGATCGCCATCGCCACCGTCTGGTCCGAGCCCGTCCTCGCGAGCTGCTGAACCATCACGAAGTCGTCGAGCGTGAACGCGAAGATGATCCCCGCGCTCGCGAAGATCGCCGGCGACAGCAGCGGGAGCGTCACACGCCGGGTGGCCTGCAGCGGCGACGCCCCAAGGTCCATCGCGGCCTCCTCCAGGTCCACGCCGAGCGACAGCAGCCGCGACCTCACGATGATCACCGCGTACGGGATCGCGAGGAGGCCCAGGCCGAGCAGCTGCGACGGCGTCCCCAGGCCGATGAACTTGAACGGGTTCAGGAACAGCAGGAACAGCGAGACGGCCAGGATCAGCTCGGGCGTGATGAACGAGAACATCATCAGGAAGTTCGCCGTGCCCGATGCCCGGCTGCGCCACTTGTCGAGCGCGAGCGCGAACCCCAGCCCGATCGGCACCGAAACGATCACGGCCCCCGTCGCGAGCTTCAGGCTCTGGAGCACCGCGTGGCGCAGGTCGGGATCGTGCAGGACGGACTCGTTCGGATCCGTGATGTACCAGCGCAGCGAGAATCCCGACCAGATCGAGATCGACCGGGTGCTGTTGAACGAGAAGAGCGCCGCCGTCATCACCGGTACGAGGGTCCACACCACGTACGCGATCCCGAGCACCCACAGGAACCGCGGCTTGGCCCAGGGGTTCGTCAGCAGGTCCCGCACACGCCGACGCGAAGGGCCGCGGACCGAAGCCTGGTCCGCGCTCATGCCGCTCGCTCCCGCGCGGCCCGGCCGGTGCTCCACAGGTAGTAGACGATCGGGACGACCAGGAGCGCCATCAGCACCAGGATCAGCGACGCGCCCCGGTTCACGAAGATCGGCACGTCGAGCGAATCGATGATGAAGTTCCCGATCATCTTCGTGCCGACGGTGTTCGCCAGCAGCTGCTGGGTGAAGTAGTCGCCGAACATCGGGAGTCCCGCGATGATCAGGCCGGCCAGGATCGCCTGCCAGGTCTGCGGCAGCGTGACGCGGAAGAACGTCCGGGCCGGGCTCGCGCCGAGGTCGCGGGCGGCCTCCAGGTGCGCGTTCGGGATCCGGTCCAGGCCCGCGTACAGGGGCAGGACCATGTACGGCACGTACCCGTAGACCAGCCCGAGGACCAGCACCCACGACTTGCCCGACAGGAACGGGTAGGGCGCCCCGATCAGCCCGACGTCCTGCAACGCCCGGTTGATGTAGCCCTGGTCCTGCAGGAGGCCGATCCAGGCGAGCATCCGCAGCATGTACGAGAACCAGAACGGCGCGAAGAACAGCGCCAGGAACAGCCCTTTCGTCCGCCCGGCATGCCGCGAGAGGAAGTACGCGAACGGGTAGCCGATCAGCAGGCACAGCAGCATGGAAAGCGCGACGTAGACGAACGTTCGGATGAACGCGGCGTGGTAGATGCCGTCGGTGTGCGTGATGTTCGAGACCGTGAACGACAGGATGCCCGTGTCCCAGTTCAGCGGGTTCCACACCAGCACCGGGGTCTGGAAGATCGGATCGAGCTTGCCGAACGCGACCGACAGGATCACGTAGAACGGCAGGACGAACAGGATGAGCAGGTAGAGCATCCCCGGGGTAGCGAACGAGGGCCAGAACCACCGCGGGTAGCCGGTGTCCGCCTTCGGCGCGGCAGCGATCGGACGCTGCCGCGCGGCGACGTCGCTGCTAGACACCCGCCTGGATCTCTTGGTACGCCGACTCCCACAGGGCGAGCACGTCCGGCGCCAGCTCCAGGTTGCGGTAGCCGGACGTGAACTGGTCCTCGGTCACCACCGTCGTGGCCAGGTGCTCGGGCACGACCTTGTTGCCCACCAGCTCGTCGGGGTTGATCGAGTTCATCGGCGCCTGGTAGCCCGAGTAGGTCGTGTAGTTCGTCTCCGCGTTGGCCGCGTCGAGCATGAAGTCGATGAACAGGTGCGCGAGCACCGGCGCCTTCGAGCCCTTGACCAGCACGATCGTGTCGTTGTCGACGTTGCCCGGGACGCCGTCGGTCGATCCCGGCCAGTAGTAGGAGATGTTCGGCGCCGTGTCGCCCTCGGGCAGGAAGTAGAACGCCGAGCCCACGTTGCCGGACCAGGATTGATGCAGCCACGTCTTGCCCTCGGGCACGTCGACGTAGTCGTTGTGGTCGAACCGCGCGTTGGTGGCCGCCACGACCTCGGCGATGTCGCTCTTGGCCTGATCGATGACGGCGGGGTCGTCGGTGTTCACGTCGGTGACGCCCGCCCGGAACATCGCCATCCCCAGCGCATCTCGAGCGTTGTTCAGCAGCGCGGTCTTGTTCTTGGGGGCATCGTCCCAGAACACATCGTACGGGTTGGCCAGGCCGGCGATGTCCGTGGTGATCTGGTCGTTGCGCCACATGATGCCCGTGTTCCAGATCGCGAACGGCACCGTGTACCGCGACTCCACGTCGTAGAACGGGCTCTGCAGCGCGGGCCAGACGTTGGCGGACAGGTTCGGGAGGTAGTCGTGGTTCAGCGGCGCCAGCAGCCCGCCGGCGATCAGCTGGCCGAGCACGAAGATCTGCACGCCGAACATCACGTCGAAGTCGTCCGGCGAGGCGCGCAACGTGTTCACGCCGTCGGGCATGTCGGCGAAGATCGTCTTCTCGACCGTGACGTCGTACTTCGCGTACTTCTCCTCGAACGCCCGCACGAGCGCCGGCGACAGGTAGTAGGGCCAGTTGAGGTACTTGAGCGTGGCGCCCTGCTCGGGTTCGAGGCCGCTCTCGATCGGCTGGTTGTCGTCCATGATGTTCCAGGTGACCGGCGCGTCCAGGCGCGCGAGCGGGTACGGCGCGCCGCCGACCCCGCCGGTGCCGAACTCGTTCGAGCCGGTCGCCCCGGGCGACGTCCCGCCGCCACCGGGCGACACCTGCGCGCCGCCGGAGCAGGCCGCCAGGACGGCCGCCAGCGTGGGCATCGCCACGCCGGCCATGCCGGCCCTGCGGAGGAACTCTCGGCGGCTCAGGCCGCGCGGGTCGAAGGCCTTCGGGTGGACCGGATGCATACTCGACGCCCCCTCGAGTCCGGTTCGTCCGAGTATCGCACGGGCCCGTGAGGCCCGGGGGCACGAGGCCGGGGCGGGCGTCAGCGCGCGATCGGCCCGAGCCAGATCCCCGAGGTCAGGAACAGCGCGGGCAGCACGAACAGGATCGCGACGAACACCCACAGGCGGCGGTTCGACGAGACCACCCACTCGTCCAGCGCCATCATCGAGCGCGTGAGCGGCCCGTACAGCACCGCGAGGTAGAACAGCGACACGATGCTCACCGCGATCGCCTCGGCCAGCACGATCTGCACGGCCACCGCGTTGCCCAGGAGCATCGCGGCCACCAGCGTGTCGGCGAGCGTCGTGATGTTCGCGCCCATGATGTACGGGATCGACTCGCGGCGCGTGACGTAGCCGCGGGTCGCAAGCGGCACCAACAGGGTCAGCGCTACCGAGACGGAGAGGGTGAGGGTAGCCACCACACAGCCGAGCCCGAACATCGGCCAGGGCCGCTTCATCCACGCAACCCTGCGGCTCCCGTGCCGCTCCCCGTCCAGCTGCGGCAGCACGCTGTCCAAGAAGCGGAACGCGAGCAGGATCAGCCCGAGCCCGATGGGAAGCAGGGTCCACCCCGGCAGCCTCGTGAGGACGTCGAGCGCCGGCCCCCAGATCAGGCCGACGACCGACTGGACGTCGTGGGAGGCGCTCCACTGGATCCCGTCGAGCAGGCCGGATTTCAGGATCCAATAGCCGATCAGCATCCCCGGCACGTACACGGCGGCGGTGAGCGACATCGCCAGAACACCTACGCCGATCGACTCACCGCGGCTGCGACCGCGGTTGCGCAACGAGTACAGGAAGCCGACGAGCAGGACGACGAACGAGGCGCCCAGCCGCGAGCCCGAGAGCATCGTGAACGTCTGTAGTTCGGTCGTCGCACCGCCGTTGAACAGGCTGAGCGCGACGGCCGCGATCGGCGATCCCGACAGCACGACATAGGCCCCCAGCCACCCGAACCCGAGCGTCGACACCGCGTTGCTGAACAGCGGGCTGTCCTCGAGCGTCGGGGCGAGCGCCTTCGCGCCCTCCTTCATCAGCTGGATCGCCAGGACGAACAGGAACAGCGCGACGGCGAACGTCGCGACCTTGAGCGCGAGCCGGGCCCATCGAGGCCGGGCGTCGGCGCGCGCCGCGCGCCGCTCGGCGGCGGCGGCCTTCGCGTCCACCACCGAGGCGGCGCCGGTCGGATCGGGGTTCGGTGTCGGGTTGCTTTCGGCCATGGAGGGATCGTCGGGACTGCCGGGATCAGCCACGGATGGTACCCGAGGGCCGCACCACGAAAACGGAGCAACGGGCGTGATGCGCCACGTGCTCGCTCACGCTGCCGAGCAGCATGCGCGTCATGCCGCTGATGCCCCGGTGGCCGACCACGACGAGGTCGACCTCGTCGCGCTCGGCGATGCGCACCAGGGTGTGCTCGGGCCGGCCCATGGCCATCTCGCGGATCGGCGTGAGGCCGAGGCTCGAGACCGCCGTCACGGACGCCGTGAGCTCCTCGGGACTCTCCTCGTCGGCGCCGAGCGTCCACTCCTCGTCCCGCCCGCGGAAGACCGGGACGACGTGGACGAGCCTGAGCTCGGCGCCGGTGGCGATGGCGACGCCCGCGGCGGCGAGCGCCGTGTGGACCGACGCCTCGGACCCGTCGATCGCGCACGCGATCTGTCGGGGGAACGGATCGGGGGCCGGCCTCGCGATCAGCATCGAACAGCGCGCCTCTCGCAGGATCCTGGAGGCGACGCGGCCGAACCGGATCGCGCCGTGGAGGAGGCCGGAGTCGGGGCCGACGCACAGGAGGTCGATGCCGTCGCGTTCGGCCTCCTTGACCATGGCCTCGGCCGGTTCGCCGGTGAGGAAGCGGGTCTCGGGGTCGGCGCCGGCGGAGCGGGCGGCGTGCCCGGCGGCCTCGAGGATGCGCTCGGGCTGTCCCTCCTCGTAGGGACGGTCCTCGATCACGTGGGCGACGATCAGCTGGGCGTGGACGGCGGTGGACAGGAGCGAGGCCTGTCGGACGGCCTCCCCGGCGCGTTCGGAACCGTCGGCGCCGACCAGGACCAGGGAGAACGGGCGATCGGAGGTGGCTTGGGCGGCCATGAGGGCATCGTATGGATTCCCGTCCCCCTCGTCCGCAAGCTACGGGCGATCCACGAGCCAGCCCAGCCAGTCGAGAACCTCGGTCGCGGTCTCTTGGATCGGACGGTCGTTGGACACGGTCCGATGTTCGGCACCGATGAGCTCCTCCTGGGGGATCCCTTCGGCCGCGTTCCGAAGCGCATCGTGTCGTCCCGCAGAGACATCGAACCGGAGCCTCCGCTCGATGACCTCGAGCGGTGCCGTGAGACGCACGACTCGGATCGGCATCGAGAGCGTGGACATCAGGTCGTCCAGGTCGGATCGATCCGTATACGCCCCGGCCAGTACGAAGAGACGAACGCCCTCTTCGGGGCATCGTTGATGACGACCGCCGATAGGTTCCGGAGCATCAGCCGATCCGCCGAGTCCCCATCCAAACCTTCGGTGTCGGCCCACGCTAGCCAGTCGAGATCGATCGCCGCGTACGGCCGCCCACGTTCCTCCAACATCTCGGCGATCTCGGCGGCGAGCGCGGTCTTGCCGGTCCCGTACGCACCGATGATCAGGAGCGCTTCGAGGTCGGGGGCTTCCTTCATCGCCGGTCTGGCACCCTAACGCGAACGTGCCGGGGTGGCTCCCCCACCCACGCGGCGAGGATCCCTCCACCGCCTTCATCAGGTCAACAACGGAGCAGGATGCGTTCGTGAGCGGTATGAGTTCGGCGGTTAGCGCCGCCCGAGCCGGCGGACGCGCGGG
>Ga0081455_10003923_pt1 | contig 16932 bp, 14 predicted proteins | sample TabmetS3T2R1_FD_70207 | JGI IMG/M metagenome (GOLD analysis project Ga0081455, IMG submission 70207) | Tabebuia heterophylla rhizosphere microbial communities from the University of Puerto Rico - S3T2R1 | ecosystem: Host-associated > Plants > Roots > Rhizosphere ...
GGAGACGAAGATCCCGATCGACCAGCTGGTGAAGATCAGGTTGCAGAAGAAGGCGATCAGCGGCAGGCCGATCGAATAGAAATTGAAGCCGAAGAAGAAGTAGGCGAGCAGCGTCATCGGGATCGCGCCGATGGCAAGGCGAATGAGGCTCATCACCATCAGCGCGATCAGGAATTCGATCGGCTTTAACGGGCTCATCATGAGGTTGCCGAGATTGCGCGACCACATCTCCTCGAGGAAAGAGACCGAAAAGCCGAGCTGACCCCGGAACAGGATGTCCCACAGGATCACGGCGCCGATCAGCGTGCCGCCGGCGCGCGCGAAGAAGCTGTCGTTCTGCGCGATGTAGCTCTGCAGAAACCCCCAGGTGATGATCTGCAGTACCGGCCAGTAGATCAGCTCCAGCAGCCGCGGCCAGGACGACAGCAGCAGATACCAGTAGCGCAGCACCATCGCGCCTACGCGATGCAGTGCAATGCCCCGCCCCTCGCCCGCGGCAAGCTCGCTCATCGCGCGCCCTCCCGGTCGCGGCCGCGGGCGACGTCGAGGAAGACTTCCTCCAGCGTGTCGCGGCCATAGCGCGCCATGATCTGCTCCGGCGTGTCGTCGTCCTCGATGCGGCCGCGCTTCAGGATGATGACGCGGTCGCACAGACGCTCGACTTCCAGCATGTTGTGCGAGGCGAGCAGGATGGTGGCGTCATGGGTCTTGCGATAGTCCTGCAGATGCTGCCGCACCCAGTCGGCCGTGTCGGGATCAAGCGAGGCGGTCGGCTCGTCCAGTAGCAACAGCTTCGGCTCGTTGATCAGCGCCTTCGCCAGCGCCACGCGCGTCTTCTGTCCCGCCGAGAGCTTGCCGTTGGCGCGGTCGAGGAATTCGTCGAGGTCGAGATCGTCGGCCAATTGTGCGATCCGCCCGCGCACATCCGGCACCGCATAGAGCTTGGCGAAGATGGTGAGGTTTTGCCGCACCGTCAGCCGCATCGGCATGTCGACATAGGGGCTCTCGAAATTCATCCGGCCCCGCACGGCATCGCTCTCCGCGGGGATCGGATGGCCGAGCACCTGGATGCGGCCCGAAGTCGGCAGCACCAGCCCCATGATCATCGCAATCGTCGTGGTCTTGCCGGCGCCATTGCCGCCGAGCAGGCCCGTGATGCTGCCGCGCGCCATGCGGAAGGTGATGTCGTCGACCGCGCGGGTGGTCTTGTAGACCTTCACCAGACGCTCGACATCGATCGCCGCCGATCTCTGATCGGCGGCGGGCAACTTCGCGGGTGCATCGGCCACGAGCGTCATAGGCCGTTCATTGGGCCATCGGCGGCGTGAGCGCAAGGCTTTGCGGCCGTTTGGCTAATTTGTGATCGCGGAGGCGGGCAGGTAAACTCCTGACATGACCGACGTAGCCGCCACCGAATTCCGCCAGCCGAGCCGCTATGTCCGTCTCGACACGATCTTGCGGCTGCGCTGGCTTGCCGTGCTCGGCCAGCTCGCCGCGGTGTTCATTGTCTCGCAGGGACTGAATTTCGATTTCGCCGTCATTCCCTGCCTTGTCATCATCGGCCTGTCGGCGCTGATCAATCTGGCGGTGCAGACCATCTTCAACCCGATGCAGCGGCTGGAGCCGGTCTGGGCGGCCGCGCTGCTGGCGCTCAACATTGTCGAGTTGGCCGGGTTGTTATTCCTGACCGGCGGACTGCAAAACCCGTTCTCGTTCCTGTTCCTCGCGCCGGTGCTGATTTCCGCCACCGCGCTGCCGGTGCGGATGACGATCGCGCTCGGATTTGTCGCAGTGGCCTGCGCCTCGAACCTCGTGTTCTATCATTTTCCTCTGCCTTGGGATTCCGACGACCCGCTGGTGCTGCCGCCGATCTACCTGTTCGGCGTCTGGCTCTCGATTACGCTCGCGATCGGCGTCACCAGCCTCTATGCCTTCCAGGTCACCGAGGAAGCCCGTCAGCTTTCCGACGCGCTTGCCGCCACCGAACTGGTGCTGGCGCGCGAGCAGCATCTGACCCAGCTCGACGGCCTTGCCGCTGCCGCCGCGCACGAGCTCGGCACGCCGCTCTCGACCATCTTCTTGATCTCGCGCGAGCTGGAGAAGACCGTGCCGGAGGGCCCGCTCTCCACTGACCTGAAGACCCTGCGCGAACAGGCGACGCGCTGCCGCGATATTCTCGCGAAAATCGCGCAGCTCTCCTCCTCCGGCGCGCCATTCGACCATATGGAGCTGTCGCTGCTGATCGAGGAGGTGGTGGCGCCGCATCGCGACTTCGGCGTCGACATCAAGGTGCGCATTGCAGTCGCGCCGACCCGCGAGCCGGTCGGCGCGCGCAACCCGGCGATCCTCTATGGCGTCGGCAACATCCTGGAGAACGCCGTCGACTTCGCCCGCAACACCGTCGAGGTGAACGCCTGGTGGAACAGCGAGACCGTGGAGATCGTGATCTCCGACGACGGCCCGGGCATTGCGCCTGATATGCTCAAGCGGATCGGCGAGCCCTATGTGTCGCGCCGGCCAGCCGCGGATGAAGTCGACCGCCGCGGCCTCGGGCTTGGCGTCTTCATCGCCCGCACGCTGCTGGAGCGCACCGGGGCCAAGGTGTCGTTTTCCAACCGCACCTTCCCCGATCACGGCGCCGTGGTGCAGATCGTGTGGCCGCGCGACCGTTTCGAGACGGCGGAACCTACAGACGAACCAACGGGTTAACCATTTTGTCGCGGTATTTCGCCGCGCCTCGTCCGACCTTTTACGGCCTTGGCAGTGGCGGATTGACGCGCCATATGTTGGTGACCGTTCACAATCCGGACGCTCAATTTGACCGCCGCCAACGCCGAACTCGCCGACTATGCCGATCGCTCCCTCCTGATCGTGGAGGACGACAAGCCGTTCCTGGAGCGCCTGTCGCGCGCCATGGAGACCCGTGGCTTCACCGTGACCTCCTGCGACACGGTGTCGGACGGCCTCGCGCAGATCGGCCGCGCCGCGCCCGCGTTTGCCGTGGTTGACTTGCGGCTCGGTGACGGCAACGGCCTCGACGTCGTCTCCGCGCTGAAGCGCAAGCGCCCCGATGCGCGCGCCATCGTGCTGACCGGCTATGGCAACATCGCCACCGCCGTGACCGCGGTGAAGATGGGCGCCGTCGATTATCTCTCCAAGCCCGCGGACGCCGACGACGTCGTCGCCGCGCTGCTGGCCACCGGCACCGAGAAGTCGGAGCTGCCGGCCAACCCGATGTCGGCGGATCGCGTGCGCTGGGAGCACATCCAGCGCATCTACGAGATGTGCAACCGCAACGTCTCGGAGACCGCGCGCCGGCTCAACATGCACCGCCGCACCCTGCAGCGGATTCTGGCCAAGCGCGCGCCGCGCTGATTCACGATGACTTCGTAGGGTGGGCAAAGCGAAGCGTGCCCACCACTTCGATCTCGGTCTGGAAGGTGGGCACGGCGCAGATGCGCCTTTGCCCACCCTACAATGCTGCGCCGCTAGATTTCCTCGTGCCCTTGCGGATCGACCAGGCGGTTGATGCGCTGGGCGGCGGCCATGGCGAAACGCAATGTCATCGACTTGCGGGTTGCCGCCGGCAGGCGGTGCTCCGGCGCCTCGCAATGCATGTGCGCGCCATAGGCATCCGCCACGATCAGGCCGGTGTCGGCCGGGAAGATCTCGCAAGGAAGATCGGCCGTAAACGCAAAGAACAGCCGGTCGCAATGGGCGCGGTACTCCGGCCATTTCTGGTCGGCGCGCAAATCCTCCAGCGACGACTTGATCTCGACGATCCAGATCTCGCCCTTCTCGTTCAGCGCCACCAGGTCGGCGCGCCGGCCGGAGGGCAACGGCAATTCGGCGACGCAGGCAAAGCCGAGCGAGCGCAATAGCCGCGCGGTGCCGCGCGCAACGGCAAGCGCCGTCTCCGATTGGCGTCGGTCCGGCGGGGGCACGAGCTGGATCTGGCGTGCGGGCGATTCCATGCCGCATAAGCCTAGCCGATTTCCGTGCTGACGCACATTCATTACCGCCGTTCATCATTGGGCCGGACCGGCCGCAAATTGGTACAGGGCGCGCCAAGATTTCGACCTCAGGGAACCGCGAAGCGATGGGAGTTTGTCCACAGGGGACGAACGCACTGGAGGAGAACCACGATGCCGCGCATCGTCACCCGAACCCTTGTCTTCGCCGCCCTCGCTTCCCTTCCCTTCATCACCCCCTCTGTCGCTACCGCAAAGCCCGCCGTTGAAGTTGCCTTCGTGCTCGACACCACGGGCTCGATGGGCGGCCTGATCGAGGGCGCCAAGCGAAAGATCTGGTCGATCGCGACTGCGATCGTCGATTCCAATCCCGACGCCGACATCCGCATGGGCCTGGTCGCCTATCGCGACATCGGCGACGAGTACGTCGCCAAAAAATTCGAGCTCACCACCGACATCCAGGACCTCTACGCCAATCTGCTGGAATTGAAGGCGCGCGGCGGCGGCGACTGGCCGGAGAGCGTCAACGAGGCGCTCGATACCGCGGTCAACAAGATGAAATGGACCGACGGCGGCGATGTTCGCCGCATCGTCTTCCTGGTCGGCGATGCGCCGCCGCACATGGACTACGAGCAGGACACCAAATATCCGGTGACGCTGAAGGTCGCCAGGCAGAAGGACATCATCGTCAATGCTGTGCTGGCCGGCAATGCGCGCGACACCGAGCGGGTGTGGCGCGACATTGCCCAGAACGGAGGCGGCCGCTTCATCCCGATCCCGCAGGACGGCGGCCAGGTGGTCATCATCGAGACGCCCTATGACGAGGACATCATCATCCTGCAGCGCGAGATCAACGAGACCGTGATTCCCTACGGCCCGCGCGCCCTGCAGCGCCGCACCGAGGAAAAGACCAAGCAGCTTTCGCAGGTCGCGGCCGCTGCCCCCGCGCAGGCCTCGGAGATGGCGAGCTACCTCAACAAGCGCGCCAAGGTGAATTCGGAAGCCGTGACCGGCGACGGCGATCTGGTCGCCGATCTCAATGCCGGCCGCACCTCTTTCTCAGCGATCAAGGACGACGACCTGCCCGCGAAACTGCGCGCGATGAAGCCCGAGCAGCGCATGGACGAGGTCAACAAGCAGATGGCAAGCCGCAAGGCGCTGAACGAGAAGCTCGCCGCGCTGGTCGCCAAGCGCGACAAGTATGTCGCGGAAGCGCGCGACAAGGCGCCGCCGAAGGCCTCGTCCTTCGATCGCGTGGTCGAGGACACACTGAAAGCGCAGATCAAGCGGTGAGCTTGCCCCCTCTCCCGGCAAGCGGCGTGAGGTAAGAGCCATTGTCATTGCGAGGAGCCAACGGGTCGCGCGAACGCGCGCCCCGTTGGCTCGCAATGACGGGGAAAAGCCCGGGCTCTCGCTCTCGCGACGCGATTTAGTCCCTGCGCCGTCGGTGCCCGCCCAAAAACATCGAAAACAACCCCATGCAAAGTAGCCGGTGGCACCTGGCCGGGACCGCGGAACCGCGGCCGCGCCTCGAAGGTAGCGGACGGCACCCGCATTTCCGGAAATGACCAAAGTCGGACATTGCCGGTGACTACTGGCCCTTAGCTGACTGTTTAGATCGGGCAGGGCGTGTCCGCTCTGTCCCTTAATTCAGACGTCGCTTCCGCCGAGCTACGGCGGGCGCGGCCGCTAACCTACCGTTGGGCGGAACCACGGCGGAACCCTCGCCGTTTTCATCGCTTATCCCGCGACGGCCAACCGGCTGGAGCGGGACCCAAACCGTGATCGACGACCTCTGGTACAAGAATGGCGTGATCTATTGCCTGTCGGTGGCCACCTACATGGACTCCAACGGCGACGGCATCGGCGATTTCCGGGGCCTGCAGCGCCGGCTCGATTACCTGCACGGGCTCGGCATCACCGCGATCTGGCTGATGCCGTTCCAGACCTCGCCCAACAAGGACGACGGCTACGACATATCAGACTATTACAACGTCGATCCGCGCTACGGCACGCTCGGCGACTTCGTCGAATTCACCCATGGCTGCCAGCAGCGCGGCATCCGCGTGATCATCGACCTCGTCGTCAACCACACCTCCGACCAGCACCCCTGGTTTCGCGACGCGCGCCGCTCCAGGGACTCCGCCCATCGCGACTGGTATGTGTGGTCCGACAGGAAGCCGGCCAACGCTCACACCGGCATGGTATTTCCCGGCGTGCAGAAATCGACCTGGACTCACGACAAGGAAGCCGGCGGCTGGTATTTCCATCGCTTCTATGATTTCCAGCCCGATCTCAACACCTCGAATCCGCATGTGCAGGCCGAGATCCTCAAGATCATGGGGTTCTGGATTCAGCTCGGCGTGTCCGGCTTTCGCATGGACGCCGTCCCCTTCATCATCGCCACCAAGGGGCCGAAGGTGAAGAAGCCGGTCGAGCAGTACGACATGCTGCGCTCGCTTCGCGAATTCCTGCAGTGGCGGCAGGGCAATTCGATCATCCTGGCGGAGGCGAACGTGCTGCCGGAAACCGACATGGAATATTTCGGCCACGACGGCGACCGCATGCACATGATGTTCAACTTCCATGTCAACCAGCATCTGTTCTACGCGCTGGCCTCTGGCGACGCGCGACCGCTGATCAAGGCGATGAAAGCCACCAGATCGCGGCCGGCCACCGCGCAATGGGGTCTGTTCCTGCGCAACCATGACGAGCTCGATCTCGGCCGGCTGACCAAGGCGCAGCGCGAGAGCGTGTTCAAGGCGTTTGGGCCCGACGAATGCATGCAGCTCTACGATCGCGGCATCAGACGGCGGCTGGCGCCGATGCTGGGCGGCGATCGCCGCCGGCTCGAACTGGCCTACAGCCTGCTATACACCCTGCCAGGCACGCCGGTGATCCGCTACGGCGACGAGCTCGCCATGGGCGACAATCTCGACCTGCCCGAGCGCACCTGCGCCCGCACGCCGATGCAGTGGTCGACCGAACCGCATGCCGGATTCACCGAAGGCGACAAACCGTGCTCGCCGGTCATCGACAAGGGACCTTACGGCTATGAGCACGTCAACGCCGCCAGGCAGAGGCGCGATCCGAACTCGATGCTGAACTGGACCGAGCGCGTCATCCGCATGCGCAAGGAAGTCCCTGAGGTCGGCTGGGGTGACTTCACGGTCATTGCGGTGCGCGACCCCTGCGTGCTCATCATCCGCTACGACTGGCGCAACAACTCGGTGCTGTTCGTGCATAACCTCGACGAGAAGCCGCGCGAGATCTCGTTCAAGGCCGGGCTTCCCGGCGAAACCGGCAAACTGCTCGTCAACCTGTTGACCGAAGATCACAGCCGCGCCGACAAGAACGGCAGGCATACGCTGTTGCTGGAAGCCTATGGCTATCGCTGGTTCCGCGTCGGCGGCCTGGATTACCTGCTCAAGCGCAGCGATATCGACGTCGACGCGACCGGCAAGGCCCCTCAGCCGGCGTGATCGTCTTCCCCAACAATCACCCCTTCATGGCCGCGCAGGTCGAGCGCGCCCTCGACATGCTCGCTGTCGCGGTCGAGGAAGGTCGAGAGCAAAAGTTTCCGGCCGAAGCCGATCGATGTCGAGGTGACCGAGACGGGCTCGGCGCCGAGGTTGAGGGCAATGGTGATGGACCTGCCGTTGAGCTTGCGGCGGTACAACAGCAAATCGCCTTCGGCGGCGACCGGCTCGTAGTCACCCGCCGCCAGTTCGACCCGCTTCTTGCGCAGCGCAATCAGCATCCGGTAGAGGCTGAGGATCGAACTGGTGTCGGCGTCGAGATTGACGACGTTCTCCTGCACAAAATCGCTCGACATCGGCAGCCAGGGCTGCGCGGTGGAGAAGCCGGCGTGCTCGCTGGCGTCCCACTGCATTGGGGTGCGGCAGCCATCGCGGCCAACGCCGATGCCCGGCACGTTCTTCTCGAAGGGATCGCGCACCGCCTCCGCTGCGATCGGCACCTGCGTCATGCCGAGCTCATCGCCATAGTAGAGCGTGGGCGTGCCGCGCAGCGTGAGCAACAGCATGGCGGCGACGCGCGCCTGCTCGCGCCCGACCCGGCTTGCCACGCGCGGCCGGTCGTGATTGCCGAGCACCCAGTTCGGCCATGCGCCGCCGGGCAGCGCCGCCTCGTATTCGCCGATCAGGCGCTCGATCGAGCGCGCGCTCCATAGCGTCGAGAGCAGCGCGAAATTGAACGGCATCTGCGCGCCGCGCAAATCGTTGCCGTAATAGGCGACCAGCCGCTGCAGCGGCAGATAGATCTCGCCGATCAGCACGCGCCCGCGAAAGCGATCAGTGACGGCGCGCATCTCGGCGATCACCTCGTGCACCTCGGGCTGGTCGGTCGAATACTGCGTCAGGATTCTTTCGTGCGGCGGCCGTCCCTCGACATAGTGCGGATTGGGCGGATTGTCGCGAAAATCCAGATCCTTGATGAGGTGCCAGATCACGTCGACGCGAAAACCGTCGACGCCCTTAGCCAACCAGAAGCGCATGACTTCATAGATCGCCTCGCGCACCGCCGGATTGCGCCAGTTGAGGTCCGGCTGCTCCTTGAGGAAGGCGTGGTAGTAGTACTGGCCGGTCGTCTCGTCATATTCCCATGCGCTGCCGCCGAATTCCGACACCCAGTTGTTGGGCGGCCCGCCATTGGCGGCGCCATCGCGCCAGATGTACCAGTCGCGCTTTGCGCTGTCGCGCGAGGCCCGGCTTTCGAGAAACCACGGATGCTGGTTCGAGCTATGGTTCGGCACTAGGTCGAGGATGACCTTCAAGCCAAGCCCATGCGCGGCTTCGAGCAGTGCGTCGAAATCGGCCATGGTGCCGAACAAGGGATCGATGCCGGTGTAATCGGCGACGTCGTAGCCGAAATCCGCCATTGGCGAAGTGAAGATCGGCGACAGCCAGACCGCGTCGACCCCGAGCGAAGCGACATAGGGCAGCCGCTGGACGATGCCGGTGAGGTCGCCGACGCCATCGCCGTCGGAATCCTGGAATGAGCGCGGATAGACCTGGTAGAAGATGCCGTGCCGCCACCAGGCCTGATCGTCGTCTGTCATCGCCACATTCGGTCCCCGGACTGCCTCGCGTTAGAAACGCGGGAACTTTTGTTCGGTTCACGATCAACAGGGCTTTGGCGGCACTTGTGTGACAGTCCGTAGGGTGGGCAAAGGCGCACTTGCGCCGTGCCCACCTGATCCAGCGCGAACTCGAAGGTGGGCACGCTTCGCTTTGCCCACCCTACAAGATTCGCTGCGATCAGCCGTGCGCGCGGGAGGCGAGCTGGTAGACCGTGATCAGTACCTCGAACAGGATCAGGAACACGATGATCACTTCGAGCCGCAGCGAGCGGCGGGTGTCGATGATATCGGTCAGGACCTGCGCGGTCTCGGCGACCACGCCGAGCTTGCGGTTCAGCGCCTCCGCGCGCTCCTTCAGCTCGTACTCGTCGGCGAGCCGCGCATACAGCCGCTCCAGCTGCGGCTTGTCCCAGAGGATGTCAGGCTTCTCGGACACCGCGACGGGCCCGGTGACGCGATGCTGCACGGAGAGCGCATTGCCGATCTGCTGCAGGATGGCGCGGCGGCCGCCGACCATTCGCCCGTTTCTCGCGAGCTCGCGCGCAAACGGCTCGGTCTTGTCGAACACGGCGGCGACCTCGCGCTCGTGCCGCGCCAGCACGACGCTTTTCGCCAGCGCCTCGGCGATCAGGATCAACCGTTCCGGCGAGAGGCTTTGCAGGCAGATCGGGCCGCCCGGCGGAATCTGGTCGTCCTTGTCCGAGGCGAGCTCGATGGCCGCGATCTCTTCCTCGCGCCGCGCGAAGGGAGCGGTCATGCGGTGTTCGAGGCCGCGCAAGAACTCGTCCTCCTCCAGCGCGTTGAGGCCGATCAGCACCACGACACCATAGCGGAACAGCACGGCGACGCCGTTGTCGCCGACACGAAACGCCAGCGGCGCGGTGGACAGCACATCGCCACGTTCAAGGCCCGCGGTATTGATGCGCTCGGCGACAAAGAAGGCGCGGGCGGTGATGCGTGTTCCGCCAAGCGGCGATTTGGAAGCCTGGTTCATGCAAAATGCCGGAAAATCCTTGTGGGAATCAGCCGCGCCCAAGATTGTTCAGTCGCGGGCGACCCTATCACATATCGGGGAGCTGCGTTTCCGGCCCCGCGGTTGACCCCCACCGCTGGAGGACTATGGTGGCCCCATGAATGAGCAAACCCAGACTGAGCAGGCCCAGAAGGCAAAAGCCGGCGCGATCATCGTGCCGGTGACGCTGTTCGAGCAGAACTGCACCATCATCTGGTGCGAGGCCACCAAGAAGGCTGTCGTGATCGACCCCGGCGGCGACGTGCCGAGAATTTTGGAAGCGATCAAGCAGACCGGCGTCACCGTCGAGAAGATATGGATCACCCATGGCCATATCGATCATGTCGGCGGTGCTGCGGAATTGCGCGACGCGCTCGGCGTGAAGATCGAAGGCCCGCACATCGCCGACAAATACCTGCTCGACAATGTCGTCTCCTCCGGCGCGCGCTTCGGCATCACAGGCGTGCGCAATTTCGGGCCCGACCGCTGGCTCGACGAGGGCGAGCAGGTCGAGATCGGCAACCTCACTTTCGACATCCTGCATTGTCCCGGCCACTCGCCGGGCTCGCTGGTGTTCTTCTCCAACGAATTGCGCTTCGCCCATGTCGGCGACGTCCTGTTCGCAGGCTCGGTCGGCCGCACCGATCTGCCCGGCGGCAGCCACGCCGAGCTGATCAACTCCATCAAGACAAAATTGCTGCCGCTCGGCGACGACATCGGCTTTGTCTGCGGCCATGGCGCCGGCTCGAGCTTCGGGCAGGAGCGGATGACGAATCCGTTCCTGACCGGCGAGATCGAGGGATAGCGTACCCCTCGTCATGGCCGGGCTTGTCCCGGCCATCCACGCCTTTTCTTGTCGATGCATGCCAAGACGTGGATGCCCGGGACAAGCCCGGGCATGACGAAGAAATTGCGCTACTTCCTCAAGCCCGCCGCTGTCAGCCGGCGGTCGCGCGCAGACTTGCCTCGTAACGCGCATTCGCCTCCTCGAACCGGCGGCGCGCCTGTTCGCCGTTCATGCGGTGCTCGTCGAGCGTCAATGAATCCCATTCGCTGCGATGGGCGGCAAAGAAATCGCCGCCGTAGATGTGGATTGCGCCGGTCAGCCGATCGATCGGATTGACGACGGAATGGATGACGTCGGAGCCTAGCGGCACGGCATCGCGCTCGCACAAGGCCTTGGCGCCAGCAGCCTCGATTCTGTTCGGTTCGCCCGGAATGCGTCGCCAGAAGATGTTGTCCTCCCGGCCCGAATAAATGCCTATCACGGCCCACATGCGATGATTGTGAGGCATCACCATCATGCCGGGCGCCCACACCACATTCAGGATCGTCAGAGAATCGGAATGGAAGAGCTCGCCGATCTCGGCGCGCTTCGGCTCACCGAGCCCCTTGAGCACTGCGGCCGGCTCGGACATCGCACGCGCGACGACCTCGTGAATGGCCTTGTGAGTCGGGTCCGCCGCAAAGGCCGCGCGACAGTCGGCAATGAAACGTTCGGTATCAAACATGGCGATCTCCTTTCGGGGCAAATCGCGGTTCGATGGGGCAAGCATGTCGCTACTTGCCCCATGTGTCCAATGCATTTTGCTTCAGGTTTTCAGCCCACGAGTTCCTTCATCGCCTCTGCGGAAGGCTGCCTGGCGCGGGGCGCGCGTTTCATCCAGCGCACATATTTGCCGGGCTCGCGGCGCTTGATAATGCGCCACGTCCAGGCCATGGCTCTGACGACGTTGCCGTTCTTGTCCGCCAGCCAGATGCGGCCGGCGCCGACAGGGATCGGCGTTTGATCGATCTGCTTCCAGGTTTCGTCGCCTGGAGTCGCTCCGAACAGCTTCCAGAAAGCCATGAGACCCCCGCATCAAGGTGTCCAGGGGGACTACTATGGCGCAACGGTTGTGGTTTTGAAACCGGCTTCTCGGCCGCAGTTCGGGGAAGCAGGCCTACTTGCGCAACCCAGCCGCAGTCAGCGCGCGGGTGATGACGCCGCTGACATCGAAGCCGCGGCGCGGCTTGGCGGGCTCGGCGCGGGCTACCGCCGTGGTGCGCGGCCACAGCGTCGTGGAAAGATCGGGGCCCTGCAGCGTAACAGGCGCGACCGCCGGGAACGCCTTCGCCCGTTCCCTGGCGGCGGCGCTCAGCACGGAAATCGCCGTGGCTTCGGCTTGCGCCTTGCTCTGACGCACGCGCCGCGTCAGGCCGAAGAATTTCGCGATGTGGTAGGAGGAGGAAATGCCGGCCTCGATCAGAAACGCGCCCTCAGTGCCATAGCGCTCATCGTCGGCAAGTCCAAGCGGCGTGCCGTGGGCCATGCCTGATATCGTGTAGGACTCAACTACCGTCTCGCCTTCCGCATTCCACCATACCTGGCGCGGATGGCCGTCGACGTCGGCTTCCGACATCGGCGCCTCGGGGAGGCCGTGCAGATCGAGCCATTGCTTGACGATCTCGTCGGCATTGCCGGGATGCACGGTGCGGTCTTCGCTGCCGTGCCACACCGACAGTTTCGGCCATGGCCCGCGGTGATGCGAGGCGTTGCGCACGAGATCGCCGAGCTCGCGCGCCGGCCGCGATGGCGATGCCATCATGCCGCTCAACGCCTCGCGCACATTGCCGGCGATGCCGAACGGAAGGCCGGCGATGACGGCGCCGGCCGCAAACATTTCCGGATAGTTGGCGAGCATCGCCATCGTCATCGCGCCGCCGGCGGACAGCCCGGTGATGTAGATGCGGCGGCGATGGATGTGATGGTCGTAGACCATCTTGTCGATCATCCGGCGAATCGAGGCGGCCTCGCCCTGGTCGCGCGTGGTGTCTTCGCGATTGAACCAGTTGAAGCAGGTGTTGGCGTTATTGATCTCCTGCTGCTGCGGCACCAGCAGCGCAAAGCCGTAACGTTTGGCCAAGGTGGACCAGCCGGCACCGTGATCGTAGCCGGTGGCATTCTGGCCGCAGCCATGCAGCACCACGACGAGTGCAGGTCGCTTCGGCCGGTCCTGCGGCAGATAGGTGAACATCCGCAGAGCGCCCGGATTGGCGCCGAAATCCGCCACCTCGGTGAGCGGGCTGCGTGTGCCGGGCAAGCGGTCGCGGCCGTACAGTCCGAAGCCGCTGAGGCCGGTCAGCTTCGGAAGACGGCGCAGGAAATCGATATTGGCGGCAAGCGAAGGCAAATGCGGCCTCTGGAAGCGATCACGATTCTCAACTTTTGGCTCCCAGAGATAGTTGCTACGGCACGCAATAAAAAGACCGTATGCTGACGGCCTCCCCTGAAATCTCGGTGAAGTGCCAATTCGGCATCAGAGGCGACGCATCCATGACAGGAATGGGGCGACGGTAATAATGGCGAGAACAAAAAGGGCCGAAGCGATGAATAACGCCGGCCGCGCACCGAGCGCGCCTTCCGCCGCAAGGAATACCGCGCCGATTACGGCAACGCCGGCAGCATTGGCGATCTGCGTTGGGGTGGCATGCCGCCGATTACGTCAGAGGTAGTGAAGCTTGACGACGCCGTGAAGGCGGTCGTGACCGCTATTCCGGCCACGGCGCGCGGGCCGGCCAGGAAAAGCGCTGGGCGAGCGCATCGAGCACCGCATCGACGACGGCCTCGCCGTCATTGCCATTGGTCATGACGACTGCGCCCTGCCCGCTTGCGGGACACGCCACCAGGCCGCTGCGAAAACCGAGATTGTTGCCGCGCTTCATCGCAATGCGCTGGGCGCCCTCGCCCTTCAGGGCGACGCCGATGCCATAGCCGAGATTGTCGACGGAAGAAAACATCGCAGCGAGTCCGTCCGCGCCGAACACGGTCTTGCCGCCCTTGTGGGCGGCGATGATGGCAACAATGATCTTTGCCAGGTCCGCCGGTGTCGACCATAGTCCCGCGGCAGCATATTCGGGATAGACGTGCCAGCCGCCAGCGATCGCGCGGCCGGCATCGTCATGCGCCAGCGCGAATGACGCCTGCTGCGATTTGTTCGGCGGCTGGAAGAAGCCGGAGCGCTTCATCGCCAGCGGCCGCAGGATCAATCGGCGGACCAACTCATCGAACGACTGGCCGACGGCATCCTCCATCACGACCTCGGCAATTTGGCAGCCGCCGCCCGAATAGGCCCGCACCGTACCCGGCGGCGTCACGATCCGCACCGGCAGCGAATTGGCCGGCGGCGCGCCATCGAGAATCTGGATGTCGGTCGGCAATTGGCTGCCTGCGCCATAGCCGAGATAGCCCGGCACATTGCAGCCGGCGGTCATGCCGAACAGCCGCCGCAGCGTCACCGGTTTTGGCGAATTGGCCGGGACCGGCGGCAGCTTCCAGCGCTTGAGATAAGTCGCAACATCGGCATCGAGGGAAACCTTTCCCGAGGCGGCGAGCGCAATCGCCGTCATGGCCGCCACCGTCTTGGAGATCGAGGCGGCCTGATACGGCGTGTCGGGGCGGACGCGCTCGATTCGGCTGGCGTCACGATAGCCGCGCGCAACAAGGCTGACGCTTCCGCTTTCGACCAGCGCAACGCTGATCGAGGGCACGCGACGCCGCTCCCGCTCGCGATCGAAGCTCGCCACGATGTCGTCGAGCGGCTTGGCTTCGGCGCCGAAGGCATCCGTGCCTGCGGCCAGCGCCGCCAGGCCACCCGCCATCACCGCGCGGCGTGTAAACGCAATTTTGCCCGCTCTGCTGCTGTCGTCCGCCACGCGCTGCCCCTGCTCCGCCATCGGCCAACCTTACCTCACCGCCCTTTTTCGACAAATTCCGCCGGGTGGAGCGTGCCGCCATGTGCCAGCGCATTGCGGGGGCGCGGGCGCGAGCATTGAAAGACCGGGATGGCCGGCCCTAGAATGGCGCTCGAAAATCAACGCGATACAGTTAAGGAAACGCCATGGCGCGCCTGAAGTTCGGAGCCTTCCTCGCCCCGCATCACCCCCTCGGCGAGCATCCGATGCTGCAATTCCGCCGCGACCTCGCTTTTGTCGAGCAGCTCGACGAGCTCGGCTATGACGAGTTCTGGTGCGGCGAGCATCATTCTTCGGGCTGGGAGATGATCGCCTCGCCCGAGATGTTCCTGGCGGCGGCAGGCGAGCGCACCAGGCGCATCAAGCTCGGCACCGGGGTGATCTCGCTGCCCTATCACCATCCCTTCAATGTTGCGCAGCGCATGGTGCAGCTCGACCACATGACCGGCGGCCGCGCCATCTTCGGCTCGGGTCCGGGTGCGCTGGCGTCCGACGCACACACGCTCGGCATCGACCCGATGACGCAGCGCGACCGCCAGGACGAGGCGATTGGGATCATCCGCCGCCTGTTCAACGGCGAGCGCGTCACCGCGAAGAGCGACTGGTTCGTGATGAACGACGCGGCGCTGCAGATATTGCCGCTGCAGGAAGAGATGCCGTGCGTGGTGGCGTCGATGATCTCGCCGTCGGGCATGACGCTCGCCGGCAAATACGGCATCGGCATCATCTCGCTCGGCTCGATGTCGACCAAGGGATTGATGTCGCTGGCGCAACAATGGGAGTTCGCGGAGGATGCGGCGAAGAAGAACGGCACGACCGTCAGCCGCGCGAATTGGCGCGTGCTGCTGACCTGGCACATCGCCGAGACCCGCGAGCAGGCGCGGCGCGAGGCCCGTGAAGGGCTGATGCGCTGGCACAATGAATATAATGTCGGCACGTTGATGCGGCCGGGCCTCACTGCGTTCAAATCGCCTGATGAGGCCGTCGACCAGACCGCCTTCGTCGACGGCGCGGCGTCTGCCATCGGCACGCCGGACGATCTCGTGAATCTGATCAAGAACGTGATGAAATTGTCGGGCGGCGTCGGCGCCATCATCGGTTTCGCACATGACTGGGCCAATATCGAAGCGACGCGGCGCAGTTGGGATCTCGTGGCGCGCTATGTGGTGCCGGAGATCAACGGCTATGTCGACAGCATGCGCAAGTCGCAGAAATTCGTGATCGAGAACCGCGCCATCTTCGAGCGCGCCGGAGAAGCCGTGATGGCCAAGATCATGGGCAACGAGAAGGCGGCTGCCGCGCTCGCCGATACCGGCCCGGGTCGCGTCCCGATCGCAACGGCGAATGCGCCCGACCTGCAGAAGGAAGCCGCGAAGCGGAAGGCGTGACGGAAAATCGTAGGGTGGGTTAGCCGAAGGCGTAATCCGCCATCTTGGTCGCGGGCAGAATGGTGGGTTACGCTTCGCTAACCCACCCTACGGCCCCACGCGCTATCGCGGTTGCGCCGCCGCGACCGATCCCTTGCCGTAATAGTCCTGCACCGTCTCCCAGGCGATTTCCTGCAGGAATTTGCCGGTCGAGGCATCGAGGCCGGCGACATAGGGATTGCCGACCGGCGACTTGCCCGTGAGTGCTGCAAACACCACGCACGCGCCGAGATAGGTGCCGGCAAGACTCGGATGGCGCTTGTCCGGCGCATAGAGATTGAGCTCGGGCTGCTTGCTGACCGAGCGCGCAAAGGCGAGGCCCGCCGGAATCACCAGCGCATTGTTGGCATTGCCCGCCACGGTATAGGCCTCCGCCAGCTGCGCCGTCATTTCCGGCTTGTCGGCGTAGGCCCAGGACATGAAGAAGATCGGCGTGGTGCCCTTGGCGCGAACGATGTCGGCGTTCTTCTTCGCATACTCGGTAAAAACCGATTTCAGCCTTGGATGGATCGGACATTGGCTGCAATCCATCATGACGGCGGCGTCGAAGAGCTTGTTGCGCTTGTTGAAGACGATGTTGTTGTCGTCGTCAAAGGAATAGGAGCCAATGGCGTTTGGCCTGAAATAGCTCTCGACATCGTGCCAGTCGAAGCCGGAGCCGCCGATGGTGACCATCGTATTGCGATA